>OENY01000008.1_pt1 | contig 359781 bp, 323 predicted proteins | sample 1539391 | NCBI WGS metagenome assembly OENY01 (sample SAMN03777356, study PRJEB22549) | human gut metagenome | biome: gut; feature: infant; material: feces | host: Homo sapiens | collected 2013-11-24 | reverse complement strand
TATGTGTTGAGAACAAGCATACTGCTTTAAAAAATGGATGAATAACGCTATGTTTTGATGAAATTCATTCACTTTTTCGATAAATCATGTACAAAACGACGCTGGAACAGTGGGCCTTGCTGGAAAAAGTCATCGAGCTGGGTAGCTTCGCAAAAGCAGCAGAAGAGACTCATCGCAGCCAGTCCTCGGTGAGCTATAACCTCGCCCTGCTGCAGGAAAGACTGGGTGTCGCGCTGCTGCACCCCTCTGGCCGCCGCGCGGTACTCACTCCGGCCGGGGAGCTGCTGCTAAGCCAGGTAAAACCGCTCCTGCAGGCATTTTCATACGTTGAAATCCGCGCGGCGACCCTGCACAACGGCGCACGAACCCGTCTGGACCTGGTTGTGGACAGTATTTTCCCTCGCGAACGGCTGTTCGCCATTCTGCGCCAGTTTCAGCAACGCCATCCGCAGACTCAGGTGAGGCTGACCGAAGTCCTCGAAAACATGAAAGATGAGCAGGAGGCCCGCAGCGAAGCCGACGTGATGGTACTCACCCGCCGCCAGGATATTACCGGACGCGGCGAATGGCTGATGAACATTGATTTTGTTGCCGTTGCCCACCGGGACCATCCGCTTGCCAGACTGAGCGGCCCCCTCGACGACAGTGCGCTGGCCTCCTGGCCGCTGGTGCGTATCGCCGATCGCAGCGACGACCCGCAGACAGGGCGCGATGCGTGGACATTTTCCACCATTGATGCCGCTATCGATGCGGTGCTCTATCAGGTTGGCTTCGGCTGGCTCCCGGAAGAGCGCATCCGCTCCCGGTTGGATCAGGGTCTGTTGAAAATATTGCCGCTCAGCCACGGCGCCCGACGCGCCACGCCGCTGCACCTGATCGTCAAACGCGATCTGGCGCCCATTGATGAGCAGCTCGCCACGCTGCTGGCGCTGTTCCGGGCGCCCTGAATCGCCCGCTTGCGCGGGCCTTCGGGCCACGAATCCTTTACGTTGTCTCGACCTGGCTGACCGGCAGACAACCTGACGGACGAAGTGGGTATATGAAATTCTTATACTTTCCGTCCTGAGATTGATCCAGGTTAGGCCTGAAGTATGATGAATTATTAAAATCATCATACTTTCCTTCCTGTTGAGATAAAGACCTTGTCTATTTTCCGCACCACGCTGCTGGCGCTTCTCGCCTGCGCACCTCTGCTGACCGCCGCCGCTTCATACGACATCACCACCGCCTGGCCGGTGAACGTGGGTCCGCTGAATCCGCATCTGTATACCCCCAACCAAATGTTTGCCCAAAGCATGGTCTACGAGCCGCTGGTCAAATATCAGCAGGATGGTTCGGTCAAGCCGTGGCTGGCGAGCAGCTGGAGCCACTCTGCGGACGGGAAAGTGTGGCTCTTTACCCTGCGTAACGATGTGCAGTTTTCTAACGGCGAGCCGTTCAATGCGCAGGCCGCGGTCGCCAACTTCCAGGCGGTGCTGGCTAACCGGCAGCGCCATGCCTGGCTGGAGCTGACCAACCAGATTACCGACGTACGGGCGCTCAGCGATACGCAGCTGCAGATTACGCTCAAAAGCGCCTACTACCCTTTCTTGCAGGAGCTGGCGCTGCCGCGCCCGTTCCGTTTTATCGCCCCTTCGCAATTTGTTGAAGGGGGAACACTGCACGGTATCAAAGCGCCGATCGGCACCGGCCCCTGGGTGCTGAAAACCTCGCAGCTCAACCAGTATGATGTGCTGGTACGTAACGACCGCTACTGGGGTGACAAACCGGCGATCCGCCAGGTGACCGTGAAAGTGATTCCGGACCCGATGACCCGCGCCGTCGCTTTTGAAACCGGCGATCTCGATCTGCTTTACGGCAACGAAGGCCTGCTGCCGCTGGATACCTTCGCTCGTTTCAGCCATAACCCGGCCTGGCGTACCCAGCTCTCTCAGCCTGTCGAAACGGTGATGCTGGCCCTGAACTCCGCCAGAGCTCCCACGAACGAACTGGCGGTGCGTGAAGCGCTGAATTACGCGGTGAACAAAAAATCGCTGATCGACAATGCGCTGTACGGTACGCAGCAGGTGGCCGACACGCTTTTCGCCCCTTCCGTGCCGTACGCCAATATTGGCCTGAAACCGCGCCACTACGACCCACAGCAGGCCAACGCCATGCTGGAAAAGGCCGGTTGGGTCAGGCCCGCGGGCAAAGCGATTCGCGAGAAGAATGGCCAGCCGCTGCACATCGAACTGTCGTTTATCGGTACCGATGCCCTGAGTAAGTCGATGGCGGAGATAATCCAGGCGGATATGCGCCAGGTCGGGGTGGATGTGGCGCTGGTTGGCGAAGAGGAGAGCAGCATTTACGCCCGCCAGCGCGACGGCCGCTTTGGCATGATTTTTAACCGTACCTGGGGCGCGCCGTACGACCCGCACGCTTTTATGAGCTCAATGCGCGTCCCCTCGCATGCCGATTACCAGGCGCAGCAAGGGCTAGCGGACAAGCAGCTGATTGATAAAGAGATTGGCCAGGTTCTGACCACCAGCGACGATGCGCAACGCCAGGCGCTGTATCGCGATATTCTCACCCGTCTGCACAACGACGCGGTCTATCTGCCCGTCAGCTATATCTCAATGATGGTGGTGGCGAAACCCGAGCTGGGAGCGATTCCTTACGCAGCGGTTACCGCTGAAATTCCGTTCGAACAGATCCAGCCGGTGAATCCCTGATGCAACGTTATCTGCTGCGACGCATACTGCTGATGGTTCCGATGATTTTTGCCGCCTCGGTGATTATCTTCCTGATGCTTCGCCTCGGCACCGGTGACCCGGCGCTCGACTATCTGCGGCTTTCAAACCTGCCGCCCACGCCAGATATGGTGGCCTCTACGCGGACGATGCTCGGATTGGATCAGCCGCTCGTCGTCCAGTACGGCCGCTGGCTCTGGCGGGCGCTACATCTCGATTTTGGCGTATCATTTGCCACCCAGCGTCCGGTGCTTGACGATGTGCTGCGCTTCCTGCCCGCAACGCTGCAGCTGGCGGGCGCGGCGCTGGTGCTGATCCTGCTGACCTCCGTACCGCTGGGTATCTGGGCCGCGCGTCACCGCGAGCATTTGCCGGATTTCATCGTGCGGCTCATCGCCTTTCTTGGCGTGTCGATGCCTAACTTCTGGCTCGCCTTTTTGCTGGTGCTGTTCTTCTCGGTCTATTTACAGTGGCTGCCAGCTCTGGGCTACGGCAGCTGGCAGCATATCGTCCTGCCGGCCGTGTCGATTGCGTTTATGTCGCTGGCGATTAACGCCCGCCTCCTGCGCGCCAGCATGCTGGAAGTCGCCGGACAGCGCCATGTCACCTGGGCTCGCCTGCGCGGCCTGAATGCCAGGCAAATCGAACGTCGTCACATTCTGCGCAACGCCTCGCTACCGATGATTACCGCCGTAGGAATGCACATTGGCGAACTGATCGGCGGGACGATGATCATCGAAAATATCTTTGCCTGGCCGGGCGTCGGGCGCTATGCCGTTTCGGCCATTTTTAACCGTGATTATCCTGTGATTCAATGCTTTACGCTTATCATGGTGGTGGTATTCGCCCTGTGCAATCTGGCGGTCGATCTGGTCAATGCCGCGCTGGACCCGCGTATTCGTCGTCATGAAGGAGCGCACTCATGAGCTTTTTCTTCTCAGCGCGCGGTTCGGTGCGCGCGGCGCTGGTCATTATCGTTCTGCTGATGCTGGTGGCGCTCACCAGCCAGTGGTGGCTACCGTACGATCCGCAGGCCATTGATTTACCTTCCCGTCTGCTGCCACCTGACGGCCAGCACTGGCTGGGGACCGACCATCTTGGCCGCGATATTTTCTCCCGTCTGCTGGCGGCGACCCGGGTGTCACTGGGGGCGGTGATGGCCTGTTTACTGCTGGTTCTGGCGCTGGGGCTTCTCGTTGGCGGCTGTGCCGGACTCATGGGCGGGCGCGTCGATCAGCTCACCATGCGGGTGGCCGATATGTTTATGACCTTTCCTACCTCTATTCTGTCGTTTTTTATGGTCGGCGTGCTGGGGACCGGGTTGACCAACGTGATTATCGCTATCGCCCTGTCTCACTGGGCCTGGTACGCGCGCATGGTTCGTAGCCTGGTGGTATCCCTGCGCCAGCGCGAGTTTATTCTCGCCGCGCGGCTGAGCGGCGCAAATCGCTGGCGGCTTTTCCTCGATCACCTGGCCGGCGCGGTGGTGCCCTCGCTGCTGGTTCTCGCCACCCTCGATATCGGTCATATGATGCTGCACGTCGCCGGGATGTCGTTCCTCGGTCTTGGCGTCAGCGCCCCCACGGCGGAATGGGGGGTAATGATTAACGATGCGCGGCAGTTTATCTGGACCCAGCCGCTACAGATGCTGTGGCCCGGCCTGGCGCTGTTTATCAGCGTGATGGCCTTTAACCTGGTGGGCGACGCGCTGCGCGATCGTCTCGATCCTCACCTAATCGCGGAGCACAGCCACTGATGCCGCAAAAGATCCAGTTAGAACAATTGACGCTGTGCGCCGGCCGCCCGCTGGTGACGGAGCTGTCGCTGACCCTGCGTCGCGGGCAGGTGCTGGCCCTGCTGGGTAGCAGCGGTTGCGGAAAATCGCTGACCTGCGCCGCAGCGCTTGGCGTTCTGCCTCCCGGTGTCCGGCAAACCGCCGGGCGTCTGCTGCTGGACGGCATTCCGGTGCACGGCGAACAGCTGCGGGGCGGTACCGTCGCCACGATTATGCAGAATCCGCGCAGCGCCTTTAATCCGCTGTATACGATGGCAACTCACGCGCGGGAAACCTGCCGCGCCACCGGCCAGCCCGCGGATGAGGCGGCGCTTATTGCCGCCATGACCGCCGTCGGTCTGGAAAACCCGTCTCAGCTCCTGAAACGCTATCCCTTCGAGATGAGCGGCGGGATGTTGCAGCGAATGATGATCGCCCTCGCCCTGCTGAGTAAAGCCCCCTTTATCTTCGCCGATGAACCTACCACCGACCTCGATGCCGTGGCGCAGGGGCGCATTCTGGATCTGCTGGAAGAGATTGTCTCCAGCCGCGGCCAGGGCCTGCTGCTGGTCACTCACGACATGGGCGTGGTGGCGCGGCTGGCGCATGAGGTCGCGGTGATGGACCACGGGCGCATCGTCGAGCGTTGCGACGTCAACACCCTGTTTAGCGCGCCGCAGCATCCGGTCAGTCAACGGCTGCTGGCGGCACACCTGGCGCTGTACGGAATGGAGTTTGCAGGATGAACCTACTGAACGTGACCGACGTCAGCCACGATTACCCGCACCATCCGGGCGTGCTGCGCGACGTCAGCCTGAGTATCCAGGCGGGTGAAACGGTGGCGCTGCTCGGACGCAGCGGCTGCGGTAAAAGCACCCTGGCGAGGATGCTGGTCGGCCTTGAAACACCGGATCACGGCGAGATAACCTGGCGCGGAACGCCGATTCAGACGTTAAAAGGCGACGCGCAGCGGGCATTTCGTCGCGATATCCAGCTGGTTTTCCAGGATGCACAAAGCGCGGTGAACCCGCGCAAAACGGTGAATGAGATCATCAGCGAGCCGCTGCGCCATCTGTTCCGCTTCGCGCGCGATGAGCGCCAGGCGCGGGTCGAAGCGATGATGCAGGCGGTGGACCTTTCTCCACACCTGCTCGACAAACGCCCGCACCAGCTCAGCGGCGGGCAGCTGCAGCGAGTCTGCCTGGCCCGGGCGCTGGTTGTGCGTCCCCCCTTACTGATCCTCGATGAGGCCGTTTCGAATCTTGATCTCGTTTTGCAGGCGGAGATCGTTGCGCTGCTGAAGCGTCTGCAGGTACAGTTTTCTACCGCCTGCCTGTTTATCACCCACGATCTGCGGCTGGTCGAGCGCTTTTGTCAGCGGGTGATGGTGATGGAGAGCGGGCAGATTCTGGAAACCACGGCGGTCAACACACCGCTGCGTCTTCAGTCAATGGCGGGCCGGACACTCCAGCGTGCGGTCCTTCCCGCTTTTCCACCTTCCCTTGCCATAGAGAAACGACCATGCAGCGCGTAACCCTGACTCTTGATGACGATCTTCTGGCGACCCTGGACGCGCTGAGCGCCCAGCGCGGGTACCACAACCGTTCGGAGGCGGTGCGCGATATCTTGCGCAATTCGTTGATGCATGAGCATGCGCAACAGCCCGAACAGCGCGGTTACGCGGTGCTTTCCTATGTCTATGAACATGAAAAACGCGAGCTGGCAAGCCGACTGATCGCCACGCAGCATCACCATCACGATCTGTCCGTTGCGACGCTGCACGTGCATATCAGCCATGATGACTGTCTGGAGATTGCCGTCCTTAAAGGTGAAATGGGCGAGGTGCGGCATTTTGCCGATGAGGTGATTGCCCAGCGCGGCGTACGTCACGGGCATCTGCACTGCTTAACCGCGCAAGACGAGGGTTCGCACGACTGACCCGCCGATAATGGCGGCAATGCCATTCGACGCATCGCCCGGAAAACCGACCAATTTTACGTGGTTTATCAACCGTTGATAAACCACGTAAATTATACGCTTTCACAACTTGTCTACCTTCCTATAATGGCCGCTCATTTAACGATCTCGTTATGGCGAGGCTCCTGCACAAATACAAGTTACCGCCCTGCTGGTATCGAGAGAGACCACTCAGGGAAATACAGGCATCCATCGAATCAAGGTGTTGCCAAGGTAACTTCTGACGGCGTTCATGCCGGACAGATACGTTGTGCAGTGCTAAAACCAGGACGTAGGGATCTGCCTGTGCTCATCCTGTCTTGTTCGCCCCTATGAGTGATTTTTTTATAGGGAATTACACCATGTCTTCAATGCAACACTGCGCCGCGCACCTGGCCACTTCCGCCTTCGACGGCGATGCGATCGCCCAGTACATGCGTACCGATTTTATCACTCTGCCCGAGCACCTCAGCGTCTATGAAGCGCGGGAGCTCTTTGTCTCGCAACTCACCAGCGATGATATTCCGGGTCAGGTCTTTGTGGTGGCCGGAAAGAAGCTGCGCGGCAGTTTATCCATTAAAAAGCTGCTTCAGGAGAGCGATACGGCGCAATCCATTCGCTATCTGATGGACAGCTGCCTGTTCCGCGTGAAACCCGATGATGAGCGTCAGGAGGTGGTCGCCGAACTGAGCGAACGCGGACTCGACCTGGTGCCGGTGGTTGAAAAAGGTGAGCTGGTTGGCTGCCTGATGGAGAAAGAGATTGCCCATCTGCTGGAAGACGACGTCACCGAAGATGTGCATCGCCAGGGCGCAACGCTCCCGCTGGAGAAGCCCTATCTGGAGATCAGCCCGTGGACGCTGTGGAAGAAACGTTCGGTGTGGTTATTGCTGCTGTTCGTGGCAGAAGCCTACACCAGCAGCGTCATTCAACATTTTGAAGAGGCGCTGGAATCCGCCATTGCGCTGGCCTTCTTTATTCCGTTGCTGATCGGCACCGGCGGTAACAGCGGTACGCAGATCACCTCCACGCTGGTCCGTTCCATGGCGCTCGGGGAAGTACGCCTGCGCGATATGGGCCGGGTGATTCGTAAAGAGATGACGACGTCGCTGCTGATTGCCCTCACTCTCGGTCTGGCGGGCTGCCTGCGCGCCTGGATGATGGGCATCGGCATGGAGATCACTCTGATTGTCAGCCTGACGCTGGTCTGCATTACGCTGTGGAGCGCGGTGGTCTCGTCAGTGATCCCTCTGACGCTTAAACGCGTGGGCATCGACCCGGCGGTCGTTTCCGCGCCGTTTATCGCCACGCTGATTGATGGCACCGGGCTGATTATCTACTTCAAAATCGCCCAGCACTTTCTTGGTCTGAACTGATAAACCGAGGGCAGCTTCCCGTAGCAGAGAAGCTGCCCCTGTCTTACGCTTCTACCAGCGCCTGGGCGCAGGCCCAGGCAGAAGACCATGCCCACTGGAAGTTGTACCCTCCCAGCCAGCCGGTCACATCCATCACTTCACCGATAAAATAGAGCCCCGGCACCTTGCGTGCTTCCATGGTCCGCGACGACAGTTCGTGCGTATCTACGCCGCCGAGGGTCACCTCCGCCGTACGGTAGCCTTCGGTGCCGTTGGGCTGCACGCGCCAGGCGGTCAGCGTCTCCACCAGCATTTCCTGCTCGCGCACGTTGAGCTGTTTTAGCGTGACGTCCGGAATTTGCCCCAGCTGCTGCAGGCACTCCACCAGCCGCTTCGGTAGCTGCATAGCGAGGGTGTTTTTCAGGCTTTGATTCGGATGTTCGCTCCGCTGCTCGTTAAGGAAATCATCAAGATGGCAATCAGGCAGCAGGTTGATGGTGACAAACTCGCCCGGCTGCCAGTAGCTGGAAATCTGCAGTACCGCCGGCCCGGAGAGCCCGCGGTGGGTAAACAGCAGATTCTCGCGGAACACCGTGCCGTCCTGTGCGGTAATGGTTGATGGCACCGAAACGCCCGAGAGCACCTGCAGCTGCTCAAGCAGCGGTTTATGCAGAGTAAAGGGCACCAGCCCCGCACGGGTCGGCAGCACCTTGAGACCAAACTGCTCGGCAAGTTTATAGCCGAACGGCGATGCCCCCAGTCCGGGCATCGACAGGCCGCCGGAGGCGACCACCAGTTTTTTCGCCGCCACCTCGTCGCCATTAAGTTGCAGTCTGTAGCCTTCATCGTCGCGTTCTACGCTGATAATTTCGCTACGCAGGCGAATTTGCACGCCGCCCTTGTCACATTCCGCCAGCAGCAGGTTGACGATTTGCTCTGCGGAATCATCACAAAACAGCTGGCCGAGGGTCTTCTCATGCCAGGCAATACCGTGTTTGCCCACCAGTTCGATAAAATCCCACTGGGTATAACGCGCCAGCGCAGATTTGCAAAAATGCGGGTTCAGGCTGAGATAAGCGGCCGGCTCAATATACATATTGGTAAAGTTGCAGCGACCGCCGCCGGACATCAGGATTTTACGGCCTGGCTTTTTGCCATTATCCAGCAACAGCACGCGCAGCCCCGCCTGGCCCGCCTGCGCTGCACAAAACATTCCCGCCGCTCCGGCGCCAATTACAATGGCATCAAACCTTTCCACACAACTTTCCTCATATCCCGATTGTCGGGAATTGTAAATTTTTCACGCTGGTCGCACCAGCACGAAAATCGATGTATTCATGTACATCATTGAAAGATATAGGATTACTCTCAAGCAGGTAAAATCCAGACAGGAAGAAAATCAAAAAAAGTCTATATTTCACTTTGCCCGCGCCGCTAAAGTCACTGATAATGCGCCGCGTTCATGTCCTCAAAATGGCGTAACGTCCTATGCTACATTTATTTGCCGGTCTGGATTTACATACCGGGCTATTACTATTGCTTGCTTTAGCTTTCGTGCTGTTTTACGAAGCGATTAACGGTTTTCATGATACCGCAAACGCTGTTGCTACTGTGATTTACACACGCGCAATGCGGTCACAACTTGCGGTTGCGATGGCGGCCCTCTTCAACTTCTTCGGCGTTCTGTTGGGTGGTCTCAGCGTCGCTTATGCCATCGTGCATATGCTGCCGACCGACCTGCTGCTTAACATGGGTTCCGCACATGGCCTCGCCATGGTGTTCTCTATGCTGCTGGCAGCGATTATCTGGAACCTTGGTACCTGGTATTTTGGCCTTCCGGCCTCCAGCTCGCACACGCTGATCGGCGCTATCATCGGTATTGGTTTAACCAATGCGCTGATGACCGGCACGTCCGTGGTCGACGCGTTGAATATCCCGAAAGTCATCGGTATTTTTGGCTCACTTATCATCTCACCGATTGTTGGTCTGGTGGTCGCTGGCGGCCTGATTTTCATTTTGCGTCGTTACTGGAGCGGTACCAAAAAACGCGCCCGTATTCACCTGACGCCTGCAGAACGTGAAAAGAAAGACGGTAAGAAAAAGCCGCCGTTCTGGACCCGTATTGCCCTGATTCTGTCCGCCATTGGCGTATCGTTCTCGCACGGCGCTAACGACGGCCAGAAAGGCATTGGTCTGGTCATGCTGGTGCTGATCGGCGTGGCGCCGGCTGGTTTCGTGGTTAACATGAATGCCTCCGGCTATGAAATAACCCGGACCCGCGATGCGGTGAACAACGTGGAAACCTTCTTCGAACAGCGCCCTGAGCTGTTGAAAAAGGCCACCGGCGTTGACCAGCTGATTCCGTCTCCGGAGGCCGGGACGGCCGCCAGCGGCGGTGAGTTCCATTGCCATCCGGCGAATACCATCAACGCGCTGAATCGCGTGAAGACGGCGCTGACCGGTATTGAAAGCTACGACTCGCTCTCCATTGATCAGCGTAGTCAGCTGCGTCGCATCATGCTGTGCATTTCCGACACCACCGATAAAGTCGCGAAGTTACCGGAAGTGAATGCTGACGATCAGCGCCTGCTGAAGAAACTGAAAACCGATATGCTGAGCACCATCGAGTACGCGCCAATCTGGATCATTATGGCCGTGGCGCTGGCGCTGGGTATCGGCACGATGATCGGCTGGCGTCGCGTGGCGACCACTATCGGTGAGAAGATCGGTAAGAAAGGTATGACCTACGCACAAGGTATGTCTGCCCAGATGACCGCGGCGGTTTCGATTGGTCTGGCGAGTTACACCGGTATGCCGGTTTCCACCACCCACGTGCTCTCCTCCTCCGTAGCGGGGACGATGCTCGTCGATGGCGGCGGCCTGCAGAGAAAGACCGTCACCAGTATTCTGATGGCGTGGGTGCTTACTCTCCCGGCGGCGATTCTGCTGTCCGGCGGGCTGTACTGGATAGCGCTGAAGATTATCTAAGAAGCTGAAAGCGACAAAAAAGCGGGTCAGGAAACTGACCCGCTTTTTTTATGTCCGTTGTTTTACTTAATCTTTTTCTGGCATGAGGAAAATCTGAACATTTTTTGTTCAAAAAACATGGAGGAAAAAAAATATCATTCCGGCCAGGATAAAATACCTCACAGTGGAGAATGTATGGCTTCTGTCCCCATCCCAGGACCTGGTTCAATCGTTATAGCGGGCAATATGCGTGAAGCACGCCGTCAAGGAATGTCACGTAATATGGCTACCCCATCAACGTACTACTGGTTTTATCAAAAAGTCAGAAATGGCGGCCCGTGGGATTATAAAAAATTCGACCCATATTTCGCCGCGTTCGGTAATTTCAATTTTGGGGCTACCGGCACCGCCGCAGGTATTCCTGCAAACATCCTTCTTATGGGCGCAGGTTGGGCGCAGGATCGTGCGGGAACCTCAAAACCCGAATGGGGGAAATGGTATGAAAAACCTCCCTATGGAGATGACCCTACGGATCAGCGCAATATCAGAGAAGGGATAGATTATGCCATTCAGAACGGCTATTAGATGGATCCATCGGCTTGTTACGCTGGCACTTCTGGCCCTGATCGTCGGATTTGTGTGGCTCAACCACCATCCCGATCCGCGAAAGAGCGATGAGCTCCAGCGTGTTTATAAATTGTCTGACGGCGTTTGGCTCTATATGACCGTTAACAACCGAGGTGGCGCAACGGTGCCTACAATCTATCGTTACTATCTGTCGCATGAGATAGCAGGGGACAATACAGAAATTATCCAGCAGCTTACGCAGAAGAGCCCGGTGATTGAGGGGACAGGGAGTCTTACGAGTGCCGGCATAGATAAAAACGGGGAAGTGAACCTCTCTTACAGCGGGAAGGTTATCTCACTCCAGGACAATATCTCAGACCTCAGATTCTCAGTTAAGCCCTGACCCCGATGCAAAGAAGGCGAGACTCGCCTCGCCTTTCTTATGCTCAGTGCCAAATCATCAATGCGATCAGACTCACCACCACCAGACCACACAGGGCGCTGGTCAGAATAAACTGCCGCCGTACCCGCTCGCAGCGACGAATAAACTCATCATCGTGATGATCGCGATAACGTTGGGCATAAATGTACCAGACCAGGCGCACCTGTTTGCCCGGCTGCCCATGCGAAGTAAAAAAGCCTCCGCCATCAACATATTGATAAAGCAAGGGATCGCAACCACGTAGCACAACCAATAATGCACGCAATGATGAGAAGTAGCGTGCCATATTCACCACACAAACGATACACAGGGCCCAAAACAGCGCAATAGTGCTGATCATACGTCCTCCCCGGCGACCCGCCCTCGGAGACATCTCCGGAGCTAGCGCTTCCCAATACCCAACCCAACATACAATATGAGAGTGCGATTCCGATCACGTTTATTTATCCGATCGGCTCATTAAATAGTGTAGGAGATCAGTCAATTTTTTTACCACAAGGTTAATCGTTATCAATACGTAAGATGAATATATTTGTTTAACTTTTGGTGAACCAGGTGCATTGACGGAGCGCGAGGGGCGCTATAAGGTAGAAATATCTTCTACAATTAAGTCCTTAAAGGGCTGAACCCCCGCGGATTAGCACGCAGGACGCGGGCGAAGCGGCAGCACCAGCTGTCTGGTCCAATGGTCATCGACAACTTATGGAAGGAGTAACACTATGGCTTACAAACATATTCTTATTGCAGTAGACCTCTCCCCGGAAAGCAAGGTTCTGGTAGAGAAAGCCGTTTCTATGGCGCGTCCTTATAATGCCAAAGTCTCTCTGATTCACGTGGATGTTAATTACTCTGACCTGTACACCGGTCTGATCGATGTCAACCTGGGCGACATGCAGAAACGGATTTCCGAAGAGACGCACCACGCGCTGAGCGAGCTGTCTACCAATGCGGGCTATCCGATTACCGAAACTCTGAGCGGCAGCGGCGATCTCGGCCAGGTGCTGGTTGATGCAATTAAAAAATACGATATGGACCTGGTGGTCTGCGGTCACCATCAGGATTTCTGGAGCAAGCTGATGTCTTCCGCACGTCAGCTCATCAACACCGTTCACGTCGATATGCTGATTGTGCCGCTGCGCGATGAAGAAGACGAATAACCGTTCGCGCGGTTAACCATCAGAATGCCAGCGCCCGCCTTTGCGGGCGTTGTCGTTTTTTACGAACGGCCTATTTGCCAGCGCCCATTGCCTGCGTCCATTGGCCGATGCAAATATAACTAACCCGCCTTTACCTCCAGGATATCAAACCGAATATTTATTAACGATTAGTGTGATCAACCAATTATTAGAAAAATAATCTATATAATAATCTACTCCCAAAGCCAATAGCCGCATCATTGCGCTTCATCATACTTTTTCAGCGCGTTCTGGCATACGCGTTCATACTTTTTTGGGATTGCACTACAAGGCGAAGGAATATGAAAACTACTGCACCTACGGGGCTGTTGCAGCAACCTCGTCCGTTCTTCATGATTTTTTTTGTGGAATTATGGGAGCGATTTGGTTATTACGGCGTCCAGGGGATCCTGGCGGTCTTTTTTGTTAAACAACTTGGATTTTCTCAGGAACAAGCGTTTATTACCTTTGGCGCCTTTGCCGCGCTGGTTTATGGGCTGATCTCCATCGGCGGCTATTTTGGCGACCACCTGCTCGGCACCAAACGCACGCTGGTTCTTGGGGCCGTGGTGCTGGCGCTGGGCTACTTCATGACCGGGCTGTCGCTACTTAAACCCGACCTGATTTTTATCGCCCTCGGGACGATTGCCGTCGGTAACGGGCTATTTAAAGCCAATCCCGCCAGCCTGCTGTCAAAGTGCTATCCACCCAAAGATGCCCGTCTCGACGGCGCATTCACCCTGTTTTATATGTCGATTAATATCGGCTCGCTGCTGTCGCTCTCTCTGGCGCCGGTGATCGCGGAAAAATTTGGCTATGCCGTAACCTATAACCTGTGCGGCGTGGGGCTGATTATCGCCCTGCTGGTCTATTTCGCCTGCCGTGGAATGGTGAAAGATATCGGTTCAGAGCCGGATCATCGGCCGCTTGTTGTGCGCAACCTGCTGTACGTGCTGGTCGGCACGGTGGCAATGGTGTTCCTTTGCGCCTGGCTGATGCATAACGTCAAAATCGCTAACCTGGTGCTGATTGTCCTCTCTGTCATCGTGATTATTTTCTTCTTCCGCGAAGCCTTCAGACTGGATAAAACCGGGCGCAACAAAATGTTTGTCGCCTTTATCCTGATGCTGGAAGCGGTGCTGTTCTACATTCTGTACGCGCAGATGCCGACATCGCTAAACTTCTTCGCCATCAATAACGTTCACCACGAGATCCTCGGCATGACCATTAACCCGGTCAGCTTCCAGGCCCTGAACCCGTTCTGGGTGGTGGTGGCCAGTCCGGTGCTGGCGGCGATTTATACCCGCCTTGGCAACAAAGGCAAAGACCTCACCATGCCGATGAAATTTACCCTCGGCATGTTTTTATGTTCGCTGGGCTTCCTGACCGCCGCCGCCGCGGGAATCTGGTTTGCCGATGCTCAGGGGCTGACGTCGCCGTGGTTTATCGTGCTGGTTTATCTGTTCCAGAGTCTGGGAGAGCTGCTGATCAGCGCGCTGGGGCTGGCAATGGTCGCCGCGCTGGTGCCGCAGCATCTGATGGGCTTTATTCTGGGCATGTGGTTTCTGACTCAGGCAGCCGCCTTCCTGATGGGGGGATACGTCGCCACCTTCACCGCCGTGCCGGACAATATCACCGACCCGCTGCAAACCCTGCCGGTTTATACCGGCGTGTTTAGCAAGATTGGTCTGGTGACGCTGGGTGTGACCCTGGTGATGGCGATGCTGGTACCGTGGCTCAACCGGATGATTAATACGCCGTCGAGCGACAAATAATAACCTGCTTAACCTCAGCGGCGGGTGTCGCTGAGGTTACCCTTTCCGCGCGGCAATCCAGTCCCGCACTTCTATGACAAACTCGTCCGGCGCTTTGCGATACATCTTACGCGCCAGGTCCAGAATAGTATGTTGCCCTAGCGCCTCTTCCATCCGCTGCTGCGCCATATCCATCACCGAGCGCACGCCGCAGATCCCTTCGCAGGCCCATTCCGGCGGCTGTGCGTCAAACACCGCCAGCCGCTGGCGAATTTCACGACATTCAAAGATACGCTTATCACCATCGATGGCGTTGACCACATCCAGGACCGTTATCTGTTCGGCGGGTTTTGCCAGCTGAAACCCGCCGCCCTTACCCTCAATGCTGCGCACCAGACCGGCTTTAGACAGGCGGGTGAAGATTTTGGCCAGATAGTCGTAGGGCACGCTTTGCAGATCGGCAATTTCCCGCACGCTCATCTCGCGGGCATCACCTTTGCTATCCACCATACACATCAGGCTATGGATGCCGTATTCAACTCCGGAACTGTAAAATGCCATGCTCTAATCTCAGCCAAAAAGAATCTGAGTTATTGTAGCTTTTTCGCCCCAACCGTGCCAGAAGGATAAAATAACAAGTTAAGATGAAAAATTTAAACTTGTTTTTTATCAATACGATGAATGCAAATAAAGGGATGAAACCCAGACCGCAGCACAAATCACATTGCAAACTCATACTACGACAAATAAAATCCGAGTCAAGATATCGTCGTTAACAATGAGTGAAACCATCATGCGTAAACAAATTCTGGTTGTCGGTGCCGGCTTTTCGGGAATGTGGGCTGCGCTTAGCGCCGCCCGCCTGGCCGATCAATATCAACATCAGGCCGTGGATATCACCGTCATTGCGCCGCAGCCAGAGCTGCGCGTGCGTCCACGCTTCTATGAGAAAGCGGTACCAACGCTGGTTGCGCCGCTGCAACCTTTGTTTGATGCTACCGGCGTGCACTTCCTGCGCGGCACCGTTTCACAGCTCCTTCCGGCCAGCAAAGCCGTCGTCTGGACGGATACCAACGGTGAAACACAGCAGAAGCGCTACGACCGGTTAATCCTGGCCAGCGGCAGCCATGTGAACCGTTCGTTAGTGGCCGGCGCCGATGCTTATGCCTTCGATCTCGACCAGCTGGAGAGCGCCAGCGTTCTGGAACAGCACCTGCAATCACTGGCTCACGAAGCCGATAGCGAGCCACGCAATACCGTTGTTGTCTGCGGCGGTGGCTTCACCGGCATTGAGATGGCCATGGAGTTACCCGGCAGGCTGCGCGAGATTCTGGGTGAGAATGCTAAGACCAGAGTAGTCGTAGTTGAACGCGGTCCGCTGCCGGGATCGCGTTACAGCGAAGCGCTACGCGACGTTATCGTCCAGGCCTCCGCAGAGCTCGGTGTTGAATGGCGGGTCAATACTGAAGTTGAGCGGATTGATGCCGATGGCGTCATGCTTAAAGACGGGCAGAAGATCGCATCCCGCACCGTTATCTGGACGGTTGGCGTGCAGGCAAACGGCCTGACGGCACAAATTGAAGCGCCTCGCGATCGCCTGGGTCGTCTGCATGTGAACACGGCGCTTCAGGTGGTCGGCTATGACGATATCTATGCCACCGGCGACGTGGCCTACGCGGCGACCGATGACAAGGGAAACCATGCGTTAATGACCTGTCAGCACGCTATTTTGCTGGGTAAATTTGCCGGTAACAACGCAGCGGCAAGTCTGCTGGATGTCGCGCCGTTGCCGTATCGCCAGGAAAACTACGTCACCTGCCTCGATCTCGGCGCCTGGGGTGCAGTCTATACCGAAGGGTGGGATCAGCAGGTGAAGCTGACCCGGGAGGAAGCGAAAAAGCTGAAGGTGTCGATCGTCAGCGAGCTTATCTATCCGCCGAAGGCTGAGAAAGCGGTAGCCTTTGAGATTGCTGACCCGCTGGCGCCGTTTGTCTGAACCCAGGAAACGCCCCGGTTGCGCTGCGCTTACCGGAGCGATGAACGGTCGCCCGGATATAAGGCAGGTATGCCGCCATCCGGGGGAACGATGGTGGCTGAAGCGTTACTCGGGCGTCCCGGCGTAAATATCAAAGCGGTGGCCTTTGGTGACCACCGCGTTCGGCGTGGCGACATCCGCCAGCGGCGGGGCGTAATCCGGACGTTTCACCACCACCCGTTTGGTCGCCAGCTGACGCGCTGGCTCCAGCAGTCCGTCAGCATCCAGATCCGGCCCCACCAGCGACTGAAATACGCGCATCTCTTTCTTCACCAGCGCGCTTTTCTGCTTATGCGGGAACATCGGGTCAAGATAGACCACCTGCGGGCGTGGCGTAATGTCCGTCAGCGCCGTCAGGCTGGAGGCGTGAATCAGCTGTAAACGCTCCCGAAGCCACGGGCCGATTTCCGGGTCAGCGTAGCCACGAGCCAGCCCGTCATCAAGCAGGGCCGCCACTACCGGGTTACGTTCCAGCATGCGCACCCGGCAGCCCACCGAGGCCAGCACGAAGGCATCGCGACCCAGCCCTGCCGTCGCATCCACCACATCCGGCAAATAGTCGCCTTTAACGCCCACCGCTTTCGCCACCGCCTCGCCGCGACCGCCGCCAAATTTACGTCGGTGGGCCATCGCCCCACCGACGAAATCAACGAAGATCCCACCGAGCTTTGGCTCATCGCGTTTACGCAGCTCCAGATGTTCGCGGGTCATAACCAGCGCCATCAGGTTGTCATCATCCTGCGTCAGGCCCCAGCGAGCGGCAAGAACAGATAAGGCGCCGTCTCCGGCGCCCGTTTCATCAATTAAGCAGATTTTCACGTCCACTTTACCCTAAAGAATGCGCGTTGCATCAAGACAACAAAAGAACGAATCCCTGGCCACGCACAGAGTATGCGGCCAGGGCGAGTGAGTGCCGTTGCCAAAGAGGCAGCCTGAGGAATGACGGGGAAATTAGCCCTTAATCCCGTAATGCTCCAGCATCGCGTCGAGCTGCGGTTCGCGTCCACGGAAGCGTTTGAACAGCACCATAGGCTCTTCGGAACCGCCGCGGCTCAGGATGTTATCGAGGAACGACTGGCCGGTTTCACGGTTGAAAATCCCCTCTTCTTCAAAGCGCGAGAAAGCATCCGCCGCCAGGACATCGGCCCACAGATAGCTGTAATAGCCTGCCGCATAGCCCCCGGCAAAAATATGGCTGAAGGCATGTGGGAAACGACCCCAGGACGGCCCTGGCACCACGGCGACCTGCTTTTTGATTTCCGCCAGCGTTTCGAGGATTTTCGCCCCTTGCTCCGGCTGGTACTCCGCATGCAGACGGAAGTCGAACAGGCCGAACTCCAGCTGACGCAGAATGAACAGCGCGGCCTGATAGTTTTTCGCCGCCAGCATTTTTTCCAGCAGCGCCTGCGGCAGCGGTTCACCGGTTTCATAGTGGCCGGAGATAAATGCCAGCGCTTCCGGCTCCCAGCACCAGTTTTCCATAAACTGGCTCGGCAGCTCGACCGCATCCCACGGCACCCCGCTGATGCCGGAGACGCCGGCGGTATCGATACGGGTCAGCATATGGTGCAGACCGTGACCAAACTCGTGGAACAGCGTGATCACTTCATCGTGAGTAAACAGCGCCGGTTTGCCGTTCACCGGGCGGTTAAAGTTGCAGGTCAGGTAGGCCACCGGCTTTTGCAACGAGCCGTCGAGTTTGCGCATCTGCCCGACGCAGTCATCCATCCACGCCCCGCCGCGTTTGTGCTCGCGAGCATACAGATCGAGATAGAAGCTGCCGCGCAGTTCGTTGTTCTCATCATACAGCTCGAAGAAACGCACTTCCGGGTGCCAGACATCCACATCGGTACGCTCTTTGGCGCTAATCCCGTAAATGCGGTTCACCACTTCAAACAGGCCGTTAACGGCTTTGTTTTCCGGGAAATAGGGGCGCAGCTGCTCATCGCTGATGCTGTAGAGATGCTGCTTCTGTTTTTCACTGTAGTACGCGATATCCCACGGCTGCAGCTCGTCGACGCCGAACTCCGCTTTTGCGAAGGCGCGCAGCTGAGCCAGCTCTTTCTCGCCCTGCGGACGAGCGCGTTTCGCCAGGTCGGTCAGGAAGTCGAGCACCTGCTGCGGGTTCTCCGCCATTTTGGTCGACAGCGATTTGGAGGCATAGCTGTCAAAGCCCAGCAGCTGGGCCAGCTCGTGGCGCAGCGCGAGAATTTCTGCCATCACCGGGCTGTTGTCCCATTTGCCGGCATTCGGCCCCTGGTCCGACGCGCGGGTGGAGTAGGCGCGATACAGCTCCTCACGCAGACCCTGGTTGTCGCAGTAGGTCATCACCGGCAGATAGCTCGGAATATCCAGCGTCAGCAGATAGCCTTCCTGCTCTTTCGCCTGGGCCTGAGCCTGGGCTGCCGCCAGCGCGCTTTCCGGCATCCCGGACAGCTCAGCGACGTCAGTGACCAGCTTGCTCCAGCCCATGGTGGCGTCGAGCACGTTGTTGCTGTACTGGTTGCCGAGCTCAGACAGGCGTGCGGCAATCTCGCCGTAGCGTTTCTGCTGCTCTTTCGCCAGGCCAATCCCCGACAGTTCAAAATCGCGCAGCGCGTTATCCACCGCTTTTTTCTGCGCGGTGTTCAGCGTGGCGTAATGGTCACCGTCGCGCAGATCGCGATAGGCTTGATACAACCCTTCATGTTGACCGACCCAGGTGCTGTATTCCGACAACAGCGGCAGCGTTTGTTCATAGGCTTCGCGCAGCTCGGGGCTGTTCTTGACCGAGTTCAGATGACTGACCGGCGAGAAGATGCGTCCCAGCACATCATCCACTTCAGCCAGCGGCTGGCAGAGCGTTTCCCAGCTGTACGGCGCGCCTTGCGCGACCACGCTTTCTACCGCGGCCCGACAGTCGTCCAGCGCTTTGGTAACCGCAGGGACGACGTGTTCCGGCTTGATCGCAGAAAAAGGCGGCAATGAAAAAGGCGTCAATAATGGATTGGTCATATGCGCAGTCCTGTTGAAAAGGGTGAATGAAGCGCGCGTTCCGGCGCTTTAGCATGCGATCTAGAATGGGGGATCGTGACGGGAATTTCAATGTCACACCGTGCCAGACGCCGGGTATTGCTGCAATAAGTGGGCGTTATTGGCGCAGGCAGTTTGAATCCGCACAGCGCGGAGAAACCGGAGCTTACGCCTGGTACATGAGGATTTGATTCGCTTCGCTCACCCTTCGGGTCACCCTGAAGGGCGTTCAAAGATATATCGTTATGAGCACCGCCCGGCTTCAAACTGGCAAGCACAAGAGTGCTGATAAGACAGATCCTCAGTGGTTGCCTGACTGGCGCCGGTTTTCCCCGGCTATGTGGGCCGGGGATATGGTCATCCGACAAACCGGACGGGGTGGATTAATGTGCTTTCAGCGCCATCTGATATGCCGCCGGCAGATTCACCCGCTGCCAGAACTGCTGGTCGGCGGTCTCGCCCGACAGCGGATAGCCCGCCGGAAGCGCGGTTTTCACCATCAGCGCCCGGCGCTGGGCGGCGGACAGATGAGGTAGCGCGGTCTCCAGCAGAACCTCTGCCCCTTCCGGCACCGTCAGCGCTGATTTTGCCCCCTTCTGCTGCGGCAGGTTGTAGGTCATGGTGAACGCGTAAAATGCGTTCATCGCCGGATCGCGGTACGGGTCGTCTTTTCCGGCCGGCTTCGCGCACTCGGCCAGTGAAGTCGCGCACTCTTTTTCCAGCGCCGTTCGCAGCTGATCGCGCGCTTCATTGAACAGCGCACGATACTTCGCGTCGTTGAGGTAATGCGCGACGTTACGCTGCGCCACCATCCGCGACCCCATCACATCCAGCGGGTAATGGACGCCAAGCACAATGCGGGAATAGCCGTAGCGCGCGCCGCGAGTCACCAGCGCATCAAAGCGCTCCGGGATCATTTCAGCCATCAGCAGCGCATCGGTGTAACCGGTGTTGGTGTGTCCGCTGGGGAAGGAACCTCCGTCAGCGGTGTAAGGCTGGTTGTCCTTTATCACCACATCGTCCGGCACCAGATGAATGGTATTGCCCTGAATCAGGAACGGTCGCGGGTTGTTATAATGCTTTTTCGCCGCCCCCGTACTGACTTCACTGGCCTTAATCAGCGCCGCGGCTTTACCCAGCTCGCCTTTGTCGTAGGCCGTGAGGAAGGCTTTGCCGAGCCGCGGGCCCAGCGCATCGCTGAGGAAATAGAGATAGCTAATCCCTTCCGCATCCGCCAGCGCCTGATGGCGGGTAGCCTGCGTTGCATCGCGGTTGATCGCGGTCACCGTCGCCAGGTTATCCTTCACCACCGAATCCGGGAGCTTGCTGAAGGCGGCCAGCAGCGCGATACCCGCCTGCTGATTCGCTTTCTCCTCAAAATCGTAGCCGCTGGCCTTCAGCCAGGCCTTATCCGCCTGGGTTTTACTCTGTTTTGCGTGCGCGAGCTGGCCGCGGCTGAGCGTGGCGGCATCGCCCTTCAGCGCAGCGCGCAGCTGCGTCAGCGCCTGACCTTCGAGACCGTCAAACGCCTGGCTGGCCGCCGCTGGCGTCACGCTACCGGCGATCGCCGCCGCCTGGTTCAGCGGAACCTCTTTCGCCAGAGCCGGCAGCGCCAGGATTAACGCTGAGGTCAGGAGTGTGATTTGCAATTTCATTATTTTTCCTTTTATTCAAACAATTACCTTGCCTTCACGCGACGCTAGCGCTGATATTTGACGTTTTTATGACGCGGTCATGTTTTGCAACGCTTTTGACCTCATTGAAACAGCGCGGTGCTACAGCGGTAATCTGTACGGATCTGCGGTAAACTATCGGTCATCTTGTTTAATTCCCGGAATCTCTGCATCCATGCTCAGTTATCGCCACAGCTTTCACGCAGGCAACCACGCCGACGTCCTTAAACACACCGTTCAGAGTTTGATCATTGAATCGCTGAAAGAGAAAGAAAAACCGTTTCTCTATCTGGACACTCACGCCGGCGCGGGCCGCTATCAGCTGAGCGGCGAGCACGCCGAACGTACGGGTGAATACCTGGAAGGCATTTCCCGTATCTGGCAGCAGGACGACCTGCCGGCCGAGATGGAAGCCTACATTTCCGTCATCCAGCATTTCAACCGTAGCGGCCAGCTGCGCTACTACCCGGGTTCTCCGCTGATCGCTCGCCAGCTGCTGCGCGAGCAGGACAGCCTGCACATGACCGAACTGCACCCGAGCGATTTTCCGCTGCTGCGTTCGGAATTTCAAAAAGATGCCCGTGCCCGCGTGGAAAAAGCCGATGGCTACCTGCAGCTGAAAGCGAAGCTGCCGCCGGTATCCCGTCGCGGCCTGATTCTTATCGATCCGCCGTACGAGATTAAAAGCGACTACCAGGCGGTCGTGGCCGGTATCCACGAAGGTTACAAACGCTTTGCCACCGGCACCTATGCGCTGTGGTATCCGGTGGTACTGCGCGCGCAGATTAAGCGCATGATCAGAGATCTGGAAGCGACCGGCATTCGCAAAATCATGCAGATTGAACTTGCCGTGCGTCCGGACAGCGATCAGCGCGGCATGACCGCTTCCGGGATGATCGTCATTAACCCACCGTGGAAGCTGGAACAGCAGATGAACAACGTCCTGCCGTGGCTGCATAAGAAGCTCTCGCCGACCGGCATCGGACATGCCACCGTCGGCTGGATCGTACCGGAGTAATCACAGCCATCGGTGGAACCTTTTACGCCTCGCGCTACAATCGCGGTCATTCAACGATTAAGGGCCTACCAGGATAGGTCTTCTAAGGATACAGGCTATGAGCAAACATTATGATTACATCGCTATCGGCGGCGGCAGCGGCGGCATCGCCTCCATCAACCGTGCGGCAATGTATGGCCAGAAGTGCGCGCTGATTGAAGCTAAAGATCTGGGCGGCACCTGCGTCAACGTCGGCTGCGTACCGAAGAAAATCATGTGGCATGCGGCGCAAATTCGCGAAGCGATTCATCTGTATGGCCCGGACTACGGTTTCGATACCACGATTAATCACTTCGACTGGGACAAACTGGTAGCCAGCCGCAGCGCATATATCGACCGTATCCACACCTCCTATGACAACGTGTTAGGCAAAAATAAGGTGGATGTCATCAAAGGCTTCGCCCGTTTTGTGGATGCCAAAACCGTGGAAGTGAATGGCGAAACGATCACCGCCGATCATATCCTGATCGCCACCGGCGGCCGTCCGAGCCATCCGTCTATTCCGGGCGTTGAGTATGGCATCGACTCTAACGGCTTCTTCGAGCTGCCGGCCCTGCCGAAGCGCGTCGCGGTGGTGGGCGCAGGCTATATTGCCGTTGAGCTGGCTGGCGTCATTAACGGCCTCGGCGCCGAAACGCACCTGTTCGTGCGTAAACATGCGCCGCTGCGCAGCTTCGATCCGCTGATCGTTGATACCCTGGTCGAAGTGATGAACACCGAAGGGCCGCAGCTGCACACTCACGCCATTCCGCAAGCGGTAGTGAAAAACGCGGACGGCAGCCTGACGCTTCAGCTGGAAGATGGCCGGAGTCAGACCGTGGATTGCCTGATCTGGGCCATTGGTCGTGAGCCGGAGACCGATAATTTCAACCTCGCAGCCGCTGGCGTAAAAACCAACGACAAAGGCTATATCGTGGTGGATAAATTCCAGAACACCAACGTGCCGGGGATCTATGCCGTGGGTGATAACACCGGGGCGGTGGAGCTGACGCCGGTCGCGGTAGCCGCGGGCCGTCGCCTGTCCGAACGCCTGTTCAACAACAAGCCGGAAGAGCATCTGGATTACAGCAATATCCCGACCGTGGTCTTCAGCCATCCGCCGATCGGCACCGTCGGTTTAACCGAGCCGCAGGCGCGAGAGCAGTATGGCGATGACGCCGTGAAGGTCTATAAATCGTCCTTTACCGCGATGTATACCGCCGTGACTTCGCACCGCCAGCCGTGTCGCATGAAGCTGGTATGCGTCGGCCCGGAAGAGAAGATTGTCGGCATTCACGGTATCGGCTTCGGCATGGATGAAATGCTGCAGGGATTTGCAGTGGCGCTGAAAATGGGCGCAACCAAGAAGGACTTCGACAATACCGTGGCGATTCACCCGACCGCCGCGGAAGAGTTCGTGACCATGCGTTAATCTCTTCAGCCCCGTGTTCTCACGGGGCTTTTTTTATGCGCTCATCGCCTGCCGTATAGGACGGTTTTGCGACCTGATTTTGCAAAATCGCCTGCCCGATGTAGTTACTCCAGTTAAAGCTGTTTTGCAGCACCACCACCGCATTCTGATTAGCCTTATCAAAACCGATATAGCTGGAATAGCCGCCGATATAGCCCACCTGATAGGTGATTCTTTGCCCGCCGAGCGTATCGGTCACCCAGGCGATATTGGCCGCCTCTTTTTCCCGTGGATAGTAATCAACGCTGACGTCGGCAAAAGCCTTATCCAGCGCGGCATGATGGGTCGGAGAAAAATGAGCGCGGGCATATTCAATCAGGTCGCGGGCGTTACTGTACAGACTTGCCGCGCCCACCATGTTGTTGCTGAACTGCCAGTCAGGAGTCAGCGCGCCGCGAGGTTTAAACCTGGGCTGATCACCCGCATGGCCGAGCGCCCGCCGGGAAAAACCGCGCAGCGTTTGCGGCCGATAGCTGGTACTTTGCATCGCCAGCGGCTGAAAAATCTTTCGCCACGCCAGACTTTCTATCGACTCCCCGGTCTGATAGGTGAGGAGGTAACCCAGAATCGCGTAGCCAAGATTGGAGTATTTCGGCTCGCGGGTGAGCGGCGCGTCAAAGGTGCTCAGGTAGCCCAGCACGTTGTCGCTATCGAGCTCGTGATAGAAGTTTTCACCATCGCTCAGATAGACCAGCAAATGTTCAAGCGACAGCAGGTTCATCGGCTGACGCGGCAGACCCGACGTGTGCGTCACCAGTTGCAGCAGCGTGATTTTCTTTGCATCGTCGCTAAGCGGTGTCCCCGGCGGAAGCAGCGTGAGTAGCGTGTCGTCCCAGTGCAGCCGCCCTTCGTTGACCAGTAACGCGATCGCTTCAGCGGTGGTTCCTTTGCTCAGGGAACCCAGCGCAAAGAGCGTATCCGGGGTGATGGGGTAGCGGTTTTTGGCATCGGTCACACCGTAGCAGTGAAACTCCGCCGGGCCATTACGCTGGATGATCGCCACCACCACGCCGCTGACCTGTTTCTGCTGCATATAACGGCCGACAAGGGTATCGATGGGCAACGCACGGCCATTTTGCCCGACCAGCGCGGTTGCCTCAGAGGGGGCGCTCATTTGCGAGAGCGTTCCGGAGCATCCTACAAGCAGCAGTGACGCCAATAGCACAGGGCTCAACTGCCTGTTCAAACCATACCTTCCTGCCGTACTGAAACCAACGAGGGGAATTAAAGACGCCGGGATCGTAGCGACTGTCAACGATCATTGCAAAGCGAACAGGCTGAAATGATCGGCGCAATGATGCCAGCCTGGCCGTCTTTTCCTGTGTCCTCAGGCGGTACCATTATTGCCATGGCGCATAAACGCCGGTCGCTGATTAAGCGTCATATACCAGCGCTCTACCGCCGGCAGCTCCGGATGGGCAAAAGGCGTCATTTTCCAGCGGTGTACCGACAGACCCAGTACGATGTCCGCCAGCGTAAACTGAGGGCCGGCGATCCATGCGCCGGTGCGCTGCAGCTGTGATTCCACGATCTGCACGCAGCGGGTCCAGGCCGCAATGCTCTCCTTTATCGCCACCGGATCCTGAAAACGCGGGTCTTTACGCACCAGCCCCATAAAGGCATAGCGCCAGGCATTGTTAAACTCCGTGGCCTGCCAGTCCATCCAGCGCTCGACATCCGCTGCGCCCTGAGGCGTAACCGGTAGCAAATCCTCACGCCCGGTTTTGCGCGTCAAATAGCGACAGATGCTGTTTGACTCCCACAGCACAAAATCATCATCAAGCAGCACCGGCACCAGGCCGTTTGGGTTCAGGGCGCGAAATTCGGCGGTATCGACCGGCTGGAAACCGCTGCCGTAATCCTCCTGCTGATAAGTCAGACCGACTTCATCGCAGGTCCATAGCACTTTACGAACGTTAATTGATGAGCGTTTGCCCAGTATTTTTAGCATCGTGACATCCTTAAGCGAAGGAACGTGACTTCCACCCTACTCTATCCGGCGACAAAGAGGCAGCCTGCCGGATAATGTGTATAGTTGATTTCAGCCTTTTTTGCTGACACAGGGAACCCGCCATGCTGACTCCGTTTACTGTTTTCACTCCGGGCAATATTCGTTTTGGCCGAGGTCTTGCCGGGAGCGCTGCCCCCTGGCTGGCCCAGCGTACCGCGAAGGTGCTGCTGGTCCACGGCGCCAGCCCGCAGCGGGCCGGTTTTTTACTCGCCGGGCTGCACGCCCATCATCTTGACGTGACTACGCTATCCGTTGCCCATGAGCCCTGCCTGGAAGATATCGAACAGGGAGTGCATCTGGCGCGGGAACACGGCATCGGGGCGGTGGTCAGCCTCGGCGGCGGCGCGGTTATCGACGCTGGAAAAGCGATTGCCGCGCTGGTGCCGGCCTCGGGTCCGGTGATGGAATATCTGGAAGTCGTGGGCAACGGGCGGCTATTAGAAGGGCCTCCGCTGCCGTTTGTCGCTATCCCGACTACCGCCGGTACCGGCGCTGAGGTCACGAAAAATGCGGTGATTAACGTCACGCAGCAGCAGCGAAAAGTCAGCCTGCGCGACGATCGTATGCTGCCGGACCTGGCCATCGTCGACCCGGCGCTGACCGATAACGCCCCGCGCGCGGTAACGCTCGGCTCCGGCCTTGACGCGATTACCCAGCTCATTGAGCCCTGGCTTTGTACCCGCGCTAATCCTTTTAGCGATGCACTTTGCCTGGCTGCTATTCCGCGCGGAATCAAAGCGCTCCGCACGTTGATGGAAAAAGAGTGCCCGGACAGCCGCGATGAGATGGCCTGGGTTAGCCTGTGCGGCGGACTGGCGCTGGCCAATGCCGGTCTTGGCGTCATTCATGGACTTGCCGGCCCGCTGGGAGGACTGAGCAATGCTTCCCACGGCGCACTCTGCGGCAGCCTGCTGCCTTACGGCCTGGCGCTCAATGAGTCGCAGATCAGCAACAGGGCTATCCGCGGGCGCTTTGACCAGGTCCGCCAGTGGCTGGCCGACGGGCTGGACGTCGAGCCGGAGACGGCCTGGGATAGCCTGCGCGAATGGAGCCGCGGCGCCGGACTGGGGAATCTACGCGAACTGGGCGTACCGCACGAGGCCCTGGAGTCTGCGGCGCTGGCAGCCAGCAGCTCCTCATCAATGAAAGCGAATCCGGTGCAGCTGGATAGCGAGCAGTTGCTGGAGATGCTGGAAGCGGCGTGGGAGTGAGGTCAGGTCTTATCCGGCATAATTAGATTTTGTTGCAAATCGATTGCTCCGAATTTCCGTTTTCAACTCGTGGAAATTTAATTTAAAAAATCAATAAATTAACAACATCCCTGCGTCAGTACATCGCTAAAAATCGTGACCTGACGCACAGTTTTCTTCCGGACACCGAAGCGAATGACTAAGCTTAATAGTCAGGCCGGGAGAGGCCCGGCGCCCTGAACTGACGCGAACCGGAGGTCCGTATCACTATGTCCAGCCAGACACTACGCAACGATAATGGCGATGAACCGAAGATCGGGCGCGATCTGTGCTATGAAGCCGATCCGTATGAGTTAAAACTGGATGAAATGTTCGATGCCGAACCGGAGCCGGAGATCATCGAAGGCCTGCCGGCCTCTGATGCCCTGACGCCCGCCGACCGCTATCTGGAACTCTTTACGCATGTGCAGAAATCACGCATCTTTGCCGACAGCAAAACCTTCCCCGACTGCGCGCCAAAGCAAGACCCGCTGGATATCTTGATCCACTATCGGCGGGTGAAGCACCAGCCTGGATTCGACCTGCGCCAGTTTGTTGAAGAGCACTTCTGGATGCCGGACAACCGCACTGACGACTACGTGTCAGATCCCCGGCGATCGCTGAAAGAGCATATCGATCACCTCTGGCCGGTTCTCACCCGCGAGCCGCAGGATCATATTCCCTGGTCATCGCTGCTGGCGCTGCCGCAGTCGTATATCGTGCCCGGCGGGCGCTTTAGCGAAACCTACTACTGGGACTCCTACTTTACTATGCTGGGGCTGGCGGAAAGTGGCCGCGAAGACCTGCTGAAATGTATGGCGGACAACTTCGCGTGGATGATTGAGACCTACGGCCATATTCCTAACGGTAACCGCACCTACTATCTCAGCCGCTCGCAGCCGCCGGTGTTTGCCCTGATGGTAGAGCTGTTTGAAGAGGATGGCGTGCGCGGCGCGCGGCGCTACCTCGATCATCTGAAGCTGGAGTACCAGTTCTGGATGGACGGCGCGGATTCATTAATTCCCAATCAGGCCTATCGCCACACGGTACGTATGCCGGACGGGTCGTTACTCAATCGCTACTGGGACGACCGCGATACGCCGCGGGATGAATCGTGGCGGGAAGATGTGGAAACGGCAAGACACTCGGGCCGCCCGGCCAACGAAGTCTACCGGGACCTGCGCGCCGGTGCGGCCTCCGGCTGGGACTATTCCAGCCGCTGGCTGCGTGATATCACCCGGCTGGCGAGCATCCGTACCACCCAGTTTATTCCGATCGATTTAAACGCCTTTTTATTCAAACTGGAAAACACCATCGCCAATCTTTCCGGCCTGAAAGGCGACCGGGAAACGGAAGCGGCTTTTCGCCAGAAGGCCAGCGATCGCCGGTCAGCGGTAAACCGCTATTTATGGGATGAAGAGGGCGGTTGTTTTCGTGATTACGACTGGCGACGCGAACAGCAGGCGCTCTTCTCCGCCGCCAGCATCGTAGCGCTGTATGTCGGCATGGCCACGCACCAACAGGCAGAACGGCTCGCCGATGCGGTACGCGCTCGTCTGCTGACCCCCGGCGGCATCATGGCCACCGAATATGACAGCGGCGAACAATGGGATAAGCCCAACGGCTGGGCGCCGCTACAGTGGATGGCGATCCAGGGCTTTAAACTGTACGGCCAGGACCCGCTCGGCGACGAAATTGCCCACAGCTGGCTGCAAACGGTGAACCATTTCTACAAGCAGCACCATAAGCTGATTGAGAAGTACCACATCGCCGGCGGTGTTGCCCACGAAGGCGGTGGCGGTGAATACCCGTTACAGGATGGCTTCGGCTGGACCAACGGCGTGGTGCGCCGGCTGATAGGGCTGTACGGCGAACCCTTATAACCAGGTGCTGTTCCGACAATTCATGTCCTGCTATGGTCATAGCATCTCATTCCGCAGGAATTGTTTTCATGACCGAATTGCTTACGCCACGGCTGCACTGTTCACAGCTGAAGCAGGAGGACTGGTCTTTTTTTCTCGCTCTGCAGAGAGATCCGCAGGTGATGCTTTATATAGCCGATTCACGTCCGCTGTCTGAAATACGCGAGGCCTTCGATTCGCGTATTTCACCGTGGTCGCCTGGGGCAAAACAGTGGCTGTGCCTGGTCGTGCGCGACAGGGAAACCCGCATACCGCTGGGTCTGACCGGCTACCTGCACCATGAAGGCGGCTGCGCCGAAGTGGGCTTTTTATTTACCCCGGCCGCGCAGGGGCGCGGCTATGGTTATGAGTCCCTGCGTGCGCTCTGTGATTTTGCCTTCAGCGCCGGAGGCGTACGTCGGCTGACCGCCACGGTCACCGCCGGAAATATAGCCTCGCGAAATCTGCTGCAGAAAACCGGTTTCCTGCAGGAGGGTGAGCTGCGCGAATGCTACTGGCTGAACGGACGCTGGCATAATGACTGGCTGTTTGGCCTGCTGCGTCGCGATTATCACACGCTGAAGATATAAGCTGAACGCGGCGCCTCTCCGCAGACGGAGAGGCGATTACGATTACAGGAACATGCCGCCGGAAACTTCCACGCGCTGCGCGTTCATCCATCTCAGGTCATCGCTCAACAATGCCGCGATCGCATCGCCGATGTCATCTGGCAGCCCTACCCGACCCAGCGCCGTTTGCGCCGCAATATGCTGATTAACCTGAGCATTATCCCGTACCACCCCACCACCAAAATCGGTTTCTATCGCTCCTGGCGCGATAATATTAACGGAAATCCCGCGCCCTCCCAGCTCCTTGGCCTGGTAGCGCGTCAGCACCTCCATCGCCCCTTTCATCGCCGCATAGGCGGCATAGCCCGGCAGCGCGAAGCGGGCCAGCCCGCTCGACACGTTGAGGATACGTCCCTTATCCGCCAGCAGCGGCAGCAGGCGCTGGGTCAGGAAGAACGGTCCTTTAAACTGGATATTCATCAGCTCATCAAATTGTGCTTCGCTGGTCTCTGCAAAGGGGACGTTTAAACCGATCCCGGCATTGTTTAATAAATAATCAAAGGTATCGCGCTGCCAGCGCTGTTGCAGCAGCTGAGCCACATTCTGAGCGAAAGTGTCAAAGCTCGCCGTATCACCGACGTTCAATGCCAATGCCGCGGCTTTCACCCCTTTTTGCTCAATTTCATCCACGACGTCCTGGGCAGCCTGCGGGTTGCTATGCCAGGTGAGAATAATATCGGTTCCCTTCTCTGCCAGCTTCAGCGCTGCATTTTTTCCCAGTCCACGGCTGCCGCCGGTCACTAAAGCGATACGTTGTGTCATCAGAAAACCCCTTCTCAGTTGCGTTTGTCTGGTGAAAGAGCTTATTAGCTGCCAGCGAAACAATAAATGCGCTAAATTACGTTTTACTGTTCCAGTATTAACAACAATAGGGTTTCGGTATGGATAAAATTCACGCAATGCAGCTGTTCATCCGCGTCGCTGAGCTGGAGAGTTTTTCCCGCGCCGCCGAAACCTTAAGCCTGCCTAAAGGGAGCGTCTCGCGCCAGATTCAGGCGCTGGAAAACCATCTGGGGGTGCGCCTGCTGCACCGCACCACGCGCCGGGTTCAGCTCACCCAGGACGGGATGGTCTATTACGAACGCGCCAGAGATCTGCTCAGCAATCTCGATGAGCTGGACGGCATGTTTCAGCACGATCCGGCCACCATCAGCGGCCGCCTGCGGGTGGATATGCCGGTCGGGCTGGCCAGGAAACTGATCATTCCGCGCCTGCCGGCTTTTTTACAGCAGTACCCGGGGATTGAACTGGAGCTGAGCAGTAGCGACCGGCTGGTGGATGTGATTCGCGAGGGATTTGACTGCGTGGTGCGCGTCGGCACGCTGAAAGACTCCGGCCTGATCGCCCGTCCGCTGGGTAAGCTGACGCAAATTAACTGTGCCAGCCCGCAGTATTTATCACGCTTCGGCTACCCGACCACGCTCGACGATCTGGCCGGTCATGCCCTGATCCACTATGCCAGCACCCCCGGCGCCCGGCCGCTGGGGTTTGAGGTGATGAGCGATGGCGTCGTCCAGTGGGTGAAAACCGGCGGCACGCTTACCGTCAACAGTACGGAAACTTATCAGGCCGCCTGCCTGGCCGGACTGGGGATTATCCAGGTTCCACGTACCGGCGTCCGCGAAGCGCTGCGCACCGGCGAGCTGATTGACATCCTGCCGCAGTATCGCGCGGAACCGCTGCCGGTATCGTTAATCTATCCGCACCGACGCAACCTTTCCCGCCGGGTACATCTGTTTATGGAGTGGCTGGGGAGCGTGATGAAAGAGTACGTCGATTAGGCGACGCCGCCCTTTATCCGCCGGGTCCCAGGCTGTCGTGCGGACGCTTCACAGGTCGATGAAGGATTTTACGTATATAATTTTGAAGAATCTCGCTGTAAATAAAGGAAGAAATCACTCATGACATCGGAAAACGACGCGAAACGCCCGACCCAGGATCCGGGCCAGCCGCCGGAAAAAAGTAAAAGCCCGCTGGCCGCCATCAACGACTCTGCCGTGGCGCAGAAGGCGAATCAGGCGTTAAAAACCGTCACCGGAACAGCAGAAAAAGTTCAGAGAAACCCGATTATTGCGCACCTGCTGCGCGCAACCGAACGTTTTAACGACAGAATGGGAAACCAGTTCGGCGCCGCCATCACCTACTTCTCGTTTCTGTCGATGATCCCGATTCTGATGGTCTCCTTCGCCGCCGCCGGTTTTGTGCTGGCCTGGCACCCGACGCTGCTGCAGGATATTTTCGATAAAATCCTGCTGAATGTCAGCGACCCCACGCTGGCCGCCACGCTGAAAAACACCATTAATACCGCCATCCAGCAACGCACCGCCGTTGGCCTGGTCGGTCTGCTGGTCGCGCTCTATTCCGGTATTAACTGGATGGGCAACCTGCGGGAGGCGATTCGCGCCCAGTCGCGCGACGTCTGGGAGCGAGCGCCGCAGGACCAGGAAAAGATCTGGATGAAATACTTCCGCGATTTTATCTCGTTGATCGGCCTGCTGGTGGCGCTGGTGGTGACGTTATCGATAACCTCCGTCGCCGGTTCCGCGCAGCAGATGATCATCTCCGCGCTCTATCTCGATAATATTGAGTGGTTAAAACCGGCCTGGCGGCTGATCGGCCTTGCTATCTCCATCTTCGCCAACTATTTGCTGTTTTTCTGGATCTTCTGGCGTCTGCCGCGCCACCGCCCGCGGCGCAAGGCGCTGATTCGCGGCACCCTGATTGCGGCTATCGGTTTTGAAATCATAAAAATGATCATGACCTGGACGCTGCCCGCGCTGGTGAAATCGCCTTCCGGCGCCGCCTTTGGCTCCGTATTAGGCCTTATGGCCTTCTTCTATTTCTTCGCCCGCCTGACGCTGTTCTGCGCGGCGTGGATCGCCACGGCCGACTACAAGGATGACCGTCGGATGCCGGGCAAAGCCCACGATTGACGCCCTTTCGGGCTGAAGAGAGGTACAAAATTCAGCCCGAATCATCATTTCAGCAGATAAATCCAACGTGTAACTTTTATTTAACTCAAAACTGGTTTTATCTACTATTGTTTTATTTATGTGAAGCATTTCATAGAAGTTATTTTTCCGGCACACAAATTATCCGCTTTTTGGCCATTTTTTCACCAACAGCGCCCTCTGTTACAGATTGAAATGTCCCTTTTGCTGTGGCTATATGACCTTTCGTTCGCTAAAAAATAAGAAAGATCTATGCAAGCCACAGCCACCACACTCGACAAGCCGCAGGAAACCGCTCCGGTTAACTCGCGCAATAAAGTCGTCGTCGCCTCCCTCATCGGCACCGCCATTGAGTTCTTCGACTTTTATATCTATGCCACCGCCGCGGTGATCGTCTTCCCGCATATTTTCTTCCCGCAAGGTGACCCGGCCGCAGCTACGCTACAGTCGCTGGCGACGTTTGCCATTGCCTTTATCGCCCGTCCGATTGGCTCTGCGCTATTTGGCCACTTCGGCGATCGCGTTGGCCGTAAGGTCACGCTGGTCGCTTCGCTGCTAACCATGGGGATCTCCACGGTGGTTATCGGCCTGCTGCCCGGCTACGAGAGCATTGGTATTCTTGCACCGATGCTGCTGGCGCTGGCGCGCTTCGGCCAGGGTCTGGGACTGGGCGGCGAATGGGGCGGTGCGGCGCTGCTGGCGACTGAAAACGCCCCTCCGCGCAAACGCGCGCTGTACGGCTCTTTCCCGCAGCTCGGTGCGCCTATCGGCTTCTTCTTCGCCAACGGCACCTTCCTGCTGCTCTCCTGGCTGCTGACCGACCAGCAGTTTATGGCATGGGGCTGGCGCGTACCGTTTATCTTCTCCGCTGTGCTGGTGATTATCGGGCTGTATGTGCGTGTGTCGCTGCACGAGACGCCGGTGTTCGCCAAAATCGCCGCCGCGAAGAAACAGGTTAAAATTCCGCTGGGAACTCTGCTGACCAGGCATGTGCGCGTCACCGTTCTGGGCACCTTTATCATGCTGGCGACCTATACCCTGTTCTATATCATGACCGTCTACTCCATGACGTTCAGTACCGGCGCCGCGCCGGTGGGTCTCGGCCTGCCGCGGAACGAAGTGCTGTGGATGCTGATGATGGCGGTGATTGGCTTCGGCGTGATGGTGCCGGTGGCGGGCCTGCTGGCCGACGCGTTTGGTCGTCGTAAGAGCATGATCGTGATTACCTCGATGATCATCCTCTTCGCGCTGTTTGCTTTCAAACCACTGCTGGGCTCCGGTCAGCCGGTGCTCGTCTTTGCCTTCCTGCTGTTGGGCCTGAGCCTGATGGGGCTGACCTTCGGCCCGATGGGGGCGCTGCTGCCGGAGCTGTTTCCGACGGAAGTTCGCTACACCGGCGCCTCGTTCTCGTATAACGTTTCGTCGATTCTCGGCGCCTCCGTCGCACCGTATATTGCCGCCTGGCTACAGGGCAACTATGGTCTGATGGCGGTCGGCCTCTACCTCGCGGCCATGGCCGGGCTGACGCTGATTGCGCTGCTGTTGACCCACGAAACGCGCCATCAGTCGCTGTAATCCCTTACTGCCCGGCGCGCCGCGCCGGGCACGCGTCCTCCGTCCGCTTACTTTTTCATCTGCGATAAAATCGCCCGGCACTGATTGGCATCCCCTTCCGCAGGCGATACCAGCGCCAGCAGGGCCGCCGCCGGCGTGACTAATGTCGCCAGCGCCGCCGCTACCGCGCCGCGCGCAATCAACGGCCCCGCCTTCACCCCGGCATTCGGCGATTGAAAGGTCCCGCGCACGAACAGCGGAGAACGTAGGGTAATAATACGCAGCCCCTTACTCTCCGGATCAATGGTCAGATCGAGCTGTTCCGAAGCAAAGCTGGCGGTACCGGTCACGTTAATCAGCGCATTTTCGGTATCAAAGGCAAAAATCTGCGGCCGCGCCACGCCGTTAGTTACATTGATGTTTGCCGCCGCGCAGTTCACCCGGACCTCATCATCACCAAATATCTGCCCGATAACGTAGTTACCCACGTTCAGGCCGAGGATTTCCATCAGGTTGCGGCTAATCAGACCGTCGTTCATCAGCAGCTTGAGATTCCCGTTGCTGTTGCCCAACAGCGCCGCTACCGAATTACCGCTCCCGCGTAGCTGTACGTCGCCATTCATCTCCCCGAGCGTCTTCTGCATCATCTCGACTTTCGGCATCAGGGCCTTCAGCTTCAGACGCCGCGCCTGCAGGTTGGCTTCCCCCTGCAGCGGTTTCTTATTGCCCTGCAGATGGAGGCTCCCGGCAATGGTGCCGTTCGCCAGACCAAAGCGCAGCGGCTGCAGACGCAGGTCACCTCGTTGCAGGATCACATGGGTAGAAAGGTCGCTAATCGGCAAGCTGCCGCCGTGCTCAATTCGCCCGCCTTTAAAGCGCACATCGGCGTCCATCAGCTGCCATTTATCGGTGTCAAAGCGATCGTAGGGCAGCACTTTCCCGGCAGGCTGCGCTGAGGCCGTGCCTTTACGTTGCTCGCCTCCGGCGGCTTTTGTGCTCGCATTCACGCCAATGAGCGGGCCGAGATCCGCCAGCCGTAGCTGTCGTGAAGCAACATCGCCCTCCAGCTTCGGCCGCGGTTTGCCGGTGCTGTAGGTCAAGGAACCGTGGATATCACTCTCGCCAATCCGCCCGTTAAAATCACGATAGGCGAAACGTGCGCCTTGCGGATCCTGAAAAGTGGCCCGCAGATGGCCGTCGGTCGAGAAGGCCGGCGTATCCGGGAGCACGACGCCGGTCAGGTCGTACAGATCCCGCAGCGATGCCCCGGAGAACTTCAGGCGTAGATCCACGCCCCCGAGATTGAGGGGATCGCTGACCGTGCCGCTAAAGGCGACCCGGGTATTTCCGGAGCGAAAGTCCCCCTGCAGCGGGAACGGCTCCCCCTCGCTGCGCAGCGCCAGCATGCCGCCGATTTTACCGCTGCCCTGCAGCGGCTGCCCGTTATAGGTCCCCTTCGCCTGCAGGCCAAAAATATAGTCTCCGGCTTTTTCCGCCCCCTCTTTGCCCTTCTCGCCGCTCACCTCGCTGAAGGGCAGCGGCTTGCCGAGGGGATCGACCAGGATCGTGATATCCGCGCGCGTCACCTTGTCATCAATGGCGATCCGTCCGCGATCGAACAGAATATTATCCAGGCGGAAAGACCAGCCGGAAGAGGCGGAGTGCTCGGTAGACGCGGCGTCGGAGGCCAGCGTAAAGGTCCAGTTATTATTTTTTTCCGACAGCCGAATCAGGCGGGCATCGGGCTGTTCCAGCTTAATCCACGGCAGATAAACGGTTCTGGTAAGCAGCGCCAGCGGCGCCAGGGTGGTTTCAACTCGCGGTAGATGCACCATAGTGACCTGAGGGATCGCCGGCGGGTTGCCGAGAACAATATCTTCGGCATGGACGTGCGGCCAGGGGATCCAGCGCCGCCAGCCGCGCTCGCCAGGCTGGCGCTCCCAGACAACGCCGAGGTCGCCGCGAATCGCAAACGGACGATTCAGCTCGGCTGAGACCTTCTGATTGATCGTCGGTTTCAGGCGATTCCAGTCAAAGGTCGCCAGCACGATGAAAAACAGAACGATCGCTACGAGTATCGTTCCCGAGATAATGGCAATCGTTTTACGGGTTCTGGTCATCCCCTCTCCGCTCCTTTTGCGTCTCGTCAGTCCTGAATATAGTTGAAAAGCACATCTTTCTCTGACAAATGCGCTTTTCGTCACATTCCACGCGTCAGGTCAAAAAAATAATGGAACATTGTTTTAATATAATTGACCATAAAAACGGCGCGGCGCACACTAGCGCGCATTCGATTCCATCTCAGGTCATGATTATGTCTAAAAAAATTGCCGTCATTGGCGAATGTATGATTGAGCTGTCAGAGAAAAACGCGGCGGTAAACCGCGGATTTGGCGGCGATACCTTAAACACTTCCGTCTATATTGCGCGCCAGACCGATGCCAGCGCACTTGCCGTCCACTACGTTACCGCGCTCGGTACGGATGGATTCAGTCAGCAGATGCTGGATGCCTGGCAGCAGGAGAATGTCCACACCAACCTGATTCAGCGTATGGCCGACCGCTTACCCGGGCTGTACTACATCGAAACCGACGATACCGGCGAGCGCACCTTTTATTACTGGCGTAACGAGGCGGCGGCAAAATTCTGGCTGGAGAGCGGGCAGGCAGCCGCAATCTGCGAAGAGCTGGCCACCTTTGACTATCTCTATCTCAGCGGAATCAGCCTGGCCATCCTCAGCCCGACCAGCCGCGACAAGCTGCTGACGCTGCTGCGCGAATGCCGCGCTAACGGCGGGAAGGTCATTTTTGATAATAACTACCGCCCGCGCCTGTGGGGCAGCCAGGAAGAGACTCGCGAGGTCTATCAACAAATGCTGGCCTGCACCGATATCGCCTTCCTGACGCTGGATGACGAAGATGCGCTGTGGGGTGAAAAGCCGGTCGATGAAGTGATTGCCCGTACTCATGCCGCAGGCGTGCAAGAGGTGGTGGTGAAGCGCGGCGCGGATTCATGCCTGGTGGCGATCGCCGGCCAGCCGCTGCTGGACGTACCGGCCGTGAAACTGGCAAAAGAGTGCGTAGTGGATACCACCGCGGCAGGCGATTCGTTTAGCGCCGGCTATCTGGCGGTGCGTCTGACCGGCGGTGATGCGGAGTCTGCCGCCAGACGCGGCCACCTGACGGCCAGCACGGTCATTCAGTATCGTGGGGCGATTATCCCGCGCGACGCGATGCCGCAGTAATCCCGGAAAGAGCGTTACGCTTCAGCCCGGGAACTCCCGGGCTGTGGCTGCATTACTGCGCTGAGGGGATATCCGAGGCATCGTTATGCACGTCAGCTGCGCCGCCGCTGGTTGCCGCAGCCGGGGCTGGCATCATCAGCCTTTCCCATGTCGCCTTCAGATCCTTCATATTGTATTCCGGCTCACCCTGCGGTTGCTGCAGTACCAGCGCCATATCCTGCGACAGCTGCTGGCGCAGATACTGGTTCAGCATATCCACAGTCAGAGAGTCCAGAAACTCCTGACGCAGCTTCTGATACTGCTCCGGCGCGATGTCCACCACCTGGTTTTGCAACGAACGGATACGCTGGCTAATCAGAATATCGGTATCGGTGCGCGCGTAGGTGGCGAACAGCTTTTGCAGCTCCAGATTTTTCTGCGCAATCAGCGCATCAAACTCTTCTTCCGGCAAGCCGTTATCGCGTACCTTCGCCAGTTCGCGGGAGACGGCGGTCAGGTTTGCGTTGAGTTTGTTGCCCGGTGATTCAATATTAATGGCGCACTGAGCACGCTGATACAGCACCCGGCAGTCAAAGCCGAGGTTAACGTCTTTCGCGTTGCTCCTGCTCAGGCTCTGTTGCACATGCCAGAACAGCGCCTCACGCGCCAGATCGTCACGCCAGTAGCGCTGCAGAGCCACCGAGTCGCGAATCGGCTGCCACGGGGAATCCCACATGATCGACAGCTTATCCTGACGCACCGTCCTGGTCATGATGCTCACCGGTGTCGTCGGGAGCGGCGCCAGCGTCGGCACCGCCGCCGGCGTTTCGCGTTTGCCCTTCAGCTCGCCAAAGGTCTTGTTGATCTGCTCCGCCACGCTGCGGCTATCGACGTTCCCCACCACGATCAGCGTCATGGCATCCGGGGTATACCATTTCTGATAGAACGCCTTCAGCTGGGCAATATCGACCGGTTTTTTCAGCGGGGCGCCTGGATCATGTCCCAGCATCGTGGAACCTTTCAGACGATAGCGCCACCAGCCATCTTTCGTGTCCAGCGGCCAGGTCGCCACCATGTCATCTCCCTGCAGGGCATGATTCACCGACTCTGGCGTCACGACCAGCTTTCCGCTGGCATCCGACAGCCAGCTCAACGCCTCTTTCAGCAGATCGTTGCGGTTATTCGGCAGGCTGAGATTAAACATGGTGTAGTTATACGAGACAAGCGCGGGCGGCATCGGACGATTGGGGTCAATGCTTTGCTGCCATAGCGAACGCGCCTGCATTGTCGGCAGACTGCCGCTCTGCGTCAGCGCCAGACGAGGAATAAAGTGGCTAAAGCCGCTCTGCTGAGTGCTTTCGCTCAGCGAGCCAATATTTACGAACAGACGGACTTCAATACGATCGCTAGGGCGCTGCGGCGTGGCTAAAACCTGCCACTGAAGTCCATTAGCGAGAGTCCCCTGTTGCCAGGCCGGGTCCGGCTGGAGCGCTTCTGCTTGCACATAACCGGCTGCTGCCATCATCAGCAAACCACCCGTTAACAGTCGAATTTTTGTGCCCTGCATGTGAACCCCTGATGAACATTCCTGGTTACAAAAGCAACCCGCGCACGGGCTGCCAAAAAATATGGTGAACGAAGTACGTCGGTTAGACCACGCGGAGATGAAAATGTCGCACGGAGACGTAAAATAATCATTTCGTATCATTCCCCTGCCGCGGGGAATGATACCTAATTATGCGCAGGAGCCCGGAGTCCAGCAAGGACAACGGGCCTAACAGAAGGATTTAAGAGGATAATTCGTGCGATTTGTTGGTCGGCTCGCGATTATTCAGGACATCATCCAGCTGCTTGCTGTCCAGTTCTTTCACCCATTTTGCCACCACGATAGTCGCCACACCGTTGCCCACCAGGTTGGTCAACGCGCGTGCTTCAGACATAAAGCGGTCAATCCCGAGGATTAGCGCCAGACCGGCGACCGGTAAATGCCCGACCGCAGAAATCGTTGCCGCCAGAACGATAAAGCCGCTCCCGGTCACCCCCGCCGCTCCTTTTGAGGAGAGCAACAGCACGACCAGCAGGGTAATCTGGTGGAAAATATCCATATGGCTGTTCGTCGCCTGGGCAATAAACACCGCCGCCATCGTCAGATAGATCGAGGTCCCGTCGAGGTTAAAAGAGTAGCCGGTTGGAATCACCAGCCCCACGACCGATTTACGACAGCCCAGCTTCTCCATCTTGTCCAGCATACGCGGCAGCGCCGATTCGGACGAAGAGGTCCCAAGGACAATCAGCAGCTCTTCACGGATGTAGCGGATGAACTTGAAAATGCTAAACCCGGTCACGCGGGCGATCGAACCCAGTACCACCACCACGAACAGGATACAGGTGATATAGAAACAGACGATCAGCTGGCCCAGTTGCACCAGGGTGCCGACACCGTATTTCCCGATGGTGAAGGCCATGGCCCCGAAAGCACCGATTGGCGCAAGGCGCATAATCATATTGATGATACCGAAGATCACCTGCGAGAAACTTTCGATGACGTTAAAAATGAGCTGGCCTTTGCTCCCGAGACGATGCAGCGCAAAGCCAAACAGCACGGCAAACATCAGTACCTGAAGGATATTGCCGCTGGCAAAGGCGCCGATGACGCTGCCGGGGATAATATCCAGCAGGAAGGCGACAATGCCCTGTTCTTTCGCCTGCTCGGCGTAGACCGCTACCGCATGGGCATCCAGGGTCGCCGGGTCGACGTTCATTCCGGCGCCGGGTTGCACCACGTTAACAATAATCAGGCCGATAATCAGCGCAGCGGTACTGACCACTTCGAAATAGAGTAGCGCCACCGCACCGGTACGGCCGACGGCTTTCATACTTTCCATCCCGGCAATGCCGGTCACAACCGTACAGAAAATAACCGGCGCGATAACCATTTTTATCAGTTTAACGAAGGCATCGCCGAGAGGTTTCATCTGCGCGCCCAGTTCCGGGTAGAAATGGCCCAGCAGAATACCGATCGCAATGGCCGACAAAACCTGCACATAGAGGCTTTTGAAGAGAGAGGTTTTCATAGGGTGTCCTTTGGGTAAAACCACAGACCTTGAAGGGGTATAGGCTGTCTGTGGCTTAAAAGTAACACCAGGGAAACATTTCAGAAATAACTAACCGCAAAAATGCAACGGAATTGTTAAAAACTTTGAGCTGACACGCACAAGTTCACCACCCGCGTTACAAGCTTGCACCCCCTTCATTCTTGCCGCGCAAGAACTGCGTCATAAAGGCCTCCTGCGACAAAGCGCAACCAAACAGGAACCCCTGAACAACATCCACACCGGCCGCCTGCAACCAGTGATACTGCGCTTCTTTTTCCACTCCTTCCGCCACGATGCGCAGATTAAGGCCGCGTGCCAGCTGGATAATCGCCGGAACCATGCTGGTATCCTCGGGCAGCATATCGATAAAGGCTTTATCGATTTTCAGGATATCGACCGGCAGCGATTTCATATGCTGGAGCTGACGCAGCCCGGCGTAGCCCATCCCGAAATCATCCAGCGCAATCCGCACGCCCGCCTCACGCAACGGACGCAGCAGCGACACCACCGTCTGCGGGTCGTCCAGATGACGGCTTTCCGTAATCTCCAGCACCAGCGTCCCAGGCGCGATGCGATAGCGATCCAGTAATGTCAGCATCTCGGTACCGCGATCGTGGTGCAGTAGCTGCAGCAGCGAAACGTTCACCGACAGCGGCAACATGATGCCCAGGCTTTGCCATGCGGCCAGCTGGCGGCAGGCTTCTTCCATCACCCAGTAACCCACCGGCACCATCAGCCCACAGGCTTCAATGCGTTCAATCAGATCCGTAGGGAGCGACCAGCTTCCGTCGGGCTGGCGTTGTCGCAGCAGCACTTCCGCTCCGCAGACCTCACCGCTGGCGGCATCAACCTGTGGCTGGAGCCAGATAGCGAACTGATGATTATCCAGCGCGGTAAGGATGTCGTGTTCTTCCATCAGCCGACGCTGGGCTTTTTCCATCTGGGCCGGATCGAAGAATTCAATCTGGTTTTTACCTTTATGCCGCGCGGCGATGGCGGCAGAAAATGCCCGACGATAGAGCTGTTCCGCGCTCAGTTCGCCGTTAAACATCGCAATACCCACGCTGGCGCAGGGGCGCAGTTGAATACCCTGCAGCGGCAGCCGTTCATTTATGACAGTGAGCACTTGCTTACTTAATGTCACCGCGTGCCACGGCTCGCTCATTCCGTGGGCCAGAATGGCGAAGTCATAGCCGCTAATCTGAGCCAGCACCATCCGCGGCGGGATGATCCCCCGCAGCTTCTCCACCAGCGTCAGCAGCAGGATCTCGCGCTGGGTCTCTTTCAGTACTCCCGCGGTGTCCTGCAATGTTTCACAGGCGATAACCAGCAAAGCTGAGCTTTGCGGCCGGGCGACGGTCTGCTCCAGCAGGGCCATCAAAAAGGCCTTATTCGGCAGCTCGGATACCGGGAAGCGGGTGGACTGTAAGGTCAGCTCATCGTGCTGACGCAGCAGGGTCTGCTGGTTTCGGTTATAGCTGCGCACCAGCAGGCCGATTTCATCATCATGGTGCAGACGCGGCAGCGTCAGCTGGTGCCCGAGCCGGTCCTGCGGCGCAACATCATTGAGCTCACGAGCCAGCTTACGCAGCGGACGGACGATCAGACGGTTGATACACCATGTGATAGCCACCGTCAGAATAAGCACCAGCAAGAAGTAAGCAGTCACTAACGTAGAAAGCACGCTCATGACGAATTTGTAGGTCTGCCAGGAGTCGGCCTGCAGCACCAGATAGGCTATCGGCTGCGGGTTGGCTGGCCTCTCCAGGGAGTAAACCGGCAGGGAGATCTGTACCGGGAGTTCGAAAACGCGGGTCACCATCACCGGTACCGGACGCTCCGGGATAAACCGCATCCGCAGCGCCTGAAATTGATTGGGCAACACCACATCCGCCCGGCTGACAATACCAGCAGGCTGGATACGCCCCAGAATGGCTTCCGCCTCGGGGATATCCGCTTTCAGGATAGCCGCCGACAGGGGTTCGCGAACGGAACGAGCGATACTTTCTAATTGCGTGGCCGTAATGAAGCGACTCTGTTGCACAAAGTGAAACAGCAAAATAGAACAAAATACCAATACAAACGCCATGGACACGCCCGCGACCATCGCCATCTGTTTAATTGTAAGTGAGCGGCTGACGCGCAACTGGGTTCTCCACTGATACTTAACACCTACCCGGTTTCATTCCATCAAAACCGGTCGTTTTCAGGCTGATTATATACTTAAATCCTTCGCCCACGTCCGCAAGGGGTGACGCGACGTCTGCGGGTTATTTTCCCGGATTGCCGCTGCCCCCTTACCGGAGCCAGGCGACAGCATGGGTCTCTCTCCCCGGTAAGCGTAGCGCCACCGAGGGAAAGACGGCCAGAATGAACAAAGACGGGCGAAGTTTGACGAGTATACGCGAACCGGCGGCTGGAGTGACGCCCGATCGCGTAATTCAGGCTATTCTGCTACCAGTCCGCGTAGGGTACCAGCGGCTGTGGCGGCATATCCATATCACCCTGCCAGCCGGCGGCCGAATAGCGCACGTAGAGCAGCGCATGGCTCGGGGTATAATCCTTCGCCTGTTGAATATCCACCGCCGCCCCCACGAACCAGTTGCCGGTAACTCGCCGCTCAACCAGCGCCCGGGCGGTGTAACCAAAGCCCTGACTGCTGCTGCCTTGTTCCGTCAACTGACTGGCATCGGCCCGATAGTCTGAGGGAATCAAATTCAGCAGCGGGTAGCGCGGCATGGTTTTGGTACGTGAGTGCGACCAGGAGACGGATCCCCCCAGTTCCCATGACCAGTTTTCCGTCCGCTGCCGCCAGGTGACCGGTACCGCGAACGAGATATACTCCTGCGGGCTATAGTAGCCGCCCTGGCCGAGGGTATAGCCGCTCAGATCTTTGTCATAGTGCCAGAGCATATTGTTCAGGCCCACCGTGACGCGGCGGTTATCTTCATTGATGACTTTATAGTAGTAACCGGTCATCCAGCGCACGCGCCAGTTGTCGGCCACGTTTTTTCCCGTGAGTTGATCGACGCCCAACGAAGACCAGACGCCGTTGGCCTCGCCCTTATCGTAGCTCATGCTCACGCCGCCGCCGTCAGCCCGGACGCCGCCCCAGGTTGTCCCGGTATGGCTGCTGCTGTCTTTCTGTCCGCCAAAGGCAAGCAGCGAGCTGGAAATCGGCCGGCGATGCATATTGAGGGTGTAGCCGATCGGCCCGAGATCGTTGCTGTAGCTCAGGCCGCCTACCACATCCACCACGTTAAAGCCCATCGGAGTGGTACCGATATCCGCGCTCCAGGTCTCGTTCTTCCAGCCCACCGCAACGCTGGCGCCACCGTCGGTCTGGTTTTTGCTACCGCTGGTGCAGGCAATTTCACCGCAGGTCCCCCAGTTTGGCGAATAGCTACCGTCGCTGTTCGTTGAGAAGCTGCCGGCATCCATATTGACCAGGTCGGTACGGAAGAACATGCGTCCGTCGGCGAGCGGCGCATCCACATGCAGCATCGTGGTGTGCGCTTTGAGATCGGAATAACCACCGGTGCCGCTGGATCCCCAGAAATCATGTTCCAGGGTGACGTTAAGATCCTGCTGGCGATAGAGATCCGCGGCGTCGCTGCGGATCCCGCGCTTCAGCCAGTCATCGCTGCTGTCGTTGCGGGTCAGGCGGGTAAAGGCATCGTTATCCTGCGGGCGGACCGGGGTCACGCCAGAAGCCACCATGGCATCTTTATAACTCTCCAGCGCCATCTGCGGCTGGCCGTTCTGGGTCTGGAACCGGGCCGCATCGCGCAGCACCAGCGCACTTTCCATTGACGGAGGCTGCGCTTTCGCCTGCGGGATAATACGGTTAAAAATCTGCTGTGCCTGGGCTGTATCGCCAAACCCCGCATTCGCCAGGGCCACCCGCCGCTGCATATTGATGGAATCGGTCTCTCCGCCTTTCAGCTGGCTGACCTGCGCGCGCGCGGCATTTTTATCGCCTTCGGCAAGATAGACTTCCGCCAGTCCCAGACGGGCATCACCGTTGTCGGCCTCCTGACTCAGCACCGCGTTGTACTGCGCAATCGCCGTCTGGCTATCGCCGCGCTGCTGCGCCCAGTCCGCAAGCGTAAGCTGGTAGCGAACCAACGGCGGCTGCTGTTGAATGAGGGCGATAGCCTGTGTTTCCCGGCCGCTGTCGCGCAGCTGGTTAGCCTGGCGTATCACCTTATCGCTCTGTAAGCGCGCATCCAGCTCACGAATGTTATCCGTCCACTGGCCGCGCGGCAGAGTAGCGAGCTGCGCCAGCGCCAGATCGTCCTGATTATTGCCGGATAAATAGAGACCCCAGGCATAAACCCGCTCGGCATCCCCCGGCTTACGGCTGACCATATTACGCATCAGCGTATCGGCCTCCGCCTGTTCGCCTGCGCTGACTAAATCACGGGATAAACGATAGGTAATCCACACGCTATCCGGGTCAAGCGCCAGGCGCCGACGCTGGACCTCCGCCGCCTGCGCCCAGTTGCTTTGGCTCTCCAGCGCTTCGGCCTGTTTTTCCAGTCGTTCATTGGTCAGGCTGCGCTCGATATCATCAATGCTGCGCCGCTGGGCAGGCGACAGACTGGCGATATAGGCGCTGGCTTTTTCCGGCGATTGCGCACGATAAAGATTAGCCAACCCGCGAACCGCCAGGTTGTTGCCGCGATCCATCCGCAGGGTACGCTGATAATAGCGCTCCGCTGCCGCATTATCTTTGCGCGCTGCCGCCACATCCCCCAGCCCAAGCACCGCATAGCTATCGCTACTGTCGACCCGCTGAGCCTGCGCATAATAGTTTTGTGCCCGATCCAGCTCGCCGGCCTTCAGCGCATTATCGCCCTGCTTGATCAACAACCAGTAGCGGTTCGTCTGTAGCAGGCTGTCCCATTTATCGCGATTCGGGCTTTTCGGATCCATCGCGATCGCTTTGTTCAGCTGTGCGACGGCACGGGCTCTGTCGCCACGCTGCGAATAGGCCTGGCCCAGCGCGCCCACGGCATCGCTGTCCCTGGCATCGGCCCGCACGGCCTGCTGTAAATTGGCCACGGCCTGGGCGGGGTTGTCATTTTTGACCGCCGCCAGTCCTTCGGAACGCACGCGAAATGCCGGATCCTGAAGTTGCGCCTGCTGCTGAGCCAGCAACACGCGGGCATTCGCTGCCGATTCACCGGTGGTGAACAGGACCAGAAAACGCTGCAGTTGCTGCACGCTGGCCCGGCTGACCGGCATATCTTTGATTTCGCTAAGCCACATATCGGCCGCAGCGCCGCGACCGGCGGCCGAACGCGACATTTGTTCTAAATAGGCAAACCCTTCCGCCGGTTTATCGTCAGCAAACATCTGTTTGGCCAACGCCGCCTGCAGGTCGGCATTGCCCGGGGAGCTGGCATCCAGCTTCTTCAGCTGAGCAACGGCTTCTTTATGTCGCGCCGGGAGGCGCGCCACCAGCGCCCAGTATTCAATCGCGAGGGTCTGATCGGGCGGCACGCCGCCGAACAATTTTTCAAAGGCGGCCACCCCCTCTTCTACACGTCCCGACACTCCCAGCAGGCGCGCCTGCTGCAGCTCCTGCCTCCCGTCGCCGGTGTTGAGGTTCATTTCGCTACGGGAGGATTTCAGTTCTGCGGAATCGGGGGCCAGTTTTGCCAGCCTGTCGAGCTGTTTTTTGGCGCCGTCGGTGTCGCCCTGGCGCAGCAGGTAACGCATTCGCGCGGCAATTAATTGCGGATTATTCGGGTCAATCAGCTCCAGGCGATAGAGGGATTGCTTAACCAGATCTTCACGATGGCTCGCTTCGCCCAGCCGGACCTGCTCCAGCAGATGCTCCTGGGCAGGGGTTGTCGCCGCCTGCGCCAGCGGCAGCAGGGCGATCCCGAGAGACAAGGTGATAATACTTAATCTGAACTTACGCATTCCTGGTCCCAGTCAGGTCGTAATTCGCCACCCGCAGTGAAACGAAAACGATGTTGATCCCATCCCTGGCCAAAAAGCGTCAGGACCGCACTATAGTAGGCATCGGCGCCCGGATAGTGGTCTGCGACGCGCTGGCGCTGTATCGCCCGGGCGTCGTCATTTTGTAAAAACGGCAGCATCGACGCTGAAAATCCGACCGGGCCGTTGCCGGTCGTTTTCCCGGTTGCGATATTCGCTTTTTCCGGCGGTACGCCCTGGCGAATCGTCTGCGCTTCCATCGGTTTAAAACGCGCCAGCAGTCGCGCTTTCTGTTTATCCCCATCATCCAGCATCCCGACCCACAGATAGACGCGAATCGCGTCGTAGCTGCCGATTATCGGTTTGTCCGCATTCAGCTGCCAGCCTTGTCCTTTTTCGTAACGCACCCAGTCAGGAGAAAAACCTTTGGGCGCCGTCTCCAGCAGAAAACGCAGGTTGCTGTCGCGCAGTTTCGGCCACGGGGCGCCAAACCGGCTGAAGTAGCTGGCAAGCTGTGGCGGAAGGTAGCTGGGGTTAAAGCGCCAGCCTTTATCGTCGACAAAGCCAACTTTACCGGGGAGCACCATCGGTCCGAAACCCGGCACATCCGTCACTTCTTCATCGGCGATACGTGACAAGAGCGCCTTGCCCACCTCGGTGTACTGCGGCATCTGCCACAACCGCCCGGCTTCCAGCAGCGACCAGGCTATCCATAAATCGGAGTCGGACGCGGAGTTGCTGTCCAGCAGCGTCCACTCCTCATCGCTCTTTTTGCCCCACAGCCAGCCCGGCAGGTGCGCACGCAGATCGCCCGCCGCCAGGTTGTTCTGGGTCCACTGGAACAGCTTGCCGAAAGCGTCGCGATCGTTTGCCGCCAGCGCGAAGAACAAGGCGTAGCTTTGCCCTTCGGAGGTGGTGATTTTTCGCGAATCGGCGGGATCAACCACCCGCCCTTCGGTACTCACATACTCTTTTTTAAATTGCTCCCAGGCCGGCCACTGGCAGGCGGCGCTTACCTGTGCCGCCGCCAGCATCAGAACCGACAGGATGACTCCGCGAATCGGGTTCATCATCGCTTACTCATCATCAAGGTGGAGACGACGACGGCTGACAATACGCAGCATGCGCCACAGCACCCAGGCCAGAAGCACAATGCTCACCGCAGCCAGAATGGCCAGCAGCACCGGGTGGCTGGACAGCGCAAACCAGATTCGTTCAAACCACGGCAGGTGTCCGACATAATAGACGTCGCCCACCCGCAGGCTGTTCACGCCGGATTCACGAATCACCGCAGCGGAACCAAACATCGCCGCCCGCTTGCCGCTGTCGTTCAGCGCACCGTTCAACAGCTCGTTACCGCGTGGGCTGTCCGCCAGCAGCGCCACGACGCTGCGTTGATCGTAATACGGCGACTGGAAGCTGATAATGGCCGCCATTGGCCCGGAGGAGGTGATATCCGTGCGCGTATTGGGCGTTCTGGCCTCATCATCCGGATAGATGCTCGGCAGATCGTAATGGCGCATCGGCATCTTCACCCAGCTCTTTGTCGCATCGACCAGCAGGCTAATTTTGGTCTCATCTTTCAGCGTTGGCGGAATCGCGCCAATCAACAGCAGGTCGGCGTCTTTATCCTTAATTTTGCTGCCATCATCGGTGACCTGCACATTGATAGCCGCCAGACCAGTCTGCGCGCCGATACCGCCAACGGATTCCAGCAGCGTCGCCACCTGACCCTCAGTCGGTGCGGGTGGCACCACAATCAGCGTGTCAGCAAGATCGGCCATCCGGCTATACGGGAAGCCCGCATTGGCAAACACGCGCAGATCCGGCATGGCAATAAAGTGGTAATACTTCGAGAAGTCGATGGTTGAATCGTCACCAATCACCACGTGGTTCTGTACCGGCTGGAAGGTAATACAGTTATCGATAGAGCCGCCCGGCATCGGGTTCATGTACTGGAAATCAAAACGCAGCTGGTTCATCGCCCCGAGGCGCAGCGCCGGGATACTGACGTTCGTCTTACCATCCAGCAGCCCCTGCAGCACCGGCAGACGCAATATCAATTTATTCACGTCCTGAGAGCTGTTCAGGCTGAAGGATTGCAGGAACTGGTCGTTGAGGCTGATATCCATGCGCGAACTGTCTTTGATCGGCGGCATGGTGTAGCGATAGTTCAGCCTCATGTCGATGCCGTTGGCACGCAGCAAATAGAGATCCGGCGGCAGACTCAGCGCCACGTTAATGGAATCCGGCACCAGACCGCTGGACTGCAGCTGCTGTTCGTAGGTTTTCAATTCGCCGAAGGTGACTTCACGATCGGTACGCACCCAGTTCGGCGCGTCATACGGTTTGCGCGCCTGCAGCTCTTTGACATCGTCGACCACGACGCTGCTGCCGCGGAACAGAATATTGCCCTGCGCAATCCCCCTCGCGGCCAGCAGCAGGTCTTTGTCATCGCGCCCAAAGACCACCAGCAGCTTGACGTAAGGGTTGTCCGGATGGTTAATCATTTCGATGGTCGGCGCCTTCACCGGCGGATGTTCACGCAGGAAGTCCGGGCGCTTATCGTTGGTCGCAAACACGATGGCGTTGCGATCCGGCAGTTTGTTAAACAGTACCGGGAACGCCTGGCCGCGCCAGCCGGCTTTGCTGCCGAACCAGGAGGCCACAATCGCCGCCGCCTGCTGCTGCTGCGCATCCGGTGAGGAGGCGAAAACCATCGGCAGCGTCAGCGAACGGTTGTCCCGGGGATCGTAGAACGGCACCGGGAAATGGGACAGATCGTTACGCACCGCCAGCGCCTGATAGGTCAGGTCCAGGTTACTGTCACGCCCGACGTCCAGCCATAACGTACTGCTGGCCGGGTTCTCACACACATCGCGATAATGGCCGACGAACACCAGACGCACGCGGTTAAAGTCGGTGATATACAGGGGATCGATAGGGATCTGCGCGCTGACTTTTTTACCCAGCTGCTCTTTGGTAACCGGCAGGACGCCCATCAGCTCATCATTGAGGTACACCTTCAGCTGCGACTGCACCGGCAGCAGCGAAGGGGACGGCGTATAGTCGAGATTCAGCAGGGCTTTCGTCACGACCTCATCGCTGCGCATACCAAACTCTACCGAGCCGTCGGGATGCGCCCCGCGCAGTATCATACTGCCCGGAGCCGGGGCGATACTGGCGAAAGAGAGCTTCACGTCGCGGGACGGAACATTCTCCATGACCACCGCAGGCGCCGGCGGCGCGGCAAGGGTTGCCGTCGGCTGGCTGTCGGCAATGACCGGGGCCGGAGCCGTCAGGCCCCCGGCTAGCGGGTCCGTCGCCGCAGGCGCTGGCGCCGCAGCCACAGCTGTCGCCGGCGCCGCAAAAGAGGCGAAGGATGACCAACCAGCCATTCCCACTGCCACTGCACAAATCAAGGAGAGTTTTCTTTTCATCGCATTATCATCATTGTTGAGCCATTTCTGGTTCTGAAGAGAGTATCGCCGCGGCACGTTCAGGCCGACGGGGAACAAACGAGACTATCCAGGCAACCAGCATGGTGAGCGAGCGGAAAATAACCTTCACCGACGGCGGCGAGAACTCCGCCAGGTGACGATATCCACGGAACCCCAGCTTCAGGATATCCAGCAGGCTTTCCATCGGTTTATCTTCCGGGAAGCTATCCTGCCAAAGCGCCCACGTATCAGCACGGGCAAACGTACACTGTACAAAATCAATATGTTGTTGATTGGTCAACGGCATCAGCTGCAAACCGACTTCGCTGCCATTCACGCGCGCAACCCGGACCGGGAAGGCATATTCCTGCTGTCCGCGTTTGAGCAGCAGATTCACCTTTTGCCCTTCCAGCACCTGCGCCTTACCGTGAATTTTGATCCCCAGCCCGCCATCGGAATAGTCATGTACGGTACAGGAGAACAGGTGGCCATCTTCGCGCGCAATTGCCGCCGGCATGCTCATTTCGACGCGATGCGAGCGACGGACCTGTTTACTTTCCACCGACACCGCCACCGCGCCGCCAAGGATAATCAGGTTATAGAACACCCAGACGATGCTGACCCAAACGGTCAGGATCTCATTTTCCGGGCCGTAGAGGTGACGCCAGATCCCCGCCGCCACGCCCACCAGGTTCAGCAGCACCAGATAGATATAGGGACGGGAAATGACCCAGTCGACATATTCGTCTTCCACCAGTCCCCCTTTCGCCGTCACGTTGAACTTCCCTTTATGCGGGTTAATCAGCGCGACAAAGGTCGGTGGCGCGATATACCAGGCCAGCGTCGTTTCGTAGATTTCGCTCCAGAAAGAGTGGCGATATTTGCCCTGAATCTTCGAGTTCGTCAGGCTCGCATGAATCATATGCGGCAAGACGAAGAGCGCGATCATCAGCGCCGGCGCATAGATGATATAGGCGTGCAGCAGTAAAAATGCCAACGGCGCGACGAGGAAAATCAGCCGGGGAATGCCGGATAAAAAGTGCATCATCGCATTGACGTAACAGAGCCGCTGCGCAAACTTAAGCCCTTTACCAAACAAGGGGTTATCGAGGCGGAATATCTGCACCATGCCACGCGCCCAGCGAATACGCTGGCCAATATGCGCCGAAAGGCTTTCGGTCGCCAGGCCCGCGGCCTGCGGAATACGCATATAGGCGGACGTGTAGCCGCGACGGTGCAGACGCAGGGAGGTGTGGGCATCCTCGGTCACCGTTTCCACAGCGATACCGCCAATCTCATCCAGCGGGGCACGACGAATGACCGCGCAGGATCCGCAGAAGAAGGTGGCGTCCCACATATCGTTACCATCCTGCACCAGACCGTAAAACAGGGTCCCCTCGTTCGGCGTTTTCCTGAAACGTCCCAGGTTGCGTTCAAACGGGTCGGGCGAGAAGAAATGGTGCGGCGTCTGCATCATCGCCAGCTCTTTCTCTTTCAGGAACCACCCCATGGTCATCTGCAGGAAGGAGCGTGTCGGCACGTGGTCGCAGTCGAAGATCGACACAAATTCGCCTTTGGCGTACTTCAGCGCGTTGTTGATATTCCCGGCTTTGGCATGCTCGTGGGTGGTGCGGGCGATGTAATGCACGCCGACGTCTTTGGCGAACTGACGAAACTCTTCGCGCCCGCCGTCATCGAGGATCCAGATATTGAGCTTATCTTTCGGCCAGTCGATACCTTGCGAGGCATAAATGGTGTTTTTCACCACGTTAAGATCTTCGTTGTAGGTGGGAACGAAAATATCCACCGTCGGCCACTCGGCCATATCTTTAGGTAACGGAACCGGCTGGCGATTCAATGGCCATATCACCTGGAAATAGCCCAGCACCAGCACCAGCCAGGCATAGGTTTCAGCAAACAGCAGCACAATGCCGCACACCAGGCTGACAGGATCGTCCCAGTTCAGCGTCGAGGTATAGCGCCACCAGATGTAGCGGCAGGAGACGGTCAGCGAGAGGACAATCAGCATCAGGGCCGAAAAACGGCCGGGAATACGGCGTACCAGCAGCGCCACGCCCCACAGCAACATCAGGAAAATAAACTGTGAAAGCGGGTTAAAGGGCTGGGTAATACACAGCAGCGACAGCACCAGCGAGAAAGTGACGACCACGCCAAGAATCGCCTTGCGCAGTTTCGGACTGACGTGCGCCAGCTCTTTGTGTTTATTCAGATGGGCTGTGCGGCTGTTCGTCCGTTCGGGAAGCGTATCCAGCCACTGGGTATAGCGCCCGTGAACCCCTTTGATGGCGGCAAACGAACGCCAGTTCGCCTTTTTATCCGCCCCGGGTACATGCGTCACCAGCAGCCACAGGGACTGCAGCAGATAGCGCAGCGGATCCAGCAGCCGCGGGCGATGGGGATTAATATGCGGGAAGTAGTCATGATGGTTGTTCAGAATCGCCTGCCAGCGCGGTGTTTCCAGCGGCATCAGCGCCCAGACCAATGACGCCCACAGGCAGCCCAGCGATGCGGACAGCCACGATGCGCCGTGGCGGCGATAATCGCTGTAGCGTTCGCTCAGACGTTCCGCGACCGGCGGCGCCAGTAGCAGGGTACTCAGGCGCATCATTGCGCCCCCTTGCCGGAATAGTGCAGCAAACACCAGTTGGCGAGGGTCAGGATCTCTTCGGCGGCCAGCGAATCAGAACGATATTCCCCGAGCGGCTGCTTCGCCGCCAGACACTCCGCCATCGCCTCATCACGATGGACCGTGACCGGCAAAATACGGCGCTGGCTCTCCAGCCACAGCTGGTATAAATCTTCCTGTAGCTGGCTGCCGACGCGCAGATCGTTAATCAGAATATCGCCTTTTGCCGGCAGCGCCTGTTGATGCAGGCGAATATGGCTGTTGCCGTCCGGATGCACCACCACCAGCGTGCGATCGCAGGCGCTAAGCAGTGAACGCGTCAGCGGGGAATAACCTTCCGGTAAATCCAGCAGCAGCCAGCGATGATCGCCCTGCTGCTCCAGCTTCTCCACCATGCCGACAAAAGATTCCAGCATCGGATAGAGCTTATCAACGTTCTCTCTTTCACCGGGCGAAAGCAGACCAAAAGGCAAAATATCAATATGCGAGGTATAACGGATGCCGGCGTCGCGCCAGTCGCCTCCGTCAATTAACGAACGTGCCCAACCGTCGCGATGCGTCGCATCAACGTTGAAAAAATAGCGCAGCATATTATCCGGGCTGGCGTCGATCGCCAGAACCGTTTCCCCGAGGAGCTGTAATGCCCAGGCGAGCGCGGCGGTAATCGACGTGGTGCCCACGCCACCGCGGATACCCTGTAATCCAAGAATAGCCATCGACGGCGTCCTTACTTTTTCTCTGCGAGTTCCGCCAATAGTGGCCAGCGTTTCAGCGCCGCGGCTAACTGCTCGCGCCGGGAAATGTCGTGGTAATCAATTTCGGGCAGGGAAAATGCCCGGCTTAACGCCAGGAAATCATTTTGAAAGGTATAACCCAGCGTTGCATCTGAGGGTACTGAAGGCTCTTTTCCCGGCATTTCGCTGTCCATTCAAAAAAACACATAAATAAAACCCGATGTATAATAGGCTCAGTCTTAACTCACCTATATATGCTAAAACTGATACCCTTTAAATTCAATGTTAGGTTTACTCTGACGCTTTCGCTAGTAAACTGATCCAGTATGAATCAGGGCTGACGAGGAACGACGTGAATATCGTTTATACTTTAGGTATTTCATCATTATGGGACGAGGTCTGTCATATGCCCGTCGGGGGCGTGTGGTGGCTTAACGTCGATCGCTATCCTGACGCGGTAAGCCTGCTCAATCAAACCCTGGCGGCCCAGGATAAAGAGTGCAAAGTCGCCGCCATCGTCATGGGTGAGAAACCAAATAAAATCATATCATTAAAAAAAGATTGCGGCCCGGAAAAAGTGGCATTATTCAGCATGCCTGACCTGACGGCAGGGCTGGAAGAAATGCATCGTGATTTACTCTGCTCGGTCGATCCGGCAAATTACTTTTTTATTTTGCTGTGTGCCGAAAATGCATGGAAAAACATAAAAAGTGAGAAAATAAGCGCATGGGTTGAAAAATCTCACCAATGGGCTAAATATCATAAGTGTTCGTTATTAATTCTTAATTCCGATAATGATATAGACAAGCAGCTTTCGCCATTATTACACGAGTACCGCGCCCTTTCCGGGCTGGCGAGCATTCGTTATCAGGGCGATAGTTTTCTGTTTGATATTGCCTGGTGGGGCAGCGAAAAAGGAATGAGCGCACAGCAGCAACTGACGGTAATCCAGGATGACGACGGCTGGCGACTGGCAGAAGAAGAAGAGGCCACGGTGCAGCCGCGCAGCGATGAGAAGGTTATCCTGAGTAACCTGCGAGTCCTCGAAGGCGCGCCTGCCCTGTCTGAATACTGGACGCTGTTTGATACCAATGACGGCGTGTTTAATGCCGCCCGCACCGCGCAGGCGGCAACGTTGTTATTTTCCGTGACCCAGAACGAACAGATTGAGCAGCTGGGTCGCTATATTCACACCCTGCGCCGGCAACGCGGCAGCGCGTTGAAAATTGTGGTGCGCGAACAGCTCCCCAGCCTGCGTACCACCGATGAGCGACTGCTGCTCAGCAGCGGCGCGAATATGGTGATCCCCTTCAGCGCACCGCTTTCCCGCTGCCTGACGCTAGTGGAAAGCGTGCAAAAACAAAAGTTCACCCGCCATATTCCGGAAGAGTTCGCCACCCTGCTGACCTGGAGTCAGCCGCTCAAACTACGCGGCTACCAAAAGTGGGGGGATTTCTGCGCCGCGGTACATAACATTATGGCCAACACCATGCTGCCTGCGGACAGCAAGGGCGTGATGGTGGCGCTGCGCCCGGCTCCGGGGCTGCGCGTCGAGCAAGCGCTGACCCTGTGCCGGCCGAACCGTATGGGCGATATCATGACGATCGGTAACAACCGATTAGTACTGTTCCTGTCGTTTTGTCGCGTCAATGACCTGGACACCGCGCTAAACCATATTTTCCCGTTGCCCACCGGCGATATTTTTTCCAACCGCATGGTCTGGTTTGAAGATAAACAAATCACGGCGGAAATTGGGCTGATGCGGGGTATTTCGCCGGCGCAGTGGAACACGCCGCTGCCTATTACGATGGAGAAAAACAACCCCATTAACGCGGCCCATGACGGACGCAGCTGGCGACGCATTCCGCAGCCGCATCGTTTGTCTACCGACAGGGAGAAAACGTCATGATGTCCATCAGTGATATTCTTCAGCTGATCGTACTCTGTGCCCTGCTGTTTTTTCCGCTGGGATACCTGACGCGCCATTATCAGCGTCGAATTCGCACCACCTTACGCTTAATGTTCTTTAAACCTCGTTATGTCAAACCGGCTGGCGTATTACGCCGGGAAGCAACAACTCAGCAAGGCAAACTGAATAAATGACGAATCCAAAAACAAATGCGACGCCGCTGCCGCTTTGGCAATACTGGCGTGGCCTGGCCGGTTGGAATTTTTACTTCCTGGTGAAGTTTGCGCTGCTTTGGGCGGGATATCTTAATTTTCATCCCATGCTCAACCTGGTCTTTCTCGCGTTTTTACTGGTCCCGCTGCCGAAATATAAACTGCACCGTCTGCGGCACTGGATTGCTATTCCGATCGGCATCGGATTGTTCTGGCATGATACCTGGCTACCGGGGCCGGAAAGTATTTTCAGCCAGGGTTCGCAGCTTGCTGGCTTCAGCGCCACTTATATCTGGGACCTGGTCACCCGCTTTATTAACTGGAATATGGTCGGCGCCTTCTTCCTGCTGCTGGTTCTGTGGATGTTCATCAGCCAGTGGCTGCGCGTCACGGTAGTGGTCTCCGCCATTATGGTGTGGCTGGCGGTCAGCCCACTGCTTCCGGCCTTTACGTTATGGCCTGCGGGCCAGCCGACGGCAGCGGCGACCACCGTGAAGACCACGACCACGACGGCGGCCCCGGCGGGCACCTCTGCCGCCAGCGGCGATATTCCGGCACAGACCGAACCGCCCACCTCGGCGAATTTGACCAACTGGCTGAACGCGTTTTACGCCGCAGAGCAGAAGCGCAAAACGCCGTTCCCGGATCGGCTTCCGGCCGATGCCCAGCCGTTTGACCTGCTGGTTATCAACATTTGCTCGCTGTCGTGGTCCGATATCGAAGCCGCCGGGCTGATGGATCATCCGCTGTGGAAGCATTTTGATATTGTGTTCAAAAACTTTAACTCGGCGACCTCCTACAGCGGCCCGGCGGCGGTACGGCTGCTGCGCGCAAGCTGCGGCCAGCTGTCGCATTCGAACCTCTATCAACCGTCGGGCAACGACTGTTACCTGTTCGAAAATCTGGCCAAACTCGGCTTTACCCAACAGCTGATGCTCGGCCATAACGGTCAGTTCGGCGACTTCCTGAAAGAGCTGCGTAGCTTAGGCGGGATGCAAAGTCCGCTGATGGATCAAACGGGGCTGCCGGTCAGCCTGCAGGCTTTTGATGGCTCGCCGGTCTATGACGACTTAGCGACCCTCAACCGCTGGCTGGAAACCGAAAATAAACAGGGTAACGCCCGCAACGCCACCTTCTACAACATCCTGCCGCTGCACGACGGCAACCACTTCCCGGGCCAGAGCAAAACGGCGGATTATAAAGTTCGCGCGCAGAAACTCTTCGACGAGCTGGATAACTTCTTTACCGAGCTGGAAAAATCGGGCCGTAAAGTGATGGTCGTGGTCGTACCGGAGCACGGCGGCGCGCTGAAGGGCGACAAAATGCAGGTTTCTGGCCTGCGCGATATCCCGAGCCCGTCCATTACCGACGTGCCGACGGCGGTGAAATTCTTCGGGATGAAGGCACCGCATCAGGGGGCCCCGCTGATTATCGACCAGCCGACCAGTTACCTGGCCGTGTCGGAGCTGGTGGTTCGCGCGCTGGACGGCAAGATGTTTACCGAAGATAACGTGGACTGGCAGCAGTACACCGCCAACCTGCCGCAAAGCGCCGCGGTATCGGAAAACGCCAACGCCATCGTTATGCAGTACCAGGGGAAACCTTACGTCCAGCTGAACGGCGGAAGCTGGGTACCGTACCCGCAGTAATCCCGCCAATGGCCGCAGGGGCGTTCTCTGCGGCCGTGATACGCCAGCAGGTCAACTGCCCCTCGCGAATTCCCCGCTGAAAACTCCAATCACCACCCAGGGTCGCTATCTCTGATGGCGCACTCCGGACGACCGCCGCCGGCAAAAACGCCGTGACAGCATCCGCCCGGGGATATACGATATATATATGAATCATTACGGAACATATATATGGGAATCGTAAAAATCTCCGACCTGCTGCATGACGACATCCGCGACGCCAGCAAGGCCATGTCACGCTCAGTGAATGCTCAGGCGGAATACTGGATTCGGCTGGGGATGATGAGCGAACTCTACCCGGAGCTTAACCACCAGCAAATCAAGATGATGATGCTTAAATCGGGATCCGATCGTTTACTGGAGGTGATCAATGCCATCAATTCCCATTAAAACGGCGGACGAATTAGCCCGACAGCGCCGGGCAGGCGCGCTGCTGGCCTCGGTGTTCGACATGCTGGATAAACATATTCAGCCCGGCATAACCACCATGGAAATCAACAACCTGGCGGAAGATTTTATCGTCAACCAGCTCCATTCCCGACCGGCCAGCAAAGGGCAATATGATTATCCTTTCGTCTTAAATACGTCGGTGAATGAAGTGGTGTGCCACGGCATGCCAAAAGAAACGGAGCATCTGAAGTCAGGCGCGATCGTCAACGTCGACATTACGCTGGAAAAAGATGGCCTGATTGCGGACTCCAGCAAAATGTACTTAATCGGCGACGTTTCGCCGCTGGCCCGTAGACTGGTGAAGAAAACGTACGAAGCGATGTGGAAAGGTATCAAGGTGGTCAGGCCCGGCGCCACGCTGGGTGATATCGGCCATGCGATTCAGAGCTATGTCGAAAGCAACGGCTACAGCGTCGTGCGGGAGTATTGCGGTCACGGTGTCGGGCAGGAGATGCACGAAGAGCCCCAGGTGCTGCACTACGGCAAGCCGGGTGAAGGCGCCGTGCTGCGAGAGGGGATGGTTTTTACCATCGAACCGATGGTCAATCAGGGCGATAGCCGGACAAAAATCAAGAAGGATGGCTGGACCGTAGTGACCCGCGATAAGAAGCTCTCGGCGCAGTGGGAACACACCGTCGCCGTTACCGCCGACGGCGTAGAAGTCCTGACGCTACGCCAGGACGAAATTATCCCGTTCTGAGCCGTTCCGCTGTCGATATCGCCTTCAGCAAGCCATAGCGCCTGGCGAAGGCACTAAAATTACCGATCGCGCCCTGCCAGCCAGACCAGCAGTTTCAGGCTGGCGGAGTAGTAATCATCCTGGGCGGTAATTTGCGGATCCTCCGGCGTCTCGCCCATGGTCAGATCGCGCACCGCCAGCAGGCCGCCGGTCATAAACCACGGCGAGACGTTATTGGTGCTGACGTTAATCCACGCCGGCGTTTGCAGCCGCGGATAGCTCTGGAACCAGTTTTTCCACGGCGTCAGCAGCGGGCTCTGTGGATTGGCCCAGGTGAGATACAGCGGGATACGAATCGCGTCATAGCTCATCCGCGGCGGCCACTCTTTCGCCGGCTCCATCTTACCGTCAGCTTTCAGCGCAACCCAGTCGGTAGGGAGCTGGGTTTTGCCCCATGCCATTTTGCCCAGCAGCGCCTGAGCGTCGCTTTGCAGCTTACGCCAGGCGATCAGATGCGTGCGCGCGGCAAACGCCTGCCATGCCGGGAAGATAAAGTAGGAGGGGTTAAGATTGAGATGGTCGTTGCGGTTGAAGCCTTTGGCGCCAGGCAACATGACCTGATAGCCGGCAAAGGTCACCACCGTATTTTTCAGCAGCGATGCGGTAATGGCATCAGACGCGTTACCGTAGGATTTGTCCCCCCACTGCTGCTGTGCGCGCAGCAGCGCCCATGCAATCAGGGTATCGCCGTCGGTGGCATCGTTCTTATCGGCAATAGGGTCCGGCGCCACAGGGTTATAGCGCCAGTAAAAGAGCCCGTTGTCTTTATTGCGTAGCGTTTTATCGGTCCATTGCCATAGCTTGTCGAAGGCCGGCCGATCGTTTTTCGCCACCGCCAGCAGCATCGCGAATCCCTGCCCCTCGGTATGCGAAACGTTACCGTTGCCCGTATCCACAATGCGCCCGTCAGCCATCATAAAACGCGATTTATAGCTTTCCCAGGCGGTGTCTGCCCACGCGCGGGGCAGCAGCACCATCGTCACCATGACTGCGATTACAACACGCAAAGACATATGTTCACCCGTTATGGATGGAAGTAGAGGAACTGAACATCAGACACCGAGAACAACCGCTCACGCTGTAACACCACATGTGCACCGCCCCCTTGTCCCTGTAGCCAGCGAGAATAAAGCCCCTCGAGTATGGCACAAAATGCATTGCACCAGCGCACGCGGCGCGCATCGTCACGACTCACCGGCAGCGCGCGATGACGTAAGCGCAGGCCGTCATCGCCCACATCCACGCTGACGACGCCCCACTGAAAGCGGCTGAGCAGCTGGTTGATATTGGCCTCCAGCTGACCGACGGTTTCTGACTCGGGCAGCGGGTAGCGATCGGCCAGGGCTTCACCCATCTGACGTAAAAATGGCTGGCTCTCCAGCTCGCCGGCATTGTTCAGCATCCCGTCAATCATAATGAGCAGCAGATCAAACCATCCCGCGGGGGTTTGCTGCTGTTGAAACCAGGCCATGACTTCCGCGTTGTTTTTGTCCGTCATGATCAGTTATCTCCCAACATATAGCGGATATAGAGACCGGCGGTACTCTCGTTGTAATCACCGAAGGTGTCGTAGCCAATCTGGCCGCCCAGCGTCATCTGTTTGTTCACCTTGTAATCCGCCCCGGCGCGCAGCGTGTAGCCGATGCCGCTCTTCGAGGTCGCTGAATAGTACGCCTCTTTGGCAAAACCGTTGGCTACCGCGGTCTCCAGGGTCTGCTGCCATTCGGAATTGGTCGGGAAGTAGGCGCTCTTATCCTGACTATAGGATTGATACCCCACCGAGCCACCGAGCTTCATGGTCCAGTTGTCATACTTCTCGGTCAGGTTAACCGGCAGCGAAACGCTCACGTAGTTTTGCGGGCTGAAGTAGCCCCCCTGACCATAGGTGAAGTAGCTCAGGTTCTTCGAGTAATCCATGTAGCTCATACTCAAACCGGCCTGCAGCTGGCGATATTCATCATGATAAGGCCGCAGATAGACCCCGGCATTGGCGTTGACACTGGTGTTGCTGGCCACGTCGCTGCCAATGTAGCTGTAGCCCCCGCCGCCGACGTAGAAACCGGCGTCGCCATCATCGTAGCTGAGCTGCAGGGTGCCGCCGTTTTTCGTCACCTGCCCCCAGGTTTTCCCGGAGTAGCTATCTTTCAGCCCCACGTAAGAGAGCAGGCTGTCGGTCAACGAACGGCGCTCACCGGTGAAGATCAATGACAGGTAGTTGGTGAGTTTCGGCGACCATTTCACCCCCCCGACTACGGTGTTGAGATCCTGGCCCAACGGCGTGCTGCCGATATCCACGCGATAATCATCGCCGCTCAGCGCCAGGGCTAATTCGACGCCATTCGCCTTCTGCGAATCCGTCGAACCGCTGGTCTGATCGACATTCGGTTTCTGGCTGGAAGAGGCCAGATAGCTGGCGACCTGTCCGGAGTCATAGGCGCCAAGTTTCGCCAGATTCTCCATCCCGCTGCTGGTCGTGGCGTTAAAGTCTGCCGCATTCAGCGTCCCCAGCGAACTTAAGGCTTCGGCCCCCGGATTGCTGGCAAAGTACGCCGTGCGCTCCGTATCCGTCATCGCCGCAATCGCCGCCTGTTCGCTGGTGGCAGTGGAAATCATGTTGGACACCGCATTGGAGAGCGGATTCGCGCCGTAGCGCCGCCAGGCGTCGCCGCTGGCGGTGCCGGCATTCAGCGAAATCGGCGTCACGGTAAAGTCAAAACGCGAGTCGCCAAACGGCGATGAAGACCAGGTCAGCGGCGTTTTCATCTCGGTCAGCTTACTGGTCCCGGATTCACCGTCGCGCCCACGCACCTCCATTCCCCCCTGGAGCCAGGTGCCGGTTTTCTCCTGCAACGACTCCATCATGGTATCGACCTGACGCAGCATGCGGGTTTGCGCGGTCTCCACCGGAAGATCGGGACGTTGGATGCCGGGCAGCGTGGTTCCGCTGCCAGTTGACACCTGGGCAACCTGCCATGGCATATACTGGCCGTAAGCCGATGCCGTTCGCGTCGTGGACGGCGTGCGGGAGACGCCCACAAAGGGGTTATCTGCCGCCAGCACGCCGCCAACGGTGGGCGTTTGTGCGCTGTTGCTGCTCTGCAGCCCCAGCAGTTTGCCGCGCGCGCTGCGCAGATACGTCATCGCCTGCTGATGGTGTCCCTGCGCTTCCGCGACGCGCGCCAGCAGCAGCAGGCGATCCGGTGTATTGTCCTGACGCAATCCGCCGGCCAGCTGTTCCGCCCGGTCGTTATCGCCGGACGACAGCGCAACATCGATAGCGCCGGATCGCGCCGCCTGATCCGGCGTATCGCGGGTCATCAGGTAGTCATAGACCACCCCGGCTTCTTTGTTCATTTTGCCGCTCTGGTAGAGGCGCGCCATCGCGAACATCAGATCGGTATTCTGCGGATCGCTTTGCATCGCCCCCATCAGCTTGTCATACGCCGCGGCGTAGTTGCCCTGCTCCCGCAGTCGATCGGCTTCGTTGATCACATAGCCGTTGCGGATACTCGCCAGTTGCGTTGGCGTGCTGCCGGCCTGAAGCTGCGGGTTCGACAGCAGCGTCTGCGCTTCATTGGTCAGCCCCGCCTGGTTGAGGACCGCCACCTGATCGGCATAGTCGCCGGCGTTCCCCGTGATTCCGCCGCTGATATTGTTGCGCACCAGCGTTACCGCCGTGGAAACATCGCCGCTCTGCGCCAGCAATCGCGCCAGTTTCCCCACGTCAGCCGGTGATTTTGGCGGCGTGGCCGACATCGCTTTCAGGGTATTGGACGCCGCCACCGTATTGCCCTGGGCGAGATAATCTTGCGCGGTGGTCAGCTGCAGGTTGTAGTTTACCCGCTGACGCAGGTCGCGCATCTGGCTGGTCTGGCTGGCGGCGGGAATCCGCCCCAGCAGCGTCTGCGCCTGCTGCCAGCCGCCGTTCTCACTGGCAAACAGCGCGGCGGCATAGAGGGCGTTACTGCTGGCGCCGGGACGATAGGCGGCGGCCATCGTTGACGCGGCCTCGCTGTCATTGCCGGATTTTTGCAGTAGCCGGGCTAAGTCGAGGCGCATCCAGGCGTCATCCGGATAGCGGGAGACCCCCTGGCGCAATGTCGCGATAGCGCCGCTGACGTTGCCGCTGTTGGCCTGCTCCTGCGCCTGGCGACGAAGCGAATCTCCCGGCATACCGGTCACGATGCGCGGCTGCAGTTTTTGCTGCAAACTCTCCGGCAGCGTGCGTAACATCGCCTGCGCTTCCGCCGTTTTATTTTGCTCGCGCAGGATGTAGTAAAGGTTCTCGCGCGCCGGGCCATTTTGCGGCTGCTCGCTGAGCAGCGAGCGCAGCGTTTGTTCGGCCTGAGGGAGATCTTTGTTATGACGCAATACATCGGCACGGAACAGTTTGGCCGATGTGCCGCGCGTCCCGCTCTGCTGAGCCAGCGGAGCAGAGAGCGCCAGCGCCTGGCTAATATTGCCCTGCTTGTACGCCTGCTGAGCCTGGGCCAGCTGCCCATAGAATAGCGCGTCCGCCGCCTGCTGACGGCGCGCCGCTGAATCATTACCGCCGAGATCCGCCGCCCGGCTTAAATATTGCGATGCGGCCTGGAAGTCACCGTTGCGCTGGGCGATATATCCCATCCCGGCCAGCGCGTCCGCATCCTGCGGGTTGGTTTGCAGCACTTGTTCAAACTGCTGCTTCGCCGCCGCGGTATTGCCGCTATTCAGGTTAACGAACCCCTGACCGCGCGCCTGGCCGCTTATCCGCTGACGATAGTAATTCTGTACTTCGGTATCCTGCGGGTGACGCTGCATCCAGGTATCGTAAAACGCCCGATCGCCCTCCTGCGGCCCCAGCCACAGCAGCGCCTGGCGTAGACCGCTGTCGGCATCTTTACTGCCGCTGGCCATCGATTCCAGCATTGAAATCCCTTCCCGCCGGGTATCTTCCCGCCAGGTCAACGCCTTGCCTAAGGCCACGCGCGGGGCGTTCTCCTGCGGATACCGCGCCACGTACTGACGCAGTTCGCTGACCGCCTGGGGATAGAGCGCTTTGTCGCTGGCCATGGTCATGTAGTACTCACCGGCCAGCCCCGGTGGCGGGGTGTTGCCGTTGAACATGCTGCGCCAGGTCGTCAGCGCAGCCGGAATATTGCCGCTGCGCGCCTGCTGTCTGGCCAGACTCAGCTGCCCCTGCGGCACCTGCGCCATTTTTTTGGCATTATCCAGCTCCTGCAGGTTTGGGCTCTCTGGCGACACTTTCGCCAACCGCGCCCGCCACTGGGCCGCCGCCTGAAGGTCGCCGCCCTGCTGTGCCCACAGCGCCATCAGATACATGGCCTGCGTGTTATTGGCATCAACCAACAGAACTTTCTGCAGCGATTCCATCGCCAGCTCATCGTGCGATTTTTCGTGCCAGTAGTTCGCCTGGGCAAACAGCGCCTGCAATGCGGCATCATTCCCCGCAGCCATGGCATCACCGAGGGTGCCGAGGGTCAACGCGCCGGACAGGCAAAACGTGGATAATCTGCGGGTCGCCCTGCTGTTCATTTTAATGGCTCGTTTCATTGGCTATCCCCCGAACTCAGGCGCTTGCGTGCATGGCGTTTAAACATGGCGGTAAGCGCCAGGCCGATGATCGTTGTCGCAAGCAGTCCCAGCAGCGCAAGCAGACCGGAGTGCTGGTTGGCATACCAAACGGCCATCATGTACCACGGCATCTGCCCGCTCGGGAATGGCGTACTCACCTGGAAGCTGCGAACCCCATTATCGCTGGTGATAACCGCCGTATCGCCGCGGATACCGGCGTTGATTCGCGGTGAATCAAGGTCGCTTTTCAGCTTCGTCAGCTGATCATCGTTGCTGGCCATCGCCACCACCACCGTGCGCTGTGGATTCCACGGTGAACGGTAGCTGATAAAGCCGCGCCAGGCGCTGCTGGAAGAGAGATAGCGATCGGCATCCAGGCTGGCGGATGTCCAGTCGCCGGCCAGCCACCGCTGTACTTTTGAACTCAGTCCCGACTCGCGTACGCCCAGCTGATTATCCGCCTGATAATAAGGAGAATCTTCTAACAAGCGCTGGTTAAACGTTTTCTGATCGAGGGCGCTGACCGCCAGCACATCGCGATTGTGCAGGTACTGAAGGCCGGCGCCACCGCTGGGGATGCCTAAAACAACGCGGTTGTTCGCCAGCGCCGTGCCGGTGGCATTACCCGATCGGGCGGCGAGGTTTAACAGCGTAGCGACCTGCGTTTCCGACGGTTTTTCCGCCAGCAGCAGCGTGGTTTGTGAATAGTCCGCCAGCCGCGAGAACGGGAACGAAGCGCCGACGAAATAGGAGAGATTCGGCAGCAGCGAGAAGTGTCGCGTATTGCTCAAATCAATCCACGAATCATCGGTAATCCGGCTCTTGATATTGTTATTAAGCACCACCGAACAGGGGGCGTTTTGTTTCGGCACCACGTTGAAATAGAGCGACAGCTGGTTATCCCCGTAAATCAGATACGGCGCCAGCGGAATGGTAAACCGCTCCTGACGCACGTCGCCGCCCAGATGACGCCATAATTTCTCCAGCGGCCCCTGCTTGTTCAGCGGCAGGTTGTGCAGGAAAGTGTTATTGAGCGTCACGCTTAATAACGACTGCTCCTCATTAATCCAGTTTTCCGACGGGAAACGGTAGCCAATCTGCAAGGGAATGGTTTCTCCGTCCCACAGATAGAGGTCCGGCGCCGCGCGGAAAGCCACGCGCAGCGGTTCATGCCAGACGCCGTTTACGGTCATACTCTGATCTTTACGCAGCAGCTCGCTGATTTTTACCGGCCGATCGGTTGGGATCCAGCGCGGGGCATCATACGGCTTGCCGATCGGGATCGCCTGCGGATCCACGCTCAGGCTCGCGGTCTGCGCGGCAATATTACCGCGGGTCAGCCGCCAGGCTGCCGCACGCAGCGCCGCATCATTCTGCCCGACGATCAGCAGCAGTTTGTAGGTGGGGTTACCCGGGTTATCGACAATCTGCAGCAGCGGTTTATCGGTTTGCGGCAGCGTCAGCCCGCCGACCTGGTCACCCGGATGGCCGATAATAATACCGTGACGCTCCGGTAAACGGTCGCGCAGCGCGCTAAAAGCAATTCCGCGATAATCCGCCTGAATACCCAGCCACGACGAGAGCAGCGCTGCGGCGCTGAAGATATCCGCTCCCGATTTCTCCGGGTAGGCCACCGCGATGTCCGCCGGGGTCATCTGCATGCTGTCGAAGAATGGACGCGGGAAGTGACTCAAATCGTTGCTGAGATTCAGCGGCTGGCTTTCCCAGTTAAAACGCGAAGCCGGTAAAATCGTGACGCCCGACGTGTCATGCATGTTGAGCTGGCACTGCATGTTGTCGCCATCATTCACCTTAAAGCTCAGGTTGTTGCTGGAGACCATTAGCGCCGCCGGAATATCCAGCTGATAGTGAGAAATGTCCGCCCCGTCGGTGCCCAGCGGCACCGTGCCTAAAGGCTGGCCGTTGAGCATCAATTGCAGCGTGGCGTTGCGGGTGGCCATATCCGGCGAGACCTGAACATCCAGCATCAGCTCGGCATGGGTCACTACCTGGTCTGAAGGCAGCGTAAACCCCGCCCCGCCCTGCTGTTGGCCGCCGCTGAGGATAATGCCATCCGGCATCCCCATTTGAGCCAGATTAAGACTGCCCCCGACCACCGGCGTTAACGGCGCCACATCCGGCATTGCCGTATGAGTCGGCGGTGGCATGACGGGGAGCGAGGCGGCCGGATCCGCCGCCGCGGGTTCTGCTGTCGCGGGTGTCGATGCGATCGACGACTCGGACGCGACAGCGGGTTCTGAGTTCACCGGAACCTCCGCTGCGGCCGACGACTCCGCTGCGGCGGTCGACGCCGACTCATCGGCGGGAAGGCCGCCCGTGGTCGCGCCCGGTAACGGGAAATTCAGCGGCGCAGAACGATCGGCCGGCGCCTCTTCACCGTGCAGCGCCGGTATGGAAAACATGCCGGCCAGCAGCGCAAGCGTGGTTAATCGCTTCATAATTGGCCATCCTCCTGCGCGGTACTGGCGACAGGTTTCTGCTGGCGACGGCCGCGTCGTGTTTTCCAGCTCAGCCAGAACAGTTCAAACACGCAGCGTAAGATGGTGAAAAATGACCGGAACGGGTTGTCCTGCGGACGCGGCGGGTTAATCCATGCATCGGCGCGCGCCAGCACCACTCGCACCAGTTCACGGCGCAGCGAGAGGGGAATATTTTCATCAAACTTGAGGCGAATAAAGTTTTCATCCGCGGTCACCTGTTCGGCGGGAATACAAATCGCACCAGATTGCAGGATCAGCTCAATCTCTTCGATATCATCCTGCAGATGGCGATCGTCCGGGACCGCGATGCGGCATCCGCCCATCGACAGGTCTGCGGTGTGGCTACGCGACACGATGCCGCTGGCGTAGTGAATCAACACCGGAATATTGACGTCGATACGGATCGTTTTCCGCACCTGGCGGGTTTCCCGCGCGACGGCAATCGCCGCCAGCAGGAAGATCAGGCTGTACAGCCCCCAGCCAACGTTCAGCGCGATAACGTTAGGATCCGAGCCGAAATAGTCATGGCCAATGGCCCTGACAATACCGACAATCACGCCAATCGCGAGCAAACACGCCACCACCAGATGCGGCCTGACGACGGTAAAGTCGAAGTAGCCCACATCCAGCAGCCCCCCTTTGTCGGTCACGTTGAATTTACCGCGTTTGGGGAAAATCATCGTCACCAGCGTCGGCAGCACCAGATGGAATGCCAGCACGATGTCATAGATTTCCCCCCAGAAGCTGTAGCGATAGCGGCCGTTCATCCGCGAGCCGACATAAATCGCAAGGAACAGATGCGGGAGCGCATACGAGACAATCAGGCTCGCTGAGGAGTAGATAATATTCAGGTTAAACAACAGATAAGCTAACGGTGCGGTGACAAACACGACCCGTGGCAGGGCGAACTGATAGTAGAGCATGGCGCTGAGGTAACACAGGCGCTGCTGGAAGGTCAGCCCGCGGCCCAGGAGCGGGTTATCGAGGCGGAAGATTTGCGTCATCCCACGCGCCCAGCGGGTCCGCTGAATGACGTGCACGACTAAACGCTCGGTGGCTAAACCCGCTGCCAGCGGAATATCGAGAAACGACGATTTCCAGCCCAGGCGCTGAAATTTAAGCGCGGTGTGCGCATCTTCGGTCACGGTTTCCACCGCAAAACCACCGATATCATCCAGCGCTTTACGGCGAATCACGGCGCAGGAGCCGCAGAAGAAGGTCGCATTCCAGTTATCGTTGCCCTGCTGAATCGGGCCATAGAACAGCATCCCTTCATTGGGGATGTTGCGGCCGACGGAGAGGTTGCGTTCAAACGGGTCCGGCGAATAGAAATAGTGCGGGGTCTGCACCAGCGCCAGCATCGGGTCTTTGAGGAAGCCGCCAACCGTCGCCTGCAGGAACACGCGGGTCGCCACGTGGTCACAGTCGAAGACGCAAATCAGCTCTCCCTGAGTCAGGGTCATCGCGTGGTTCAGGTTACCCGCTTTGGCGTGTTTATTATCATTACGGGTGATATAGCCGACGCCGACATCGGCGGCGAACACCGCAAATTCGCTACGTTTCCCGTCGTCCAGCAGATAGATTTTCATTTTATCCGCCGGGTAATCGATACACTGCGCAGCCAACACGGTATCGCGCACGACTTCCAGCGGTTCGTTATAGCTGGGAATATAAATATCGACCGTCGGCCACGTGCTCATATCATCGGGCAGCGGGACGATTTCTCGCTTCAGCGGCCAGACCGTTTGCAGGTAGTTCAGCAGCAGCATTACCCAGATATAGACTTCCGCCAGAAACAGCCCCATCCCCAGCACCGTCTCAATGGTGGAGTTAAAATGCAGGGTCTGCGTCAGGCGAAAATACATATAGCGGGTAGACATCAGCAGCGAAGTCACGACCATAATGACCGAAATACTGCGCTTTTTGCTAAATCCCATTAAGAACAGAATACCGATACTTAACAGACCAAAAAGATACTGCTTTTGGCTGTCCATCGGCGTAATAATGACCAGAACGGCAATCGGCGACAGCACCAGTGCCAGCAACCAGAAAAGAGACTTTTTCATTCAGCAGCCCTGCAATAAGTTAAAGCCCTGACATACGAGGCTGGCTGTGCACCGTGCCGTCGCCAATTTTAATACCCAACAGCGCAGAGATTTTTTTTGCCATAATTTCAATATCAAAGGCGGCTGCAGAGGAAGAGCTAAAGTCGAGAATCGACTTCTGGGAAGCATTCGCTTCAACGACGCTCTCATCACGATGGATAATACCCAACAGACGATCGCCCAGTTTATCCTCCATCAGAGCGGTGACGTCACGGCTGACCTGACGGCGGTTATCACTCTGATTCAGCAAGAAAAAGTGCCCAAGTTTGTGGTTTAGCTTACCGCCGGTTAAACGCTGCTTTTCGACGTGCGACAGGGTCGACATCGAGGCGGTGTCCGCCAGCAGCGGCACCAGGTGCAGATCGGCCAGCGGCGTTAAGGCCGTCAGCGCCGGTGAAGGGCCGGGTGGCAGGTCGGCGATGATAATTAATCCGGGATAATTCAATAATGCCGCCAGCCCGCGGGTGAGGAAATGGGCGTCCGTGGCAAGGTGTTCATCAAAAGCCTGATGCTGCGCCTCGCTGACGTCGCCATACGGCAGGACAAAAATATTGCTGCCCGCGCTCAGTACGCACTGGCTCCAGTCATGAAGCTCCAGCGCTTTCGCAACATAGCCGCGCTCATCGCTAAGAGGGACGCCAAAATGCAGACGCAGCGCATTTTGCACGTCAAAATCGATCGCCAGGACTTTGCTGCCTGCGCGAGCTAATGAATAGGCCAGATTTGCCGCGAGGGTCGTTTTTCCTACGCCGCCTTTGGGAGAACACACGCAGATCAACGGCATGTCGCAATCCTTTCTAAAAGTGATTTCAGCGGCTGATCTTTATTTTTCGCCACCGGTTCAACGGCTTTTGCCGCAAATAAATGAGCATAGCCTTCCGCCGCCTGTGCAGACGGCACGACCGGGCGAACCGCTACCGGTGGTGCAGGCGCAACGGCTGGTGCGGGCGCAACGGCTGGTGCGGGCGCAACGGCTGGAGCGGGCGCAGCGGCTGGAGCAGGCGCAACGGCTGGAGCAGGCGCAACGGCTGGAGCGGGCGCAGCGGCTGGAGCGGGAGCAGCGGCTGGAGCGGGAGCAGGCGTATGGGGTACGGCCATTGCCGGCACAGATTCTGCTGCCCACGTATGTTCTGCAACCGAAAGGGGGTCATGTGGCTCTGAAACGGAGACAGGGGGTGGCATGACCGGAGCCGGGGCTGTAGGTGACGTTGGTTGCGGCGTGTGCGCGGATTCTGCCTCGACCCAATGAAACATATCCGTCGGCACCGGCTGCGGTATCGGTAACGATACCGATCCTCCCATGGCCAGCGAGGATTCTTTTTCTTCCCCAGGAGAGAGCTGATTGAGAATAACCCAATCTCCCTGTTCTCTGGCGGCTGCGTGTGATGAAAGGTCCTTGAAATCCAGACTTTGCGTACGAGTCTTTTCCTTGAAGCGCTGCAAATCATCATAATGGTTCATGGATAACCTCATGATTCTAATAAATAATATTTTAGCTGTTTTTATTTTGATACTACGCCTTTAGAGCATAGTTTATTTTATTGTTTTTCATCAACTTAAGTTGGTCAGAATGACCAACAATACAATGACGTTGTAGAGGAGTATCGTTCAAGGTGGCGTAAATCACTGATAATTTTGCGGTTACCCTATCATTTCTTATAAGAAATGATAGCTCCATTTTTTAGGAGGTCCTGTGATCCCACCAAACCTGAGCTCAGCGCCCCCTTAAAATAACCAGGTTTTTCTCTAATTGATCTTTAGATAATGCGCAGAACAAAATAACTATGATGCGTGATGGAATATATTTTAGACTTTTTATATCGTTGTATAAATAGGTCAAATTAATTATTTAAGTCGAAAAACAGCAGCCAGGTACTTTCTCAAGCCTGACTCTTCTCCGGGCATAATAAGCGGCTGCTGCCGAAAGTTTTGACGCCTTCGACAGCAGCAGGGAACATCAGGCGAGCTGTTTTTGCTGATTTTCATCCTGGTCAACGGCAAAACAGGCGACCAGCTGACCCCGGTAATCTTTCAACTGCGGCTGCAGCTGGGTACACGGGCCGAAACGACGGCGGCAGCGGGCGTTAAACGCGCAGCCCGGCGGCGGATTCAACGGGCTCGGCAGTTCGCCGGTCAGCTTAATACGTTCGCGGCGATCGTCCGGATTCAGGCGTGGCGTGGCCGACAGCAGGGCCTGAGTATACGGATGCTGCGGATTGTTGAAGATCTGATCCTTGGACCCTTTCTCCACGCAGCGGCCGAGATACATCACCATCACTTCATCCGCAATGTGCTCCACGACCGACAGGTCATGGGAGATGAACACATACGACAGCCCCATATCCTGCTGCAGATCCATCATCAGGTTCAGCACCTGCGCGCGGACCGACACGTCCAGCGCGGAGACAGGTTCATCGGCAATCACCACATCCGGGTCCAGCATCAGACCACGGGCAATCGCGATGCGCTGCCGCTGACCGCCGGAGAACATGTGCGGATAGCGATCGTAATGCTCCGTTTTCAGCCCGACCTTCGCCATCATCGCCAGCGCTTTTTCACGGCGCTGTTCTTTGCTCAGCGACGTGTTGATCTGCAACGGTTCTTCCAGAATCTGCCCCACTTTCTTACGCGGATTCAGCGAGCCGTAGGGGTTCTGGAACACAATCTGGATTTTCTGCCGACGCAGCTTTTGCGCCGTGGCGTCTGGCTTTAATAAGTCCTGACCCTGATAGTAAAGCTCGCCGCCGGTCGGGATCTCAATCATCGTCAGCAGACGGCCCAGCGTCGATTTTCCACAGCCGGACTCGCCAACCACCGCCAGCGTTTTCCCGCGTTCGAGGGTAAACGAGACCCCGTCCAGCGCCTTAACCAGCCTTTCCGGCGCAAACAGCCCCTTCTTCACCGGGTAATATTTTTTCAGATCAATGGCCTGCAACAAGAACTGTTGCGTGGTGGCCTCATGGGTACTCATAGCGTAGGCCTCCCGGCATCATCCAGTGGGTAGTGGCATTTCGACTGACGGGCGCCGTCGACGCGGTTCAGCTCAGGCTCCTCGCTGCGGCACTTATCCGTGGCATAGGGGCAGCGCGGGTTTAACAGACAGCCGTTGGGGCGGTCATATTTCCCTGGCACGACGCCCGGCAGCGACGCCAGCCGCGCTTTATCCTGGGCAAACTCCGGCAGCGCGCGCAGCAGCGCCTGAGTATAAGGATGGCGCGGTGCGCGGAAGATATCCTTCGCATCGCCCGTCTCCACAACCTGACCGGCGTACATCACAATAATTTTGTGTGCCGCCTCAGCCACCAGCGCCAGATCGTGGGTGATCAGGACCAGCGCCATGTTCTCTTTTTGCTGCAGCTCCAGCAGCAGCTCAATGATCTGCGCCTGGATGGTCACATCCAGCGCGGTGGTCGGTTCATCCGCAATCAGCAGCTTGGGCCGGCAGGCAATCGCCATGGCGATCATCACGCGCTGGCTCATCCCGCCGGAAAGCTGGTGCGGATAGACATCAAGACGCGATGCCGGGTCAGGGATGCCAACCAGCGTCAGCAGATCGATCGCCCGCTGGATACGGGTTTTCTTATTTCCGCCCTGATGTACTTTAATGGCTTCCATAATCTGATAGCCGACGGTGTAACACGGATTCAGGCTGGTCATCGGGTCCTGGAAGATCATCGCCACTTCCGCCCCCACCAGCTGGCGGCGCTCTTTTTCTGAGATACGCTTCAGATCACGGCCATTAAATTCCAGCTTATCCGCCATCACGCGGCCGGGATAATCAATCAGCCCCATGATCGCCAGTGAGCTGACCGATTTACCTGAGCCGGACTCGCCGACAATGCCAACCACTTCACCCTGGTTCACGCTGTAACTCACGCGGTCTACCGCGCGAAACGGTGTCCCTTCGTCGCCGAAGTGCACCGATAATTTATCCACATTCAATAACGCCATCTCGAACCTCTTACTGCTTCAGTTTGGGATCGAGCGCGTCACGCAGACCGTCACCCATCAGGTTAAATGCCAGCACCGTCAGCAGAATCGCGACACCCGGGAAGGTGACGACCCACCAGGCACTCTGCGCGAACTGCAACACGTCGGAGAGCATCGTGCCCCACTCCGGTGTCGGCGGCTGCGCACCCATGCCAAGGAAGCCAAGAGCGGCCATATCGAGAATGGCGTTAGAGAAGCCCAGCGACGCCTGAACAATCAGCGGAGCAAGGCAGTTAGGAAGAATGTTGATGAACATCTGACGGATTGCCCCCGCGCCTGCCACCCGTGAAGCGGTGACGTAGTCGCGGTTCACTTCCACCAGCACCGCCGCACGAGTCAATCGCACGTAGTGCGGCAGGGCGACAAAAGTGAGCGCCAGCGAAGCGTTCACGATCGAGGGGCCGAAGATAGCCACCAGCACCAGCGCCAGCAGCAGGCTCGGCAATGCCAGCATGATATCGACAACACGCATGATGATGGAGTCGATCACCCCGCCGAAGTAGCCGGCAATCAGGCCCAGCACCACGCCGAGAATCAGCGACAGCACCACGACCAGACAGCCAACCAGCAGCGACAAGCGCGCGCCGTACATCAGTCGCGACAGAATATCGCGGCCCACGTCATCGGTCCCCAGAAGATGCGCAAAGCTTCCCCCCTCCTGCCAGGCCGGCGGCGCCAGCAGCACGTCGCGGAACTGATCCGCCGGGTTATAAGGGGCGAGGAAGTTAGCGAACACGGCGATAATAATCATAATCGCGACGTAGACCAGGCCGACAACCGCCCCTTTGTTGCGTTTGAAATAGTGCCAGAACTCCTGCAAAGGGGTCATTGGCACCGGTGCGGCGACAACTTTATTTTCAGTAATTTGTGACATGATGGCCCCTTACTTCTTATGCCGAATACGCGGGTTCACCACGCCGTACAGCAGATCGACCAGCAGGTTGACGAGGATAATCATCGTCGCGACCAGCAGTACCCCACCCTGAACCACCGGGTAATCACGGCGTTGCAGCGCATCGATCAGCCAGCGCCCTAAACCAGGCCAGGAGAAGATGGTTTCGGTCAGAATGGCGCCCGCCAGCAGCGTTCCTACCTGTAGCCCAATCACCGTGACCACCGGCAGCATAGCGTTACGCAGCGCGTGGACCACGATGACGCGCATCCGGGTCAGCCCCTTGGCGCGCGCGGTGCGAATATAATCTTCGCCCAGCACTTCCAGCATCGAGGAGCGGGTCATACGCACGATAACGGCCAGCGGAATGGTGCCCAGCACCACGGCTGGCAGAATCATGTGCATTAAGGCATCAATAAAATCGCCCGGCTCGCCCCAGATAGCGGTATCGATGAGCATAAAACCGGTCAGCGGCAGGGTATCGTCAAGGAACACGGTATCGCTGATACGTCCGGAGACTGGCGTCAGGTTGAGCTGGACTGAAACCAGCATGATCAGCATCATTCCCCACCAGAAGATCGGCATGGAATAACCGGTCAGCGCGAGGCCGACGGAGGTGTGATCGAAGATAGAGCCGCGTTTGACCGCCGCCAGTACGCCCACCGGAATACCGACGATAACGGCGAAAATCATCGCGCACACGCCCAGTTCCATCGTGGCTTTAAAGCGCGGCACGAACTCCTGCCACACGGGAATACGGCTTTTCAGCGAGATGCCTAAATCCCCATGCAAGACACCCCAGATATAGTGGGCATACTGCTGCCACATCGGCTTATCAAGGCCCATTTCAGCCAGCAGCTGAGCGTGACGTTCAGGGGAAATACCACGTTCGCCCGCCATAATCATCACCGGGTCACCGGGAATCATATGCACAAAGGCAAAGGTGAGAAGGGTAATACCGATAAATGTCGGGATGACAAGTCCCAAACGTCGGAGGATGAACTGCAACATAACCCGGATTCTCTATAGTGACGCCCCGCCTGGTGACAGGACGTCTGTATTGCTCACAAATGAAATCCCCCCTCCCCGTTAAGGGAGAGGGGAAACATACTGTTTATTATTCGACAGAGACGTTTTCGAAGTGGTGCTTGCCTAACGGGTCAACCACGTAGCCTTTGACTTCTTTACGCACCGGCTCATAAACGGTGGAGTGAGCGACGATCAGCGCCGGAGCCTGGTCATGCATCACAACCTGAGCCTGCTTATAAAGCTCGATACGTTTGTTGTGGTCATCGGTGGCACGTGCCGGCTGAATCAGATCTTCAAACGGCTTGTAGCACCAGCGAGAGTAGTTCGAGCCGTCTTTTGCTGCTGCGCAGCTGAACAGGGTAGCGAAGAAGTTATCCGGATCCCCGTTGTCGCCGGTCCAGCCCATCATCACGGTCTGGTGCTCGCCTGCTTTCGCACGCTTCAGATACTCGCCCCATTCGTAGGTGACGATCTTGGCCTGGACGCCAATTTTGGCCCAGTCAGCCTGGATCATCTCAGCCATACGGCGCGCGTTCGGGTTGTACGGACGCTGTACCGGCATTGCCCACAGATCGATGGAGAAGCCTTTTTCCATGCCGGCTTCTTTCAGCAGCGCTTTCGCTTTTTCCGGATCGTAAGTGTAGTCTTTAACGTCGTCGTTATAGCCCCACATGGTCGGCGGAATCAGGTTTTTCGCGGACTGGCCAGCGCCCTGGTAAACGGCTTTGATAATCGCTTCTTTATTTACCGCATAGGTCAGCGCCTGGCGGACTTTCACGTTATCCAGCGGTTTCTTCTCGGTGTTGAAGGAGAGATAGCCGACGTTCAGGCCCGGCTGTTCCAGCAGGTTAATGTTCTTATCTTCTTTCATGCGCGCGATGTCGGCCGGGTTCGGGTACGGCATCACCTGGCACTCATTCTTCTGCAGTTTGGCATAGCGCACGGAAGCATCAGGGGTAATGGAGAAGACCAGGCGATCGATCTTCGGCTTGGTGCCCCAGTAGCCCGGGAAGGCTTTATAGAGAATACGGGAGTCTTTCTGGTATTGCAGCAGCTGGAACGGCCCGGTACCGATTGGGTTCAGGTCCACTTTTTCCGGCGAACCGGCTTTCAGCATATTGTCGGCATACTCTTTGGACAGAATAGAGGCGAAGTCCATAGCCAGGTCAGCGAGGAACGGCGCTTCCGGGCGGGTCAGCACAAACTGGACGGTTTTATCGTCGACTTTCTTCACTTCGCTAATCAGGTCAGGGAGGCCCATCCCTTCGAAGTATTCATAGCTGCCGCCGGACACTTTATGGTACGGGTTTTGCGCGTTTTTCTGGCGATCGAACGAGAATACAACGTCGTCGGCATTCAGGTCGCGAGTGGGTTTAAAGTCTTTATTATCCTGCCACTTCACGCCCTGACGCAGGTGGAATGTATAGGTTTTGCCGTCCTCGCTCACTTCCCATTTTTCCGCCAGCCCCGGAATAACTTCCGTAGTACCGGTTTTGAATTCAACCAGGCGGTTATAGATGGGCACCGAGCTGGCGTCATAGGTTGTACCAGAAGTGAATAGCTGTGGGTTAAAGCCTTCCGGCGAACCTTCAGAACAATAAACCAGGGTCTTAGCCTGAACGCTTGCTGCAACGGTCAGGGCGACCAGGCTCAGACCAAGCTTCAGCATCCCTGACTTTTTCAAGGAAATACTCATTATTCTGCTCCAAATGTGATGTTGTTTGCATATATCCGCCAGGCCTTTATTTATTTTTTACCCGGTCTGGTCGGTGGTGCCCGAAGGCCTGGATGAGAGATGGGGATTCCTTTCACAAAAACGCCTGAGTTGCAGTGCGGATTCTCCATGAAATGCCCCTCATGCCCTACAATCTGTCAACAGAATGCGTAAACGTCAATACAGCCAACCGGGTTTTACATCCGGGGTGAGAATCAGCAGGCAAAGATTAAAAAAACTTCAAGACGCTATTTTCAGCAGAGAAATTTATGCTAGCGGCGAGCAGGCAGCATAAATGTCTTAATACTTCTTAACAGCTAGTGATAAGCAATTCTGGTAAATGGTGAAAATTTATTACGATGTGGCCAATATGTGAGCGATTAATAGCGCGAACGTTAAAACGCACAGCGGAAAATGCTGCAGTTATCCATAAGCTTCGCGAAAAAAGAACCTTAGATATATAAAAAAATACAATGGAAGATGTCACAAAATAGTTAACAGACAACATGAAACAAGGATTCGTGCTTTTTTTGTGACTTTGGTTAACTATCACACTCCGACATCGTGGCGCCCGGCGCGCTGCTCAACGCCATTGATGCAAGGGATCTCATTTTTACGGTGGTTTGGGCAGAGGTCTGTTTTTCCTGCCGGCAGAGGGAGACCGGCAAATAGGCCTGAGGGGCGTTAAGCCAGCTAAAAATTGCTGAGGTACACATGACCGGTCAGGGCCGCAGGCATTGTCGAGCCTCTGTCCCCGGAGATTCTCATCCTCACCGGCTTCAGATGCAAAAAAGCCTGCTCATTGAGCAGGCTTTTAAATTTGGTCGGTGATAGAGGATTCGAACCTCCGACCCCTTCGTCCCGAACGAAGTGCGCTACCAGGCTGCGCCAATCACCGAATGCGGGCGCATCTTACTGCTGAGACTCACACCCGTCAATGCCTTATTTGGAAAAAATAGCTCAAGCGGCGAGAAACTCGCCACTCCCGCTATTTCGCCACGGTTTTCCCCGCATCGGCAACGCGGCACCAGTTGTTATGCTCATTAATTCCACCGTCCGGCGAGGTGTAGCCCAGACAACCCATGATGGTGTCATACAGCTCAACATGACGACGCGGGACTTTCATCGCCGCCTGCTCTTTGAGGCGGGCAAACGAAGCAGCATGATCCGGCGCGGCCAGATATTTATCCGACATCCACACCATCATCGGCACACGGAACTGTTCCGGCGGCGCCATCTTACGTGGCGTACCGTGCAGGTGTTCATGCTCGTTGATTGACTCCCCGTGATCGGCGGCATAGAACACAATCGCCTTCTTATCACGCAGCTGATCCAGCACGCTCACGATAAAGTGATCGACATAGGTCACGCTATTATCGTAAGAGTTGATCAGCTCCGCTTTCGAGCATTTGCTGTCCACGCCCACACACTCCGGCTGCCACTGCGCAAAGCTGCGCGGGTAACGCTGGGTATAGTTAAAGTGCGAACCTTTGGTATGGAGAATAATCAGGTGTTTACCATGGTCATTCTTCATCAAAGAGCGCTTAACCTCATCCACCAGCAGCATGTCGTCCACGCTTTTGCCGCGGTTACGCGGTTCAGCGCCAATCTGCTCACGATAGGCAATGCTGTTCGCCATGGTATTGCTGTAGAACCACATCTCGCTCTGCATCGCATACAGGTCGCCGGTAAAGCCGAGCTGGTGCAAGACAGCAAAGACGTTTTGCTCTTTCAGCGTTCGCTGCGGGTTGTCTTCCGCCCCACCCTCACGCACAAACATGCAGCGCAGAGAGAGTTTGGTCGCGGTATCGCAGGAGTAGCCGCGGAAGGCCACCAGGTTTTTCTCCTGAGCCAGCTTCGGCGTGGTATTGCGGTTATAACCCAGGATCCCCATATGGTCCCAGCGGGTGGTTTCACCGATAATGAACACCACGTAGGTATCATCCAGGCCCTGCGGCTCGACATAGGTGAATTTTTTGGCAGGGTTTATCAACGACTTGTTATCTGAGGACTCATCCACCTGCGCCCAGGCGTACAGCCCCAGCGCGGAAAGCCAGTTCGATGGCAGATACGAGTTGGCAATCACCCCGCCGTAGCTCGGCATATCGACTTCAGAGCTACGCTCAACATCCTTCTGCCGCAGTTCGAGCAGGCGAATCGGTCCCCAGACCATTAACCCGGCGAGAGCAACGATGGCGATATTTTTTACCCGCTGGCCCGGCGTCCGAATTTGCCGCAGCAGAGTATGCTGGCAGCGGTTACTCCAGATAAGCAGCAGCGGCGGAGCGCTGACCAGCGCCAGCCACAGAATCAAATACCAACCCACCACCTCCTGAGAGAGGTCGATATCCGTGGTCATCACCGACGCAATGATGCCGTAGCCAATCACCACGTTCAGGAAGGTCATGTAATAGCTGGCGGCAGCGGAGAAAATCACCACCAGCGTGGCGAGTATTCGCCAGACGCGCCGCCCCAGCAGCGACAGAACACGTAGCAGGAAAAACGTCACCAGCACGGTGGCAACCAGTTCCACAATCCCGGAAAGCCCTTTCCAGAGGGTAAATTCCTGCGCATAACCATCAAGGCGACGGAAAAGCACAGCAACGTTCATAAACCAGCCGATGTACAGCGCCAGCCAAAGGCTGACTTTCTGCTGTGTCATCGTTCTAATATAATTCATGCATGAAACCTGGAAAAAGAAGAGATAAAACCACCTGACTTACGCGATATAAGCGGGCAGGTTAATAGGGTGCGTTCAGGTTGATTAACTACTCAAACCCATTCGAGATGCCTTGAGGCGACGGGCTCGTGAATCCTCTGGAGCTTACTCAAGTAAGTGACTGAGGCGAACGAGCGCAGTCAACAATAAGGCAGTTTGAAGGACGGAGAGTATAAGAAACCTCTACAAAGCGCGCTAAGTAGACCACAGAGAAAGGAAAAAGTACCAGGTGGGAGTGTGATCCAACCAAACATTTACAAAACATTTGGTTGGACAGGCACAAATAGCTCAGGAATATCGGTATGACGCCGCAAAGAGGGCGTATCAGGCGTGGGCTTCGCTGTAAACTTCACCTTTCGGCTGGCGAATCGTCGTCGAGAGCGCCAGGGAGAGAATCAGCAGGGCAAAGATAACGCAGAAGGTCACGTAGAACCCACCGAACAGCGAGGCAATCAGCGATCCGCAGATGCTGCCGATACCAAAGCCCAGATAGATGACGCCGTAGTTTTTTGCCAGATTATTCAGACCGAAAAATTCACTGACCAGCGACGGGAACACGGTAATCGTTCCACCGAAGTTAAAGGCGACGCAGGCAATCGCGGCAAAGAAGGTTGTGGCGTTCAGCGGCGCGAACAGCAGCGCAGCCATGCCGACCAGGGAAACCACCTGACCGATAGTAATGACGCGGATACGGGAAATTTTATCCGACAGAATCCCCAGAACCAGACGTCCGCTCAGGTTGGCGATAGAGATAACGGTGACCGCATTCGCCGCCGTCGCGACATCCAGATGCACCATCCCTTGCGCGATATCTTTCGCGACGCCAATAACATACAGACCGCTCATGCAGGCCGTCAGGAACATCACGGCGAGCATCCAGTACTGCGGTTTACGCATCGACTCGGCCAGCGTGAAGTCATTCTCCACCACGCCATTATGCGAGGCGGCGGTATGATTCGGCGCATCTTTCATTAAGGTGGCGCCGAAGACAATCATCACCAGGACAATGGCGCCCCAGATAATAAAGGTTTTCTCCAGCCCGACGGTGGCCAGCAGGTGGCTATCAATAAATTTGAACCCGAGGCTACCGAGGCCATAGGAACCGATGGAAAAGGCGGAAATCAGCCCTTTACGCTCCGGGAACCACTTCACGCAGTTGGAGAGCGTCAGTAGATAGCCCGCGCCGTCCGCCAGGCCCACCAACAGGCCTGCGCTGAGCCAGAGCATCATCAGGCTGTTGGCGTGAGCGGTCAGGAAAAAGCCGAGCCCCAGCAGAACACCGGATGCCATCGTGACGCGTCTGACGCCAAAGCGTTCCTGCAGTTTACCGGCGACAGAAGAGGATAGCGCCAGACCGAGGCTTAACAGACCGAAGGAGAAAGCCACCTGGCTTACCGGTTCGTCCAGTTTTGCGGAAAGGGAACTGTTGAACAAACTCCATGTATAAACCGATCCCAGCGCGAATTGTGTGACGATCGTGCCGGCCAGCGTAAGCCAGCGGGTATATTGACTGTTTGCAGCGTTCATAGCAGATATCCTGAATAATTAACTGCCGCCACAATAGCGAAGTCACCTGAACGCCAGGGTAAAAAAGGCATGAAATGCCATCAGCAAGGAATGAAATGCATGTGAGCCGGAATGAATGACATTGAAAAAGGCAGGCGCATGACCGCAGCAGAAATAAGTTAGTGACCACTATCCTACAACAATGCGCCATTACTGTGTTTTTTAGGTAACAAGAACGTTTCACGCATGCTAAATAAAGGCTAAAAGTTAGCGCTCACCCCCATCACATAGAGATAGTTGGCGCCCGTTGTCGTATTCTCCGCCTGCGATAATGCCGCCCAGGCCGCAAGGTGTGAATTGAGGGCCATATCCGCCCCGAAGGTGACATCGCGCCAGGCGCCATCCTGACCGCGATTAGGGCCAATCAGATCCGAAGAGAGCGGCTGGTTGTAGCTCACCTGCGCCCACGGATGGACGCCCCATAGCGCCTGATAATCCATACGCCAGCCAAGCGTATTCACGTAGGGGTTGTCTGGCGCGCGGCGCGCGGGTGCGGTCGATATCACCTCGCTACGCAAACTCGCCACCGGGCCGGAAGTGACGCCGTTGGCCAGAGTAAAATTCCATCCCACGCTCATCCCGCGGCCGCTATCCGGCGGCGCCACCGCCTGATTCAGCGCAATACCGGGAAGATCGCCGGACGCATTCATCCGCTCCGCCAGAATATCTTCATAGCGGGGTTGGTGATCGCTATCCCACGTATAGCGTTCAGGGGTATTACTTTTGGTATCGATAGCGATATATTCCTGTTGCCAGGCATTCGCGCCACTGATAAACGAGACCCAGACAACTGCGCACGCCGGGAGCATAATCCCCCGAAGGCCATTGCATTTCTTTATTATCATTAATGCGACTCCAGAAAAGAGCCAAACCGGCATTATTGCTGTGTTTTTATGGGACGGGCTTCCCTGAATACCCTGAATTATGTGATTGGGCGAACGAATGCAGCCAATGCACATGCAACCTGAATAATGGCGGGTATATTTGAGAGTGGTATCCCTGTATTAACTATTATCTTTATCTTTCAGCCGTCAAGGCGAACGCGTAAGTTTTATTGCTAAAGGGAGAGAGACATGCAGCGCTGCGGTTGGGTAAGCCAGGACCCGCTTTACATCCAGTACCATGATAACGAGTGGGGCGTTGCGCAAAGAGATGCCCGCAAACTGTTCGAAATGATCTGCCTTGAGGGCCAGCAGGCCGGTCTGTCGTGGATTACGGTGTTGAAAAAGCGTGAAAATTATCGCCAGGCCTTTCATCAGTTCGATCCGGTTCGCGTCGCCGCCATGAATGAGGCAGATATCGAGCGCCTGCTCCAGGACGCGGGAATTATTCGCCATCGCGGGAAAATTCAGGCCATTATTGGCAACGCCCGCGCCTTCCTGACCATGGAAGAGAGCGGCGAATCGTTTAGCGACTTTGTCTGGTCTTTCGTCGAGAATCAGCCACAGATCTCCCATGCCGCCACCCTGGCGGAGATACCCACCACCACACCGGCCTCCGACGCCCTCTCAAAGGCGCTGAAAAAGCGCGGTTTTAAGTTTGTTGGTTCCACCATCTGCTACTCCTTTATGCAGGCCTGCGGGCTGGTCAACGATCACCTGACGAGCTGCTTCTGTCACCCGGGAGGCGATGATGATCCGCAAGTGGGACGCTAAAGAGACCCGGCCGCTGCTCACGCTGTGGCTGGAAAGCACGATTCATGCCCATCCCTTTATCAACGAAACGTACTGGCACGAGAGTGTCGCCGTTGTACGCGATGTCTACCTGCCTGCAGCCAGCACCTGGGTGTGGGAAGAGAACGCGACGATAAAAGGTTTTGTCAGCGTGATGGAGTCCCGCTTTATCGGTGCGCTGTTTGTCGCGCCGGACGCAATTCGCCGCGGCATCGGCAGCGCGCTGCTGGACGAGGTCAAACAGCATTACCGCTGGCTCAGTCTCGAGGTTTACCAGAAAAACGTTCAGGCGGTGAATTTCTACCATGCGCAAGGCTTCCGGATAGAAGACTGCGCATGGCAGGACGATACGCTACAGCCGACCTGGATTATGCATTGGCCGGCGGATCAAACGCCGTAAGCGTCAGCGCAGGGCCGTCATATTTTTCCAGCCACGCCAGCGCCGTATTCCCGGCGCAGCCGTTGCCCAGCCGCGAAGTCGGAATGTCTTTGGTCAGAACATTCACCGCGCCGTTTTTGCAGATACCGGCCTGCGGGTCGATATCAGGCCAGGCCCCTTCGTGTAAACAGATAACCCCTGGACGAATACCTTCCGTCACCACGGCACCGGCCAGCACCTGGCCGCGGGCATTCCACACCCGCACGACATCGCCGTCAGCAATATTGCGCGCCTGTGCGTCCAGCGGATGAAGGGTTAATGGCTCACGACCGGCAACTGCGTACTTTTCTCGCAGCGACGTATGGTTCAGCTGGCTGTGCAGACGATGCGCCGGATGAGCGGACAGCACCTGCAGCTGGCCGGGCTGAGCATTGCCGTGCCACTCGTCCGGTTCCAGCCACATTGGATGCGGTGGACAGTCCGGGTAGGCAAAGCCGGCAATCGTTGGAGAGTGAATTTCAATTTTGCCGCTCGCGGTTTTCAGCGGACTGGCCTGCGGATCGGCACGAAATGCCGCGAAACGGGCAAAACGGGCATTTTCCGGATTTTCCGGCATTTCTATCAGCTGGTTAGCCTGCCAGAACTGGTCAAATGGCGGTAGCGTCACCTGCTGGCTTTCCCCGCGTTGCGCGGCAATCTGATAGAAGGTCTCCAGCCACTGTAGATCGGTTTTCCCTTCGGTAAAACGCGTGCGCCCTCCCTCTTCCCAGCGCTCGCTGAGATCGGCAAAAACGTCAAAATCATCCCGGGCTTCATCGCGCGGCGCGACCACGCGCTTCATCGGCACCAGGTGCTGGTTACTGTAATCGCCGGTCATGGTCATATCGTGACGTTCAAACGAGGTTGTCGCCGGCAGGACAATATCGGCATGTCGGGCGGCGGCGGTCCAGAAGCACTCCGAAATGACGATAAGCTCCGGCTTCTGCCAGGCCCGAATCAAGCGGTTAGTATCCTGATGGTGGGTAAAGTTCGCGCCGCCGCACCACCAGATGAAGCGAATATCCGGAAAATGCCGGTCCATTCCGTTGTGTTGATACGGCGCGCCGGGGTTTTCCAGCGCTTCCACAATACGCGCCACCGGTATTTTTTCGACCGCCTCGGTACCGCCCGCCACGCAGCCTTGCATCGAAGCCAGCACCGCCGCCCGGCGGGTCGGGTTGCCGCCGTTGGCGAAGTGGTAGGAAAGGCCAAAACCGCCGCCGGGGGTACCAATCTGCCCCAGCATCGCGGCAAGCGTCACCAGCATCCAGTGCTTCTGCTCGCCAAACTGCTGGCGCTGCATCCCCCAACCAGACATCAGCATGGTGGTATTGTCATGGAATAGCGCTGCCAGCTCGCGGAGCTTATCCGCGCTGACGCCGCAAATCTCCGCCGCCCACTCTGCGGTTTTCGGCGTGCCATCGCTTTCACCGGTCAGATAGCGGGCAAAAACGTCATAGCCGCTGGTACAGCGGGCGAGAAACGCCTCATCCTGCCAGCCGTTTTCCACCAGCGTATGGGCAATGCCGAGCATCATCGCGACATCCGTACCCATATGCGGAGCGATCCATTCGCCCGCCTCGCCAAAGAATTCCGCCGTTTCCGATCGCATCGGATCGATGCAGATCACCCGCTTCCCGCTTTTGCGCAACCGATCGAACCATGGGATCCCCTGCTCATCGGAAGCGTTCCAGGCAATTTTTAGCGTATTCAGCGGGTTGGCGCTCCAGAGTACCACCACATCGCTATGTTCCAGTACCATCGGCCAGCTGGTCTGCTGCTGATAAACCTCATTGCCGCCAACCACATAGGGCATGATCGCCTGTGCCGCGCCGGTGGAATAATCCCCCAGATGTCCGGTATATCCGCCAGCCAGGCTCATGTAGCGCTGCAGCAACGTCGCCGCCTTGTGGAGTACGCCGTTAGAACGCCAGCCGTAGGAGCCGGCAAAAATCGATGCCGGGCCGTAGCTTTCCCGAATCCGCCGATGCTGTGCGTGGATAAGATCCAATGCCTCCTGCCAGCTCACCCGCACAAACTCGTCCTGGCCACGCACGCCCTGCGGACTATCCGGCGAAGCAAGGAAACCTTTACGTACCATCGGATAGCGGACGCGGGTTTTGCTGTGTACCTGCTCGCGCACCGCGGTTTGCAAGGAGTTGGCGAAAGAGGTCTCCAGCGCACCGCGGGAAGAGAGGACATTTTCACCATCCGTTTCAACCAGCATAGGCCCCCAGTGAGCCGCGGTTAAGATGGTTTTGGTTGCAGATGAGGTTGGCAAAGCGAGCTCCTGGTCAGCGAATGCAGGTGTTGTGACGGTCAGTGACACGACCGTTCAATGTTATTTACAAAAAGAGAGCCGGTCCGGGGAATTTTCTACGTAATTGGGCGTCATAATCAACCGTCACGCGCGCTGTGACAAAGAATAAAAAGGATTAAGGAAATAACATGAAAAAACGCGTACTCATGATTGCGGCTGTGGTTAGCGGCACCCTGGCGATTTCTGGCTGTACCACCAATCCGTATACCGGCGAACGCGAAGCGGGGAAATCCGGCATCGGCGCCGGGATCGGCTCGCTGGTCGGCGCGGGCGTCGGCGCACTCTCCTCGTCGAAAAAAGATCGCGGCAAAGGCGCGCTGATTGGCGCAGCGGCCGGGGCGGCGCTGGGCGGCGGCATCGGTTATTACATGGATGTGCAGGAAGCAAAACTGCGCGAGAAAATGCAGGGAACGGGCGTCAGCGTGACACGAAATGGCGATAACATCGTGCTGAACATGCCAAATAACGTCACCTTTGACAGCAACAGCGCCAACCTGAAACCGGCCGGGGCGAACACCCTGACCGGCGTGGCCATGGTGCTGAAAGAGTATGAGAAAACCGCGGTTAACGTCGTGGGTTACACCGACAGCACCGGCGGTCAGGATCTGAATATGCGCCTGTCGCAGCAGCGCGCCGACAGCGTTGCCAGCGCCCTCATCACCCAGGGCGTGGCGGCAAACCGTATTCGCACCAGCGGCATGGGCCCGGCGAACCCCATCGCCAGCAACACCACGGCGGAAGGGAAAGCGCAAAACCGTCGCGTAGAGATCACCCTGAGCCCGCTCCAGTAAGTCCGGCGGTCGACCCCGACCACAGCATCCTTCGCCCGGTAAGCGCCGCTTGCCGGGCAAAATGCTTGATATAGCAGATTTTCGCGCTAAGGTGTTCTCCAGATTTCAGCAAAGGAAGCCATCATGGCGAAAGCGGCGCGAGCAACCATTAGCGATGTGGCGAAAGCCGCAAAGACCGGAAAAACCAGCATTTCACGCTACCTCAATGGCGAAAAGCACCTGCTTTCCGACGACCTGCTGGCGCGCATTGAAAAAGCGATTGCCGAACTTAACTACCGCCCCAGCCTGATGGCCCGTGGCCTGAAACATGGCCGTACCCGGCTGATTGGTCTGATCATCGCCGATATCACCAACCCCTACTCGGTCAATGTCCTCAGCGGCATCGAAGCGGCCTGTCGCGAAAAGGGCTTTACTCTGCTGGTGTGTAATACCAATAACGAGCTCGACCAGGAGCTGCACTATCTCGACCTGCTGCGCAGCTACCAGGTTGAGGGGATCGTGGTCAACGCCGTCGGGATGCGCGAAGAGGGGCTGAATCGCCTGCAGCAGTCGGCGCTGCCGATGGTGCTCATTGACCGCAAGATTCCGGACTTCGCCTGCGATGTCGTCGGTCTGGACAACACCCAGGCCGCGACGACCGCCACAGAACATCTGGTGGAGAAAGGGTTTGAAGCCCTGCTGTTCCTCAGCGAGCCGCTCGGTTCGGTGAACACCCGTCGCGAACGTCTGAGCGCGTTTCGCGCCACCCTCCAGCGCTACGCCGGCATCGTCGCGGAAAACGCGGAAGTTCCGCTTAACGACGGCGCTATGCTCGATACGGTGCTGCGCCAGTTTCACTCCCGCCACCGCGGCATGCGCAAGGCGCTGATTTCCGCCAACGGCGCCCTGACGCTACAGGTTGCGCGCGCGCTCAAGCGAATCGACCTGGTTTGGGGCAGCGACATCGGCCTGCTCGGCTTCGACGAACTGGAGTGGGCGGAGCTGGCGGGCGTGGGGATTACTACGCTCAAACAGCCCACGTGGCAGATTGGCTATGCCGCAGTTGAGCAGGTGGTGCGCCGAATTGAAGGCACTAACGACCCCATCTGCGAGCGGGTCTTCTCCGGTGAACTGATCGTGCGCGGATCGACCTCCCGATAACTCTCCTTCGTGATGGTGATCATAAATCAGACATCCTCTCCTTTTCTTTGGAACCGGTACCATCTAGCGTAATAGAGTGATTTGCTACAGCGCTACCGGGAGTTTGTCAGATGGCCAGAAAAATTATTGTCGTGACCGCCGCCTATGGTCATGATTGCATTAAAGAACTTGGCGGGCAGTCCGCCGTACTGCCGTTTATCGCCGGCTCCGGCGCCGACGGCGTGGAAATCCGCCGTGAGTTATTCAGCGCTGACGAGCTCAACCAGCTGCCGGCGCTGGCCGCTACCATCGAGCGCCACAACCTGCTGGCCTGCTACTCTGCGCCGGAAGCCCTGTTTGAAGCGGATGGCGCCCTTAACCCGCGCCTGCCGGCGCTGTTGCGCGAAGCGCAGACCCTCAACGCCCTGTGGTTAAAACTGTCGCTCGGCCATTTTATCCATAACAACGAACTCGAATCGCTGCGCCGCATCCTGCAGGAGAGCGGCATGGCGCTGGTGGTGGAAAACGACCAGACCGACTGCGGCCAGCTGGCGCCGATGCAGCGCTTTAAAGCCTCCTGTCGGGTGAATCAGCTGCCGGTTACCTTAACTTTCGATATGGGTAACTGGCTGTGGGTCGGCGATTCGCCGGAAGAGGCCGCACGGCATCTGGCTCCCGCCGTCAGCTATATCCATGTCAAAGCCGCAGAGCCGCATCATGCGCACTTTCGCGCCGTCCCGCCCGATGAAGCTCCGGCACGCTGGCTGGCGCTGCTCGACAACCTGCCCGCCGATGCCCCGCGCGGTATCGAATTTCCGCTGGTGGGTCACGATCTGACGGCCGTAACCCGTCGCTATGTGAATTTGTTACGCGAGGAGTAAGCCATGGAAAACGCATTAGATGTCATCACCATCGGAGAAGCGATGGCGATGTTTGTCGCGACGGAAACCGGCGATCTGGCCGCAGTAGAACACTTTATGAAACGCGTAGCCGGCGCAGAGCTGAATGTCGCCACCGGCCTGGCTCGTCTGGGGCTGAAAGTCGGCTGGGTTAGCCGCGTGGGTAAAGACAGCTTCGGCCGTTTTGTGCTTCATTCGCTGGCCAAAGAAGGGATTGATGCGCGCGGCGTCAGCGAAGACAGCCGCTATGCAACCGGCTTCCAGATGAAATCTAAAGTTGAAAATGGAACCGATCCCATTGTGGAATACTTCCGCAAAGGTTCTGCCGCCAGCCATCTGTCGCCCGAAGACTTTCGCGCCGAATACTTCGCCAGCGCTCGCCACCTGCACCTTAGCGGCGTGGCCGCTGCGCTGTCGGAGAGTTCATACGCCCTGCTGGAGCAGGCGGCCACCACGATGAAGGCCCAGGGGAAGACCATCTCGTTCGATCCGAATCTGCGCCCGGTGCTGTGGAAAAGCGAAGCCGAAATGGTGGAAAAACTTAATCAGCTGGCGTTTCAGGCCGACTGGGTTCTGCCGGGTATCAAAGAGGGCATGATCCTCACCGGCCAACGGACCCCGGAGGGGATTGCCGATTTCTATCTCACGCGCGGCGTTCAGGCCGTGATCATTAAAACCGGCTGCGACGGCGCCTGGTACAAAACCGCCGCGGGCGAACAGGGCGCAGTCGCAGCCATCAAAGTCGATAACGTCGTGGATACCGTGGGCGCCGGCGATGGTTTTGCCGTCGGCGTGATTAGCGCTCTGCTCGAGGGCAGAACGCTGCAGCAGGCGATACGGCGCGGCAATAAAATTGGTTCGCTGGCCATTCAGGTCCAGGGCGACAGCGAAGGATTACCCACACGCGAGGCGCTGGGCGAATAGCCTGGACCCGCGTCATAATAACGGCCTCCTCTGTACCCTACATACGGCGGCGGCGTCATGAACCTCAACTTTAGAGGCAAGCCTATGAACAGCTCTACCAATGCAACGAAACGCTGGTGGTACATCATGCCTATCGTGTTTATCACGTATAGCCTGGCGTATCTCGACCGCGCAAACTTCAGCTTTGCTTCGGCAGCGGGCATTACGGAAGATTTAGGCATTACCAAAGGCATCTCGTCGCTCCTTGGCGCCCTTTTCTTCCTCGGCTATTTCTTCTTCCAGATCCCGGGGGCGATTTATGCTGAACGCCGTAGTGTACGTAAGCTGATTTTCATCTGCCTGATCCTGTGGGGCGCCTGCGCCTCGCTGACCGGGATGGTGCACAATATCCCCGCGCTGGCGGCGATCCGTTTTATTCTCGGCGTCGTTGAAGCGGCCGTTATGCCAGCAATGCTGATTTACATCAGTAACTGGTTTACCAAATCAGAACGTTCACGCGCCAACACCTTCTTAATCCTCGGTAACCCGGTCACGGTACTGTGGATGTCGGTGGTCTCCGGCTACCTGATTCAGTCCTTCGGCTGGCGTGAAATGTTTATTATTGAAGGCGTGCCGGCCGTCCTCTGGGCTTTCTGCTGGTGGGTGCTGGTCAAAGATAAACCGTCGCAGGTGAACTGGCTGTCGGAAAACGAAAAAGCCGCGCTGCAGGCGCAGCTGGAGAGCGAGCAGCAGGGTATTAAAGCCGTGCGTAACTACGGCGAAGCCTTCCGCTCACGCAACGTCATTCTGCTGTGCATGCAATATTTTGCCTGGAGCATCGGCGTGTACGGTTTTGTTCTGTGGCTGCCGTCCATTATCCGCAGCGGCGGCGTCAATATGGGGATGGTGGAAGTCGGCTGGCTCTCTTCGGTGCCTTATCTGGCCGCGACTATTGCGATGATCGTCGTCTCCTGGGCTTCCGATAAAATGCAGAACCGTAAACTGTTCGTCTGGCCGCTGCTGCTGATTGGCGGACTGGCTTTTATTGGCTCCTGGGCCGTCGGCGCTAACCATTTCTGGGCCTCTTATACCCTGCTGGTGATTGCCGGAGCGGCAATGTATGCCCCTTACGGCCCGTTCTTCGCCATTATTCCGGAAATGCTGCCGCGTAACGTCGCCGGCGGCGCAATGGCGCTTATCAACAGCATGGGGGCATTAGGGTCATTCTTTGGTTCGTGGTTCGTGGGCTACCTGAACGGCACCACCGGCAGCCCTTCAGCCTCATACATTTTCATGGGAGTGGCGCTTTTCGCCTCGGTATGGCTTACTTTAATTGTTAAGCCTGCTAACAATCAAAAGCTCCCCATCGGCGCTCGTCACGCCTGACTTTTACAACTTACGGAGATCCGCATGAAGCCGTCCGTTATTCTCTATAAAACGCTTCCCGACGACCTGCAGCAACGTCTGGAAAAACACTTTACCGTCACTCAGGTGAAAAACCTGAGCCCTGACACCGTCCAGCAGCACGCGGAAGCCTTTGCCCAGGCGGAAGGTCTGCTGGGGTCGAGCGAAAAAGTTGATGCCGCGTTACTGGAGAAAATGCCCAGGCTTCGTGCGACCTCCACGATTTCCGTCGGCTATGACAACTTCGATGTAGAGGCGCTGAATGCACGCAAAGTGCTGCTGATGCATACGCCGACCGTGCTGACTGAAACCGTAGCCGATACGGTGATGGCGCTGGTGCTCAGCACATCCCGTCGGGTGGTGGAGGTCGCCAACCGGGTGAAAGCCGGGGAGTGGACGAAAAGCATCGGCCCGGACTGGTTCGGCAGCGATGTGCACCATAAAACGCTGGGGATCGTGGGCATGGGCCGTATCGGGATGGCCCTGGCGCAGCGCGCGCACGCCGGTTTTGGCATGCCGATTCTGTATAACGCCCGCAGCCGTCACCCGCAGGCGGAAGAACGCTTTAACGCGCGTTACTGCGATCTGGATACGCTGCTGCAGGAAGCCGACTTTGTCTGTCTGATCCTGCCGCTGACCGCCGAGACTCATCACCTGTTCAACGCGGAAAAATTCGCGAAAATGAAGCCCTCCGCCATCTTTATTAATGCGGGCCGCGGCCCGGTTGTCGACGAAAAGGCGCTGATCTCGGCCTTGCAAAAGGGCCAAATCCACGCGGCCGGTCTGGACGTTTTCGAGCAGGAGCCACTGGCGAAAGAGTCGCCGCTGCTCACGCTACCGAACGTCGTCGCGCTGCCGCATATCGGTTCGGCCACTCATGAGACCCGCTACAATATGGCGGCGTGTGCGGTCGATAATTTGATTGATGCGCTGAATGGTCAGGTCGAGAAGAACTGCGTCAATCCGCAGGTGAAGTGAAGGTAAGCTGAAGTCACCCGGGTCGAGGTCAATACCTGACCCGGGTTGACGAACCGGTTAACGCGTTGCGTTAACTGCCGCCGTCCACGCTTGGTTGAAAGCCTGATGCTGAGCAGCCAGCGGGCCAATCAGAGCGTTATACTGGCTGGCCTGCTGCGAGGTCGGGAACTGAATCCCGTTTGCCACGAAGCTCACCTGAGTATTTTGCTGAGCGATAAAATCACCCACCTGCACCAGCTGCTGTGTAAAGACCTGCGCGGCTGGAATCAGCGGCTGCAGCGCGTTTGCCGGTGCGGTCACGACTTTGTTGTAAACCTGGTCAAAGACCGGTTTCAGATCGTCACTCTGCTTCAGCGCGCTATGTGCGCCATCGGCCTGCATTTTCGCATTTTCCAGCTGCTGGCTCAGCACGCCCAGCGCGCCGTTTGCCTGGCGCAGCGGTTCACGCTGAGTCACATAATCCTGCGGAACGCGAATCGCATTCACGCTGTCTACGACCGGACGCAGACCCGCATCCATCGCCTGACTTACCTGCTGTGAGTAGCCGTAAATCACCGCGTAATCGGAAACAAAAGGACCGAACTGTTTTTTCTGATCGGCTGTCAGCGTCGGCAGACGTTCGCCGCTACGCATTGCCGTATTTTGCAGGAAGTCGATAAACGCTTTGCGCTGATCGCCTTCTTTATCAAAACACCCACTCAGGCTAACCACCATTAATAAGGCCGCAATAGCCGCAAACCAGCGAGAGCAGGACTTTCCTGTCGCCATTTTTTTACTCCTTTCAGCCAAAAAAAGCGCACACAGACACACACGTGCCAGACGCTGACAAGGATAGTCCAGGTCGGCCTTGCAGGATACTCTTTCCTGACAATCTTACGCAGGAAAAGTACCGTTCGCGGCGTTTGACGGGTGAACGCGGGCGTCTGTTAAGCCCATCACAATTAACGCCATAACTCGCCCGAGAAAAATGACCAGCAACAAATTGATTTTATTAAAAATAAAACCATTATTGCGGACCTAACCCGTGAAAGCGAACGATAATCGCACGCTTCCTGGGCTGACTGCGTTGCCTGAAGCCAGGTTCAGTGATTTGATAAATGAGCGATTAACGGCGATACGTTCGATTATCGCACACATCACATTAACGACAGCGAGGGAGGCGATAATCGCCCGGCTCCGTCCCCCGCTCTGGCTGCCAGGAATGCTGTATGCATAAAACAACCATCGATATTCAGGCTTTTATCAACGAACATCCGTTTACGAAGTACCAGTGGATGATTCTGGCCCTGTGTTTTATCACCGTCGCGATGGACGGGTTTGATACCGCCATCATCGGTTTTATTGCCTCCGACCTCGTGCAGGAATGGGGCGTGGAAAAATCCGCGTTAGGCCCGGTGATGAGCGCTGCGCTCGTCGGTCTGGCGGTGGGCGCGCTGACCGCAGGCCCCTTGGCCGACCGCATTGGCCGAAAAAAAGTGCTGCTTATGTCGATTGTGGTTTTCGGTAGCTTTAGTCTGTTAACTGCCTTCGCCACCAGCCTGAATCAACTGACGCTGTTGCGCTTTCTGACCGGCCTCGGGCTGGGTGCCGCCATGCCAAACGCGGCAACGCTGATGAGCGAGTATGCGCCGGAACGCCGTCGCGCGTTGCTGGTCAATCTGATGTTCGTCGGGTTCCCGATGGGATCTTCGCTGGGTGGATTCCTCTCGGCCTGGATGATTCCGCATTACGGCTGGCAAAGCGTGCTGATACTGGGCGGCGTGATGCCTCTGCTGCTTGCCGTCGCGCTGGTGTTCTTACTGCCGGAATCGGCGCGCTATCTGGTGGTCAAGCGCCAGCCATCGCAGCGCATTGCCGCCATTCTGCGCCGTATTGCCCCGCTGCCTGACCAGGTTGAATTCGAGCTGCGCGAAGCCGGCCAGGTGAAAGACAAATCGGCCCTTGCGGTTATTTTCTCCCCCCGTTATCTCGTCGGTACCCTGATGCTGTGCATGACCTACTTTTTGGGGCTGCTGATTTTCTATTTATTGACCAGCTGGCTTCCGCTGCTGATTCGCGAAACCGGCGCGTCAATGAGCCAGGCTTCGATTATCACCGCGCTGTTCCCGCTGGGCGGCGGCATCGGGGTGCTTATCCTCGGCGCCCTGATGGACAAGATTAACCCCAATAAAGTGGTCGCCGTAGGCTGGCTGCTGACCGGCGTTTTCGTCTTTCTGGTCGGCTTCTCAACCAACAGTCTGGTGCTAATGGGCGTGATGGTCTTTATTGCCGGCAGCATTATGAACGGCGCGCAATCATCAATGCCGGCCCTGGCCGCCGGATTTTATCCCACCCAGGGCCGGGCGACCGGCGTCGCCTGGATGCTGGGCATCGGCCGGTTTGGCGGGATCCTTGGTGCCTTCAGCGGCGCCTTCCTGATGCAGGCGCAGCTCTCCTTCGTGACCATCTTTACCTTGCTGTCGATTCCGGCGTTTTTATCCGCCATCGCGCTGCTGGTGAAATATAAGACCAGCAAGAGCCAGCCGATATCTGCGCAGGCGAAAGCCGACAATATGCAAAAAGCCTGACCCTCAGGCCAGCGGGCAACCGCTGGCCTTGCAGATTTCGTCTCTGTTTACAAAAATTTTCTCTTGCGACACGTCTGATGATTAATCATCACCTTATCTGCCGTTTTCATCCCCGAATACCCGTTCAGACGATAGGCTGTCTGCACATAATCACCCCCGTGACTATTTTTTGCGTTTTTTCTGACTATTCTTAATAGGCTTCACTAAATATCTCTTTTGCTGTGTGACAGAAGGAGTTCTCAATGGAATATAAAGATCCCGTGTTTGAACTGCTTAGCAGCCTGGAACAAATTGTTTTTAAAGATATTTCGCAAACGATCGCCCAGCCTCGTAAGCAGACCGCATGTAGCGAGTTTGAACAGCTTCGCAAAGGCACTGGCCTGAAAATTGATGATTTTGCCAATGCCATGGGCGTCAGCGTGGCGATGGTACAAGAGTGGGAGTCAAGACGGGTGAAGCCCTCACCCACGGAACTCAAATTAATGCGCCTGATTCAGGCAAACCCGCAGCTTTCAAGGCAGCTTATTGACTAAAGTTCTATAATAAGAATCAGGTCTGGTTACGGTCCTTATATCGGGACCGTTTTTATTTCTGTGAAAAAAGGTTTGCTATCGCACCGCAAAAATGAGTTAATGCTCGCAGGTTTGATGTACAGACCACAGAGCATTAGTATAGAGTAGTCCTTGAGCGGTTATCATAGATACCCCGGTAGTGAACTTTCCCTTTATAGCTTCAAATCTGTAGTCCAGACCGTATCGCCGAAAGGTTCATTTATTATTTAAAGGTATTTCGCTATGTCCGGTAAAATGACTGGTATCGTAAAATGGTTCAACGCTGACAAAGGCTTCGGCTTCATCACTCCTGATGACGGTTCTAAAGATGTATTCGTACACTTCTCCGCTATCATGAACGATGGCTACAAATCTCTGGATGAAGGTCAGAAAGTTTCCTTCACCATCGAAAGCGGCGCTAAAGGCCCGGCAGCTGGTAACGTAACCAGCCTGTAAGCTTAAATTAAGCTCAGAATTTAAGATCCCTGCCTCGCGGCGGGGATTTTTTTTATCTGCTAATAAAAAACCGCCGCTCATCAGAGGGCGGTTTTTTGTCTTTAAAGCACTGAGAAATGCCAGCCATCCTCCTGCCACGCCAGAGAGTGGGTCAGCCGCAGGCCGCGCAGAAAATCCTCATCATGAGAGACGACAATCATCGCGCCAGGAAAGGTGGCTAAAGCCGACTCAATAGCCCGAACGGAAGCCAAATCAAGATGGTTTGTCGGCTCATCCAGCAGCAGAAGCTGCGCCGCTTCACGCCGCCACAGCACGCAGGCCAGCGCGGCTTTGAGCCGTTCGCCGCCGCTTAAAGCCGACAGCGGCAGATTAATTTTATCCGCGCCCAGCTGCAGCCGGGCAAGACGGCTGCGTAATACACCCGCCTCCAGCGGTGTATCATCAAGATTAAGGTGCGCCATTACCGACAGCGACAGATCCAGTTGCGTGAGATGTTGATCCAGCCAGGCCGCCTGCACCGACACCCGGCACTCGCCGGATAGCGGTGATTCCAGACCGACCAACGTTTTCAGCAGCGTGGTTTTCCCGCAGCCGTTGGGGCCACGTAACGCCACGCGCAGCGGCCCGTCAAGACGCCAGTCGAGTGGCGGCATGGCAGAGAATGCCAGCTGCAAAGCTTCCAGGACCAACACCTGTTTGCCAGCGGCAACCTGGCTTCCCGGCAGAGTGAACATCACCGCGGCGTCCTCCTCCACCCGCTCACGGGCCTGGACAACCGCGGCATTCAGCGCGCTATTTTGCTCCCGGTGCTGGCGATGCAGTGTGCCAGGCCGCTCCTTCGCCGCCCCTTTATATTTTACCCGTTCAAAAGAGGCGATATTCAACGTATCCACCACGCGCAGCGTCTGAGCAGAACGCCTCTGGCTGGCATCGTGTTCTTTTTGCATCCGCGCGCGCGTGCGACGACGCTCGGTGGCGGCATGGTCTAGCGCCGCGCGCGCCGCCTGCTGCTCCGCATCGCGCTGCAGTTGATAATCGGCATAGTTACCGCCGTAGCTTCGCAACGCACCGGGCGTCAGTTCGAGTATGCGCGACATGCGGGCCAACAGCGCACGATCGTGACTGGCTATCAACGCCCCGCCAGGCCAGCATTCAAGCTGGTGATACAGCCAGTCGCGCCCCTGCCTGTCCAGGTGATTGGTTGGCTCATCAAGCAGCAGGTAATCGGCCGCGGAGAGAAAGGCGCCGCACAGCAGAGCTTTTACCCGCTCCCCGCCGCTCAATGATGATGCGGGTCGGTCAGGATCGAAATCCGCTAAACCGGCCTGGCGGAAACCTGCACTCAGGCGATCCGGGAGATCCCAGAAACCTTCGAGGCAATCGACATCGTCAGCCAGGGCCTCACCGCGCCCGAGGCGCTGCAAGGCAGCAAAGTGTGGTCCGTAGCCCAGCAGTGCGGCCAGCGTGGTCTGCGGGGTTATCGTGTGCTGCTGAGCAACACAGGCCAGAGAAACAGGCCGTTCAATATGTCCGCCAGAAGGCGTATCGATACCGGCCAGCAGGCGCAGAAGGCGGGTTTTCCCGACGCCATTACGCCCGACCAGGCCACAGAGGGAATTTTCCAGCGAGACATTCAACGGGCCAAAAAGCGTTTCTCCCGTCGCAAACTGACAGGTGACCTGATGCAAAATAAAAGAGGGGGATTGGGCACAATGGGCCATAAGCACTCCTGAATGAAATTCATACTTCCCCTACAGACGCAGTGCGCCAGCAAGGACCGAATTCAGCAGGTGTGTTTATCCATTTTCAGTGTGCTCTCTGTGAGACGAGGGGTTCGTCGGGGCACAGGATAGCCATACTCGCCCCTTCATTTCAAGATGAATTTTTCAGCAAACGCGTTCGGGCTGAGCGGTTCTCCCGCAGCAGGAACGTCAAACGACCTCGAAATCACCCCGTTTTACACGCTTACTTTTCATTCTATTTTTTTGAATGAGATGCGCAAATTGTTCCAATTTTAATCGATCGATAATCGTTCTATTATTTATCACATCAGAGCAACAACGCTCTATATCAAACAAAATCACTTAAGGAATACGACCATGAAATCCATCAAAACTTTCGTTGCAGTTTCTGCTCTTTCTCTGATGTCTTTCGGTGCTTTCGCACAGAGCGTCAGCTCCACCGCCTCCACGCTGGATCGCGCTGAAGCAAAAATTGCCGCCCAGGCCGCAGAACAAGGTGCCTCTTATAAAATTACCAGCGCCCAGTTCAATAACCGCGTGCACATGACCGCAGAACTGACCAAATAACGCAATCTGCTCTGCCGGGCCGCCGAAGGTTAACCAGACAGGCGACAACGACAGCACGATGAAAAGGAAGATAAAATGAAAAATCTCAGCGCGATCGCTGCCCTGTTTCTGGCCGCTTCATTGTCATCCGGTGCCATCGCCGCAGAGCATCGCCCCGCGCAGCCGGAAGCCGGGTCCAACATGGATACCTCAGTGCATCAGAACCGTATTAACGTCAGCCACGCTTTTGATAAAGAGAGTCTGACCGCGGGGAATTTGCAGTAAATCTGGCCGCCGAAAGGCGTCCGGGTGGGCGAGAGAGTCGCTTACCGGCATAAAAAAACCTGCCCCAGGGCAGGTTTTTTGTTATGCAAAACAGGCGATTATTGCAGCAGGGAAATATCCGCCACCTGCAGGAACAGGTCACGCAGTTTCGACAGCAGCGTCAGACGGTTGATACGGACCTCTTTGTCTTCCGCATTAACCATCACGTTTTCGAAGAACTCATCTACCGGTTCACGCAGGGAAGCCAGTTCGATCAGCGCTTCCTGATAACGGCCTTCGGCGAAGAACGGCTGCAGTTTGTCGCGCAGTACCACCAGATGGGTCGCCAGCTTGATCTCTGCGGCTTCTTTCAGCACGGAAGCGTGGACGGCGTCGTTCAGCGTCTCTTCGGATTTCGCAAGGATGTTGGACACGCGCTTGTTGGCTGCTGCCAGCGCGGCCGCTTCTTCCAGCGTACGGAAGTGAGACACCGCTTTCATGCGCGCGTCGAAATCAGCCGGACGAGTCGGACGACGTGCCAGTACCGCCTGGATGGTGTCGACCGTGTAGCCTTCATCCTGGTACCAGGCGCGGAAACGACCCAGCATGAAGTCAATGACGTCATCGACTACGTTGGCGTTCGTCAGCTTATCACCGTACAGACGCGCCGCTTCTTCGGTCAGCGTTTGCAGGTCCAGGTTCAGGTTCTTCTCAACGATGATACGCAGCACGCCGAGCGCGGCACGACGCAGCGCAAACGGGTCTTTATCGCCCTTCGGATGCTGGCCGATGCCGAAGATGCCCGCGAGGGTATCCATTTTATCGGCGATCGCCACGGCGCAGGCGACAGGGTTAGACGGCAGGTCATCACCGGCAAAGCGCGGCTGATACTGCTCGTTCAGCGCCACCGCCACATCTTCGGCTTCACCATCGTGACGCGCGTAGTGCATGCCCATGATGCCCTGGGTGTCGGTAAACTCGAACACCATGTTGGTCATCAGGTCACACTTGGAGAGCAGGCCCGCACGCGTGGCGTGGTTCACGTCTGCGCCAATTTGGCCCGCAATCCAGCCCGCCAGGGCCTGAATGCGGTCAGTCTTGTCGCGCAGCGTACCCAGCTGCTGTTGGAACAGCACGGTTTGCAGACGCGGCAGATGATCTTCCAGACGCTTTTTACGGTCGGTGTTGAAGAAGAACTCGGCATCCGCCAGACGCGGACGAACCACTTTTTCGTTCCCGGAGATAATCTGCAGCGGATCTTTCGACTCGATGTTGGTGACGAAAATAAAGTTCGGCAGCAGTTTGCCGTCATTGCCATAAACCGGGAAGTACTTCTGGTCGCCTTTCATGGTGTAAACCAGCGCTTCTGCCGGTACCGCGAGGAATTTCTCTTCGAATTTCGCGGTCAGCACCACCGGCCATTCCACCAGAGAGGCCACTTCTTCCAGCAGGCTTTCGCTCAGATCGGCGTTGCCGCCAATTTTGCGCGCCGCTTCTTCGGCATCGGCTTTAATTTTGGCTTTACGCTGCTCGTAGTCAGCAATGACTTTGCCGCGCTCAACCAGAATTTGCGGGTATTGATCGGCATTGTCGATGGTGAATTCCGGTTCGCCCATAAAGCGATGGCCGCGAATCACGCGATTGGAGGCAATGCCCAGAATGGTTGCCGGAACGACTTTGTCGCCCAGCAGCAGGGTCACGGTGTGAACCGGACGCACGAACTGCACGTCGGACGCGCCCCAGCGCATCAGTTTCGGGATCGGCAGTTTTGCCAGCGACGTCGCCACCATGTTCGGCAGCAGCGCTTCCGCGCTTTCGCCCTTCACATGCGCACGATACAGCAGCCATTCACCTTTGTCGGTGACCATGCGCTCGGCCTGGTCAACGGTGATACCGCAGCCACGCGCCCAGCCTTCGGCCGCTTTGCTCGGTTTGCCTTCCGCGTCGAACGCAGCAGAAACCGCCGGGCCGCGTTTTTCGACTTCGCGATCGGGCTGAGCCGCCGCCAGGCCAGCGACTTTCAGCGCCAGACGGCGAGGAGCAGCGAACCACTCGACGTTGCCGTGAGCGAGGCCAGCGTTATCCAGCTCCGCGGTAAAGTTCGCAGCAAAAGATTCCGCCAGGCTGCGCAGGGCTTTTGGTGGCAGCTCTTCGGTGCCGATTTCCACCAGGAAAGTTTTTTCAGACATGGCCGCCTCTTATTTATTCTTGTTGCACATCGGGAAGCCCAGGGCTTCACGGGAAGCGTAATAGGCTTCTGCCACGGCTTTGGTCAGGGTGCGAATGCGCAGAATATAGCGCTGACGCTCGGTGACGGAGATGGCTTTACGCGCGTCCAGCAGGTTGAAGCTGTGGGCGGCTTTCAGAATGCGCTCGTAGGCAGGCAGCGGCAGCGGGTTTTCCAGCGCCAGCAGCTGCTGCGCTTCTTTCTCATACTGCTCGAAGCAGGAGAACAGGAAGTCGACGTCTGCGTATTCAAAGTTGTAGGTGGACTGCTCCACTTCGTTCTGATGGAACACGTCGCCGTAGGTGGTTTTACCCAGCGGACCGTCGCTCCAGACCAGGTCGTAAACGCTGTCAACGCCCTGAATGTACATCGCCAGACGTTCCAGACCGTAGGTGATCTCGCCGGTCACCGGCTTACACTCCAGGCCACCGACCTGCTGGAAGTAGGTGAACTGCGTCACTTCCATCCCGTTCAGCCACACTTCCCAGCCGAGACCCCAGGCACCCAGCGTCGGGTTTTCCCAGTTGTCTTCCACGAAGCGGATGTCGTGAATGGTCGGATCCATACCCAGCTCTTTCAAAGACCCGAGGTACAGCTCCTGAATGTTGTCCGGCGAGGGCTTAATGACCACCTGGAACTGATAGTAGTGCTGTAAGCGGTTCGGGTTTTCGCCGTAGCGGCCGTCGGTCGGGCGACGGGAAGGCTGCACATAGGCAGTCGCCATCGGCTCTGGCCCCAGCGCACGCAGACAGGTCATTGGATGAGAGGTGCCGGCGCCAACTTCCATGTCCAGTGGTTGAACAATGGTGCAGCCCTGACGAGCCCAGTAATCCTGTAAGGTCAGGATCAGGCCCTGGAAGGTCCTGGTATCAAACTTTTGCATATTATTTCGTGCTGGATACGTGTGGATTTAAAGGAAGGGATCAGTATACCCGCTGGCTGCGAGATATACAGTACGAAACGGCGCTGTTTAAATAAAATTGCGGAAATTAACGCCATCACGCGGCATCAGGGGCCGATTTAGCGCATAGAAAGATGTAAAAACTGCCCGTCTGGATCGAAAGAACAGATAAAGTGCTCATTCTGCGATGTCAGCCCCGACAGCTCGTAGCTCCCCTGGAACTGCTCGAAGCGGCTAACGTCGACCATACGGGGCCCCGTGCTGTAGCGTTTTGCCGCCTGATCCTTGCAAAGTTGCTCCATGTTCAGGGTAATTTGCGGCGTAATCCGCGCACGTTGCGCTTTCTGCACCGGCTGAGGCGGCTGTTGGCTGCAGCCCGCCAGCAGGAGCAATAACAGTCCAGAAAAGAAATATTTCATCACTATTTTCCTCAACCGCCTTGTTAGCAAATTGTTATCGTGCAGGTTACGTGAAATTACCGGGGCATTGTGCGAATCTCTCCGCATCTCTACAAGAGCGTCGCGGCAAACTCGGAATTTTCCATTGCGACGTGGCCGGCCTGGAGGAGTCAGACCCTCTTTAAGAAGGAGCAACTGAGGTACCGATGCAGGAAAAAATAAACTGGATAACAAGTTTGCGCGGCATCGCATGCCTGATGGTGGTGATGATTCACAGCACAACCTGGTATATCACTCACCCTCATGCCATCAGCTTGCTGAACTGGGATATCGCCAACCTGCTTAATTCGGCTTCCCGCGTCAGCGTTCCGCTGTTTTTCATGATCTCCGGCTATCTGTTTTTCGGTGAGCGCAGCGCCCAACCGCGACATTTTCTGCGGATCGTACTGTGCGTGGTGTTTTACAGCGCCCTGTCCCTGCTCTACATCACGCTGTTCACCCATATCAACGTGGTGCTGTCGCTGAAGCATTTGCTGCAAAAGCCGGTGTTCTACCATCTGTGGTTTTTCTTCGCGATTATCGTCATTTACCTGCTCTCACCGTTGCTGCAGGTTAAGCAGGTCAGCGGCAAGATGCTGCTGATTCTGATGCTGGTAATTGGTCTTCTGGCAAACCCCAACATGGTGTCGGTTAAGGCTGGCGGCATCGAATGGCTACCGCTCAATCTCTATATCAACGGCGATACGTTTTACTATGTTCTGTATGGCGTGCTGGGGCGGGCGATCGGCATGATAGATACCGATAAAAAGTGGCTCACGCTGCTGTGCGCCGCGCTTTTCGCTACCGCGGTGTGGGTCATTTCCCGCGGGACACTGCATGAGCTGAAGTGGCGCGGCGACTTCGGCGATACCTGGTACTTGTATTGCGGGCCGGCGGTTTTTGTCTGCGCGATAACCCTGCTCACGCTGGTGAAGAATACCCTTAATACACGTCCGCTTCCTGCCCTGGCGCTGATTGCGCGCCATTCGCTGGGGATCTACGGATTTCATGCCCTGATTATTCATGCGTTACGCGCCAGCGGGCTGGAGCTGACGCGCTGGCCGCTGCTGGATATTTTCTGGATTTTCGGCGCAGCGTTGGGGGGCAGCCTGCTGCTGTCGATGCTGGTACAGCGCCTGGATAGTCGACGCCTGGTCAGCTAGCGCGGCGTAAACGTTAACCCGCCCCTTCCGGGGCGGACGTTTATGACGACATCAGAGGCAGCAGCTGCTGATAAATCTGCCGGAACGTTTCGCGGCGCGGCGCATAGCGAGCAACACGCCCGGCATCCGGTCGATGAGCCTGTTCCAGCGGCAGCTGCGGCAGCAGATCTGAAAAAGCCGCCTCTTTGTGCTGCGCCAGCTGCGCTAACCGGGCGGCCCCAAGCGCAGGTCCAACGTCGCCGCCGGTACGGTAATCCAGCTGCTGGCCGCTGATATCAGCCAGCATCTGCCGCCACCAGGCGCTGCGGGCGCCGCCGCCAATCAGAGTGATGCTCTGCGGGGTCACGCCGCAGGCATGCACCACATCCATCCCATCGGCTAATGCGTAACCCACCCCTTCCAGTACCGCACGCGCCAGTTCTGCCGGGCCGTGCTGATGCGTCAGGCCAAAAAACACGCCTTTAGCATGAGGGTTGTTATGCGGCGTGCGCTCGCCGGAAAGATAGGGCAAAAACCAGATGGGATCGGCATTTTCACTCGCCGATTCCGCCGCCGCCAGCAGCGCAGGCACCGTACCGAGACCGGTCAGTTTTGCCGCCCAGTCGAGGCAGGAAGCGGCGCTCAACATCACCGACATCAAATGCCAGCGTCCCGGCAGGGCGTGGCAAAAGCTGTGTACGGCGCTTTCAGGTTTGCTGAGGAAACCATTGCTGACGGCAAAATAGACCCCGGAGGTTCCCAGGGACAACATCGCCTGTCCGGCATCCGCCATGCCGACGCCTACCGCACCGGCAGCATTATCGCCGCCGCCAGCGACCACCAGCGCCTGCGGCATATTCCACGCCTGGGCGATAGCGGGGCGCAGTGTTCCCGTCACTTCACAGCCTTCAAATAACGCCGGCATATTATCGCGGCTCAGGCCGCAGGCGGCGAGCAGCTCATCGCTCCAGTCGCGTTTGGCCACATCCAGCCACATCGTCCCGGCGGCGTCCGACATATCGCTGGCAAACTCACCGGTCATGCGCAGGCGGAGATAATCTTTCGGCAACAGCACCTTATCCACCTGGCGGAAGATATCGGGTTCATGGTGCTGCACCCAAAGTAATTTTGGCGCCGTAAACCCCGGCATCATCAGGTTACCGGCAATTTGCCGCGAGCGGCTTACCGCTTTTTCCAGCTGGACACACTCGTCGCCGCTGCGGCCGTCATTCCACAAAATAGCCGGGCGCAGCACCCGCTGATGTTTATCCAGCAGCGTTGCGCCGTGCATCTGCCCGGCGATCCCTACCGCTTTTACATCGCGCAGAGCGTGCTGTTCACCCAACGCTTTCATTGCGCGGTCCGTCGCCTGCCACCAGTGCTCCGGGTCTTGCTCGGACCATAGCGGGTGTGGGCGCGATACGGTGAGGGGCGCAGTGTGCGAAGCCAGCACCTCACCTTGCTCATTGAGCAAAATGGCCTTGACGCCCGAGGTGCCCAAATCAATCCCGATGTACATACGGTCTCTCCTTAACAGTGCGCCACGGCTAACCGTGGCGCAAGAAAGCGTGCTCTCACTCATACCCGGCAACGCCGGGTATCCTTATTACTTATCAAAGAGATAATGGTTAACCAGGTTTTCCAGCTGCTCCTGATGGCCGCTCTGATGCTGGGGAGCCAGATTATGCTGCGCCGCGTACTGCGCAATCTCCGTCAGCGTCATCTGCCCTTTCAGGATTTGCTGACCCAGGTCGCCATTCCAGCCGGCATAGCGTTTCGCGACCCGCTTATCCAGCTCGCCCTCTTCGATCATACGGGCCGCCACTTTCAGCGACAGCGCCATCGTATCCATCGCCCCAATATGACCATAGAACAGATCGTATTTATCGGTGCTCTGACGACGAACTTTGGCATCAAAATTCAGACCGCCGGTGGTAAAGCCACCGGCTTTAAGAATTTCATACATCACCAGGGCATTCTCTTCCACGCTGTTCGGGAACTGATCGGTATCCCAGCCCAGCTGCGGATCGCCGCGGTTGGCATCCACGGAGCCGAACAGACCCAGCGCAATAGCGGTCGCAATCTCATGGTGGAAGGAGTGTCCGGCCAGGGTCGCATGGTTCGCTTCGATATTCAGTTTGATCTCTTTTTCGAGGCCAAACTGCTTGAGGAAACCGTAGACGGTAGAGGCATCATAATCGTACTGATGTTTGGTCGGTTCCTGCGGTTTTGGCTCAATCAGCAGCGTGCCCTGGAAGCCGATTTTATGTTTGTGTTCCACCACCAGCTGCATAAAGCGACCAATTTGCTCGCGCTCCTGGCGCAGATCGGTATTGAGCAGGGTTTCGTAGCCTTCGCGGCCGCCCCACAGAACATAGTTTTCCCCGCCCAGTTTGTGTGTGGCATTCATGGCGGTCACCACCTGAGTCGCCGCCCAGCTGAAAACCTCTGGATCCGGGTTGGTTGCCGCTCCAGCGCCGTAACGCGGGTTGGTAAAGCAGTTTGCCGTCCCCCACAGCAGCTTCACGCCGCTCTGTTCTTGCTTCGCCGCCAGGACATCGACCATCCGGGCAAAATTGTCCAGATACTCCTTCAACGACGCCCCTTCCGGAGAGACATCCACATCATGGAAGCAGTAGTACGGCACATTAAGCTTATGGAAAAACTCAAAGGCGACGTCGGCTTTACGTTTCGCCATTTCCAGCGCCTCGCCCGGCTGCTGCCACGGACGATTGAAGGAGCCCACGCCAAACATATCTGCCCCGTTCCAGCAGAAGGTATGCCAGTAGCAGGCGGCAAACCGCAGATGCTCTTCCATGCGCTTGCCCAGCACCATCTCGTCCGGGTTATAGTGACGGAACGCGAGCGGGTTGGTGGTTTTTGGGCCTTCATAACGAACGCGATCGAGTTGATCGAAATAGGTTTGCATAATGAACTCCATATTCAGGGAATGCGGCGGGTAACAAGTCATAAGCCAATATAGAATTCATGTTTTACTTTCCTCAATTACGTTATTTCACACCACGATTGAGAGAATCCACAAACGTGCGCCAGATCGCACAACTGAATATTATCAACGCCCTCTCCACCATCCTTTCAATGACATATCAATGATATAGCTGTTTTATTTATTTTTAAAAACCAGATCGCGGTCATAAATCAGAAAACAAACTAAATTTCGTAATCCCAAAATAAGCACAGATAATTGCCAGTCTTCCGTTCACTGTTAAGAATCTACTACGTATCAGGCCGTTTCTTTACCCCGTTCGTCTTATCCTGCACTTTACAAAAAAGGCTGATTATTATGAAGATAAAGAACCTTTGCCTCACGCTCTGTGCTTCGCTCCTGCTGACCAGTATGGCCGGGATTGCGAAAGAAGTTAAGATTGGTATGGCCATTGACGATCTCCGCCTTGAGCGCTGGCAGAAAGACCGCGATATATTTGTCAACAAAGCCGAATCATTAGGCGCGAAAGTATTTGTTCAGTCCGCCAATGGTAATGAAGAAACACAAATGTCGCAAATTGAAAATATGATAAACCGCGGCGTTGATGTTCTGGTTATTATTCCCTACAACGGTCAGGTCTTAAGCAATGTGATTAAAGAAGCGAAACAGGAAGGCATTAAAGTTCTGGCCTACGACCGTATGATAAACAACGCAGATATTGATTTCTATATTTCCTTTGATAATGAAAAAGTGGGCGAAATGCAGGCTCAAAGTCTGGTGGATAAAACCCCTCAGGGAAATTACTTTCTGATGGGTGGTTCTCCGGTGGATAATAACGCCAAGCTGTTCCGTGCCGGACAAATGAAAGTCCTCAAGCCTTATATTGACGAAGGTAAAATTAAGATCGTTGGCGACCAGTGGGTTGACGGCTGGCTGCCGGAAAATGCATTAAAAATTATGGAGAACGCCCTCACCGCTAACAATAACAAAATCGATGCGGTTGTCGCTTCCAACGATGCTACCGCCGGCGGCGCGATTCAGGCATTAAGCGCGCAGGGTCTGGCGGGGAAAGTCGCCATTTCCGGCCAGGATGCCGACCTTGCTGGCGTGAAGCGCATTATTTCCGGCACGCAGACCATGACCGTCTATAAACCGATTACCACCCTTGCCACCACCGCCGCTGAAATTGCCGTCGAGCTCGGCAATGATAAAGCGCCGCATGCTGATACCTCGTTGAATAACGGACTTAAAGATGTCCCGTCCCGCCTGCTCACCCCGATCGAAGTGAATAAAGACAATATTGAACAGACGGTCATCAAAGACGGTTTCCACAAAAAGAGCGAATTATAATTCCTGACGCCCCTCGCCGGGGCGTCATTCTCGTCCAGCCGGATATCGCTTATGCGGAGCATCTATGTCCTGGTTACTAGAAATGAAAAATATCACCAAAACCTTCGGGACCGTGAAGGCGGTAGACAATATCAGCCTGCGGCTTAACGCCGGAGAAGTTGTCTCACTTTGCGGCGAAAACGGTTCTGGTAAATCCACGCTCATGAAAGTCCTGTGCGGAATTTATCCGCACGGCAGCTATGACGGTGAAATTATTTTCGCCGGTGAAACGCTTAAGCCCAATCATATTCGCGACACCGAACGCAAAGGTATCGCCATTATTCACCAGGAGCTCGCGCTGGTTAAGCACCTGAGCGTTCTGGAGAATATTTTTCTTGGCGCGGAAATCTCCCGCTATGGTCTCCTTGATTATGAAACCATGACCCTGCGCTGTCAGAAGCTGCTGGCGCAGGTGAATTTAACGATTTCACCCGATACCCGCGTCGGCGATCTCGGGCTGGGGCAGCAACAGCTGGTTGAAATTGCCAAAGCGCTCAATAAGCAGGTGCGTTTATTAATACTTGATGAACCCACCGCCTCATTAACCGAGCAGGAAACGGCCATTCTGCTGGATATCATTCGCGATCTGCAGGCCCACGGCATCGCCTGTATTTATATTTCCCACAAGTTGAATGAGGTGAAAGCCATCTCAGACACCATCTGCGTCATTCGCGACGGCCAGCATATCGGCACCCGCGACGCCAGCGGCATGAATGAAGATGATGTGATAACCATGATGGTTGGCCGCGAACTCACCGCCCTCTACCCGAACGAGCCGCACGACTGCGGCGACGAAATTCTACGCGTCGAGCATTTGACCGCCTGGCATCCGGTCAACCGGCACATTAAGCGGGTCAACGATATCTCTTTTTCACTGCGTCGCGGTGAAATCCTCGGCATTGCCGGACTGGTCGGCGCCGGGCGTACCGAGGCCGTACAGTGCCTGTTTGGCGTCTGGCCGGGACGCTGGGAAGGGAAAGTGTTTATTGACGGTCAACCGGTGGCTATCCACCACTGCCAGCAGGCTATCGCCCACGGTATTGCCATGGTCCCTGAGGACCGCAAGAAAGACGGGATCGTGCCGGTGATGGCGGTAGGTAAGAACATTACTCTGGCGGCGTTAAGTCAGTTTACCGGCCCGCTGAGCAGCCTGGATGACGCCGGGGAGCAGCACTGTATCCAGCAATCTATCCAGCGGCTGAAAATCAAAACGTCATCGCCAGAGCTGGCCATTGGCCGCCTGAGCGGCGGCAATCAACAGAAAGCGATTCTGGCCCGCTGCCTGTTGCTGAATCCGCGCATCCTGATTCTCGATGAACCCACTCGCGGCATCGATATCGGTGCGAAATACGAAATCTACAAATTGATTAATCAGCTGGTGCAGCAGGGGATCGCCGTCATCGTCATCTCATCAGAGCTGCCGGAAGTTCTCGGGTTAAGCGATCGGGTGCTGGTCATGCATGAAGGCAAGCTGAAAGCCAATTTAGTCAATCATCATCTGACCCAGGAGCAGGTGATGGAAGCCGCGTTGAGGAGCGAACACCATGTCGAAAAACACGTCGTCTGAGATAAAAATCATCCCGCCCGCCCCTGCCGGTCTGTCTGGATTCAAAGGGCTGAACCTTCAGGTTTTTGTGATGATCGCCGCGATTGTGGTGATTATGCTGTTCTTCACCTGGGCCACCGAAGGCGCCTATTTAAGCGCGCGAAACATTTCTAACCTGCTGCGGCAGACGGCGATCACCGGCATCCTGGCGGTCGGGATGGTGTTCGTCATTATTTCCGCCGAAATCGATCTTTCCGTGGGCTCGATGATGGGGTTGCTCGGCGGCGCGGCGGCAATTTTTGACGTCTGGCTCGGCTGGCCGCTGCCGCTGACCATTGCGGTCACCCTGGTGATGGGGCTGGTACTCGGCGCCTGGAACGGCTGGTGGGTCGCCTACCGTAAAGTCCCGTCGTTTATCGTCACCCTCGCCGGAATGCTGGCGTTCCGCGGTATTCTGATCGGGATAACCAACGGCACCACCGTCTCCCCCACCAGCCCGGCCATGTCGCAAATTGGACAAAGCTATCTGCCTGACGGCCTGGGTTTCGGCATCGGCGTCATTGGTATGGCGGCCTTTATTGTCTGGCAATGGCGCGGTCGCCTGCGTCGTCAATCCCTGGGATTAACCACACCAGCGCCAACCTCGACGGTGGCACGCCAGAGCATTACCGCGGTTATCGTGCTCGGCGCCATCTGGCTATTAAACGATTATCGCGGCGTCCCGACGCCGGTTCTCATCCTGGCAGCTCTGCTGCTGGCGGGGATGTTTATGGCCACCCGCACGGCCTTTGGCCGGCGAATTTATGCCATTGGCGGTAACCTGGAAGCGGCACGCCTGTCCGGGATTAGCGTTGAACGAACCAAGCTGGCCGTTTTCGCTATCAATGGTCTGATGGTGGCCATCGCCGGTCTGATCCTCAGTTCGCGTCTCGGTGCCGGTTCGCCTTCAGCCGGTAACATCGCCGAGCTGGATGCTATCGCCGCCTGCGTTATCGGCGGCACCAGCCTCGCCGGCGGGGTAGGCAGCGTCGCCGGCGCCGTCATGGGGGCATTTATCATGTCGGCGCTGGATAATGGTATGAGCATGATGGACGTCGCCACCTTCTGGCAGTACATCGTCAAAGGTGCCATTTTACTGCTGGCGGTATGGATGGATTCGGCGACAAAGCGCAGAACGTAAGCCCGCTTAATGGAAGAATGCCCGAATTCTATGCGCTACCACCAGATTTACGCATAAGACGCTTGTCATGATTCGGGCATTGGCCGGTATTGTATGGCCAGAAAGAGAGACCAGGAAAAGAGACTATGTTTGCAAAGCGCCACCGTATTACGCTGCTATTCAATGCCAACAAAGCCTACGACCGACAGGTGGTCGAGGGGGTAGGAGAATATTTACAGGCATCGCAACAGGAATGGGATATCTTCATCGAAGAGGATTTTCGGGCGCGTATCGAGAATATCAGGGAGTGGCTGGGCGACGGCGTGATTGCTGATTATGACGACCCGGAAATCGAAAGACTGCTGGCCGACGTCGAGGTCCCGATTGTCGGCGTCGGCGGCTCCTACCATCGCCCCGAATGCTATCCCCCGGTGCACTATATTGCGACGGATAACGCCGCGCTGGTCGAAAGCGCCTTCCTGCATCTGAAAGAAAAGGGCGTCCAGCGCTTCGCTTTTTACGGGCTGCCCACTTCCAGCGGAAAACGCTGGGCTGTCGAGCGCGAACACGCGTTTTGCCAGCTGGTCGCGAAGGAGAAATATCGCGGCGTGGTTTACCAGGGGCTGGAGACCGCGCCGGAAAACTGGCAACACGCGCAGAACCGTCTCGCGGACTGGCTGCAAACGCTCCCCCCGCAAACCGGAATCATCGCCGTGACCGATGCCCGCGCTCGCCACGTGCTTCAGGCCTGCGAGCTGCTGCATATTCCGGTGCCGGAAAAGCTGTGCGTCATCGGTATTGATAATGAAGAGCTGACCCGCTACCTGTCGCGCGTGGCGCTCTCCTCCGTCGCGCAGGGAACCCGGCAGATGGGTTACCAGGCGGCCAAGCTGCTGCATCGACTGCTGGATAAAGAGCCGCTGCCGCTGCAGCGCCGGCTGGTGCCACCGATGCGCGTCGTTGAACGACGCTCTACGGACTATCGTTCGCTCACCGACCCGTCGGTGATTCAGGCGATGCACTACATCCGCAATAACGCCTGCAAAGGCATCAAGGTCGAGCAGGTGCTGGATGCCGTCGGTATCTCCCGCTCTAACCTCGAGAAGCGCTTCAAGGAGGAGGTCGGCGACACCATTCACTCCATCATTCACAGAGAGAAACTCGAAAAGGCCCGCAGCCTGCTGGTCTCCACCACGCTATCGATTAATGAAATTTCGCAAATGTGCGGCTATCCGTCGCTGCAATATTTCTATTCGGTATTTAAGAAAGAGTACGACGTGACGCCGAAGGAGTACCGGGATCGGCACAGTGAAGTGATGATGTAGGGCCGGTGAGATGAAAAGAAAATGCCCGGGGCTTACGCTCCGGGCATTCGCTATTACATATGGGCAGCGATCAGCCGCTGGTTGTCCTGATACATCGCGAAGAGATAGTTGTTGTAGCTCGACCCTTTCGTCGAATAGCCCTTCAGCTTATGAATCATGGTGCTGGCCGTCACTTCCTGATCCGTTTTACGCAGCTGCGCGCGGGATTTACGGAAGGACTTGTATGCCGGATGCGTGTTCAGGTTCGTCACATAAGCCTGTACAGACTCCTCCACGGAATCAAACTGGGAGTAGCCTTTCATCGCACCGCGGCAGTTTCCGCCGCCGCATTTCATACCAAACAGATTGTTGTTCATCCGCGCCAGTTTGGACGTCCCCCAGCCGCTTTCCGCCGCCGCCATGGTCGCCACCATACTGTTCGGAATGATGTCAACGCGTTCCATCAGCGTGTTCCAGGGAATATGGCGCGTATTACCAGACCATTTCACCTTATAGCGTGCCGTAATATCCTTCAGACGCGTGCGCTCTGTCGGTGACCAGCGCGAGTCGTATTGCTTGGCAACAAGCCAGTTACGATCGGCGGTAATCACCTGATTCTGTTTAGTAATATAAGGCATTACTGTCCGGAGAAACGCTTTTTTCCTTGGGGTTCCGGAAGGGTATTTTCGCAAATCAGGAAGTGAACTACTCTTTACACTATTGCGAGAATACTCTTGTTTACTGCTTACCTTAACTTGACTACTTTTCTTTACTTGTGAGGCTTTATGACTCGTTGTTGCTGTGTGGGTTGTTGCCAACACACTACCTGAAAATATGCAGGTAAGTAACATGAGTATCGCAGCCCCATATCGTCGCATGGGAATCGATATCATTAGGTCTCCTGGTCGGATTTAATCATTCCAACACCTTGTTTTACGCAAAAAAACGTTAATTGAGTCGCGAATAGTATCAAAAATACCCAGTGAGAGCACTAACAGAAATAGTCCAATTCCTAAAAGCTGTCATCTGAAATCGGTTTCCGCGCCGTCATCAGGGGGCAAAAATGCTAGCGCCGTCTCATTTTTTGCCTGTTTTTTGACCGCTGTCACTCACCCCTTTTTGTCATCCCTGCAAAAGCGCAGATGGGATGAGTTCATTACCCGCTTTGCCGGGCAAACTGAACAAAAAACCGCTCACAGGACTCCAGAATGAAACTCGCTGCGCTAGCGTCGCTCTTGTTGCCAGGAATGGCCTTCGCCGCCTGGACCACCGCCGATTTTCCGGCCTTTACCGAAGAGGGCACCGGCAGGTTTATCAGTCAAAACGAGGTGGCGAAGGGTACACGTCCGCTACAAATTAATTTTGACCAACAGTGCTGGCAGCCCGTCGGCGCCATCAAACTCAACCAGATGCTCTCCATGGAACCCTGCCGCGGCACCCCTGCACAGTGGCGGGTCTTCCGCGAAGGTCGCTACACGCTTGAAGTCGATACTCGCTCCGGTACGCCGACGCTGATGCTTTCTCTGGAGGAAAAAGAGGCGGCGACAGCTTCCGCGCCGCAGCTGCGTCAGTGTCCAAAATGGGATGGTAAGCCGCTGACGCTGGATGTCAGCAAGACCTTTGCCGAGGGCAGCAAAGTCCGTGATTTCTACAGCGGCAATGTCGCCACGGTCAGCGCCGGGAAAATTACGCTGCAGCCGGCCCCCAACAGCAATGGTTTATTGCTGCTTGAAAGTGCGGAAACCACCGCCGACGCGCCTTTCAACTGGCATAACGCCACCGTCTATTTCGTGCTGACCGACCGTTTCGTCAACGGTAACCCGGCCAACGACAACAGCTATGGACGCCACAAAGACGGTATGCAGGAAATCGGCACCTTCCACGGCGGCGACCTGCAAGGGCTGACCAGCAAACTCGACTACCTGAAAGCGTTGGGCGTTAACGCACTGTGGATAAGCTCGCCGCTGGAACAAATTCACGGCTGGGTCGGCGGCGGAACCAAGGGCGATTTCCCGCATTACGCCTACCACGGCTACTACGCCCAGGACTGGACAAAGCTGGATGCCAATATGGGTACTGAGGAGGATTTGCGTCGCCTTGTCGATGAGGCGCACAAGCGCGGTATTCGCATCCTGTTCGATGTGGTGATGAACCACACCGGCTACGCCACCCTCGCCGATATGCAGACGTTCAAATTCGGCTCGCTGTATCTGCAGGGCGACGAACTGAAAAAAACGCTCGGGGAACACTGGACCAACTGGAAACCCGGCCCGGGACAGACCTGGCACAGCTTCAACGACTACATCAACTTCAGCGATAAAGCCGGCTGGGAAAAATGGTGGGGGAAAAAATGGATTCGTACCGATATCGGCGACTACGACAACCCAGGCTTTGACGATCTGACCATGTCCCTGGCTTTTCTGCCGGATCTGAAAACCGAATCAACCGCCCCTTCCGGGCTGCCGAATTTCTATCAACAAAAGCCTGATACGGCGGCAAAAGTGATTCCAGGCTATACGCCGCGCGATTATCTGACCCACTGGTTGAGTCAGTGGGTACGTGATTACGGCGTTGACGGCTTCCGCGTCGATACCGCCAAACACGTCGAGCAGGCTGCCTGGCAGCAGTTGAAAACCCAGGCCACCGCGGCGCTGGCGGAATGGAAAAAGGCCAATCCGGATAAAGCGCTGGATAACGCGCCTTTCTGGATGACCGGTGAAGCCTGGGGTCATGGGGTAATGCAGAGCGATTACTACCGCCACGGTTTTGATGCGATGATTAACTTCGACTACCAGGATCAGGCGGCGAAAGCGTCAGGCTGTCTCTCCAGTATTGACCTGACCTGGCAGCAGATGGCGGATAAACTGCAGACGTTTAACGTTCTGAGCTACCTCTCCTCCCACGACACGCGCCTGTTCCGCGAAGGCGGCAGCACTGCGGCAGAACTGCTGCTGCTCGCACCAGGCGCGGTACAGCTCTTCTATGGCGATGAGTCCGCGCGGCCATTCGGGCCTACCGGCTCAGATCCGTTGCAGGGGACACGTTCGGATATGAACTGGCAGGACGTCGAGGGTAAAGCCGCGCTCAGCGTCACCCACTGGCAGAAACTCGGCCAGTTCCGCGCCCGCCACCCGGCAATCGGGATGGGTAAACAAACCACGCTCTCTATGCCGCAAGGTTACGGTTTCGTCCGTGAAAACGCCGATGACAAAGTCATGGTGGTATGGGCAGGCCAACGATAGCCCCGCTTCTGATGGCTCCCCGATCTCTTTGGGGAGCCTTTGCAGAATAAAAAACTAATCCCCATCGATAATCCAGCATAAAAATGAAATCTTCGACTTTCCTGCCGATTTGCACCGCGTCGAGGCTGGCGTTATGGTTATCCACTTTCCAGGAAGACCGATAGATTATCCGCAATGACATTTTCACTTTTCGGCGACAAATTCACCCGTCATTCAGGCATCACCCGCTTGATGGAAGACCTCAATGACGGCCTGCGCACGCCGGGCGCAATCATGCTGGGCGGCGGTAATCCCGCGCAGATCCCGGAAATGAACGAATACTTCCAGAACCTGCTGGCTGACATGCTCGCCAACGGCAAAGCCCTTGATGCGCTTTGTAATTACGACGGTCCACAGGGAAAAAGCGAGCTGCTGACCGTGCTGGCGCAGATGCTGCGTGAAGAGCTGGGCTGGGAGATCGAACCACAGAATATTGCGCTAACAAATGGCAGTCAGAGTGCGTTTTTCTACTTATTTAACCTCTTTGCCGGGCGCCGTGCGGATGGCACTACCCGCAAAGTCCTGTTCCCGCTGACGCCGGAATATATCGGCTACGCCGACTCGGGCCTCGAAGAGGATCTGTTTGTCGCCACCCGCCCGAATATCGAGCTGCTGCCAGAAGGCCAGTTTAAATACCACGTCGATTTCGAGCATCTGCAGGTCACCGAAGAGACGGGGATGATTTGTGTCTCTCGCCCGACCAACCCGACCGGTAACGTGATTACCGACGAAGAGCTGATCAAACTGGATGCGCTGGCCCACCAACACGGCGTCCCGCTGGTGATTGATAACGCGTATGGCGTGCCTTTCCCGGGAATTATTTTCAGCGACGCCAGGCCGCTCTGGAACCCGAATATTGTGCTGTGTATGAGCCTGTCCAAGCTGGGCCTGCCGGGCAGCCGCTGCGGGATCATCATAGCCAATGAGAAAATCATTACCGCCATCAGCAACATGAACGGGATTATCAGCCTTGCGCCGGGCGGAATGGGGCCGGCGATGATGTGCGAAATGATCAAACGTCATGACCTGCTGCGCCTGTCGGAAACGGTCATCAAGCCGTTCTACTATCAGCGCGTACAGGAAACTATCGCCATTATCCGTCGCTATCTGCCGGAAGATCGCTGCCTGATTCATAAACCTGAAGGGGCGATTTTCCTCTGGCTGTGGTTTAAAGATCTGCCGATCTCCACCGAACTGCTGTACCAGCGGCTGAAAAAACGCGGTGTATTGATGGTTCCGGGCGACTACTTCTTCCCGGGGCTGGATAAACCCTGGCCGCACACGCATCAGTGCATGCGTATGAACTACGTGCCGGATCCGCAAAAAATCGAAGCGGGCGTGCAAATCCTCGCCGAAGAGATTGAGCGGGCCTGGAGTGAACAGGGCGCCGCGTAACCGGCTCATCGCCATCGGCCAACCCGTAGCCCGGACAGGCGCGCCAGCGCCGCTTCCGGGGAACACGCCGCAAGCATCATCGCTACATCGCCAGCGCCATGCGCTGGCGACGCTCGGCGCTAAGTCTTTCCAGCTCGCTCGGTTCCATGCAGCGCAGCGCCTGGGTCGGACAGGCCGCCACGCAGGCCGGGCCTTCGTCGGTGTGGCTGCATAAATCGCATTTCAGCGCCTGCACCCCTTCCCCGGTCATCATCACGCTCATCGCCCCGTACGGGCAGGCCACCATACAGCTTTTACAGCCGATACAGCGCCGCTGGTCGACGCGCCAGACCCCACGGTCGCGCTGGATAGCCTCAACCGGACAGACATTGGCACAGGGTGCGTCTTCACATTGCCGGCACAGGGTGGCCGTAGACAGCGCATCGCTTTTCACCACCCGGATACGGGGCGCAAACTGAGTCGCAGAAACCGTCGAACAACTTTGGTCGTGCTGATGGGAGACCACGCAGGCCACTTCACAGGTACGGCAGCCAATACACTTCTGGGCATCCGCGATGATAAAACGGTTCATCCACTGCTCCATTGGGGATAAAACGGCAGCGTGCCAGAAATATCCTCCTGCGCGCCTTGATCCTGAATGGAGTCAGCGGTTTTTTTCCGTTACGTCAGCGGAATTTGGTCATCTGCCTTAGCTTTCCCGTACGGCAAAACCCAGCTCACGTGAAATCGCCTCTGCGGTATCGCGCAGCGGTTTCAGCAAGTTCTTTTCGCCCACCTGCTTCAGGCGCGAGGTCGACAGGGAGATAGAAATTGCATAAGGCACCCGACGATGGATATCAAACACCGGGACCGCCAGACAGGAGACGCCTAGTTCGTTCTCTTCCCGGTCCATCGCCATATTGCGCTCGCGGATCTGCGCCAGCTCATCATGCATTGCGGGCAGCCCGGTGATGGTATTCCGGGTCAGTGGCTGAATAATATCCTGGTGAGTTTCCCAGTAGTTCTCGACATAGTCAGGGTGCCCAAAGGCCATGTAGATCTTGCCCATCGCCGAGCAGTACAGCGGCATATGCTGGCCGATATAGGCCCGCGTGCGCAGCATCCCGGTGGTGGGTTCCAGCTTGTAAATCAGAATGGCGTGGTCATCTTCCCGACTGGAGAAGTTCACCGTTTCGCCGGTAACCAGGTTCAACGTCTCGAGATGCGGCGCGGCAACGTGGATGATATTCAGCGAGGAGAGCGCTTTTTGCCCCACCGCAATGAACTTGGTGGTCAGCCGATAGCTACCGGCTGCGGGTGCGGGCGTCACATAGCCGCAGGATTGTAGCCCCTGCAACAGGCGATGGACGGTGCTTTTATTCAGGCCCGCCAGCTCCGAAAGGTGCGCCAGCGGGCAACCGTTCGGATAGTTACTGAGGATTTCAATCAGCATCAACCCGCGGAACAGGCTCTGGCTTCCCGCAGGCCTTTCTTTGTCTTGCGTCATTTCTCTCTCTTTTGTGTCCATCGCGTCAGCTCCCCTTTTCGACCCGCACTGATGGTAGCGCAAAGTGTGTTTCACTTCACGATCTGAACAGAAATTTTGTAATTGACTGATTTTATTGAATTTCAAAAACAACCTCTTCGATTGCTTTGTGAAATCATGATCGATATATTTGAAATCAGATTTCGCATAGTGAAATTTATAGCGTGCAAAACGTTCTTTCCCACACGGCGGGAGGTCACCTTAAATGGCAGAAGCAGCAGTGTTGTCTCCGTTGTTATCCATGCGCCACATTATCAAGCGCTTTGGTGGAAATGTGGCGGTCAATAACGTCAGTCTGGATATTTATCCGGGCCAGGTTGTGGCACTGCTGGGAGAAAACGGTGCCGGTAAATCGACGCTGATTAAGGTGCTGGCGGGCGTCTATTCCCGCGATGGTGGCGAGATCCTGTTTCGCGGTCAGCCGGTGGATTCCGCCGCCGCGTTACGTAAGGGTAACGAACAGCCTATCGCCTTTATTCATCAGGACTTAGGCCTGGTAGAGTGGATGACCGTCGCCGAAAACATGGCGCTGGTGATGGGTTTCCCTCGTCGCTTCGGCCTGATTGACTGGGCGGCCACCAAACGCCAGGCGCAAAAAGCGCTGGAAGATATCGGCATTCAGCTCGACCCGGATGACCGCGTGTTTGATCTTTCCCGCACCGAAAAATCCCTGCTGGCGATTGCCCGCGCGGTGGCAGTTGACGCCTCGGTGCTGGTGCTCGATGAACCGACAGCCTCACTGCCTGCCGACGATGTCCGACACCTGTTCCGCGTGATGAACATCCTGCGCGAGAAGCAGGTTGGCATGATTTACATCACCCACCGCCTGGATGAGGTGATGGAGATGGCGGATACCGTTTGCGCGATGCGCGACGGCTGCTACGCCGGGGGCGGCGATATCGCTCGCTATAGCTTGCGTGGTCTGGTCGAGCTGATTGTGGGCGAAAGCCTCGGCGGCGATCGGCGTCAGGCCTTACCCGATGCCAGCGCGCCGGTGCTGTTGAAAATGGACAACGTCAAAGTGGGCGATACCGGGCCGGTCTCCTTTGAGCTGCGTGCCGGTGAGATGGTGGCACTCGCCGGTCTGCGGGGTGCCGGTCAGGAAGAGATTGGACGTTTACTGTTTGCCTGCAGGCCGCAGGAGAGTGGACAAATCACGTTAAGTGGCGTGCCGTTTACGGCGACAACACCAGGGGAAGCGATGTCCGCAGGCATCTCTTTTGTCGCCGGCGACCGTCTTCATGAAAGCCTGATTCCGGGCATGATGGTGCGTGAAAACCTGTTTATGAACCCTTGTAAACACGGCCATGCGCTGTTTTCCCGCTATAACGAAAAAAGCGAAGCGCCGCTGAGCCGGGAGAAAATCCGCCAGTTCGACGTGCGCCCTGCGCAGATAAATATTGAAATCAGTGCGCTGTCGGGCGGCAACCAGCAAAAAGTAGTCATGGCACGCTGGCTCTCGCTCAATGCCCCGCTGCTCATCCTGGAAGATCCTTCTGCTGGCGTTGATGTAGGCGCACGCGCAGAAATTTACGATTTACTCAATCAGGCGCTGCAAAACGGCGTTGCCATTCTGGTCATCTCCAACGACCTGGAAGAGGTAGCGCACATCTGTAACCGGGCATTGGTGTTTAACCGCGGGCAGATCGTCGGCGAACTTCTCAACCAGGATGTCACCTTTGCCAGATTGCTTGAGCTGGCATCAGGCAGCGGCACCATACATTAAGTCGGAGTGCGTTATGGCTAAAACATCAATGAAATCGACGGCCCTGGAATCACGCGTATCACTTCATGAACACGGTGCGGCTACCTGGCTTGGACAATTGACCACGCGTTACGGTTTACCCGCGATCTGCGTGGTGCTGGTTATCGTTTTTTCACTGACAACGCCTTCGTTTGCTTCCCTGTTGACGCTGCAGGCCATTCTCGATAGCAAATCGAAAATTGCCCTGCTGGCGCTAGCAGCAACCATCCCGATGATTGTTGGCAAAATCGACCTGAACGTCGGCTTCGGCATCGTGCTCTGGCACATCCTCGCCATTACTTTGCAGGTTGAATATGGTTTCTCCTGGCCCGTCGCTGTGGCGATCGTGCTGGTGCTCTCTGCGCTCTACGGTTTGCTGAACGGTATTCTGGTGGCGCTGGCGGATATCGACAGCTTTGTTGCGACCCTGGGTTCCGGTACGGTGCTGTACGCCATCGCGCTCTGGCACTCTGGCGGTCGGCAGATCGTCGGGGACTTACCGGACGCCTTTATCGCCCTGCATCACTCCGACCTGTTCGGCATTCCGGTGGTGGCCTTCTACGTCCTTTTTGCCGCCGTGGTGTTGTGGATCATCACCGAACATACCCCGATTGGTCGCTGCATGTATGCGGTGGGCGGCAACCCCGTCGCCGCAGCGCTCAACGGCATTTCCGTTAATCGTTACATCATCGGGGCATTTATGACTTCCAGCACCTTAACCGGCTTTACCGGGGTGATCATCGCCGCCGAGCAGGGTGTGGGCCAGGCCAGCGTCGGGATGGATTATCTGCTCCCGGCTCTGGTGGGCGCCTTCCTTGGCAGCACCACCATTCGTCCTGGCCGGGTGAACGTCTGGGGTACGGTGGTCGGTATTGCGGTGCTGGCGATAGGTATTGCGGGTATCCAGCAGTTCGGCGGCGCGTTTTGGGTCGAACCACTGTTTAACGGCGCGACGCTGCTGCTGTCGATTACCCTGGCAGGCTACGCCCAACGCCGTCGGGCATTAAATAAAAAACTGGTGCAGCGGGCACAATCGCCAGCATCAGGCTCCTCCGTTACCCAATGACTCTCGCGTAAGGAACTGAAAATGAATAAAAAAATAGTTCAATGCTGTCTGGCTGCCGGGTTGATGATGGCAAGTGGTTTCAGCCTCGCCGACGATGCCTTTGTTCAGCAAGCGAAAACGGCGATTGCCAAAGCGACCGCACCAGTCACCACATGGGACGGCCCAACCCAAGGTCCGGCGCTGCAGCCGAATAAGAAGATCATTTTCATCGCCTCGGACATGAAAAACGGCGGCGTGCTGGGCGTTAAAGAGGGACTGGAGGAAGCGGTGAAAGCCGCAGGCTGGCAGCTGGATGTACTGGATGGTGCAGGTTCGGTGAAAGATCAACTGGCGGCGCTAAACCAGGCGATCGCCCGTAAACCGGACGGTATCGTCATTGGCGGCTGGAACCCGAACGTCGCCAAAATTCCGCTGAAAAAAGCCGTGAAAGAGGGCATCGTGCTGACCGCATGGCACGCGGTTCCCGCGCCTGGCCCGGTTCCGGCTTACAACATTTTCTACAACGTGACCTCCGACTCGAATGACGTTTCGCGCATGGCGGCGCTGTATACGGTGGCAAAATCCAACGGCACCGCCAAGGTGCTGATTTTCACCGACTCGCTGTACCAAATCGCACTGGATAAAGCCAACGCGATGAAGAAGGTGATTGAGCAATGCAGCGGTTGCCAGGTGGTGGAGTTTATCGATACCCCGCTGGCCGATACCTCCAACCGCATGCCGGGCATGACCTACAGCCTGATCCAAAAATATGGCGATAAATTCGAATACTCGCTGGCGATTAACGACCTGTACTTCGACTTTATGGCCCCTGCCCTGCAAACCGCGGGCAAAGGCAGCGGAGATAAACCACCGTACAACATCTCCGCTGGCGACGGTTCCGTCACCGCCTACCAGCGCGTACGTGAAGGCAAAGCGCAGATCGCAACCGTACCAGAACCGTTGAAACTGCACGGCTGGCAGCTGCTGGATGAATTTAACCGCGCCTTCGCGGGCAAAGCGCCGTCTGGTTATGTCACCCCGGCGCATCTGGTAACCAAAGAGAACATCGCCGCCGACGGCGGCCAGAACAACGAATTCGACCCGGACAACCATTATCGCGATCGCTACAAAGCCATCTGGGGCGTGAAGTGAAATGTTAGCCGTCACGGGAAGTATTGAACGCCTGTGCTCACCGGCGATCTGGGCGGAAGGCCCGGTGTGGCTGGCAGACCAGCAGTGCCTGATTTTCAGCGATGTGAAAGGCAACAGAATGTTCCGTTGGGATGCGCAAAATGGCGTCAGCGTGTTTCGTGCCGAATCCCACTTTGCCAACGGCAACGCGCGGGACTTACAAGGGCGCTTGTTAACCTGCGAGCACGGTCGGCGCGGGATCAGCCGTACCGACGCCGCAGGCAATCACACCCTACTGGTGGATAAAGTCGATGGGCTGCGTTTTAACTCCCCCAACGATATCGCGGTGCGCCAGGACGGGTCGATTTGGTTTACCGATCCGCCCTACGGCATCGTCGGTGACGAAGAGGGCTATCGCGCCGCAAGTCAGGTCATTGGCTGCTACGTCTATCGCTTTGATGAAGCGCGTCACCAGGTCGCTATTGCCATCAGCGATACCCAGCGCCCCAACGGGCTGGCCTTTTCGCCAGATGATAAATGGCTATACGTGGCAGATATGTCGGTTATTGATTTTCCGAGCCAGGGTCGCCGGGAAATTCGTGCTTACCGTCTTGAAGGCGATAACGCGCTATTTTCCCACGTTGTAACCCAGGTCAAACCGGGTATTCCGGACGGATTTTGCGTCGACCAGGACGGGAATATTTACTGCAGCTGCGAAACGGGGATTTTGATTTTCTCCGCCGCAGGCGAATTACTGGACACCATTGCGGTCCCCGAGCGCGTCTCTAACTGCACCTTTGGTGGCCCCGACGGGAATGCGCTTTTTATTACGGCGACGACATCGCTGTACCGGGTGACCTTCACCCCGTCCCGCCTTCAGGGATAAACCAGAATCACACCGACACGCACCGGTCCTGCCGGCGTGTTTTTGCAACCCGACACTATTTAGTGGAATCACATTCCACTATGTGAAACATAAGATGTAATGGAGAAAACGTATGTTATTGAGTTTTTCTGACCTTAAAAATGAGTTTACCCGTGTCCTGCTGGCACGCGGCGTGGCGGCTGAAACTGCCGATGCCTGTGCAGAAATGTTCGCTCGCACCACCGAGTCAGGGGTCTATTCACACGGCGTAAACCGTTTCCCGCGCTTTATTCAGCAGCTGGAAAACGGCGATATCATCCCGGAGGCCCTGCCAAAACGTACCGCTTCATTGGGGGCAATTGAGCAGTGGGATGCCCAGCGTTCAATCGGTAACCTGACGGCGAAAAAAATGATGGATCGGGCTATTGAACTGGCTTCTGACCACGGTATTGGTCTGGTTGCGGTACGCAACGCCAACCACTGGATGCGCGGCGGCAGCTACGGCTGGCAGGCGGCGGAAAAAGGCTACATCGGTATCTGCTGGACCAACTCCATTGCCGTGATGCCGCCGTGGGGCGCCAAAGAGTGCCGCATCGGGACGAACCCACTGATCGTCGCTATTCCGTCGACGCCGATCACCATGGTGGACATGTCAATGTCGATGTTCTCCTACGGCATGCTGGAAGTGAACCGTCTGGCGGGCCGCCAGCTGCCGGTTGACGGCGGCTTCGATGACGAAGGCAACCTGACCAAAGACCCGGCACCCATCGAGAAAAACCGCCGTATTCTGCCGATGGGCTACTGGAAAGGTTCAGGCCTCTCCATTGTGCTGGACATGATCGCCACCCTGCTCTCCGATGGCGCTTCCGTTGCTGCAGTAACTGAAGACAACAGTGACGAATTCAACATTTCGCAAGTCTTTATCGCTATCGAAGTGGACAAGCTGATCGACGGAGCCACTCGCGACGCCAAGCTGCAACGCATCATGGATTACATCACCAGCGCCGAACGTGCCGACGAAAACGTGCCGGTCCGTCTGCCCGGTCATGAGTTTTCCCGTCTGCTGGAAGAGAACCGCCGCAACGGCATCACCGTTGATGACAGCGTGTGGGCAAAAATCAAAGCGCTGTAAGGAATATCATCATGATTTATGGACATATTTCCCAACCCAACGCCTGCCGGTACCCGGCGGCGATTGAAAAAGCACTGGATTTTTTGCGCACCACGGACTTCAGCAAGCTGGAGACCGGGGTGGTCGAAATCGAGGGGCGCACGATCTTCGCGCAGATCCTCGACCTGACCACCCGCCCGCACGATGAATTGCGCCCGGAAGTACACCGCCGCTACCTGGATATCCAGTTTTTATATTCCGGTGAAGAGCAGATCGGTGTTGCTATCGATACCGGCAATAATGTCGTCAGTGAAGAATTACTTGAGCAGCGGGATATTATTTTCTATCACCACAGCGAAAATGAATCGTTAATAGAAATGAGGCCGGGGAACTACGCCATATTTTTCCCGCAGGATGTTCACCGACCAGCCTGTAATAAACACCGGGCAACGGCAATCAGGAAAATAGTGGTTAAAGTTGCTATTTCCGCTTTAGATTAATCCGTAATTTATTTGTCGCACGACGATAAATAAAAGGAGTGAAAAATGGAAAGAAATGACGCCGGTTATATCATCGGCGCATATCCTTGTGCGCCCTCATTTCACCAAAAGAGCGAACAAGAAGAGACGGAATTCTGGCGCTTACTCGCGGACACGCCCCACATCCGTGGGCTCGAGCAGCCATGCCATGAGAATTTTCACCCCTATGGCGATGAGTGGTTGCTCCAGCATACGCCGCAGGAGTGGCAGATGGTGGTGACTGCCATCCCGGAAACCATGCGTCGCCGTGGCGGCGGCAACACGGCTTTCGGCCTGGCCTCCAGCGATGAAGAACAGCGCCTGGCATGCATCGAATTCCATCGTCATTTACACAACAAAATCAATGCGCTAAACAAACGTTTTGCTGGCAAGGTGATCGCCCTGGAACTGCAGGCAGCGCCGCTTGCAGGCAATGCGAACGTAGAGCAGGCAACCGATGCTTTCGCCCGCTCAATCAAAGAGATTGCGGCCTGGGACTGGTCATGCTCACTCGTACTGGAACATTGTGATGCCATGAACCAGCCGGCGCCACGCAAAGGCTTTTTGCCGCTGGAAAACGTGCTGGAGGTCCTGGCAGGTTACCGCATTGATATCTGTATCAACTGGGCGCGGTCGGCGATTGAAGGGCGTAACGCCGCCCTGCCGCTGACGCACGCTCAGGCGGTACATGCCGCAGGAAAACTGGGGGCGCTGATGTTCTCTGGCACCGCGACCGAAGGGCCGTATGGCGAATGGACTGACCTGCACACACCGTTCGCCCCGTTCTGCCCGCACAGCCTGTTAACGGCGGCGCACGCCAAAGAATTATTTAATGTGGCTGATTCAGCAAAATTACAGTTTGCCGGTATTAAGTTACTGGAAATTGATGAGAATGCTGATGCGAATCATCGCATAGCCATATTACGCGATGGCATTAACGCGTTAAACATAGCCCAACAATAAATATAAAACGTCAATTTAATCGCAACGTCAGTTACTTTAAACACGAGATTAATATGAACACTTCCTCTTACGCTACAACCACGGATATTCCACGCCAACGCTGGTTAAGAATTATTCCCCCTATTCTTATCGCGTGTATTATTTCCTATATGGACCGGGTCAACATTGCCTTTGCTATGCCCGGCGGGATGGATGCCGAACTCGGTATTTCCGCCACCATGGCAGGGCTTGCGGGCGGGATATTCTTTATCGGCTATCTGTTTTTACAGGTGCCGGGCGGGAAAATCGCGGTCCACGGCAGCGGCAAGAAGTTTATTGGTTGGTCGCTGGTCGCCTGGGCGGTCATTTCGGTCCTGACCGGGTTAATCACCAACCAGTATCAGCTGCTGGTCCTGCGTTTCTTACTGGGTGTCGCCGAAGGGGGCATGCTGCCCGTGGTGCTGACGATGATCAGCAACTGGTTCCCGGATGCTGAACGTGGCCGCGCCAACGCGATTGTGATTATGTTTGTCCCGATTGCCGGCATTATCACCGCCCCGCTCTCCGGATGGATCATTACCATCCTCGACTGGCGCTGGCTGTTCATTATTGAAGGCTTGCTCTCAGTGGTGGTATTAGCCCTGTGGGCCTATACCGTCTACGACCGTCCGCAGGAAGCCCGGTGGATTTCTGAAGCCGAAAAGCGCTACCTGGTCGATACCCTCGCCGCCGAACAACGCGCCATCGCCGGAACCACCGTCAAAAATGCGTCTCTCAGCGCTGTACTGGCCGACAGAACCATGTGGCAACTGATCGCCCTGAATTTCTTCTATCAGACCGGTATTTACGGCTACACCCTGTGGCTCCCCACCATTCTCAAAGAGCTGACGCACAGCAGCATGGGGCAGGTTGGGATGCTCGCTATCCTGCCGTACATCGGGGCGATTGCCGGGATGTTCCTGTTCTCTTCCCTCTCTGACCGTACCGGAAAACGCAAACTGTTCGTCTGCCTGCCGCTGGTTGGCTTTGCCCTGTGCATGTTCCTGTCGGTGGCGTTGAAAAACAACGTCTGGCTGGCCTATGCCGCGCTGGTGGGTTGTGGCTTCTTCCTGCAGTCCGCGGCGGGGGTGTTCTGGACCATTCCGGCCCGCTTGTTCAGCGCTGAAATGGCCGGCGGCGCCCGTGGCGTCATCAACGCCCTCGGCAACCTCGGTGGCTTCTGCGGTCCCTACGCGGTGGGCGTACTGATCACCCTTTACAGCAAAGACGCCGGCGTTTACTGCCTGGCGATCTCCCTGGCGCTGGCTGCGCTGATGGCCCTTCTGCTGCCGTCGAAATGCGATACCGGCGCAGCCCCGGTAAAGACGATGAGCCCACGTAAACACGCGGCGTAACCCCTGCCGGGGGGTCTGCGCCTCCCGGCAACAAAGAGAATGCAAAGATGAGTGAGAAAAAGACCTTCTGGCTCGGTATCGACTGCGGTGGTACCTATCTGAAAGCCGGTTTATATGACGCCAAAGGTCATGAGCATGGCATTCATCGGCAATCGCTGCAGACGGCGTCGCCCCTGCCGGGCTATGCCGAACGCGACATGCACCAGCTCTGGCAACAGTGCGTGGCGACCATTGCCGGGCTACTACAACGCACCGGCGTCGTGGGCGAACAGATTACCGGGATCGGTATTTCGGCGCAGGGCAAGGGGCTGTTTCTCCTGGATAAACAGGATCGGCCACTGGGCAATGCCATGCTCTCCTCCGATCGCCGGGCGCTGGATATCGTCCAGCGCTGGCAGCAGGACGGCATCCCTGAGCAGCTGTATCCGGTTACCCGCCAGACGTTGTGGACCGGGCATCCGGCCTCGCTGCTGCGCTGGGTAAAAGAGCATGAACCTCAGCGTTACGCGCAAATCGGCAGCGTCATGATGGGCCACGACTACCTGCGCTGGTGCTTAACCGGCGTTAAAGGCTGCGAGGAGAGCAACATCTCCGAGTCCAACCTCTACAACATGGCAACCGGCCAGTACGACCCACAGCTGACCCGCTGGCTGGGCATCAGTGAAATCGATAACGCCTTACCGCCCATCGTCGGTTCAGCAGAAATATGCGGGGAAATCACCGCTCAGGCAGCCGCTATCACCGGTCTGGCGGCGGGAACTCCCGTCGTCGGCGGTCTGTTTGATGTGGTTTCCACCGCACTCTGCGCGGGTATCGAAGATGAGTTTACCCTCAATGCGGTAATGGGGACCTGGGCGGTGACCAGTGGAATAACCCACGGCCTGCGCAATCACGAGGCCCACCCTTACGTCTACGGTCGCTACGTCAATGACGGGCAGTACATCGTTCATGAAGCCAGCCCAACCTCTTCCGGCAATCTTGAATGGTTCACGGCCCAATGGGGCGACCTCTCTTTCGATGAGATCAACCGGGCCGTCGCCGGGCTGCCGAAAGCCGACGGCCAGCTCTTTTTCCTGCCGTTTCTCTATGGCAGCAACGCCGGGCTGGAGATGACCTGCGGGTTTTACGGCCTGCAGGCGCTGCACACCCGCGCCCATCTGCTGCAGGCGGTCTACGAAGGAGTGGTCTTCAGCCATATGACCCACCTGAACCGCATGCGTGAACGCTTTACCGATGTTCACGCCCTGCGCGTCACCGGCGGCCCGGCGCACTCTGACGTCTGGATGCAGATGCTGGCCGACGTCAGCGGTCTGTGCATCGAATTGCCGCAGGTCGAGGAGACCGGGTGCTTCGGCGCGGCGCTTGCCGCACGCGTCGGGACCGGCGTCTACCGCACCTTCCAAGACGCCCAGCACGATTTACAACATCCGGTACGCACGCTGCAGCCCGACATGGCCGCGCACGCGCGTTACCAGCACAAATACCAGCAATACCAACATTTGATTCAGGCACTGCAGGGCTATCACGCCCGCATTAAGGAGCACGCACTATGAGCCGTCCATTACTGCAACTGGCGCTCGACCATACCCATCTTCAGGCGGCACAGCACGATGTCGCCCTGTTACAGGACCACGTCGATATCGTCGAAGCCGGCACGATCCTGTGCCTTACCGAAGGGCTGCGCGCGGTGACCGCCCTGCGCGCCCAGTGTCCGGACAAAATTATCGTCGCCGACTGGAAGGTGGCCGATGCCGGCGAAACCCTCGCACAGCAGGCGTTTAACGCCGGCGCCAACTGGATGACTATCATCTGCGCCGCCCCGCTCGCCACGGTAGAGAAAGGCCACGCCGTGGCGCAGGCCTGCGGCGGAGAAATTCAGATGGAGCTGTTCGGCAACTGGACGCTGGAGGATGCCCGTGGCTGGTATCGCACCGGGGTTCGTCAGGCGATCTACCACCGCGGACGCGACGCCCAGGCCATCGGGCAACAGTGGGGTGACGCCGATCTGACGCGCATGAAGGCGCTGTCGGATATTGGCCTCGAACTGTCGATTACCGGCGGGATCACCCCCGCTGACCTGGCGCTGTTCCGTGATATTAACGTTAAAGCGTTTATTGCCGGACGTGCATTATCAGACGCCGCCCACCCGGCACAGGTTGCCGCCGAATTCCACGCACAGATTGACGCCATCTGGGGAGAACAGCATGCGTAATCATCCGTTAGGTATCTATGAGAAAGCGCTGGCCAAAGATCTCAGCTGGCCGGAGCGGCTGGTGCTGGCAAAAAGCTGCGGGTTTGATTTTGTCGAAATGTCGGTAGATGAGACTGACGAACGCCTGTCACGCCTCGACTGGAGCCCCGCTCAGCGCGCCTCGCTGGTGACCGCCATGCTGGAGACCGGAGTAGCCATTCCGTCGATGTGCCTCTCCGCCCACCGCCGCTTCCCCTTTGGCAGCCGCGATGAGTCCATCCGCCAGCGGGCGCGGGAGATCATGACCAAAGCCATCCGTCTGGCGCGCGATCTGGGCATCCGCACCATTCAACTGGCGGGCTATGACGTCTACTACGAGGAGCACGATGAAGGCACCCGCCAGCGCTTTGCCGAAGGGCTGGCGTGGGCGGTGGAACAGGCCGCAGCTGCGCAGGTGATGCTGGCGGTGGAGATCATGGATACCGCCTTTATGAACTCCATCAGCAAGTGGAAAGCGTGGGATGAGATGCTCTCTTCCCCATGGTTCACCGTTTATCCGGACGTCGGCAACCTCAGCGCCTGGGGCAACGACGTGGCCGCCGAACTCAAACTGGGTATCGATCGCATCGCCGCCATCCACCTGAAAGATACCCAGCCGGTCACCGCGCACAGTCCCGGACAGTTTCGTGACGTGCCGTTTGGCGAAGGTTGTGTCGATTTTGTTGGCATTTTCAAAACCCTGCACGAACTGAACTATCGCGGATCGTTTCTGATTGAAATGTGGACGGAGAAAGCCAGCGAACCGGTGCTGGAAATTATCCAGGCACGTCGCTGGATTGAATCGCGGATGCAGGAAGGAGGATTTACATGTTAGAACAACTCAAAGCCGAGGTCCTGGCTGCCAACCTGGCGCTGCCGGCCCACCAGCTGGTGACGTTTACCTGGGGCAACGTCAGCGCGGTCGATGACACGCGCACGCTGATGGTCATCAAACCTTCCGGTGTCGAATATACGGTAATGACCGCCGACGATATGGTGGTGGTGGAGTTAGCCAGCGGCAAGGTCGTTGAAGGCAGCAAAAAACCGTCGTCCGATACCCCGACCCATCTGGCGCTCTATCGCCGCTATCCGCAGATCGGCGGGATCGTGCACACCCATTCCCGCCACGCGACGATCTGGTCGCAGGCGGGCATTGACCTGCCGGCATGGGGCACCACCCATGCCGACTATTTCTACGGCGCCATTCCCTGTACCCGTCTGATGACAGTGGACGAAATTAACGGCGAATACGAATATCAGACCGGCGAAGTGATCATTAAAACCTTTGAAGAGCGCGGGCTGGATCCGGCGCAAATTCCGGCGGTCCTCGTCCACTCACACGGCCCGTTTGCCTGGGGCAAAGATGCCGCCGATGCCGTGCATAACGCGGTGGTGCTGGAGGAGTGCGCTTACATGGGGCTGTTCTCGCGCCAGCTGGCCCCGCAACTGCCTGATATGCAGTCTGAACTGCTCGATAAACACTATTTGCGTAAACACGGCGCCAATGCCTATTACGGGCAAAACTGACCACCCTACCACCGCGCCTTCTCCGCCCGGAGGAGGCCGTTCCTACGCCGAATTCACGTGCTCCTTACAGTAGCGACGCTTCCATGCCGCCGGGGTCAGACCGGTGTGCTTGCGGAAAATTTTGCGGAAATAGCCCACATCATTAAACCCGCATTTCGACGCCACGTCGGTCAATGACAGCGAATCGCTGATCAGCAGCTTTTCCGCCGCCCTCACCCGCTGGCGATGCAGCGCTTCGGTTAGCGTCAGCCTGAAAGCATGGCGATAGACGCGCCCGAGGTAGTCCGCGTTGCAGTGCAGCTCCTTCGCCAGCGTGGAGGCAGAAATGGGCAGATGAAACCGGGTGAGGATGATTTGCTGCGCTTTCCAGGCCAGCGCGGTGCCGGGACTATCGGCAGGCTGTTCGCTGGCCGCCGCCGCAATCTTCTGCAAAATCAGCAGCAGGATCAGCTCCAGCGCGACGCTACGATGAATATTTTCCTGTTCGTGCAAGAATTGCCTGAACAGGGAGATAATATATTGCGGCTCACTCACCCGCGTGTGCTGGGGCACCGCCAGCAGCGCTTCGGGCGGCGAGGCGGCCTCGTCTGCTACCACTTCGAAATGCAGCCAGTAGAATTTTAAATCCGCCGGAAATTGCCCTACCCCGACATGCAAGCGCTCTGGCCACAGCAGCAAACTTTCCCCGGCATTCACGCTAAATACCTCGTTATCTTCGCGAATCGTTAATGTCCCTTTTTCAACGAAGATAATTTCCCAGGAACGAAGCTGTCGTGCCGGATGGCTACCAATACCGCGAGAAATAAATAACCCGCCATTTTGGACTTTAATCGGTAAAGACATGGATAATTCAAGCATAGATATGAAAATCCCCGCTATTTGCATCACCAGATATTCGCTTTACCTTTGATTATTCACGATAAAACAGCATGATTCAGGATCGCAATCACACTTTTATCATGAAGTCGGAATCGTCACCTTTTTATACTTTTCCCTTCCCTTGTTAGCCCAGGTATTTAGTGCAGAATAAATAACGTACTTTGCAAATGACAAATAAAAGCCCGCACTTCAGCGGGATATTATTCCGCACATCATCTCCGGGAGTTATTTATGACTTCGGCTCCGATTACCACAAGTGATTTAGCACAACGCACTCAGGACGATTCCCTCACGCTCCGTGAAAAAATCGGTTACGGCCTGGGCGATGCGGGCGGGACGGTCATTACCTGCCTGATCATGAACTTTTTAACTTTCTTCTATACCGACGTGTTTGGACTGACGCCGGCGCTGGTCGGGACGCTATTCCTGGCACTGCGCGTGTTTGACGCCATCTCCGACCCGATCATGGGCGTGTTGGCCGACCGCACCCAAAGCCGCTGGGGACGCTTTCGCCCGTGGCAGCTATGGATAGCGTTGCCCATCGGCATTATCGGCGTACTGACCTTTACCGTGCCGGATGCCGGTATGGGCGTAAAAATCGCCTGGGCTTTCGGCACGTATCTGCTGCTGTCGGTGAGCTATACCGCGATTAACGTGCCCTACTGCGCGCTGATTAACACTATGACCACGCGCCACAGCGAAGTGATCTCGTGTCAGGCGTGGCGTTTTGTCTTGTGCGGCGTGGCAGGATTCCTTGTATCCGTTGGGCTGCCGTGGCTGGTGAAGGCGCTCGGTCAGGGCAACACCGCACAGGGCTATCAGTATGGCGTCGGCGTACTCTGCGCCATTGCGGTGGTGATGTTCCTGTGCTGCTTCTTCTGGGTTCGCGAACGCGTCTCGTTGGACATGATGGGGAAATTCACCCTGCGCGAACATATCGCCGGACTGCGCCAGAATGACCAGCTGCTGCTGATGCTGGTGATGTCGTTCCTGCTGATCAACGTCTTTAATATCCGCGGCGGCGGCTACATGTACTTCATCACCTACGTGTTGGGCGGCTCGACCGGCTATACCTCGCTGTTCTTCACCATGGTGACCTTCGCCTCGATTGGCGGCTCGGTGATTATCAACCTGCTGTCGCGCCGCTTTGATACCGTCAAACTCTATTACTACACCAACCTGGTGTTAGCCGCGATCGCCTTCGCGATGTGGTTTTTACCGACCGGCCCGGCCTACCAGACCTTATGGCTGGTGGTGATCCTCAGTAACGGCATCATTCTCGGCTTCACCCTGCCGCTGCACTTCTCGCTGATGGCCTTCTCCGACGATTACGGTGAATGGAAAACCGGCGTGCGCTCTTCCGGCATGAACTTCGCCTTTAACCTGTTCTTCATCAAGCTGGCATGGGCCTCCAGCGCCGGCATTATCAGCCTGGTGTTTATCTATGTGGCCTATCAGCCGGGCGCGGAAAACCAAACCGCATCATCGCTGGCCGGCATCTCCAGCATGGAGACCCTGTTGCCGGCCCTGTTCCACCTGCTGCTGGCCTTCACCATTCGCGCCTGCAAGCTTAATAATCCTATGATGGCGCGCATTGCCAGCGACCTGCGCACGCGTCACGTCCAGTCTTAAGGAGTCCGTTATGTCTGTTATGGAAGTCGATCTGCACAAACTGAAAATCAACGACCCGTTCCTCGGCCAGTACCAGCAGCTGGTGCGCGATGTGGTGATCCCGTATCAATGGGATGCGCTAAACGACCGTATTGCCGAGGCGGATCCGAGCCATGCAATCGAAAACTTCCGGATTGCCGCAGGGCAGCAGGAAGGAGAATTTTACGGCATGGTCTTTCAGGACAGCGACGTGGCTAAATGGCTGGAAGCCGTTGCCTGGTCGCTATGTCAGAAGCCGGACGCCGAACTGGAAAAAACCGCTGACGAGGTGATTGAACTGGTGGCGGCCGCCCAGTGCGAAGATGGCTACCTGAACACCTACTTCACGGTCAAAGCCCCGGCGGAACGCTGGACTAACCTTGCAGAATGTCATGAGCTGTACTGCGCGGGCCACATGATTGAAGCGGGCGTCGCCTTCTTCCAGGCCACCGGCAAACGCCGCCTTCTGGAGGTCGTTTGCCGTCTTGCCGATCATATCGACAACGTGTTCGGCCCCGGCGACAACCAGCTGCACGGCTACCCTGGCCACCCGGAGATCGAGCTGGCGTTAATGCGCCTGTACGACATTACCCAGGAGCCGCGTTATCTGGCGCTGGTGAACTATTTCGTTGAAGAGCGCGGCACGCAGCCGCACTTTTACGATATCGAATATGAAAAGCGTGGCAAAACCTCCTACTGGAATACCTACGGCCCGGCCTGGATGGTGATGGATAAGCCCTACAGCCAGGCGCACCAGCCGATTTCCGAACAGCCTGTCGCCATCGGCCATGCGGTACGTTTTGTCTACCTGATGACCGGCGTCGCCCATCTCGCCCGCTTAAGTCAGGACGAGGGCAAACGTCAGGACTGCCTGCGCCTGTGGAACAATATGGCTCAGCGCCAGCTGTATATTACCGGCGGCATTGGTTCGCAGAGCAGCGGCGAAGCCTTCAGCAGCGACTATGACCTACCAAACGACACGGTCTACGCGGAAAGCTGCGCGTCTATCGGACTGATGATGTTTGCCCGTCGGATGCTGGAGATGGAAGCCGACAGCCAGTATGCCGATGTGATGGAGCGTGCGCTGTATAACACCGTGCTGGGCGGGATGGCGCTGGATGGTAAACACTTCTTTTACGTTAACCCGCTGGAAGTGCACCCGACATCGTTAAAATTCAACCATATCTATGACCACGTGAAGCCGGTGCGTCAACGCTGGTTTGGCTGCGCCTGCTGCCCGCCAAACATAGCCCGCGTACTGACCTCGCTGGGGCACTATATCTACACGCCGCATCAGGATGCGCTGTACATCAACCTGTACGTGGGTAACAGCGCGGAGATCCCGGTGGGTGATGAAACCCTGCGCCTGCGGATCAGCGGTAACTATCCGTGGCAGGAGCAGGTGAAGATAGCTGTCGACTCACCGACGCCGATCAATCACACCCTGGCGCTGCGCCTGCCGGACTGGTGCGATAACCCGCAGGTGACGCTCAACGGCAAGCCAGTGGCCCAGGATGTACGCAAGGGGTATCTGCATATTAGCCATCGCTGGCAGGAAGGCGACACGCTTCTGTTAACGCTGCCGATGCCGGTGCGCCGCCTTTACGGTAATCCGCTGGTGCGTCATCAGGCCGGCCAGGTCGCTGTCCAGCGCGGTCCGCTAGTGTACTGTCTGGAGCAGGCGGATAACGGCGAGCAATTGCATAACCTGCAGCTGCCGCGCAACGCCGGGTTCAGCGCCTTTGAAGGGAAAGGGATTTTTGCCCACAAGGTGATCCTGCAGGCGCCAGGTTATAAGCAGACAGCGGAAGACGCCGGCCAGCAGGCGCTATGGCATTATGATCGTGCGCCGACAACCCGCCAGCCGCAGACCCTGACCTTTATTCCGTGGTTTAGCTGGGCCAACCGTGGCGAAGGCGAGATGCGCATTTGGGTAAAAGAAGCAGAGGAATAAGCGCGAAGGTTGTCGCTGAACCACTGGCGGATTCAGATTTCCCGGTAGCGCTGCGCTGAGCGAGCTACCGGGTCGGTCTGGTAGCCCGGACAGGCGGGTCAAGCACCGCCTCCGGGATTTCCCTGGCTACAGGAACAGTGCCTTATCACGCAGGATATGGTCGTTGCCACGTCGGCGGGTAAAGCCAATCCGGTCGAAATATTCAAGAATCTGAATCGCCAGCTTGCGCCCGACATTCAGCGTGTCGCGGAAGTCTGCGGCGCAGGTTGAACCGCGCCGCTGATCCAAATCGCGGATCATTCTGGCAAAGGCCACGATCCGATCGTTGCGGTAATAACGATCTTTGACGATCGCGGTAATCATCCCCTGCTGCGCCGCCTGACGCAGCACCGCGCGCATCAGCGCCTCTTCAACGCCCGCCTCTTTCGCCAGGTCACGTACCCACCAGGGCTCGTCGGCAAACAGGTCGGCAACCCGCAGCCAGATGCTCTGCTGTTCTTCGGTAAAGCCCGCTTTGTGTTCCGGCAGATGTAACCATCCGTGATGGCTATCGATAGTCCCGCTGGCGCGCATCTGCTCAATCAGCAGCAGTACCAGCGCTTCGTCCTCCATCGGCAGCGCAATACGTCGCAAACGCTCGCGGCCCGGTCCAGGCTCGTCGCGATGCTGATCGTGATAGCGCGCCAGCGCATCAAGGAGTTTTGTCTGCCAGCGCGCCGCCAGCGGGGCGCTGAGCAGACTGTTGCCCGCCTGCAGGTAATCCGGGCGGTTAATCAACACGTTCAGGCCTTCATCGCTGAGCTGGCGCGCCCAGGCAAAATCATCAAGACGGACGGCATCGCGTTGCAGATGAATATCCAGCGCCTGAGCATCATCCCCCTGCGACGCGGCTAACGCCGCCAGCCATTGTAAATATTCAGGCTTACGCTTACCGCGCCGCGGCGGATTTAGCGTCACCACGCGGGCACCCGCCAGGGTAACGCGAGCGGAGATATCGCGCAGCACCAGGCGGTCGTTATCTGCCAGCCACAGCGGAGTATCGAGTACCAGTTCGGCGAGATCCCCCTCCAGCAGCGATACGCGTCCGGTAATATGGCTGGCGGCATGATGGATATGCAAAGATTGCCATTGCGTCAATGGCGTATGGCACTGTAATTCAACAATCACCCGCCCTGACGCTTCGGGAGGTTGAACGGACAGCAGCCAGTCCCCGCGATTCAGCGCCTCTTTTTGCGCATCGCCAACAATATTCAGGGCGATACGCTGGCCTGCCCAGGCCTGCCCGACGGCCTGGTTCTGGGCGTGCAGACCGCGCACGCGCATCGGTTTATCGACCCCGGTCAGCCACAGCGTATCACCCACATTGACCTCGCCCGACAGCGCCGTTCCGGTCACCACCAGCCCGGCACCTTTAACCGTAAAGGCCCGGTCGATCGCCAGGCGAAAACGCTGGTGCTGCGGGTGCGCACGGGCGGACAGCTGCAGTAAATGCTCGCGCAGTTCGGCGATCCCCTGGTTTTCAGTAGCCGCGGTGGCAAACAACGTGGCGTCGGTAAAACCAAATTCTGCCAGCACCGCCGTCACGTCGCCACGCACCTCTTCAACGCGCTGCGCCTCGACGCGGTCCGCTTTGGTCAGCGCGACGGTCAGCGACGGCTTTCCCGTCAGCTGCAGGATGGCCAGATGCTCGCGGGTCTGCGCCATCACGCCATCATCGCAGGCCACCACCAGCAGCGCGTGGTCAATGCCACCCACGCCCGCCAGCATGTTAGACAAAAACTTTTCGTGGCCAGGCACATCGATAAACCCCAGCACGCGACCGTCGGGCTGCGGCCAGTAGGCGTACCCCAGATCGATCGTCATCCCGCGTGATTTCTCTTCCGGCAGGCGGTCAGCATTAACGCCGGTAATCGCCTGCAGCAGCGTTGTTTTACCGTGGTCAACATGTCCGGCGGTGGCAATAATCATTGTAATAACATCTCCATAAACCGGGGTTCATCTTCAAGACAGCGCAAGTCCAGCCACAGACGCCCATCGTAAATCCGTCCGATAACCGGGATCGTCAGCCCGCGCCAACGGGCCGCCAGCGCCTCCAGCTGACTGCCACGACCATCGCGCGGCGCAAAGGTCAGCGCCGCCCCAGGCAGACGGTCTACCGGTAGCGAACCGCTGCCAATTTGCGACTGACATGGCTCCACCCGCACCTCAAACTGCGTGTAGTGCGCGGCCAGCAACGGCTGCAGGCGCAACGCCTGCGCCTGAATCGCCTCCGCCGTGCGGGTCAGCAGGCGCAGGGTGGGCAGCCGATCGGCCAGCGTTTCCGGATGCAGATAGAGCCGCAGAGTGGCTTCCAGCGCGGCAAGGGTCATTTTATCCGCTCGCAGCGCGCGCTTAAGCGGGTGCTGCTGCAGACGGGCAATCATCGCCTTCTCACCAACGATAATCCCCGCCTGCGGACCACCCAGCAGCTTATCGCCGGAGAAGCTCACCAGACTGACTCCCGCCGCGATCATCTCCTGCGGCATCGGCTCTTTCGGCAGACCATACTGGCTCAGGTCAACCAGCGAACCACTGCCCAAATCAGCCACCACCGGAATCCCCGTTTCGCGGCCAATCGCCGCCAGTCCGGCCTCATCGACGGCCGTCGTGAAGCCCTCGATGCTGTAATTGCTGGTATGGACCTTCATCAACAGCCCGGTATTCTCATTCACGGCCTGACGATAATCTTTCGCATGGGTGCGGTTGGTGGTGCCGACTTCATGCAGGATACAACCCGCCTGGCGCATCACATCGGGAATACGGAATGCACCGCCGATCTCCACCAGCTCGCCGCGCGAGAGCACCACTTCTTTACCGCCGGCGGTGGCCGCCAGCATCAGCAGCACCGCCGCAGCGTTATTGTTGACGATGCAGGCATCTTCCGCGCCGGTTATGCGGCACAGCAGCTCCGCCAGCGCCCGATCGCGGTGGCCGCGCCCGGCATCATCCAGGCTGTACTCCAGCGTGACCGGCGCACGCATCGCCTGTGCAACTGCGTCAACCGCCGCTTCTGCCTGAATTGCGCGCCCCAGGTTGGTATGCAGCACCGTGCCGGTGAGATTGAACACCGGGCGCAGCGCGCTTTGCAGCGTTTGCGCCAGCCGTCGCCCGGTTTCCTGCGGCCAGTCATCGCACCAGGCCGGCAGCGCCTGCTGCTGACGAATGTATTCCCGCGCCTCCTCCAGCATCTGGCGCAGCAGCGCCACCACCTGAGCATGGCCATAGCGGGCCAGCACAGCAGAAAAAGCGGGATCGCGAAGCAAACGGTCGGTGGCCGGCAGCCGGGTGTAAAGCGCACGAATATCGGTAGTCATGAATGGACCTGGCGGTAAGTTATTTACCCCCCTCCCGACGGGAGAGGGAGTCAACAAATCAGCGGTGATTGTAACGTCTCCGGGAGGAAACTGTTACCTGCCTGGGTCAAGTCCTTGGCGGTTCGGTACGGGCAAAACTGGCGCGCTGGAAAAGCGCATCGACCAGCTTAATCAGCTGAGGCCGCGTCGCGCACCAGCCGGGCGCAACCCGCCGAAAGTTGAGATAGGCAATCGCGCACGCCGCTGAAATCGTGGCCAGATTGACCTCGTCGATACGCAGACTGCCATCGGCGACATAGGCTTCCAGCGCATCGAGTCCCCGGGTCACTTTCTCCCGCTGGCGCAGCAGCTCGCTTTCTGACTGCTGCGCAGCCGGACGGCTCTTTTCGCGCACCAGCGCCTGCGCCGCCTCCATTACGCCGTCGGCCAGCGCCTCCAGCTGACGCATTTTCAACGCCGCTTTCGGGTCCGCTGGCACCATTGCCGGCGCAGCGCCGAGCTGATCAAGGTATTGCGCGATAATGGGGGAGTCATACCAGCATTCGCCGCCGTCCGTGACCAGCACCGGCACCTTACCCAAGGGATTGTATTTCCCGACGCCGTTCACGTCCTGGTAGGGAAATTCATTGACGAATTCGAAGGGGAGGTTTTTCTCCAGCAGAATGACGGAGATTTTACGCACAAAGGGACTGGTGTAGCTGCCGATCAGTTTCATTACCTGCTCCTTTCGCCAACAAAAAAGTAGAAGCCTGATGGGACAGGCTCTATAGCCAAAATAGTTCGAGTTGCAGGACCACAACGTTTTCGACGTTGTTGAACAGCGTTTACGCTGCCCCCACAGGGGCGAGGCCGAAGGCCGAGTAACGCGGCGACGCAGAGAATCCCCAGTCACTTACTCAAGTAAGTGACTGGGGTGAACGAGGACAAATTCGTCAGGAACGAATTTGAACGCTGTTCGCAGCGCCCGTAGGGCAAGGCCCAGGGATGGGCCGAGTATTGCCAACGACCATGCAACTTGAAGTATGACGGGTATAAGTATGGTTCAGGCGCAGGCAAAAGGCAGGTCAGACTTAACGTCAGCCTGCCTTCATCGCAATTAATGATCCAGGTAGAGGTAGTGCATCCAGCTGGTCATGCGCAGCAGGACCTTTCTCATGACCGATACATGGCTGAAGTGGTCGGAATAGACCGCCACCTGAGCATAAATACCGTCCGGCAGCGAGTCGACATCCGCGTTGGGATCCAGCTCAATTGTCGCCAGTACGCCATCGGTTCCCGGTAAGACCGTCAGCGACTGTAATGCCCCTTGAGCCTGGTAAGATCCACCCGGGACCACCGGAAGAATATTGGTCAGCTTGCCATGGAATACCTGGCCCGGCAGCGCGTTAAAGACCACTTCGGCATCATCGCCTGGCTTCAGTCGCAGCAGCGAGTTTTGGCGGAACTGAGCAACAATCTGCCGTTTTTGTTCCGGGATAAAGACCATCACCGGGCGCAGCGGCAGCGCTGCCGCATAGGTGCCGGGACGGATCAGCACCTGGGTAACATAGCCGTTGCTTGGCGCGCGAATAACGGTCTGGTCGAGGTTATATTTCGCCTCCGCCAACTGCGCGCGCAGACTGACAACCTGCGACTGCTCACCGCCCACCATGCTGTCCAGTTGACTCTGAATCTGTGCCTGCTCGGCAACCGATGCTTTTACTAACGCATCCTGCGCCAGATAGTTTTGCCGGGCATTATCGATATCGCTTTCTGAGAACGGGTTGACCCGCGCCTGGCTGCCTTTCAGGTAGCGTTGGTAGTCTTTGTAGAGCCGATCGCGCTCGGCGGAAACACGCACCGTGTTTGCCTGCGCTTCTGAAAGCTGCGCCTTCAGAGTGTTGATGCTGTGCAGCGCGGTCACCAGATCGGCCTGCAGTCTATCTACCCGGGCCTGATAGCGCACGGGATCAATCGTAAACAGGACATCACCCTTATTAACACGTTGATTCGTTTTATCCGTCACGGTACTGACGATACCGGTCACCTGTGGCGTAATGGGAATCGAAATAACCGCCTTTTGTGCAGTAAATGTATAAGGATGGTTATAGTTCATTAATAAAATAAGGGCGCTGACGAGAAATATACCGCCTAATGCCGCCGTGGCGAGAGTCCACTGGTTAACCGGAATGCGAAATATCTTAAAAACCGCCCATGCAATCGCCACATAGGTCAATACAATTAACAGATCCATGATTAGCGCTCCGGGGTCTCTTTATCTGCGGATGATGGCACCGCACCCAGTCTTTTTTCCAGCTCGGCAACACGTTGTGAAAGCCGATCGATATCGGGATCGCGTTCAGATGGAGGAAGATGAGATTTCATTCCCCACCCGCGCTCAGGCTGGTAGAGAGTGGCCCAGATCCACAGGAATGGCCAGATAACATGCAGCGTAAACAGGCTCACCCACCCGGCGGTATGGATGGCATCAGCGTGGGGATGATTACGTTTTTTAGCCATTAAATAGGGAATATCATGAATCGCGATAATTCCATAAAAGAGAACCAGAAAAACGAAGATCAATACACCCAGCGCAAAATAGTTGAGAAACATATGTGCCTCACTAAACACGACGTCAGCTCATCAATGATATAAAATGGTAAGCAACCAAATTAATTAATGAAATTTAAGTAAAAGGAAAATGCACTTATAATTTAAGGCCGGGGAGTATTGTTTTTAGTTATTCTCCTTGCAAGTTTTTAAGCGTGACAAAATATATCCTGAAGAACTATAGACTTATCTTTACATGTTGAGCTTAAGCCACATTCTGACTTTTTTCCATACGGTACGCCGATGATGTTTTTTCATTCTGCAGCCTGTTTACCGACGCCGGCCACAGTGCGAGCGAGCAGAGTTTGCCGGCGATCACATCCGCAAAATTCAGCGAATTATTTTTTGTGAACAAAGTCACAATATCGAGACAAACTGAAAACAATATTATGTGATGTAATTCACATTAATTAGCCTAATCAGGCGAATTTTGACCCATTGTCTTTTTTTTGCACACCCATTTTGTGATGCACATCACTACAAATACCTGCCAGATACCTATATTCATGTGATCAGAATCACACTAAAACCCACCGACTGGACAGTTTAACGATTCAGTGCCAGATTCGCTTTATCAATCAGGGTCCGGCGACCTCTGCCGCCATATTCACAACAAGCCTCGGGCTTTTAGCCTACGCGATAAGCAAAACAGAAGAAGGGGTGTTTTATGTCATCCGATATCAAGATCAAGGTGCAAAGCTTTGGTCGTTTCCTCAGCAATATGGTGATGCCAAACATCGGCGCGTTTATCGCGTGGGGTATCATCACCGCATTATTCATACCGACAGGGTGGTTACCGAATGAGACGCTGGCGAAGTTAGTCGGCCCGATGATCACCTACCTGCTGCCGCTGCTTATCGGCTATACCGGCGGTAAGTTAATTGGCGGTGAGCGTGGCGGCGTCGTCGGTGCCATTACCACCATGGGCGTCATCGTCGGCGCGGACATGCCGATGTTCCTCGGCGCCATGATCGCAGGTCCACTGGGCGGCTGGGCGATTAAACATTTTGATAGCTGGGTAGACGGTAAGATTAAGTCCGGTTTCGAGATGCTGGTGAACAACTTCTCCGCCGGTATTATCGGGATGATCCTCGCCATTCTGGCATTCCTCGGCATTGGCCCGGCGGTTGAAGTCCTGTCCAAAATTCTGGCGGCGGGCGTTAACTTCATGGTTGTCCATGACATGCTGCCGCTGGCATCTATCTTCGTTGAACCGGCGAAAATCCTGTTCCTGAACAATGCTATCAACCACGGTATCTTCTCGCCGCTGGGTATTCAGCAGTCTCATGAGCTGGGCAAATCAATCTTCTTCCTGATTGAAGCCAACCCGGGCCCGGGGATGGGCGTACTGCTGGCATACATGTTCTTTGGTCGCGGTAACGCGAAGCAGTCTGCAGGCGGTGCGGCAATCATCCACTTCCTGGGCGGTATCCACGAAATCTACTTCCCGTACGTACTGATGAACCCGCGTCTGATCCTTGCCGTTATTCTCGGCGGTATGACCGGCGTGTTCACCCTGACTATCCTCAACGGCGGTCTGGTTTCTCCTGCTTCCCCAGGTTCTATCCTTGCGGTGCTGGCGATGACGCCGAAAGGGGCGTACTTCGCTAACATCGCGGCCATTATTGCCGCAATGGCCGTCTCCTTTGTGGTCTCCGCCATTCTGCTGAAAACCAGCAAAGTGAAAGAAGAAGATGATATCGATGCTGCGACCCGTCGCATGCAGGATATGAAAGCTGAATCCAAAGGCGCGGCTACTCCGCTGTCTGCAGGTACCGTGGCTAACGATCTGAGCCACGTGCGCAAAATCATCGTGGCCTGCGATGCCGGCATGGGTTCCAGCGCCATGGGTGCCGGGGTGCTGCGTAAAAAAGTGCAGGATGCGGGGCTGGGCAATATCTCCGTCACCAACTGCGCCATTAACAACCTGCCGCCGGATGTCGACCTGGTGATTACCCACCGCGATCTGACCGAGCGGGCGATGCGCCAGGTGCCGCAGGCCCAGCACATTTCGCTGACCAACTTCCTCGACAGCGGCCTGTACACCAGCCTGACCGAGCGTCTGGTTGCGGCGCAGCGCCATACTGACAACGAAGAGAAAGTCCGCGGCAGTCTGAAAGACAGCTTCGAGGCCGCCGACACAAATCTGTTTAAGCTTGGCGCAGAGAATATCTTCCTCGGTCGCAAAGCGGCGACCAAAGAAGAGGCGATCCGCTTCGCGGGCGAGCAGCTGGTGAAAGGCGGCTACGTTGAGCCTGAATATGTCCAGGCGATGCTGGATCGTGAAAAACTGACCTCCACCTATCTGGGCGAGTCCATCGCGGTACCACACGGCACGATTGAAGCTAAAGATCGCGTCCTGAAGACCGGCGTGGTGTTCTGCCAGTACCCGGAAGGGGTTCGCTTTGGCGAAGACGAAGATGACGTAGCCCGTCTGGTTATCGGTATCGCGGCACGCAATAACGAGCACATTCACGTGATTACCAGCCTGACTAACGCGCTGGATGATGAGTCGGTGATTGAGCGCCTGACCCGCACCACCAGCGTTGAAGAAGTGCTGGCGCTGCTGAAAGGCACCAAAGCGTAAACGGTCCCGGCCACGCCGGGAGACGAATCACCCTCTCTCTCTGACTGGAGAGAGAGGGTTCGGGTGAGGGGCAAGCCTCACCCGAACCCTCTCAGGTAAAAACATTAATGAAGGTTAATACTATGAATGCATTACATTTTGGCGCAGGTAATATCGGACGTGGCTTCATCGGCAAATTGCTGGCTGACGCGGGGATCGCGTTAACATTCGCCGATGTGAATCAGGTGGTACTTGACGCCCTGAATGCCCGTCATAGCTATCAGGTTCACGTCGTCGGCGAAAACGAGCAGGTCGATACCGTTTCCGGCGTCAATGCCGTCAGCAGCATCGGCGATGAAGTGATTGACCTGATTGCCCGCGTTGACCTGATCACCACCGCCGTCGGCCCGGTTGTGCTGGAGCGCATTGCGCCGGCTATAGCGCAGGGGCTGGCGAAGCGTAAAGCGCAGGGAATCACCGCCCCGCTAAACATCATTGCCTGTGAAAACATGGTGCGCGGAACCACACAGCTTAAAGGCCACGTGTTTAACGCTCTGGCGGAAGAAGACAAAGCCTGGGTAGAAGCCAACGTCGGCTTTGTCGATTCCGCCGTTGACCGTATTGTTCCCCCGTCCGCCTCTGCGACGCATGACCCGCTGGAAGTGACCGTGGAAACCTTCAGCGAGTGGATCGTCGATAAAACTCAGTTTAAAGGCACTTTGCCGGCGATCCCTGGCATGGAATTAACCGACAACCTGATGGCATTTGTCGAACGTAAGCTATTCACCTTAAACACCGGACATGCTATAACCGCCTACCTCGGAAAACTGGCCGGGCACCAGACGATCCGCGACGCGATTCTCGATGAGAACATTCGCGCCGTGGTGAAAGGGGCGATGGAAGAGAGCGGCGCGGTACTGATCAAACGCTACGGCTTTGATGCACAGAAGCACGCCGCCTACATCCAGAAAATCCTCGGCCGTTTCGAGAATCCGTACCTGAAAGATGACGTTGAGCGCGTAGGTCGTCAGCCGCTGCGTAAACTGAGCGCGGGCGATCGTCTGATTAAGCCGCTGCTTGGTACGCTGGAATATGCTCTGCCGCACGTCAATCTGGTCAAAGGGATCGCTGCGGCAATGCACTTCCGCAGCGAAGAAGACCCGCAGGCGCAGGAGCTGGCAGCCTTGATTAACGAGAAGGGCCCCCAGGCTGCGCTGGCACAGATTTCTGGTCTGGATGCAGCAAGTGCCGTGGTGACCGAGGCCGTTAACGACTACAACGCCACCAAATGAGGCAAGACCTGGCGCGGTACGAACCGCGCCCATTACTACTCCTGTCAGATATGCAGGCAATAATGGAAGAAACACAGGCATTTGAAAACCGCGTGCTTGAGCGTCTGAATGCTGGCAAAACCGTACGAAGCTTCCTGATCGCCACCGTCGAGCTACTCACGGAAGCGGTCAATATTCTGGTGCTTCAGGTGTTCCGTAAAGACGACTACGCGGTGAAATACGCAGTGGAGCCATTGCTGGATGGCGATGGGCCGCTGGGGGACCTTTCTGTACGCCTGAAGCTGATTTACGGCCTTGGGGTGATTAGCCGCGCCGAATACGAAGACGCCGAGCTGCTGATGGCCCTGCGTGAAGAGTTGAATCACGACGGAAATGAGTACAGTTTTACCGATGATGAGATTCTTGGGCCTTTTGGCGAACTGCATTGTGTGACCGCCCTGCCGCCGACGCCGCTGTTTGATGACAGCGACGAAGAACTGCTGGCAATGCAGAAGCTGCGCTACCAGCAGGTTGTACGTTCAACAATGATGCTGTCTCTGACCGAGCTGATTTCCCGAATCAGCTTGAAAAAAGCCTTTCAGAAATCAACGCTCTGACCCGGATTCCACCTGGTCACAAGCCGGCCGGTAAAGCTGCCTGTAATACTCCAGACGACTCAGATACAGCGCCTCTTTGTTCTGCGGAATTTCCCGCGGCACGTGCTGCAAACGCGGGGATTTTTTCAGATACTCCATAAAAGCCTGGCTTGAAGCCATAAAATCAACTGTCTTGTCGATAATACGCGGTACGCCGTCACCGATTTTTGCCATCTCGCCCTCCAGTTTTCAGGGATCATCCTGTAAAGGATTAGCGAAAAGCGAGGTCAGGGTTGAGGAAAACGTGCGGTATAGACGACAGACTTCACAGAGATGAAAAACAGGCCACTCTTAGTCATAATATTATTAACATTCATATAATTAGAAATCATTACCTCTGAGACTTCCGCGGAAAAAACGCCGGATTGTGGATAAATGACTACCCACAACAGAAGTCACAGCACATACTATATGTTGTCGAAATCCCTTTATTAATAGATCAAGTCATCATGAAAGAAGTCGAAAAGAATGAAATCAAGCGTTTGAGCGACCGCCTCGACGCCATCCGCCACCAGCAGGCAGACCTGTCTCTGGTGGAAGCTGCGGACAAATACGCCGAGCTGGAAAAAGAAAAAACGACCCTCGAAGCCGAAATTATTCGCCTGCGCGAAGTTCAGGGCCAGAAGCTGAGCAAAGAAGCGCAGAAGCTGATGAGCCTGCCGCATCGCCGCGCGATTACGAAAAAAGAGCAGGCCGATATGGGCAAGCTGAAGAAAAGCGTTCGCGGACTGGTGATTGTTCATCCGATGACCGCCCTCGGTCGCGAGATGAACCTCAAAGAAATGACCGGCTTCGCTAAAACCGAGTTCTAATCTTTTAGTCCCGAGACCTCCCCGGTGGCGCTGCGCTGACCGGGGCTACGGAAACACATTCGCTGCCAGTCGCTGGCCGGACAGGCGTATCAGGCGCCGTGTCCGGGAATCCCCCTCCCTCCCGTGTAGTGCTACGCTAACCATGGCTACGGGAACACATACGCTGCCAGCCGCTGGCCGGACAGGCGCTGATTCACCTGTCATTCACATCCATGATCTTTCTCCCTGCCCTATTGGCCCTACCAATTATTTCTTAAACCACTCAACGGTTCACATATCCATCATTTTTAGTCACAGATATATTGCCTGCCAATAACATTTGGTTAACCATTCGTTGTCGTTAACCCTACAACTCAATTTTGGCTGGGCCAGTTTTACAAAAGATGTGATCTGCAAGGAGCGCAGACTCAGCACCACATCTTTGCGGCCCGATGGAGACCTGCATGAACCTCTGGCAACAAAATTACGATCCGGCCGGTAATATCTGGCTCTCAAGTCTTATCGCCTCGTTACCGATTCTGTTTTTCTTTTTTGCCCTGATAAAGCTCAAGCTCAAAGGGTACCTGGCGGCGACATGGACCGTAGCCATTGCGCTGTCGGTCGCGCTGCTGTTCTATAAGATGCCCGTTGACCGCGCGCTGACTTCCGTGGTCTACGGCTTCTTTTACGGCCTGTGGCCCATCGCATGGATTATTATCGCCGCGGTTTTCGTCTATAAAATTTCGGTCAAGACCGGACAGTTCGACATTATTCGCTCGTCGATTCTCTCGATTACCCCTGACCAGCGCCTGCAGATGCTGATTGTCGGCTTCTCCTTCGGGGCTTTCCTCGAAGGTGCGGCCGGCTTTGGCGCTCCGGTGGCGATTACCGCCGCGCTGCTGGTCGGCCTGGGCTTTAACCCGCTGTATGCGGCGGGGCTGTGTCTGATTGTCAACACCGCGCCGGTGGCCTTTGGTGCGATGGGCATTCCGATTCTGGTCGCCGGCCAGGTCACCGGTATCGACAGCTTTGCCATCGGCCAGATGGTCGGTCGTCAACTGCCGTTCCTGACCATCATCGTCCTGTTCTGGATTATGGCGATTATGGACGGCTGGCGCGGTATCAAAGAGACCTGGCCGGCGGTCATGGTCGCCGGTGGCTCGTTCGCCATCGCGCAGTACCTCAGCTCTAACTTCCTTGGCCCGGAACTGCCGGACATCATCTCCTCTCTGGTGTCGCTGGTTTGCCTGACCCTGTTCCTCAAACGCTGGCAGCCGGTCCGTATCTTCCGCTTCGGCGATATGGGCGCCGCCCAGGTCGATCAAACGCTGGCGCGCACCCATTACAGCGCCGGGCAGGTCGTCCGCGCCTGGTCGCCGTTCCTGTTCCTGACCGCCACCGTGACTTTGTGGAGCATCCCGCCGTTTAAGGCCCTGTTTGCTCCCGGCGGGGCGATGTATGACTTCGTCATCAATATCTCCGTGCCATTCCTCGATAAAATGGTGGCCCGCATGCCGCCGGTTGTCAGCGCAGCCACCCCTTACGCTGCGGTGTATAAGTTCGACTGGCTGTCTGCCACCGGCACCGCCATCCTGTTTGCGGCTATACTTTCCATCGTCTGGCTGCGTATGAAGCCAAAAGATGCGCTGGTCACCTTTGGCAGCACGTTAAAAGAACTGGCTCTGCCGATTTACTCCATCGGCATGGTGCTGGCGTTCGCCTTTATCTCAAACTATTCCGGGCTATCGTCGACGCTGGCCCTCGCGCTGGCGCACACCGGCCACGCGTTTACCTTCTTCTCGCCGTTCCTCGGCTGGCTGGGGGTGTTCCTGACCGGTTCAGACACTTCGTCTAACGCGCTGTTCGCCGCGCTGCAGGCAACCGCGGCACAGCAGATCGGCGTCTCCGATATTCTGCTGGTCGCGGCCAACACCACCGGCGGCGTCACCGGCAAAATGATTTCGCCGCAGTCCATTGCCATCGCCTGTGCGGCGGTAGGCCTGGTGGGGAAAGAGTCGGACCTGTTCCGCTTTACCGTAAAACACAGCCTGATCTTTACCTGCATGGTTGGCGTTATTACCACGCTACAGGCCTATGTCTTAACCTGGATGATCCCATGATAGTGATGCCCCGGCGCCTTGCAGACGATGTAGCCCGTCGTGTGCGGGCGCTGATTGAAGAACAGAAGCTGGAGGCGGGCATGCGACTGCCCGCCGAGCGCCAGCTGGCCGCCCTGCTTGGCGTATCGCGCAACTCGCTGCGCGAAGCGCTGGCGATGCTGGTGAACGAAGGCCTGCTGGTCAGCCGCCGCGGCGGCGGGACTTTCGTGCGCTGGCAGCACGAAGCGTGGTCGGAACAGAATATCGTTCAGCCGCTAAAAACGCTGCTTGCCGACGATCCCGATTACAGCTTTGATATTCTGGAAGCCCGCCACGCCATCGAAGCCAGCACGGCCTGGCATGCGGCGATACGCGCCACCGACGCCGAAAAAGAGCGCATTCGCCTGTGCTTTGAAGCGACCCAGAGCGAAGACCCGGACCTGGCCTCGCAGGCTGACGTTCGCTTTCATCTGGCGATTGCCGAAGCCTCGCACAATGTGGTGCTGCTACAAACCATGCGCGGCTTTTTCGATCTCCTGCAATCCTCGGTCAAACAGAGCCGCCAGCGGATGTACCTTGTCCCGCCGGTATTCGCCCGTCTGACTGAGCAGCACCAGGCCGTGATGGAAGCCATTTTCGCCGGTGACGCCGAAGGCGCACGTCAGGCGATGATGGCGCATTTAGGCTTTGTCCACGCCACGATTAAACACTTTGATGAAGACCAGGCCCGCCAGGCGCGAATTACCCGCCTGCCCGGTGACCACAATGAAAATGCCAGGGAGAACCCGTGATGATTATTTCAGCCGCCAGCGACTATCGCGCAGCCGCACAGCGAATCCTGCCACCGTTCCTGTTCCACTATATCGACGGCGGCGCCTATGCCGAGCACACGCTGCGCCGCAACGTTGAAGACCTGTCTGATGTGGCGCTCCGCCAGCGGGTGCTGAAGAATATGTCGGACCTGAGCCTGGAGACGACGCTGTTCAAAGAAAAGCTCTCCATGCCGGTGGCGCTGGCACCGGTCGGGCTATGCGGGATGTACGCTCGCCGCGGTGAAGTACAGGCGGCAGGCGCCGCGGATGATAAAGGCATTCCGTTTACCCTCTCCACCGTTTCCGTGTGCCCGATTGAAGAGGTCGCTCCGACCATCAAGCGCCCGATGTGGTTCCAGCTGTATGTCCTGCGCGATCGCGGCTTTATGCGCAATGCGCTGGAGCGCGCCAAGGCTGCGGGCTGTTCAACTCTGGTCTTTACCGTTGATATGCCGACGCCGGGCGCCCGCTATCGCGATGCCCATTCCGGCATGAGCGGCCCGAATGCGGCGATGCGCCGCTACTGGCAGGCGATGACCCACCCGCAGTGGGCATGGGACGTTGGCTTAAACGGCCGCCCGCATGACCTCGGCAATATTTCCGCCTATCTGGGTAAGCCGACCGGACTTGAGGACTACATTGGCTGGCTGGCCAACAACTTCGATCCGTCCATTTCCTGGAAAGACCTTGAGTGGATCCGCGAATTCTGGGACGGCCCGATGGTGATCAAGGGGATCCTCGATCCGCAGGATGCGCGGGATGCGGTGCGCTTCGGCGCCGACGGGATCGTGGTCTCCAACCACGGCGGCCGCCAGCTCGACGGCGTTCTCTCCTCAGCCCGTGCGCTGCCGGCCATCGCCGATGCGGTAAAAGGCGATATCACCATCCTCGCCGACAGTGGTATTCGTAACGGTCTCGATGTGGTGCGCATGATCGCGCTGGGCGCCGATAGCGTGCTGCTGGGCCGCGCCTATCTGTACGCGCTGGCTACCCACGGTAAGCAGGGCGTAGCCAACCTGCTGAATCTGATCGAGAAAGAGATGAAGGTGGCGATGACCCTGACCGGAACCAAAACCATCGGTGAAATCAGCCGCGACTCTCTGGTTCAGAACGCCGACGCGCTGCAAACCTTCAATGCGATTAAGCAGGGTAACGCTGCGTAATCCCCCCGCCCGGCGCTCACCCACAGGGATGAGGGCCGGGCAAATATCTGCTATTCTGCCCGCGCGATTAAGAGCCTAATGAGACAGGGCAGCATGCTGAACATTGTACTATTCGAACCTGAGATCCCGCCAAATACCGGGAATATCATCCGCCTGTGCGCCAACACCGGCTTCAATCTGCATATTATTGAGCCGATGGGTTTCACCTGGGACGATAAACGCCTGCGCCGCGCCGGGCTGGATTACCATGAATTTACCGCCGTTCAGCGCCATCGTGATTATGCTGCCTTCGTGGAAAGCGCCAGGCCGCAGCGCCTGTTCGCCCTGACCACGAAAGGCACACCGGCTCACAGCGCGGTCAGCTATCAGGATGGCGATTTTTTGATGTTTGGCCCGGAAACGCGCGGCCTGCCGGCCAGCATTCTTGATGCCCTGCCGGCACAGCAGAAAATCCGTATTCCGATGATGCCGGACAGCCGCAGTATGAACCTGTCAAATGCGGTGTCGGTGGTGGTGTACGAGGCCTGGCGCCAGCTGGGGTACCCGGGCGCGCTATTGCGCAATTAGCCTGAGTCATTCCCGGATTGCGGCGCGCTGCGCCTTATCCGGGCGACCCGATGTCACGGGTCCGTAGCCCGGCTAAGCGCCAGCCGGGGGAAAGCAGTACGGCAGCGGATTCCGCGATAGCGGCGCAGGCGCCCGATCCTCGCTACGCAGGCAGCGCGTTATCGGGATAGCCCGCTTCTAGATACCATCGCCGTACTCAAAGGTATGGTGAATACCATTAAAGTGCTGATCCATATCCATCGCCGGCTTGTCGCTCTCTGGTTTACCGACGATACGCGCCGGTACGCCGGCAGCGGTGGTGTGCGGCGGTACGGGCTGTAGCACCACGGAACCGGCGCCAATTTTCGCCCCCCGACCCACTTCGATATTGCCGAGGATCTTCGCGCCGGCGCCAATCATCACGCCTTCACGGATTTTCGGGTGGCGATCGCCGCTGGTTTTACCGGTACCGCCGAGGGTCACGGACTGCAGAATCGACACGTCGTCCTCAATCACCGCCGTTTCGCCAACCACAATACCGGTAGCGTGATCGAGCATAATCCCGCGGCCAATTTTCGCCGCCGGATGGATATCCACCTGGAAAGAAACGGAAACCTGATTTTGCAGGAAAATCGCCAGCGCCCGGCGCCCCTGATTCCACAGCCAGTGGCCAATGCGATAGGCCTGCAGCGCGTGGAAACCTTTCAGGTACAGCAGCGGCGTGGAGTACTTATCGACCGCCGGGTCGCGGGTGCGCACGGCCTGAATATCGCAGGCGGCGGAGGCGATCATCTCCGGATCGGCGGCATAGGCCTCTTCCACCACCTCACGAATGGCGATGGCGGGCATAATCGGCGACGCTAGCTTATTCGCCAGCATATAGCTCAGGGCGCTGCCCAGATTTTCGTGCTTGAGGAGCGTTGCGTGGTAAAAACTGGCGAGCATAGGCTCACAGTCGGCCAGAGCCCGGGCTTCGGCTTTAATATTGTTCCAGACGATATCCAGTTCTTCACACGGCATTGCTGACTCCAGGCGATAGCAGAATGACCGGCCAGTTCTACGCTGACCGGGTCATCGAGGTGACAAAGGTTCCTTTAAGCTTAATTGCTGCGCTCGTCCTTGCGTGCGCGGCCTAATAAAGTCAATGCTGCCTCGCGCGCAATTTTTCCGCAATACAATACCTGATAAATTTCCTCGGTTATTGGCATTTCGACACCTAAACGCTGTGCCAGAACGCGAACTTCCTTGGTATTGCGATAGCCTTCAACCACCTGTCCAATCTTATCCTGCGCGCTTTGCACATCCATACCCTGGCCGAGCATCATGCCAAAGCGGCGGTTACGCGATTGGTTATCGGTACAGGTCAGCACCAGATCGCCCAGCCCCGCCATCCCCATAAAGGTTTCCGGATCGGCGCCCAGCGCGGTACCGAGACGCGACATTTCAACCAGACCACGGGTTATCAGGGCCGTACGCGCATTGGCGCCAAAGCCGATGCCGTCAGACATCCCGGCGCCAATGGCGATGACGTTTTTCACCGCCCCGCCAAGCTGCACGCCGATAAAATCCGGGTTGATATAGACGCGGAAGCTTTTACCGCAGTGCAGCAAGCGCTGCAGGTCGTCGGCAAATTGCGGCTCCGTGGATGCCAGCGAAATGGCCGTCGGCAGCCCTGCCGCCAGCTCTTTGGCGAAGGTCGGGCCGGAAATAACCGCCAGCGGGATCGTGTCGCCCAGCGCTTCGCGCGCGACATCCTGCAGCAGGCAACCGGTTTCAGCCTCAAGGCCTTTCGTCGCCCAGACCAGGCGCGCATCCGGACGCATCAGCGGTTTAATCTGTCGCAGAACCTCACCAAAGACGTGGCTTGGCACCACAACCAGAATGTCGCGGCTGGCAGCCAGCGCGGCAGACAGATCGCTTTCAAGATGCAGCGTGTCAGGGAAAGGGACGTCAGGAAGGAAAGCGGCATTGCAGCGGTCATGTTGCAGCGTCGCGATATGTTTCGGGTCATGGCCCCAGAGCACAACATCGTGGCCATTTCTTGCCAGTGTGATGGCAAGAGCGGTGCCGTATGAGCCGGCACCGATCACAGTCATTGCAGCATTAAGTGCGTTCATCAGGCATCCTGATGTTGTTCGGCACCTTCGCCAGCTTGCTGCTGCAGATAGTTCATGAACAGCGCATCGAAGTTCACTGGCGCAAGGTTCAGTTGCGGGAAGGTACCGCGAGACACCAGGCTGGTAATGCACTCACGAGCATACGGGAACAGAATGTTCGGGCAGTATGCGCCGAGGCAATGCGCCATCTGGTTGCCGTCAATGCCGTCGATAGAGAAGATGCCGCCCTGCTGTACTTCACACAGGAACGCGGTTTCTTCGCCCAGCGCAGCGGTTACGGTTACGCGCAGCACCACTTCGTAGACGCCTTCAGCCAGCTGGCTGGAAGCGGTGTCCAGATCAAGTTTAACTTCCGGCTGCCAGTCTTTCTGGAAAACTTGCGGCGCATTTGGCGCTTCAAAGGAAATATCCTTGGTATAGATACGCTGGATCTGGAAAGTCATTTCGGTGCTGTTTTGTTCTGACATAGTAAAACCCTTTCGTGTTGTCCTTAAATACGCCTACCCGGCCTGGGTGGACGCAAAATTAGCGCAGCAGGGGATCAAGTCCACCACGTGAATCAAGCGCATACAAGTCGTCACAGCCGCCAATGTGCTGCTCATCAATAAAAATCTGCGGAACCGTCGTGCGACCGCTGCGTTGAATCATCTCTTCACGCTTCGCGGCATTGCCATCAATCGGCAGTTCATTGAACGTTACGCCTTTGCTGTTCAGCAGTGCTTTCGCACGGATACAGAACGGACAGGTCGCTTTGGTGTAGATATCAATATTGGCCATGACTTCACTCCTGTTTTTACCCGCAGGATGTTACGCCGCAGACAAGGCTGCCCCCAACGGATCGCCGCAGCGGGGGAAACCTGACTACGTCATAAAGACGTGGGTAAATTTATTTGCCGCGTACCAGCGGAAGGTTTTCGCCGCTCCAGCCAGCGATGCCTTCTTTCAGTACAAAGACCTTTTCGAATCCGGCTTTATTCAGCGCGCTGGCAGGCTCTTGCGCCTGCATACCGGAACCGTCTACCACTATAATGGGTTGTGCTTTGTGTTTTTCCAACTCACCAACGTTATTTGCCTTGATTTCGGTCGGCAGCAGGTTGATGGAGCCCGCGATATGGCCTTTACGGAAGTCGTCACGCTGACGCAGGTCGACAACCACGGCATCTTCTTTGTTGATCAGACGCGTCGCTTCACCACGGGTAATGACTTTAACTTTCGACATCAGCCCCTTAAAGGTGGTGAACAGCACCGCCACCAGCAGCGCGATCCACGCGATGCTCAGGACGGGGTGACGGCCGACGAATTGCATAATTTCTTGCATGGGGGGTTACAACTCCCGACTAAGTGATAAAAAAACCAGGGAAGGAGTATACCTGTGCATTGCGGCAAATACAGCCAGTGAGCGCGATGTAATGTATTTTCTGCGGCCCGTCACGAAAAAATCCCCTTCCGACGACTTTCGTGCGGGCCCGACGCTCTCTTTCTTTGATCTTTTACGGTGCTTTGAACGATTCAGCTGTAGTAAAATTACGCAAATTTTCTGTCTTTGAGCATGAGGTTGTCGCAATGTCGAATTCTAAAAAGCCGATGGTACTGGTCATTCTTGATGGCTATGGCTATCGTGAAGACCAGCAGGATAACGCGATTTATAGCGCGAAAACGCCAGTCATGGACGCATTGTGGGCGAAACGTCCCCATACGCTGATTGATGCTTCTGGCCTGGAGGTTGGTCTGCCGGATCGCCAGATGGGCAACTCTGAAGTGGGTCACGTTAACCTCGGCGCCGGTCGTATCGTTTACCAGGATCTGACCCGTCTTGATGTCGAAATCAAAGAACGCACGTTCTTTGCAAATCCGGTGCTGACCGCCGCGGTCGACAAAGCCGTTGCTGCGGGTAAAGCCGTGCACATTATGGGCCTGATGTCCCCTGGCGGCGTTCACAGCCACGAAGACCACATTATGGCGATGGTAGAGCTGGCCGCCGAGCGCGGAGCAGAAAAAATCTACCTGCACGCTTTCCTCGATGGCCGCGACACGCCGCCGCGCAGCGCTGAAAACTCACTGGCGAAATTTGAAGAAAAATTTGCCGCTCTCGGTAAAGGCCGCGTGGCTTCCATTATTGGCCGCTACTACGCCATGGACCGCGACAATCGCTGGGACCGCGTTGAGCAGGCATATGATCTGATGACCCTGGCGAAGGGCGAGTTCCAGGCCGACACCGCCGTTGCCGGTCTGCAGGCCGCTTACGCTCGCGATGAAAACGATGAATTCGTGAAGGCGACCGTGATCCGTGCCGAAGGCCAGGCCGATGCCGCGATGGAAGACGGCGACGCGCTGATTTTCATGAACTTCCGTGCTGACCGCGCCCGTGAAATCACCCGTGCCTTCGTCAACGCCGATTTCGACGGTTTCGCCCGTAAGAAAGAGGTCAAACTCGACTTCGTGATGCTGACCGAATATGCCGCCGACATTAAAGTCGCCTGCGCATACCCGCCGGCGTCCCTGGCCAATACCTTCGGCGAGTGGATGGCAAAGAACGACAAGACTCAGCTGCGCATCTCAGAAACCGAGAAATACGCGCACGTGACCTTCTTCTTTAACGGCGGCGTTGAAGAGCCGTTCAAAGGCGAAGATCGTATTCTGATTAACTCGCCGAAAGTCGCAACCTACGACCTGCAGCCGGAAATGAGCTCCGCCGAGCTGACCGAAAAACTGGTTGCTGCTATCAAGGGCGGTCAGTACGACACCATCATCTGTAACTATCCGAACGGCGATATGGTCGGTCATACCGGCGTCATGGAAGCGGCAATTAAAGCCGTTGAAACGCTGGACAACTGCATCGATCAGGTTGCCAAAGCGGTAGAATCCGTCGGCGGCCAGCTGCTGATTACCGCCGATCACGGTAACGCTGAACAGATGCGCGATCCGGCAACCGGCCAGGCCCACACGGCCCATACCAACCTGCCGGTACCGCTGATCTACGTTGGCGATAAAGCCGTGAAAGTCGCCGAAGGTGGCAAGCTTTCCGATATCGCGCCAACCATGTTGTCGCTGATGGGAATGGAAATCCCGCAAGAGATGACTGGCAAGCCGCTGTTCATCGTGGAATAATCCTTCCCCATGAGGGGAAAGGCGACTTATTCAAATACATGGATCGCAACGGCTGTTCGATCCGTCCTTTACGCCAGCGCACTCAGCGCTGGCGTATTGCTGTGCGCCGCACCTGCTCAGGCGGATGACCGCGACCAGCTCAAATCTATTCAGGCCGATATCGCCGCAAAGCAGCGGGCGATCAAGCAACAGCAACAGCAACGCGCCTCCCTGCTTGCCCAGCTCAAAGCACAGGAAGAGGCCATCTCTGCCGCCGCCCGCAAACTGCGTGAAACCCAGGATACCCTGAACCAGCTGAATAAGCAGATTGACGAAATGAACGCTTCAATCGCAAAGCTGGAACGTCAGCGCGCCACTCAGGAGCGTAACCTGTCGGCGCAGCTTGATGCCGCGTTCCGTCAGGGGCCGCATACCGGGATGCAAATGATCCTCAGCGGTGAAGAGGGTCAGCGTAACCAGCGCATGCAGGTTTACTACGGTTATCTTAACCAGGCCCGCCAGGAGACCATCGCCCAGCTGAAACAGACGCGTGAAGAGGTCGCCGCGCAAAAGGCGGAGCTGGAAGAAAAGCAGAGCCAACAGCAGACGCTGGTTTACGAGCAGCGCGCACAGCAGGCAAAACTGGAACAGGCGCGGAACGAACGTAAGAAAACCCTTTCAGGCCTTGAATCGTCTATTCAGCAAGGTCAGCAGCAGCTGGGCGAAATGCGGGCCAACGAATCGCGCCTGCGCGGTCGGATCGCGCAAGCAGAAGCCGCAGCGAAGGCCCGCGCAGAGCGAGAAGCTCGCGAGGCTCAGGCCGTGCGCGATCGTCAGCAGGATGCATCCCGTAAAGGTACCACCTACAAACCGACCGAAAGCGAGCGTTCGCTGATGTCCCGCACCGGCGGTCTGGGCTCTCCGCGCGGTCAGGCCTACTGGCCGGTTCGCGGAACGTTGCTTCATCGTTATGGCGAACAGCTGCAAGGTGAACTACGTTGGAAAGGGATGGTTATCGCTGCGTCTGAAGGTACCGAGGTCAAGGCAATTGCCGATGGCCGGGTGATTCTCGCCGACTGGCTACAGGGCTATGGCCTGGTTGTGGTCGTTGAACACGGTAAAGGCGATATGAGTCTTTACGGCTATAACCAAAGCGCGCTGGTCAGCGTCGGCACTCAGGTCCGGGCGGGCCAGCCGATTGCTCTCGTAGGCAGCAGCGGCGGTCAGGGCCGTCCGTCGCTCTATTTCGAAATTCGTCGCCAGGGTCAGGCGGTCAATCCACAGCCGTGGTTGGGAAGATAAGTTTTGCTTCAATTTCGCAGAATTGCATTCGCGGTAGCCGGTACGCTGGCTATGGCATCGCCGGCATTTGCCGGTAAACTCTCCATTGTTATTGACGACTTTGGCTATCGTCCACAGACTGAAAATCAGGTACTGGCGCTGCCAGCGACCATCTCCGTCGCCGTCTTACCCAACGCGCCACACGCCCGTGAAATGGCGACTAAAGCGCACAATCTCGGCCACGAGGTGCTTATTCACCTGCCGATGGCGCCGCTCAGCAAGCAACCGCTGGAAAAAGATACGCTGCGCCCGGATATGAGCAGCGACGAGATCGAGCGCATCATCCGCGACGCCTATGGCAAAGTGCCGTACGCCGTGGGCCTGAACAATCATATGGGCAGCGCGATGACCTCCAGCCTGTTCGGAATGCAAAAGGTGATGCAGGCGCTGGAGCGCTACAATCTCTATTTCCTCGACAGCGTTACTATCGGCAACACCCAGGCCATGCGCGCGGCGCAGGGTACCGGGGTGAAGGTGATCAAGCGTAAGGTGTTCCTCGATGACACGCAGAATGAGGCCGATATTCGCGTGCAGTTCAACCGTGCCATCGCACTGGCGCGCCGCAACGGTTCCGCCATTGCTATTGGTCATCCGCACCCCACCACGGTGCGCGTCCTGCAGCAAATGGTCTATAACCTGCCGCCGGATATCACCCTGGTGCGTCCGAGCAACCTGCTGAACGAGCCGCAGGTCGATACCTCAAGGCCCGACAGCGGGCTACCGCCGTCGAAAACGACGCCGCCAACATCGCCGCGTAACCCGTTCCGCGGCGTGAAGTTCTGTAAACCGAAGCATCCGCCGGAGCCGGTATACGCCAGCCGCTTCTTCAGCATCCTGAGCGAAAGTATCCGCCAGAGCCCTCTGGTGCAGTACTACCAGCTGAAATGGCAGGGCTGGGACAACCCAACGAACTAAGCGGATCGGGAATCTGTTCGTTTTTCAGCGGCAGATTCCCGTTTATCTTCAAAGGCATACCAGGCTTTAAAATACTTCATAAAACTGTACAGGGTTGCATATAGCCCGGTCACGGCCCCCACCTTCCCATTCCGCCATGCCCCGCTAAACAGATACCACTTAAAAAAGGCGCCAATCGCGCTGATGATCCCGCGGCCCAGAGAGGGCCTGATCTTCTGATGTTTCACCAGCCGGGTGGTATAACTATTGAGCTTACTAAAGACTTCGTGCAGCGAATAAAAGGTATCGTGACGCACCCGACCCGGGAGTTTGAGGGATCGGGCGTGACCAACCACCTGATCGTCAACCGCGCGGTTGTTAAAGGCCGCCGTAGTACGATTGAATAAGCGAACCGGATAATCCGGCGATGAGACGGGATAAATAGTCCTGACGGGTTCGCCAAGCACATACCAGTAGCGCGGCAGGCGCCAGGCACAGGCGGGGTCGAGATCCTCGCCGGCTTTAAGCCTCAGAATCTCAGCGACAACCTCATTATCGAGAATTTCATCGCTATCCATGCACAGCACCCAGTCATGGCTGGCCAGCGTCGTCGCGTAGTTCATCTGCGCCCCGTGAGCGGTATAGGGGTGATGATGTACCGTCAGCCCAAACTGGCGACAGATATCCAGCGTCGCATCGGTGCTGCCTGAATCCACAACAATGCACTCATCCGCCACCTTCAGGAGCGGAGGTAAAACCTGGCCTAGCAGGCGGGCAGAATTACAGGTCAGTAAGCATACAGAGAGTTTAAGCATGGTGTTTATAAAATTAAACGGTAATTAAACGAACTGTATAAACGAATAGGCCAAAAATCGATTTAGAAAAAGTGCGTTCACGATGAAGGATCTGTGAAATGTTATCCAAATCTAAATAAAAAAAGCGCCCGCAGGCGCTCAGCGTATCTCAGCATAAAACCCGGCCGCAGCCGGGCTGCCGTTTTATCAGATTTAATCCCAGCTCAGCACCACTTTTCCGGACTGGCCGGAGCGCATCGCATCAAAGCCCTGCTGGAACTCATCGATGCCAAAACGGTGGGTAATGATCGGTGACAAATCCAGCCCGGACTGGATCAGTGCGGCCATCTTGTACCAGGTCTCGAACATTTCCCGGCCATAAATCCCTTTGATAAACAGCCCCTTGAAGATAACTTTTGTCCAGTCGATGGACATATCCGACGGCGGAATACCGAGCATCGCAATACGACCGCCGTGGTTCATGGTATCCAGCATGGTGCGGAATGCCGGCGGCGCGCCGGACATTTCCAGGCCCACGTCGAACCCTTCGGTCATCCCCAGTTCGGCCATCACATCGGTCAGGCTCTCTTGCGCAACATTCACAGCTCGCGTCACGCCCATTTTACGCGCCAGACCCAGTCGATATTCGTTCACGTCAGTAATAACCACATTACGTGCGCCGACGTGTTTCGCGACCGCAGCCGCCATGATCCCAATCGGGCCTGCGCCGGATACCAGTACATCTTCGCCAACCAGATCGAACGAGAGCGCCGTGTGGACCGCGTTGCCAAACGGGTCAAAAATCGACGCCAGATCGTCAGAAATATTGTCCGGGATTTTGAAGGCATTGAAAGCCGGAATGACCAGATATTCCGCGAAACAGCCCGGACGGTTCACGCCTACGCCGATCGTGTTACGACACAGATGTGTACGGCCAGCACGGCAGTTGCGGCAGTGGCCGCAGGTAATATGCCCTTCGCCGGAAACGCGATCGCCAATCTTAAAGCCGCGTACTTCCTGGCCGATACCCACGACTTCACCCACGTACTCATGCCCTACTACCATCGGCACCGGGATGGTTTTTTGCGACCATTCATCCCAGTTATAAATGTGTACGTCGGTACCGCAAATCGCGGTCTTGCGGATTTTGATCAGCAGATCGTTATGGCCGACTTCCGGTTCCGGTACGTCGGTCATCCAGATGCCTTCTTCCGCTTTCAGTTTGGATAACGCTTTCATCTCACGCCCTCAGGCAATCACGCCCAGTTGTTTACCGATGCGGGTAAAGGCTTCTACCGCACGTTCAATTTGTTCAGGGGTATGCGCCGCAGACATCTGGGTGCGAATACGCGCCTGGCCTTTTGGTACCACCGGATAGAAGAACCCGGTGACGTAAATCCCTTCTTTTTGCAGCTCGCGCGCAAAGTTTTGCGCAATCACGGCTTCGCCCAGCATAACCGGGATAATCGCGTGGTCGGCACCAGCCAACGTAAAGCCCGCGGCGGTCATTTTTTCGCGGAACAGGCGCGCGTTGGACCACAGGCGATCGCGCAGTTCAGCACCGGACTCCACCATCTCCAGCACTTTGATAGAGGCAGCAACAATCGCCGGGGCCAGCGAGTTGGAGAACAGATACGGACGCGAACGCTGACGCAGCCATTCAACGACCTCTTTACGTGCAGCGGTATAGCCGCCGGACGCGCCGCCCAGCGCTTTACCTAATGTCCCGGTGATGATATCGACACGGCCCATCACATCGCAGTATTCATGAGAGCCGCGACCGTTTTCGCCGACAAAGCCGACGGCGTGGGAATCGTCGACCATCACCAGCGCATCGAACTGGTCCGCCAGATCGCAGACGCCTTTCAGGTTGGCGATCACGCCGTCCATGGAGAATACGCCGTCGGTGGCGATCAGCACGTGGCGTGCGCCGGCTTCACGGGCCTCTTTCAGACGTGCTTCCAGTTCCTGCATATCGTTGTTGGCATAACGGTAGCGTTTTGCTTTGCACAAACGCACGCCATCAATGATGGAAGCGTGGTTCAGGGCATCAGAAATAATGGCATCTTCCGGGCCCAACAGGGTTTCAAACAGGCCGCCGTTGGCATCGAAACAGGAGGAGTAGAGAATCGCATCTTCCATGCCGAGGAACTCAGCCAGCTTCTTCTCAAGCGCTTTGTGGCTATCCTGCGTACCGCAAATAAAGCGCACGGAAGCCATACCAAAACCGTGGCTGTCCATCCCCGCTTTCGCGGCGGCAATCAGCTCCGGATGGTTAGCCAGACCCAGATAGTTATTGGCGCAGAAGTTAATCACATTGCTGCCGCCGACGGTAATATCCGCCTGCTGCGCCGACGTAATAATGCGTTCTTCTTTAAATAACCCTTCCGCGCGAGCGGTCTCGAGGCTATTGGTCAACTGTTCGTAAAAATCACCACGCATTGCAACTCTCCAGATTTGGCAAAATTTGGCACATATTACCCAAAGCTATACGCTGATACGAGATGATGCATGCCTGGATGAATTATTTGCAGCATAAATCACGCTCGCCAACCGCTTTTCGGCGAATGGCTGAAGCCTGCTCCATGTGGTGATATGATATGAGTATTCATGTCCGGATTGTCTCTGGACTCCATACTTCAAAGGTTACAGTTATGATCATCGTTACCGGCGGCGCAGGGTTTATCGGCAGCAACATCGTTAAAGCCCTGAATGACAAAGGCATTACCGACATTTTGGTCGTAGATAATCTGAAAGACGGCACCAAGTTTGCTAACCTGGTAGACCTGGATATCGCTGATTACATGGATAAAGAAGACTTCCTGATTCAGGTGATGGCCGGGGAAGAGTTCGGCGAAATTGAAGCCATATTCCACGAAGGCGCCTGCTCCTCCACCACGGAGTGGGACGGCAAGTACATGATGGATAACAACTATCAGTACTCCAAAGAGGTGCTGCATTACTGCCTGGAGCGTCAGATTCCGTTCCTGTACGCCTCGTCGGCGGCAACCTACGGCGGCCGCACCAGCGACTTTATCGAATCCCGTGAATATGAGCAGCCGCTGAACGTTTATGGCTACTCCAAATTCCTGTTCGACGAATACGTCCGCCAGATCCTGCCGGAAGCCGACTCGCAGATCGTTGGCTTCCGCTATTTCAACGTCTACGGGCCGCGCGAAGGGCACAAAGGCAGCATGGCGAGCGTGGCTTTCCACCTCAACACCCAGTTGAATAACGGCGAAAGCCCGAAACTGTTCGAAGGCAGCGATGGCTTCAAACGCGATTTCGTCTACGTAGGCGACGTGGCCGCGGTAAACCTGTGGTTCTGGGAAAACGGCGTATCCGGCATTTTCAACCTCGGCACCGGCCGTGCGGAATCTTTCCAGGCGGTAGCCGATGCCACGCTGGCATACCATAAGAAAGGCAGCATCGAATACATCCCGTTCCCGGAAAAGCTGAAAGGCCGCTACCAGGCATTTACCCAGGCGGATCTGACCAACCTGCGCGCTGCGGGCTACGACAAGCCGTTCAAGACCGTTGCCGAAGGCGTAACGGAATATATGGCCTGGCTCAATCGCGAAACTGACGCCGGTTCACAAAATCATTCAAGCGATAGCAAGGCGGCAACGAAGTAAATCTCCGGGGGCTTACTAAAGTCAGTGACCGGGATGAACGCAGGCAGCCAACGCAGAGATGGCTTGAAGGATGAAGTGAATGAAAATATTGGTGGTTGGCCCGTCATGGGTGGGCGACATGATGATGTCGCAAAGTCTCTATCGCACGCTCAGAGCGCGCTATCCCCAGGCAATCATCGACGTGATGGCACCCGCATGGTGCCGTCCGTTGCTGTCACGAATGCCGGAAGTCAACGAAGCCATCCCGATGCCGCTCGGCCATGGCGCGCTGGCGATAGGCGAGCGCCGTAAGCTCGGACACAGTCTGCGCGAACGACGCTACGACCGCGCCTACGTGCTGCCGAACTCATTTAAATCGGCGCTGGTTCCCTTCTTCGCCAACATCCCGCACCGCACCGGCTGGCGCGGTGAGATGCGCTACGGTCTGCTGAACGACGCGCGGGTGCTGGATAAAGACGCCTGGCCGCTGATGGTTGAACGCTATGTCGCGCTGGCCTATGACAAAGGGGTCATGCTCAGCGCCAAAGACCTGCCGCAGCCGCTGCTGTGGCCGCAGCTGCAGGTTTTTGACGGGGAAAAATCGCAGGTCTGCAATGCATTCAACATCTCTGCCGACCGTCCGATCATCGGCTTCTGCCCCGGAGCGGAGTTTGGCCCGGCAAAACGCTGGCCGCACTACCACTACGCCGAGCTGGCAAAGCAGCTTATCGACGAGGGGTATCAGGTGGTTCTGTTCGGTTCGGCCAAAGACCATGACGCCGGCAACGATATCCTTGCCGCGCTGAATACCCGGCAGCAGGCATGGTGTCGCAATCTGGCCGGAGAAACCCAGCTTGAACAGGCGGTCGTCCTGATTGCCGCCTGTACGGCCGTCGTCAGTAACGATTCCGGTCTGATGCATGTTGCCGCGGCATTGAACCGCCCGCTGGTGGCGCTGTATGGCCCAAGCAGCCCCGACTTCACCCCGCCGCTGTCCCACAAAGCGCGGGTGATTCGCCTGATTAGCGGCTACCACAAAGTCCGTAAGGGCGATGCCGCGGAAGGTTATCATCAGAGCCTGATCGATATTACGCCGCAGCGCGTACAGGAAGAGCTAAACGCGCTCCTGCAGGAAAAAACCGATAAAGAGGAAGCGTAGCGGATGCGGGTATTGATCGTAAAAACCTCGTCCATGGGCGACGTCCTGCATACGCTGCCCGCGCTGACCGATGCTGTGCAAGCTTTTCCCGGCATTCGCTTTGACTGGGTCGTCGAGGAGGGGTTCGCACAGATCCCGTCCTGGCATGAAGCGGTCGATCGGGTGATTCCCGTCGCCATTCGTCGCTGGCGTAAAGCCTGGTTTTCTGCCCCCATCAGGGGCGAACGCCAGGCCTTTCGCGATGCCGTACGGGCACAGAAATATGACGCGATTATCGATGCTCAGGGTCTGGTCAAAAGCGCCGCGCTGGTCACCCGGCTGGCGCACGGCGTGAAGCACGGTATGGACTGGCAAACCGCCCGCGAGCCGCTGGCCAGCTTGTTCTACAATCGCCGTCACCATATCGCGAAGCAGCAGCATGCCGTTGAGCGCACCCGCGAACTGTTCGCCAAAAGCCTGGGCTACACCCGGCCGGAGAGTCAGGGAGATTATGCCATCGCCCGCCACTTTACCCGCCAGGATGCCGCCTCTGCGGTGCCGTATCTCGTCTTCCTCCATGCCACGACCCGCGATGACAAACACTGGCCAGAAAGCCACTGGCAGGCGCTTATCGCTCTGCTGGCCGACAGCGGCCTGCAGATTAAGTTGCCGTGGGGCGCCCCGCATGAAGAAGCGCGGGCCAAACGGCTGGCGGATGGCCACGACTTTGTCGAAGTACTGCCGCGCATGAGTCTGGAGCAGGTCGCTCAGGTTCTGGCGGGCGCCAGAGGCGTGGTTTCCGTTGATACCGGCCTGAGCCATCTGACCGCCGCGCTCGATAAAGCCAATTTTACGTTATATGGTCCCACCGACCCGGGGTTGATTGGCGGTTACGGTAAAAATCAGTATGTCGTACGTCCGGAAAGCGGCAACAGTACCGAGGATATTTCCGCCGCCCGCATCGCGCAGCTGCTGCAATCTCAGGGGCTGATTTAATGGGTTCACTGTACAAGCAAATTTACCGCTACACGCGTCCGCGGGCTTTTCGCCATAACGAAAATCTCTGGCCGTATACCAAAATCACCCGTGCCGAAAGCGGTGAAATCCGCACGCTGCAGTACAAAGGTCAACACGTTCCGCTGGTCAGCCTGAGCGCGTTAAAAAACAGCGCGCATGGCGAGGTTTTGTTGACGGCGACCGGCCCCTCCACCCGCCGTATTGATTTTTCACGGCTGCCGGAGAGCGTGCCGGTGATGGGTGTCAACGGCGCCTGGTTTCTCTCTGATACGCTCAGGTTTTCGTTCTACACCATTGTCGATATGGAGTTTTACGACAAGCAACCCGACATTATTCGCTCGGTGATCGGCCAGCCCGATCTTGTGCTGTTTACCACCATGCACGGGATCGCCAAAATCTACGATCGCTATCCGGCCGATCTGCGCTGCCGCCTGGCGCTGATTGAAGACGGCTGCTATAAAATTTACCAGCCTAAAGTCGCCAGCAGCATGATGCGGCAAACCTATCAGCATATCGAAGCGCTGCGCTTCCACCCTGAGCGCCAGGATATCTGCTTTAGCACCGATATCCGCCACGGGGTCTTTGATGCCGGCACCGTGGTCTACTGGTCCTTACAGATCCTCGCCTGGCTGGGGTTCGACACTATTCTTATCAGCGGGCTGGACATGAATAATTTCCACGAACCGCGGTTCTACGAAACACAACAGAATAAACTGCCTTCCTACCTGGCAAACAAAGTGGATGACCTGGTCATGCCGTCCTTTTCGCACGCCGCTTGTGTGCTACAACAAAACCATATTCGGGTCATCAATTTCTCCCAGGAGAGCGCGGTGCCGGAATCGATTTTTGCAAAGGTTTCTTTTGATGCGTACTTTAAAAATAAGTAACTATGCCATTCAGGGTTACTCCATTTTCTTTCCCTTATTTTTATTTTTCAGCGCTATTTTTTGCATCTCCACCCGGACGAATAACCTGCTCCACCTGTCGATTCTGCTGTTCCTGCTGTCTTTACTGAACAAAGACCATCGCCAGGCGCTGGCGGAGAGCACCCGCCAGCAATGGCTGACCTATGCGCTGCTGGTGGTCTTCTTTGTCTACTATGCGCTCAGCAATCTCTGGGGGCATACGCCGCAACATATTGACTCGCCGCTGACTCACGGCACCTACCTCATCTTCTACCTGCTGCTGCTCACCACCCTGATGGGCCATCCCCGCACCCGGCATCTGGCGCTGCTCAGCGTGGTTGCCGGAGTCACCGTGCTGTCTGTCTGGACGCTGGCGATAGACCATACGCTGGTTCTGACCTTACGCGAAGTCTCAGCGGAAAACCCAGGCCCGACCAACGTTATCGACCTGGCAGGATACTGTGGCATCGCCATCTTAATTTGCTGCCTGCTGTTGCAAGAGAAAGCCAGCCATTATCTCTATGTGCCGATCGCTATCCTGCTGGTGATGATGGTCTTTACCCAGAGTCGCGGGCCGATTATCGCCCTGGCGCTGGCCTTCTGCTGCACGCTGCATCTGCAGGTGTTTACGCGCCGTAATTTAGCGATCGTCGCCACGCTGGCGGTGGTGCTCGGGCTGGTCTTCTTCCTGACGCCGGTTGGCGACCTGCTGTTAGCCCGCTTTGAGGAGATGGGGACACAGAGTGGTCTACGTTTCAGTATCTGGCGCCATACGCTGGCGGAAATCGCGGACCATCCCTGGCTGGGTCGGGGGTTCGATTATGGACTCGAATTCATTAACTACAGCGGTGAACACATCACCACCACCCACAGCGTCTATCTCGGCTCGCTGCTGAAAGGCGGCATCATTGGCCTGCTGCTGCTGCTGGCGGTCATCGCCAGCGGATTATGGCGGGCATGGTGCAAACGCCGCGGCGACAGCCGATACAGCCTGGCGATTTTCATGTATGCATTGATTTTTATGGCGTCGCAGGGGATGTTTATCGTCAGCAACCCGCGAGAAACCTGGGTGCTGTTCTGGCTACCGCTCGGGATTGCGTTGAGCAACAACCTGACGGCGAAACGGCCGTAAGGCCGTCGTGAAAGCGTAACCGAAAAGGGCCCGTCCGGGCCCTTTTTTATTACCGCAAACGCGTGGCAACCAGACTATCAGCCTGCTCCTGGATCATCGGCCATATGGCGTCAATCGGGACATCCGCCACGTTCTCTTCCTCGCAGACAATCTGCCTGGCCTTAGCATAACCCGGAGCCCAAATGGTATAACCCGGCAGGCCAGTATCCTTGAGCTTGCGCTTGTTATAGACCGCCACCATCGGCTTATCAAACACCCTGGCAATATGCACAATGGAAGTGTCAGCGGTAATCACCAGATCGCAGCAGCGGATAACTTCTACCGCCGAGTTGATATTGCTGTCAGCCAGATACAGGGCCATATCCAGCCCAAGCTGACGGATTTTCTCGCTGCGACCGACCATCACCACGCTCACTTTATAGGGGAGCTGACGGAGCCGTTCAATGAGCGCGGCGACCTGATGACGGCAGAAATCCTTATCTGTTGAGGCGGTAAAAGGATTGATGGCCACGCATAGCTGTCTGTCACTTTCTGTCGCCAGTAACTTTTCCACTCGCTGGCGCTCGCGTATATCGCCGGGAACGTGATAATGATAGTGCTCATCTCTCACGCCAAAAAGCTTAACCACCTGTTTATAACGGGCGGAAATATGGCTTTTGCTATCATAAAAGGTGATTGACTGGTCATACAGCTTATATTTCTCTTTATTAAAACCAATGACGCAGGGCGCGCGTAAATCAGAGAGAAACTTAAACCGTTCATAGGTTTTCACGTCATCAAAATCTATAACCGCATCAAAATTAAGTGCGCGTAACGCCGCGAGTGACATGCGCGGTTTATACAAATATACATTCTCAAGAAATATTGAGCCTGCTAATATTTGCATGCATACAGGACCGGTGAGGACAGAAACTTTATAGCCGTGCTCGGCGAGAAGTCTGGCACAGCCGGTGGTTACCACCATGTCGCCGACTTTATCATCCAGACGCAGTAATAAAATGCGCTTCACCTGAGCGGGATTGAACGGCTGGCGCTCAGCTTTATTTCTATAACGAAAATTAATTAAATTAAATTTAATGTCGCGGAAAAAAGCATTTTTCTTCCGCGTCAGTTGTTTAAGGATACGCATACGGTACCTTAGGGTGCCTTTTATCGCTGTGTGTGTTTCCGCTGGTAATATTCTGCCAACGTCATCCCCTTCACCTGCGGCGCCAGCCAGTTAAAAAATGCTTCCAGGTCGACATATAACTGCTCGATATCCTGTTTATTTTTAAATGTTGGGCTGCCGCCAGGCATATACTCAGAAGAGTGCAGCATATATTCGACGTAATCATTACCCTGAGTCAATGTCTGCTGCACCACTTTCTTCATGGTGTCGACATTTCCCCCCATCGGGCGCAGCCAGTGAACGGAAGGCGAACGCACTTTGCCGCGCAAGCGATCGTAGCCCTGCTTCACGCTGTTCATCCAGCCGGAGTGCTTATATTGAATGCTCATCGGCACTTCCAGCAGCGAAGAGCCGCCTTCGCGACTGATATCGTTCTCGTCAAGGAAATAGGCATGCTGCGGGAAACGACGGTAATCGGTACCACCGTCCCCCTGCGGGGCGCCTTTCGCCGTCTTCCAGTTGACCCGCGGCGTGACCGAGCAGTCAACCAGATAGCCATGCTCCACCAGCAGGCGGGCGTAGCGCTCATCAAACGCCCAGCGTCCGGCGCGATGGCTGACCATTTTCGTCTGGAAAGTGTCTTCCAGCAGATGCGTCATGTAAGCGACTTTTTCGCGCATCGCCGCATCGGAATATTCAATCAGATAGGGTTTATGACGCCAGTCGTCATCGGTCAACGGGTCCGTCGGCGGGCTGTTCCAGGCATGGAGGTGCATGCCGATTTCCGCCGTCCCGCGGGCAATCACATCTTTGGCGAATTCGATATAAAAGGGATCGATCGCCATTTCATAGTTGGTCAAATAGACCGGTTTAAAACCATACTTTTCGCAAAGCTGCTGAAAACGCGGTAAATAGCGCGCATTCTCGGTGGTAATGCTGTCATGTTTTTGCCAGAGGTTATCGCCCTCTGTATCAATCGTGATGAGAAATGCGGGATTGTGCACGAAAACGTCCTCAGAGCATACGTATCGGGTCATGGTAGAGCAATACAACGCTTCTCTCAATCAGTCTGATCCCCTAGAATCGGAAACCTGATATTGAATGAAGAACAGAGAATGACGCCTGAAACCCGCTCTTCCGGCCCTGTGACCCCGACGCGAATCCTGGTTATTAAGCTGCGCCATCATGGCGATATGCTGCTGATCACGCCGCTCATTCACGCCCTCAAACAGCAATATCCCGCGGCCAGCGTTGATGTCCTGCTGTATGAAGAAACCCGGGATATGCTCGCCGCCAATCCTGATATCAATCAGATTTTCGCCATTGATCGGCGCTGGAAAAAACAGGGCACCGGCCACCAGCTCAAGATGGAGTGGCAGCTGATTCGTGCGCTGCGCCAGCAGCGCTACGATATGGTGCTCAATCTTGCCGATCAGTGGCCAAGCGCAATTATCACGAAACTGACCGGCGCGCCAATCCGCATCGGCTTTGACTTCCCGAAGCGTCGTCACCCGGCATGGCGTTTTTGTCATACCGCTCTAGCCTCAACACAGCAGCATAACCAGCAGCACACCGTGCAGCAGAATCTGTCGATTCTGGCGCCGCTTGGGCTGGAGATGAATGACGCGCCGGCGAAAATGGGCTACAGCGAGCAGGACTGGCACGTCAGCCGCGCGCTGCTGCCGGAAGGATTTCAGGACAACTATATCGTCATTCAACCGACCTCCCGCTGGTTCTTTAAGTGCTGGCGCGAAGAGCGAATGAGCGCCCTGATTAACGCCCTCTCTGACGCAGGCTACCCGGTCGTGCTGACCTCCGGTCCCGATGCCAAAGAGAAGCAGATGATCGACACCATTATGGCGGGCTGCCCCAATGCTCGTTTGCACTCCCTAGCCGGTCAGCTGACTCTGCGCCAGCTGGCATCCGTCATCGATCATGGCCGCCTGTTTATCGGCGTCGACTCCGTACCGATGCATATGGCCGCCGCGCTGGGTACGCCGCTGGTGGCGCTGTTCGGCCCCTCCAAACTCACCTTCTGGCGTCCATGGCAGGCGAAAGGTGAGGTGATCTGGGCAGGTGATTTCGGCGCTATTCCCGACCCGGATGATATCGACACTGGCACAGACGAACGTTATCTCGATTTAATTCCCACCGACGCGGTTATCGCGGCGGCGAAAAAGGTACTGGCATGAGCAAATTCAGGCTGGCCCTGGTGCGACAGAAATATCGCCCGGACGGCGGCGCGGAGCGCTTTGTCTCCCGCGCGCTGGAAGCCCTTGATAGCAGCAATCTTGAACTGAACGTCATTACTCGCGAATGGCAAGGGCCGGTGAAACCCGACTGGAATATTCATATCTGCAACCCGCGTAAGTGGGGGCGGATCAGCCGCGAACGTGGTTTCGCCGACGCCGCCCGCCGGCTGTGGCAGAGCGAACATTTCGATCTGGTGCAGAGCCACGAACGCATTCCCGGCTGCGACCTGTACCGCGCCGGGGACGGCGTGCACCGCCGCTGGCTACAGCAGCGCTCGCGCATTTTGCCCGGCTGGAAAAGCCGCCTGCTGTTTGCCGACCGCTACCATCGCTATGTCATGCAGGCTGAGCGCGAAATGTACCAGGACTCGCACCTGCGCGGCGTCATCTGCAACGCGGAGATGATAAAACGCGAGATTATTGAAGACTTCGGCCTGCCGGCGGAGAAAATCCACGTTATCTATAACGCCATTGATAACCAGCGTTTTCTGCCGCCTACGGAAGCGGCCTTTGTTGCGCTACGTCACCAATGGAATCTGCCGCTGCAGGCGACCTGCCTGATCTACGTCGGCTCCGGCTTTGAGCGCAAGGGGCTGGATGCGGCGATCCGCGCCATCGCCCCCACCGATCGCTATCTGCTGGTCGTCGGTAAAGACAAAGATCAGAATCGCTATCAGTCGCTGGCGAAAACCCTCAACTGCGAGGAGCGGGTCCGCTTTTTCGGCATGCAGTCGGAAACCCTGCCGTTCTATCAGATGGCCGACGGCCTGCTGCTGCCGACGCTGTACGATCCGTTCCCCAACGTTATTCTCGAAGCGATGGCCTGCGGCCTGCCGGTCATTACCACCACCGGCTGCGGCGGCGCGGAGTTTATCGTTCAGGGCAGCAATGGCTACGTTTGCGATGCGCTGGATATCCCGGCCCTGCAGGAGTCGGTTAGCGCCCTGCCCGCCCGGGCGTTAGGCTCTGCGGAAGGGGAACGCGCCCGCGAGCGCATCATGACCTGCACCAGCGAACGACTCTCGACGCAGCTGCTCTCCCTCTATCAGGATCTGGTGAAATAACGATGCGTATACTGTTTGTGATCGACGGCCTGCCCGGCGGCGGGGCGGAGAAGGTCGTGCTGACCCTGGCTGAGCATTTTCTGCGCCAGGGCGAACGGGTCTCACTGTTTTCCCTGCGCGACGTCTGCGATTATGCGCTACCGGAAGGGCTGGATTATCAGGTTGTGAGTGACCGCAGCCGGACACCCTGGCGCAAAATCACCGAACTTTCGCGCCGCGCCCGCCAGCTGGATGCCGCCATCGTCACAGCCGAACAGCAGGGTGAATTCGATCTGGTGCTCTCCAACCTGCATAAAACCGATCGCATTGTCGCCCGCAGCCGGTCGCTGAAAAACCGGAACGTCTGGTTCTGCCTGCATGGCGTCTTTTCCACATCATATCTGGGCCATCGCACCGGATTTGATCGCTGGATGAAACAGCAGAAGATTAAGCGTGTCTATCAGGGACGCAACGTCATTACCGTCTCCGATGCGGTAGGTCAGGATCTGGTCGAACAGTTCGCCATCCGCCCGGCACAGTTAAAAACCATTTATAACCCGTTCGATATTCCCGCTCTGCGCGCCGCCGCCGATGCGCCTGGCGAGCAGCCCGCGGGGGATTATATTATTCACGTCGGTCGGTTCCACCCGGGGAAACGCCACGATCGCCTGATCGAAGCCTATGCGCAAAGCGGAATCACCGCGCCGCTGGTGCTGCTGGGTCAGGGTAAACCGGAGCAGGAACAGCGCCTGCGCCAGCTGGCGCAGCAGCTACAGGTTGCCGATCGTGTTCTGTTTAAAGGCTTTCAGAAAAACCCGCTGCCGTGGATTAAGCATGCGCGGATGCTGGTGCTCAGCTCCGACAGCGAAGGCTTTGGTAACGTGGTGGTTGAGGCGCTGCTGCTAAATACCCCGGTGGCCAGCACCCGCTGTCCTGGCGGGGTGACGGAAATTCTCACCGGCGAATTAGCCAGCGGCCTGGCCGATCTGAACAGCCCGGCGCTGGCCCGGACGATGCAAAGCATTTACCATAACCCACCAGCTATCGAACCTTCCGCACTGGAAAAATTCAGCGTGGATACGATTTGTCAGCAGTACCGTCAGCTGCGTCGCGGCTGACGCCGCTATTTAACCAGGATCGAATGATTTATGAGTCAAACGCCTTTACTGAGCATTGTGGCTGCCGTTTATAACGGCGAAAAATTCCTTGCGCAATTCTTTGAGTGCATTGAACAACAGCAGCTGGAAAGCTATGAGCTGATCCTGGTCAACGACGGTTCGACGGACGGTAGCCTGGCGGTTATCGACGAATGGAAAGCGCGCTTACCCCATATTATCGTGCTGGAACAGGAAAACCAGGGCGTCTCGGTCGCGCGTAATACCGGCCTGGCGGTGGCAACCGGCAAGTACCTGGCCTTCCCGGATATTGACGATAAGCTTTATCCCGGGATGTACCGTACGCTGCTGGAGATGGCCGAAAAGGGCCGCCTTGATGTCGCCACCTGTAACGGCCGCTACGTTTACGAAACCCGCAAAGATATCCACCCTATTCTTCCACCGGACCGTCTGCCGTCGACCGGCATCCTGCCAGGCCACGTCTGGCTTAAACAGGCGCTGGATTCGCGCAAGTTCCTGCACGTGACCTGGCTGAATATCTATCGCCGCGAATTTATCATGCAGCACAAGTTCCACTTCGAGCCCGGATTACGTCATCAGGACATTCCGTGGACCACCGAAGCGCTGCTGGCGGCTGAACGCGTGCAGTACACCAGCGAACAGTTCTACGATTACTATATTCACTCGGAATCGGTGTCGCACAAACCGGACAATGACGATACGTTGATGCGCTCGGCGCGCCACTACATGAAAATTCTGGAGATGCTGGAGGCCATCAACCAACGCTATCCTGATAAGGTGCGTCATATTTCCGCCTGCCGCTGGCAAATTGCCAAAGAGGGGCTGGGAATTATTCATACCTTTGATAGCATGAAAGATGAGTCAAAAAAGCATATTATCATTAAAGAATTCTTTGACCGCGGCATCTGGCGTCTGATCTGGAAAAATGCGCGTACCTTCCGTTTACGCTGGCGCCTTGGCCGACGCTATTTGCGCATTAAACGCTATCGCGACGCGACCTGACTCTGAATCCCGTTGTTTCCGCCAAAGAGATAGCTTTACGCGGGCTAAATGCTTAGAATTTGCCCGCTAAAACATAAATCGGATAAATCGCTTGGAATTGCTTTATACCACCCTACTCTATCTTATTCAGCCGCTGGTATGGCTGCGACTGCTGCTGCGCAGCCGTAAGGCCCCTGCCTACCGAAAGCGCTGGGCTGAACGTTATGGCTTCTGTCAGAACAAGGTAGCGCCGGATGGGATTCTGCTGCATTCCGTTTCCGTGGGTGAGACGCTTGCTGCTATCCCGCTCGTGCGCGCGCTGCGCCACCGCTACCCCTCGCTGCCTATCACCGTCACCACCATGACGCCGACCGGCTCAGAACGCGCCATGTCCGCCTTCGGCAAAGATGTTCATCATGTCTATCTGCCTTACGATTTGCCCTGCGCAATGAACCGCTTCCTCAACACGGTGCAACCGAAGCTGGTTATCGTGATGGAAACCGAGCTGTGGCCAAATATGGTCGCCGCGCTGCACAAACGTAAAATCCCCCTGGTCATCGCCAACGCCCGTCTGTCGGAGCGTTCCGCCAAAGGCTACGCGAAACTGGGGAAATTTATGCGTCGGCTGCTCAGTCGCATCACGCTGATTGCGGCGCAGAATGAAGAAGACGGCAATCGCTTTCTGGCTCTGGGCCTGAAGCGCAACCAGCTGGCGGTCACCGGCAGCCTCAAATTTGATATTTCCGTGACGCCAGAGCTGGCCGCGCGCGCAATTACCCTCCGCCGCCAGTGGGCGCCGCACCGCAAAGTCTGGATCGCCACCAGCACCCACGACGGTGAAGAACAAATTATCCTGCAAGCGCACAGGAAGCTGCTCGATACTTTCCCGGATCTGCTGTTGATTCTCGTCCCTCGTCACCCGGAGCGCTTCGCCGATGCACGAGAAATGGTGCAGAAAGCGGGGATGAGCTTCACGCTACGCAGCACCGGCGAAATCCCGTCGAACAGTACCCAGGTGGTGATCGGCGATACCATGGGCGAGCTGATGCTGCTGTACGGCATTGCCGACCTCGCCTTCGTCGGCGGCAGCCTGGTCGAACGCGGCGGTCACAACCCGCTGGAGCCGGCGGCACACGCCATCCCGGTACTGATGGGCCCGCACACGTTCAACTTCAAAGATATTTGCGCCAAGTTGCAGCAGGACGATGGCCTGATTACGGTCACCGACGTCAGTTCGCTGGTCACCCAGGTCTCCAATCTGCTCACCGATGAAGACTATCGTCTGTGGTACGGCCGCCACGCGGTAGAAGTGTTGCATCAAAACCAGGGCGCGCTCTCGCGTCTGCTACATTTACTGCAACCCTATCTGCCGCAGCGGAGCCACTAATGTCGACCCGACTGTCCGTCGTAATGATCGCCAAAAATGCGGCGGATCTGCTGGCTGATTGCCTGGCCTCGGTAGCGTGGGCCGATGAAATCGTGCTGCTGGACTCCGGCAGTAGCGATAACACCGTCGAACTGGCCCGTCGCCTCGGCGCAACGGTCTACATCAACAGCGACTGGCAAGGCTACGGTATTCAGCGTCAGCGCGCCCAGGACTACGCGACCGGCGACTATGTGTTGATGATTGATACCGATGAACGCGTGACGCCGGAGCTGGCCTGCTCACTTCGCCGTGTACTGGAGGCGCCCCAAAAAGGTGCCGTCTACAGCATCGCCCGGCGTAACTATTTCCTTGGCCGCTTTATGCGCCATAGCGGCTGGTATCCCGACCGCGTCATGCGTTTGTACGAACGCAGCCGTTTCCGCTATAACAATAATCTGGTGCACGAATCGCTCGATGCCAAAGGCGCGCAGGTTATCGAACTGTCGGGCGATTTACTGCATCTGACCTGCCGCGACTTCTCCGGCTTCCAGCAAAAGCAGCTGGCCTATGCCTCTGCCTGGGCACGGGAGCGCCACCAGAAGGGGAAGAAGACCTCTCTGGCGAGCATTTTCGGCCATACGCTGGGGGCTTTTGTGAAAACGCTGCTGCTACGCGGCGGCGTGCTGGATGGTAAACAGGGCTGGCTACTTGCCGTGGTCAACGCGCAGTATACGTTTAATAAATACACCGAGCTGTGGGCGCTGAGCCGCGGCTACTCAGAGAAAGTGTAATTATGAGCACAAAAGCGATCTATCCGGGCACCTTCGACCCCATTACCAACGGGCATATCGATATCGTCACGCGTGCCGCCAGCATGTTTGACAAGGTGCTGCTGGCCATTGCCGCCAGCCCGAGCAAAAAACCGATGTTCACCCTCGACGAGCGTATTGCGCTGGCGGAGCAGGCAACGGCGCATCTGGTCAACGTCGAGGTGGTTGGTTTCAGCGATCTGATGGCGAATTTTGCCCGCGCGCAGCAGGCGAATATCCTCATTCGCGGTTTACGTGCGGTGGCGGACTTCGAATATGAGATGCAGCTGGCACATATGAACCGCCACCTGATGCCAACCCTGGAAAGCGTCTTCCTGATGCCCTGCAAAGAGTGGTCGTTTATCTCTTCATCGCTGGTGAAGGAAGTGGCGCGCCACCAGGGCGATGTTTCCCACTTCCTGCCGGCCAACGTACACCAGGCGCTGCTGAAAAAGCTGTAATCTTGCGCCGTCCGGGCTACCCGCCAGCAATCGCGTGAACCCGTACCCGGCTGGCGAGGCGTCACCGGGATCGTGGCGACATCAGCACCTTACTTCTGACACTGGCGGCAATAAAATGTTGCCCGCTGAGCATGTTTGCTGGCTGTAATCGGCGTGCCGCAAACGCGACAAAGCTCGCCCTTGCGGCCATAAACCTGCAGCTCCTGGGCGAAGTAGCCCGGCTTGCCATCACTTTGCAGGAAATCCTTCAGCGTCGTGCCCCCCTGCTCAATCGAGCGTAGCAGCACCGCTTTAATCACTTTTACCAGCCGTTCACACTCTTCGCGTGAAAGCGAAGACGCCAGCCGATCGGGATGGATCCCGGCCGAAAACAGCGATTCGCTGGCGTAGATATTGCCGACCCCGACCACCAGTTTGTTATCCATCAGCCAGGGCTTAATAGCGGTTTTCTTTTTCGCGCACTTCTGCTGCAAATAGTCGGCATTAAAATCATCGCTCAAGGGCTCTGGGCCAAGATGTGCCAGCGCAGGATGCCCTTCCAGCGAGCGGGTCCACAGCCAGGCGCCAAAGCGGCGTGGGTCGGTGTAGCGCAGGACCTTGCCATTACTCATCACGAGGTCAACATGATCGTGCTTTTCTGCAGGCAGCTCTTCACTCAGAATTCGCAGACTTCCCGACATCCCAAGGTGGACGATAATCCAGCCGCCGGGCAGCTCAAGCAGCAGATATTTGGCACGGCGCTGCACGCTCAGCACCGGTATGTCGCTCAAACGATAGATTTCTTCACTGACCGGCCAGCGCAGACGCCCGTTGCGAATAACGGCGTGCAGAATGGTTGCGCCCACCAGGTATGGTTCGATGCCACGCCGGCTGGTTTCTACCTCAGGTAATTCAGGCATTCGTTTTCCTCCGTTAACCCAGAGTATTGTGCTGCAGCAACAGACGACAGGGAAGCAAATTCCCGGCAGGGTTTATCCGACGGGTTCTGCCGGACAAAAAACAAAAAACCCCGCCGGAGCGGGGTTTTCTTTACAAGGAAACTAAAATTATTTGATTTTAGCTTCTTTGTATAAAACGTGCTGACGGACAACTGGATCGAATTTTTTCAGTTCCAGTTTTTCCGGCTTAGTACGTTTGTTCTTCGTGGTGGTATAGAAGTGACCAGTACCAGCAGAAGAAACCAGCTTGATTTTCTCACGAATACCTTTAGCCATGATTTATTTCCTCTTAGTACTTAGTACTTTTCGCCACGGGCACGCAGTTCAGACAGAACTGTATCGATGCCTTTCTTATCAATAACACGCATACCTTTAGCAGATACACGCAGGGTGACAAAACGCTTTTCGCTCTCAACCCAGAAACGGTGAGAGTGCAGGTTCGGCAGGAAACGGCGTTTGGTCGCGTTCAGTGCGTGGGAACGGTTGTTACCGGTCACCGGACGCTTGCCAGTAACTTGGCAGACTCGGGACATGTCTATTCTCCAAAAATCAAATTAGCTCGAGCTTCGTATGGGGTATCGGCGCCTCGTCAGGCTTTACAGCCCGGTCATCGCAGTTCTAAGTGAACCATCGATTGCCAGGCCCAAATGCCAAACCCGAGATTCTCAAAGGTGGCGTAGTATACGCTGACTCGGCGATGTGCTCAAGTCCCGAACAGACAAAGATCCCGCTGGATCGCGTGATCGGGGCTAAATCCAGCCGCGTTCGGCAAAAGATACGTACGCACCGCGGCCGATTACAAGATGATCGAGTACTCGTATATCCATGAAACCACAACACTTTACCACACGTTCGGTCATCAGTCTGTCGGCCTTACTCGGCTCGGGACTACCGGACGGATGATTATGTGCAAGGATCACCGCAGCGGCGTTCACTTTGATGGCTTCGCGTACAATTTCTCGCGGATGCACCTCTACGTGGCTAAGAGTACCAGAAAAAAGCCGGCTATGTTTCAATACCCGGTTCTGATTATCTAAAAAGATCACGATGAAGATCTCCCGCTCTTCATCGGAGAGATGGCTTTGCAAAAACTCCAGCGTCATCATCGGCGTGACCAGAGAGGGCTCTTCAACCAGCCGCAGGCTAAAATAACGCCGCGCCAGCTCGGCCACTCCTTTTAGCTGGGCATATTTCGCCAGGCCAATCCCGTCGACCGTCTCAAACTGTGCTTTATTCGCTGACAGCAGGCCATACAGCGAACCAAAACGCTGTAACAGGTCATGCGAGTACGCCATGACATCTTTGTCCCGCGTCCCGGTGCGTAAAAACAGCGCCAGCAGCTCAACGTCCGACAACGTTTCAATGCCGTAAAGCCACATTTTTTCCCGTGGCATCAGGGGTTCCGGTGCATCCATAGGGCCTCTCCTTTCTCGTGCCCCTATCCTGGCACAGCCCGACGGTGCTGCCGACTGCCGTATCTACCTGTTGCGTAGCGCCTCGCAAAGTGAATGCCTGGCAGTCACGCGACGGCGACGGGATTGTGGTAATATGCGCGGATTCTGGTGTACTGCAACAGGAAAGAATCATGATGAGTCTGGCTGGTAAAAAGATCGTTCTTGGCGTGAGCGGCGGCATTGCTGCTTATAAAACGCCGGAACTGGTGCGCCGCCTGCGTGACCGTGGCGCGGATGTGCGTGTTGCCATGACGGAAGCCGCCAAAGCCTTCATTACGCCACTGAGCCTGCAGGCGGTGTCTGGCTATCCGGTCTCCGATAGTCTGCTCGATCCGGCAGCGGAAGCGGCGATGGGTCACATAGAGCTGGGCAAATGGGCGGACCTGGTTATCCTCGCCCCGGCAACCGCCGATCTGATTGCCCGCGTTGCGGCCGGTATGGCCAACGATCTGGTTTCTACTATCTGCCTCGCGACCCCCTCTCCGGTTGCCGTTGTCCCGGCGATGAATCAGCAAATGTACCGCGCAGCGGCCACGCAGCATAACCTCGAGGTACTCGCCTCACGCGGCCTGCTGCTCTGGGGGCCGGACAGCGGTAGCCAGGCCTGTGGCGACATTGGCCCTGGCCGCATGCTGGATCCGATGACGATTGTTGATTTAGCCGCTGCGCATTTTTCGCCTGTCAAAGATTTGCAACATCTCAACATCATGATTACCGCGGGCCCCACGCGTGAACCTCTGGATCCGGTGCGTTATATTACTAACCACAGCTCCGGCAAGATGGGGTTTGCCATTGCCGCCGCGGCCGCAAGCCGCGGGGCAAACGTCACGCTGGTGAGCGGGCCGGTTGCATTGCCGACGCCGCCGTTTGTACAGCGAATCGATGTAACGACCGCGCTGGAAATGGAAGCTGCGGTCCAGCAAAACGCCCAGCAGCAGCAGATTTTTATTGGTTGTGCCGCCGTAGCAGACTATCGTGCCGTCGCCATCGCTGAAGAAAAAATTAAAAAGCAAGGTGATGAACTCACCCTCAAAATGGTCAAAAATCCGGATATTGTTGCCGGGGTGGCGGCACTCGCGGCTAATCGGCCTTTTGTCGTAGGGTTTGCCGCCGAAACGAATAATGTGGAAGAATACGCGAAGCAAAAACGCGCGCGCAAAAATCTCGACCTGATTTGCGCTAACGATGTTTCGCAGCCTGATCAAGGCTTTAACAGCGACAGCAACGCATTACACCTTTTCTGGCAGGATGGAGATAAGCGCTTGCCACTTGAGCGTAAAGAACTCCTTGGCCAATTATTACTCGACGAGATCGTGACCCGTTATGATGAAAAAAATCGACGTTAAGATTCTGGACCCGCGCGTTGGCCAGCAATTTCCGCTGCCGACCTATGCCACCTCCGGCTCCGCCGGACTTGACCTGCGAGCCTGTCTCGACGACGCCGTAGAGCTGGCGCCGGGTGCAACCACGCTGTTGCCGACCGGTCTGGCTATTCATATCGCCGATCCCTCTCTGGCGGCGGTGATTCTGCCGCGCTCCGGGCTGGGCCATAAGCACGGCGTGGTTCTGGGCAACCTGGTTGGTCTTATCGACTCCGACTATCAGGGGCAGCTGATGGTTTCCGTCTGGAACCGCGGCCAGCAGAGCTTTACGATTGAACCTGGCGAGCGCATCGCTCAAATGGTCTTTGTACCCGTCGTACAGGCGGAATTTAACCTGGTGGAAGATTTTGACGCCACCGAACGTGGCGAAGGTGGCTTTGGTCACTCAGGGCGCGCATAAGCCCGACCACATCGAATCCGCATCCCAAAGTGCACTAATGCAATAACATCGCCGCAAACGACCGTTTGCGGTCACTTTGTGGATGTCTGCCTGACAAGTGCTTATTTTCAGGGGTATTTTAAAACATGGCAGAAAAACAAACTGCGAAAAGGAATCGTCGCGAAGAAATACTTCAGTCTCTGGCCCTGATGCTTGAATCCAGCGATGGAAGTCAGCGCATTACCACAGCGAAACTGGCGGCGTCTGTCGGGGTATCCGAAGCGGCGTTGTACCGCCATTTCCCCAGTAAAACCCGCATGTTCGATAGCCTGATCGAGTTTATCGAAGACAGTCTGATTACGCGCATCAATTTGATTTTAAAAGATGAAAAAGACACGTCGGCGCGCCTGCGTCTGATTGTGCTGCTGATTCTTGGGTTTGGTGAGCGTAATCCTGGGCTGACGCGAATTCTGACCGGCCATGCGCTGATGTTCGAACAGGATCGTCTCCAGGGGCGGATTAACCAGCTGTTTGAGCGTATCGAGGTTCAGCTGCGCCAGGTCATGCGTGAGAAGAAAATGCGGGAAGGTGAAGGTTACACCATCGATGAGGCGCTGCTGGCCAGCCAGCTGCTGGCATTTTGCGAAGGCATGCTGTCGCGTTTTGTTCGCAGCGAGTTTAAATATCGTCCGACGGATGATTTTGACGCCCGCTGGCCGCTGGTCGCCGCTCAGCTGCAGTAGCGGAAATCCCGGAGGCATATCGCCTCCGGGGCTTTCGACTTATACACCAAACTCTTCGCGGTAAGCACGTACCGTCGCCAGATGTTCAGCCATCTCCGGCTTCTCTTCCAGATAGGCAATCAGGTCTTTCAGCGTCACGATAGAAATCACTTTGCAGCCGTAGTCACGCTCGACCTCCTGAATCGCCGAGATTTCGCCGCGGCCGCGCTCCTGACGGTCCAGAGAGATCAGCACGCCGGCCAGTTCCGCGCCGTGCGCCTGGATAATTTCCATCGACTCGCGAATCGCGGTACCTGCGGTAATGACATCATCAACCAGCATGACGCGCCCCTGCAGCGGGCTGCCGACCAGATTGCCCCCCTCACCGTGGGTTTTTGCTTCTTTGCGGTTAAAGCAGTAAGGCAAATCCAGGTCATGGTGCTCCGCCAGCGCAACCGCGGTAGTCGTCGCGATAGGAATCCCTTTATAAGCCGGCCCAAACAGCAGATCGAAATCAATTCCGGAATCGACCAGCGCTTCGGCGTAGAAACGGCCTAACAGTGCCAGATCGCGCCCGGTATTAAACAGGCCGGCGTTGAAGAAATAGGGGCTCTTACGCCCGGATTTCAGCGTAAATTCGCCAAACTTAAGTACCTGCTTGTTAAGCGCAAACTCAATAAACTGGCGCTGATACGGTTTCATGGATTCGCTCCTTATCTTACTTTTCATCATTTAGGTTTACGCCAAATTCTTCACGCGTCATCAGGCGGCACAGATACGTCGATAACGCTGTGAGCCGGTCGCGTGCGGCAGCCGAGAAAGACCGCATGAAGAATAAAACGTAAAAAAAAGGGCGACTCATCAGCCGCCCTTAAAATTAATTTTCTAATGCCGCTTTCTGCGTCGCGACAATGGATTCGATACCCCCGCGGGCCAGCGCCAGCAAGGTGAGTAGCTCTTCGTGGGTAAACGGCTCGCCTTCCGCGGTGCCCTGTACCTCAATGATGCGACCATCTTCGGTCATCACCACGTTCATATCGGTTTCCGCCGCTGAATCCTCGACATATTCCAGATCGCACAGCGCTTCGCCATTGACGATACCAACGGAAACCGCGGCGACCATCCCTTTCATTGGATTGCTTTTCAGCTTGCCGGCCGCCACCAGCTTATTCAGCGCATCGGCCAGCGCCACGCAGGCCCCGGTAATGGATGCGGTACGGGTGCCACCGTCAGCCTGCAAAACATCACAATCGAGAGTAATGGTGAATTCGCCCAACGCTTTCAGATCGACCGCCGCACGCAGCGCACGGGCAATCAGACGCTGGATTTCCATAGTACGGCCGCCCTGTTTCCCTTTCGCGGCTTCACGCGCGTTACGGGTATGCGTTGCACGCGGCAGCATGCCATATTCTGCCGTGATCCAACCCTGGCCCTGGCCTTTCAGGAAGCGCGGCACGCCTTCATCGATCGATGCGGTGCACAACACTTTAGTGTCACCAAATTCGACCAGCACGGAGCCTTCTGCGTGTATTGTATAGTTACGGGTCAGGGTGACGGGACGCACCTGATTAGCGCTACGACCTGCTGGACGCATAATGATCTCTCCGGCTTGAAACGAATGTGGCGCGCATTATACACAAAATCATGCGGGATGCATGAGGTGACGCGCCTCTGACGGCGTAGATAACTGGCGCTCAGGGCTGAGCAATGCCGCCAACAGAGGGGCTGCCAGAAGGATAACGTGTATATACGGATAATGCTCGCTTATTCCTATCCTGATAAGGCCCTGAAAGCTATAATCCACCTCACTCTCCTTTAAAAACAGGAACGTCTATGATCCGCAGTATGACCGCCTATGCCCGGCGTGAAATCAAGGGTGAATGGGGCAGCGCCGCATGGGAACTGCGCTCGGTAAACCAACGATATCTGGAAACTTATTTCCGTCTGCCGGAGCAGTTCCGTAGCCTGGAGCCTGTCGTGCGCGAGCGCATCCGTTCTCGCCTGACCCGTGGCAAAGTTGAATGTACCTTACGTTTTGATCAGGATCCCAGCGCCCAGGGCGAGCTGATTCTGAACGAAAGCCTTGCAAAACAGCTGGTTAATGCCGCCAACTGGGTCAAGATGCAGAGCGACGAAGGCGAAATCAACCCGGTTGATATTCTGCGCTGGCCTGGCGTAATGGCTGCTCAGGAACAGGATCTCGATGCGATTGCCGCCGATATTCTGTCGGCCCTGAACGGTGCGCTGGATGATTTTATCGTTGCCCGCGAGACCGAAGGTCAGGCGCTGAAAGCGCTTATTGAGCAGCGTCTGGAAGGCGTCACCGCCGAAGTCGCCAAAGTGCGCGCCCATATGCCGGAAATCTTACAGTGGCAGCGCGAGCGCCTGGTTTCCCGACTGGGAGATGCGGAAGTGCAGCTGGAAAACAACCGTCTCGAACAAGAGCTGGTGCTGATGGCGCAGCGTATCGACGTCGCCGAAGAGCTGGATCGTCTGGAAGCGCACGTAAAAGAGACCTGGAACATCCTGAAGAAGAAAGAAGCCGTTGGCCGCCGTCTTGACTTTATGATGCAGGAATTTAACCGCGAGTCGAACACGCTGGCATCGAAATCCATTAATGCCGAAGTGACCAATTCCGCCATCGAACTGAAAGTCCTGATCGAGCAAATGCGCGAGCAGATTCAGAACATCGAGTAATCTCTTTTGCTGGCTCCTCTTGTTGTGAGCCAGCATTACTTTTACTTATCTGTTTTTATCATCCGTCGATCAATACCTCCCTGCACCACTGCTCATAAAACACCTCTCACATTAGTTTTTCCTGGGGAAAGTGATTCACCTTAGAAAATCTCAATCGTGATCTTACGCACAAATCGCTAATCTGCCCGACATCATTGTGGGGGATTTATGCTGCTTCATATTCTGTATTTAATCGGTATTACTGCGGAAGCGATGACCGGCGCTCTGGCGGCCGGTCGCCGCCGGATGGACACTTTTGGAGTCATCATCATTGCTACCGCCACCGCGCTGGGCGGCGGCTCAGTCCGGGATATTCTGCTGGGCCACTACCCGCTGGGGTGGGTAAAACATCCGGAATACGTCATTATCGTCGCCGTCGCGGCAGTGTTAACGACTATTGCTGCGCCGGTCATGCCCCATCTACGCCGTCTGTTTCTGGTTCTGGATGCCCTGGGGCTGGTGGTGTTCTCAATTATCGGCGCGCAAATCGCGCTGGATATGGGAGAAGGACCGGTGATCGCCTCTATCGCCGCCGTGATTACCGGCGTATTTGGCGGCGTACTGCGGGACATGTTCTGCAAGCGCATTCCGCTGGTTTTCCAGAAGGAGCTGTATGCCGGCATCTCGTTTGCGGCAGCAATTCTCTATATTGCCCTGCAGCATTACGTCAGCAGCCACGACGTGGTGGTGATCTCCACCTTGCTGTTTGGCTTCACCGCTCGCATGCTGGCGCTGCGCTGGAAGCTGGGGCTGCCCGTCTTCCACTACAACCATAACGCCCACTGATCCTCTCAAAACCCGGGTATATGTTGCCCGCTGAGCCACTGCGCCAGCGCGGCAACATCCGGGTGCTGGAGAAAGGCAACCAGCTGCCTCGCTCTCCCTGCCCCCATGCCCGGCAGACGCTGCCACTGTTCTTCAGAACGTTCTCGTAGCTGCTGCCAGTTTTCCCTCGCCAGACCGGCAAGCGCCGCCCGGGGAATCGGTACGCCAATCGCCTGGACCCAGCGCAGAAAGGGCTGCTCGCGCGCCAGGTTAAACTGGTGCCAAAGCCGCTGCCCGCGCCCGGAGGTTATCCCCGGAATCCCCTGCAGCTGCGCTGGCGTCAATGCCAGCCACGAGAACAGATGCGCCAGCGGGCGCGCATGTTGCACCGTGCGCCATACTGATTCACCCACGCCATCAAGATTCAGAACCGGTTTTGACGATAACCAGATAAGCCTTGAGAGAAACTGCGCATCACACCCCGGCGTGGTGAAATAGCAGGTCAACGGGGTAAACCGTTCCGGGGGAGGCTGCGGTTTCGTACGCTGCGCCGATCGCCATACTACGCTGTCGAGGCGCGGAATGCCCTGGCCCGCCAGACTGATTTGCAGCTGATCGCCGAGGCCAATATCCAGGCGCTTCCAGCGAGAAAGCGAGCCAATACTGACTTGCTTAACCCGTTTGTCGTCAAGGCGCTGCGGCTCCAGCAGAGCGACGACGGAAATTTTGCCGCTGCGCCCGACCCGAAAGCGAATGCCGCGCACTTCCATTAACCGCGATGCCGGCGGATATTTCCACGCAACGACCCACTCACCCTGTCCTGGCGACCACAATCGCCCGCCGGGTTCGTGGCCGCGGCGCACGACCACGCCGTCGGTAGTAAAAGGCAGAGGCGAGGTTAACCAGCGCTCTCGCCACCGTGCCACCTGCCGCGCATCAGTAACGGGCTGCGTAAAAGAGGCGCTGTGGAGAAATCCACTCTTGCGCAACAGAGCCAGACGCTGGCGCATGTCCTGAGGGCCATCTGGCCATGCCCAGATAAAGATCCCCAGTTCCGCAAGCTGCGCCGGGGTATCGAGGCGCATCAGAGTACCGGCCACTTTCGCCCGGGCATTCATTCCCCCCATTTGCTTCTGCACATGCCCGTCGCGCTGCAGGAAAATCTCTCCCTGCAGCACGCTGTTCGCCAGCTCGCCCTCCGTCATCTTCGGCACGGCCGGAATCAGCCTCACCCTGGCGGTCCAATCCTCCCCGGCTCGACCATCGCCACGGCTAATGGCCTGTGCCAGCCGCCCGTGGCGATACACTAGCGTCACGGCGACACCGTCCACTTTCGGCTGCACCCAGAGATCCGTTTTATCGCGCATCCACCGCGCAACATCCGATTTATCGGCCAGTTTACGCACGCCGGTATGGGCAACCGGATGCCTGACCTCTCCGGTAGCGGGCGGCACATCATCGTTATCCGCAGGCGATAGCAGCGAAAAACAGCGCCGCCACTGCATAAGTCGCGCCGAAAGCTGGTCGTATACTTCATCACTGACCCCACTGCTCCCCTGTCGCCAGTACGCATTGTTCCAGGCCGTCACCTGTTGATTGAGACGATGTACCTCCTGCCGGGCCTGTGCCGGCGGCCATTCAGGACAGGTAGCCTGTCCGTATCCAGCCACCGCCCACGCGCCAATCATCCAGATCCATTTATGCATGACTCCACCTCCTGTTTACCCGCAAACATTCTGCAGGAGAGCGGTTTTATTCGGCGACGAGGGATTTATCACGCTGCGATCGGACATCCAGACTTTGTTTGCCTGCTGCGCAATACACGGCGAAATCAGGGAAACGGCTGGCAAAATGAAAGAAACAGAAGCAAAAAGTGTGACAGGGACTGCGTCACGGTGCGGCGCCGTGTATAATAGGCTCGTATGTAGTATCTCTTTCGACAATCACATACAAAAGACTCTCATGGCTCAAGGCACGCTTTATATTGTTTCCGCCCCAAGTGGCGCGGGTAAATCCAGCCTGATTCAGGCTTTATTGAAAACCCAACCGCTGTACGACACCCAGGTCTCTGTTTCACATACCACGCGCGCGCCGCGTCCGGGTGAAGTGCACGGCGAACACTATTTCTTCGTTAATCACGACGATTTCAGGGCGATGATTAGCAGAGACGCATTTCTTGAGCACGCGGAAGTTTTTGGCAACTATTACGGCACCTCGCGCGAAACCATCGAGCAGGTACTGGCAACCGGCGTCGACGTCTTCCTGGATATCGACTGGCAGGGCGCTCAGCAAATCCGTCAAAAAATGGCTGGCGCGCGCAGCATCTTTATTCTGCCGCCGTCAAAAGATGAGCTTGACCGTCGCCTGCGTGGCCGCGGCCAGGACAGCGAAGAGGTGATCGCAAAACGTATGGCTCAGGCTGTTGCAGAAATGAGTCATTACGCGGAATATGATTACCTTATTGTGAATGATGATTTTGATACCGCCCTGAGCGATCTGAAAAACATTATTCGCGCCGAACGTCTGCGCATGAGCCGCCAAAAGCAGCGACATGGCGCTTTAATCACCAAACTGTTGGCAGACTGAACCCACATTCAGTATCATGCCCAGTCATTTCTTCATCTGTGGAGCATTTTAAGTATGGCACGCGTAACTGTTCAGGACGCTGTAGAGAAAATTGGTAACCGTTTTGACCTGGTACTGGTCGCCGCGCGTCGCGCTCGTCAGATGCAGGTTGGCGGAAAAGATCCGCTGGTACCGGAAGAAAACGATAAAACTACCGTTATTGCACTGCGCGAAATCGAAGAAGGTCTGATCAACAACCAGATCCTCGACGTCCGCGATCGTCAAGAGCAGCAAGAGCAGGAAGCCGCTGAATTACAAGCCGTTACCGCTATTGCCGAAGGCCGTCGTTAATCACGCAGTGGGTAGCCCTTGTATCTGTTTGAAAGCCTGAATCAGCTGATTCAAAATTACCTGCCGGAAGAGCAAATCAAGCGTCTTCGGCAGGCATATCTCGTTGCACGTGACGCTCACGAGGGCCAGACACGTTCAAGCGGTGAACCTTATATCACGCACCCGGTAGCGGTAGCCTGCATTCTGGCCGAGATGAAACTCGACCATGAAACGCTGATGGCTGCGCTACTGCATGACGTGATTGAAGATACCCCTGCCACCTACCAGGATATGGAGCAGCTCTTTGGCAAAAGCGTTGCTGAGCTGGTAGAGGGGGTATCGAAACTTGATAAGCTCAAGTTCCGCGATAAGAAAGAGGCGCAGGCCGAAAACTTTCGCAAAATGATTATGGCGATGGTGCAGGATATCCGCGTCATCCTGATCAAACTTGCCGACCGCACGCACAACATGCGCACCCTGGGCTCACTCCGCCCGGATAAACGCCGCCGCATTGCCCGCGAAACGCTGGAGATCTACAGCCCGCTGGCCCACCGTTTAGGTATCCACCACATCAAAACCGAGCTCGAAGAGCTGGGCTTTGAAGCGCTGTATCCCAACCGCTATCGCGTCATCAAAGAAGTCGTCAAAGCAGCGCGCGGCAACCGTAAAGAGATGATTCAAAAGATCCTCTCTGAAATCGAAGGGCGTTTACAGGAAGCGGGAATCCCCTGTCGCGTCAGCGGTCGCGAGAAGCATCTGTACTCCATCTACTGCAAAATGGTGCTGAAAGAGCAGCGTTTTCACTCGATTATGGATATCTACGCCTTCCGCGTGATTGTGCATGATGCTGACACCTGCTACCGCGTGCTTGGCCAGATGCATAGCCTTTACAAGCCTCGTCCTGGCAGGATGAAAGATTACATCGCCATTCCCAAGGCGAACGGCTATCAATCTTTGCACACCTCGATGATCGGCCCTCACGGCGTCCCGGTTGAAGTACAAATTCGTACCGAAGACATGGACCAGATGGCAGAAATGGGGGTTGCGGCGCACTGGGCCTATAAAGAGCACGGCGGCGAAAGCAGCACCACCGCACAAATCCGCGCCCAGCGCTGGATGCAGAGCCTGCTGGAGCTGCAGCAAAGCGCAGGCAGCTCGTTTGAATTTATCGAGAGCGTCAAATCCGATCTGTTCCCGGATGAGATTTACGTTTTCACCCCGGAAGGGCGCATTGTCGAACTCCCCGCTGGCGCCACGCCGGTGGACTTCGCCTACGCGGTACATACCGATATCGGCCATGCCTGCGTTGGCGCACGCGTCGACCGCCAGCCGTATCCATTGTCCCAGTCGCTTTCCAGCGGCCAGACGGTGGAAATCATCACCGCACCGGGCGCACGTCCGAATGCCGCGTGGCTGAACTTTGTCGTCAGCTCAAAAGCGCGCGCCAAAATTCGCCAGCTGTTGAAAAACCTTAAGCGCGATGACTCCGTCAGCCTGGGTCGCCGTCTGCTCAACCACGCCCTCGGCGGTAGCCGTAAACTGGCTGAAATCCCGCAGGAGAGCATTCAGCGTGAGCTGGAACGCATGAAGCTGGCCAGCCTTGACGATCTGCTGGCGGAAATTGGCCTCGGCAACGCGATGAGCGTGGTGGTAGCCAAAAACCTGCAACAGGGCGAGACCGTCACCGCACCGGCGCAAGGCGCCTCTTCAGGCCATGGTCATCTGCCGATTAAAGGCGCTGACGGCGTTCTGATTACCTTTGCGAAGTGCTGCCGTCCGATTCCCGGCGACCCGATTATCGCCCATGTCAGCCCTGGCAAAGGCCTGGTCATTCACCATGAGTCCTGCCGTAACATTCGTGGCTATCAGAAAGAGCCAGAGAAGTTTATGGCCGTCGAGTGGGATAAAGAGACCGCGCAGGAATTTATCACCGAAATTAAGGTGGATATGTTTAACCACCAGGGTGCACTGGCGAACCTCACCGCGGCCATTAATACCGCCTCTTCTAATATTCAGAGTCTGAATACCGAAGAAAAAGATGGTCGCGTGTACAGCGCGTTTATCCGCCTGACGGCGCGCGATCGCGTACATCTGGCGAATATTATGCGCAAAATTCGCGTTATGCCGGATGTAATAAAAGTCACCCGTAACCGAAACTAGCCTTGCGCACAAAATCATTCGCGTTTTGCACCGCACGGGTACCGGTCCCGAAGGGGCGGGCGGTCAGCCGGATCGCGCGGCGAGCGAATGAATTACCCGTCCCGTACAGGAGTACGTAACCGGGGGTAATGAGTACGGCTAACGCCGAGGCAATTTGAAGGATGAATTGTTTATGAATCCACAGCGTTATGCGCGTATCTGCGAGATGCTCGCCAGGCGCCAGCCTGACCTGACGGTCTGCATGGAGCAGGTCCATAAACCTCATAACGTCTCTGCGGTGATTCGTACCGCAGACGCCGTTGGCGTACATGAAGTCCACGCCATCTGGCCCAGCAGCCGCATGCGCACGATGGCCTCAGCCGCCGCCGGCAGCAATAGCTGGGTGCAGGTTAAAACCCACCGCTCAATTGACGATGCCGTCAGCCATTTAAAGGGCCAGGGCATGCAGATCCTGGCCACTCACCTCTCTGACAAAGCCGTCGATTTCCGTGAAATCGACTATACCCGTCCTACCTGCATCCTGATGGGGCAGGAAAAAACCGGCATTACCCGGCAAGCTCTGGCGCTGGCCGATCGGGACATCATCATTCCGATGACTGGCATGGTGCAGTCGCTGAATGTCTCCGTCGCCTCGGCTCTGATTCTGTATGAAGCCCAGCGCCAGCGGCAAAATGCGGGGATGTATAAGCGTGAGAACAGCATGCTGCCGGAAGAAGAACAGCAGCGCCTGCTGTTTGAAGGCGGGTATCCGGTACTGGCCAGAGTGGCAAAACAAAAAGGTCTGCCTTACCCCTACGTGAATGCGCAGGGCGAAGTCGAAGCCGATGACGCGTGGTGGGCAACCATGCAGGCTTCCGGTACCGCTCACGGTAGCAGGCGCGACAATCGTGCCGAAGCAGGCCAGACAAGATGCAGTCTGAAGGATGAAGGGTAAATGGCCGGTCGCCTGTTAGATGCCGTCCCGCTCAATTCGCTCACCGGCGTTGGAGCGGCGCAAAGCAACAAACTGGCGAAAATCGGCCTGCATACCGTGCAGGATCTCCTTCTGCACCTGCCGCTACGCTATGAAGACCGCACCCATCTTTATCAGATAGGCGAGCTGCTACCGGGCGTTTACGCCACCGTTGAAGGTGAAGTTCTCAGCAGCAACATCACCTTCGGCGGCCGCCGAATGATGACCTGCCAGATCAGCGACGGTTCCGGTATTCTCACCATGCGCTTTTTCAACTTCAACGCCGCCATGAAAAACAGCCTGGCGACCGGCCGGCGCGTGCTGGCCTATGGAGAAGCCAAACGGGGGAAATACGGGGCGGAGATGATTCACCCGGAATACCGCGTGCAGGGTGACATGAGCACCCCCGATCTCCAGGAAACGCTGACGCCGGTTTATCCCACCACCGAAGGCATCAAGCAGGCGACGTTGCGCAAGCTCACCGATCAGGCGCTGGAATTACTGGATACCTGTGCCATCGCCGAGCTGTTGCCGCCCGAACTGGCGCAGGGAATGATGAGCCTGCCGGAGGCGCTACGCACATTACACCGTCCGCCGCCGTCGCTGCAGCTCAGTGACCTGGAAAGCGGTAAGCATCCGGCGCAACAGCGCTTAATTCTGGAAGAACTGCTGGCGCATAACCTGAGCATGCTGGCGCTACGCGCCGGCGCCCAGCGTTATCATGCCCTGGCACTCGGTGCGAACGACACATTCAAAAACCAGCTGCTGGCCTCCCTGCCCTTTAAGCCAACCGGCGCACAACAGCGAGTCACCGCCGAAATTGAACGCGATATGGCGCTTGATGTGCCGATGATGCGTCTGGTACAGGGCGACGTCGGCTCCGGTAAAACGCTGGTTGCCGCCCTCGCAGCGCTGCGGGCGATCGCTCACGGCAAACAGGTAGCGCTGATGGCGCCGACCGAACTGCTGGCGGAACAACACGCCAATAACTTCCGCCAGTGGTTCGCGCCGCTGGGCATCGAAGTAGGCTGGCTGGCCGGCAAACAGAAAGGGAAAGCCCGCCAGGCGCAGCAGGAGGCCATCGCCAGCGGCCAGGTACAGATGATCGTCGGCACTCACGCCATTTTTCAGGAACAGGTGCAGTTCAACGGTCTGGCGCTGGTCATTATTGATGAGCAGCACCGCTTCGGCGTTCACCAGCGTCTGGCGCTGTGGGAAAAAGGCCAGCAGCAGGGCTTCCATCCCCATCAGCTGATCATGACCGCTACCCCGATTCCACGAACCCTGGCGATGACGGCTTATGCCGATCTTGATACCTCGGTTATCGACGAACTGCCGCCGGGCCGGACGCCGGTCACCACGGTGGCCATCCCCGATACTCGTCGCCACGATATTATTGATAGGGTTCGCAACGCCTGTACTCAGGAAGGGCGTCAGGCCTACTGGGTCTGCACCCTGATTGAAGAGTCCGATCTGCTGGAAGCGCAGGCGGCAGAGGCGACATGGGAAGAGCTTAAGCTCGCGCTGCCGGAGCTGAATATCGGCCTCGTACATGGCCGGATGAAACCGGCAGATAAACAGGCGGTTATGCAGGCCTTCAAGCAGGGCGAACTGCACCTGCTGATCGCCACCACGGTTATTGAGGTTGGGGTCGACGTACCGAATGCCAGCCTGATGATTATCGAAAACCCGGAACGTCTGGGGCTGGCGCAGCTGCATCAGCTCAGAGGACGCGTCGGGCGCGGCGCGGTCGCCTCCCACTGCGTGCTACTCTATAAATCACCGCTGTCAAAAACGGCGCAGAAACGACTGCAGGTTCTGCGCGACAGCAACGACGGTTTCGTTATTGCCCAGAAAGACCTGGAAATCCGCGGCCCCGGCGAGCTGCTCGGCACCCGACAAACCGGCACCGCCGAGTTTAAAGTCGCCGATCTGCTGCGCGATCAGGCCATGATCCCTGACGTTCAGCGCATTGCTCGCCATATTCACGAACGTTATTCTCAGCAGGCCCAGGCGCTTATTGAACGCTGGATGCCGGAAACCGAACGCTATTCCAACGCCTAGCGTCGACTCTGTCCCGCAGGGCCAGACCAGGACGCTTCGCGCAATTTATCTTCACAACGAGTGGATTATGAAACGAGAACTGGCCATCGAATTTTCGCGTGTCACCGAGGCTGCCGCGCTGGCGGGCTATAAATGGCTGGGCCGCGGCGATAAAAATACCGCCGACGGCGCCGCCGTCAATGCCATGCGCATTATGCTCAACCTGATTAATATCGACGGCACCATCGTCATTGGCGAAGGTGAAATCGATGAAGCGCCGATGCTGTATATCGGTGAGAAGGTCGGCACCGGCAACGGCGATGCGGTGGATATCGCCGTTGACCCTATCGAAGGGACGCGCATGACGGCCATGGGCCAGGCCAATGCGCTGGCGGTGATGGCGGTCGGCGATAAAGGCTGCTTCCTGAACGCGCCGGATATGTACATGGAAAAACTGATTGTCGGCCCAGGGGCAAAAGGGGCGATTGACCTCAATCTGCCGCTGGCGGAGAACCTGCGTAATGTCGCCGCGGCGCTGAATAAACCGCTGGCCGAGCTGACCGTCACCATTCTGGCCAAACCGCGTCACGACGCGGTGATTGCCGAACTCCAGCAGTCGGGCGTTCGCGTCTTCGCCATTCCGGATGGCGACGTAGCGGCGTCTATTCTGACCTGCATGCCGGACAGCGAAGTAGACGTCCTGTACGGCATCGGCGGCGCGCCGGAAGGGGTAGTTTCTGCCGCAGTGATCCGCGCTCTGGACGGCGACATGCAGGGTCGCCTGCTGGCTCGTCACGATGTAAAAGGCGATACCGCAGAAAACCGTCGTATCGGCGAGAACGAACTGGCGCGCTGCAAAGAGATGGGCATCGAAGCAGGCAGAGTGCTGCGCCTGGACGAAATGGCCCGCAGCGATAATGTGGTGTTCTCCGCAACCGGGATCACCAAAGGCGATCTGCTGGATGGCATTACCCGTAAGGGCAATATGGCCACCACCGAAACGCTGCTGATCCGCGGTAAATCCCGTACGATTCGCCGCATTCAGTCCATTCATTATCTCGACCGTAAAGACCCGGATATTCAGCTGCATATTCTGTAAGCCTCCGATCGCGCGTGCGGATTGCACGCTGGCGCCAGGCCCAGGGACGGGCCGAAAACGGCTGCCGCCAACGCACAGGCAATTGAAGTATGACGAGAATATTTGATCAATAGAGCTTTTCGGCGCCGTCAGGCTGGAAATCTTTGCCGCGTGCAACGAAGATAAGGCAACGCTTTGCGCAACGGGAGAAGATGATGGCGGACTGGGTTAACGGTAAAGTAAAAAAAATAGAGTTCTGGACCGATACGCTGTTCAGTTTGTACGTCCACGCGCCGGTTCACCCGTTTACCGCCGGGCAATTTACCAAGCTCGGGCTGGAAATTGACGGGGAGCGCGTTCAGCGCGCCTATTCCTACGTTAACGCACCGGGCAATCCCGATCTGGAGTTCTATCTGGTCACCGTCCCGGACGGTAAGCTCAGCCCACGCCTTGCGGCGCTCAAACCGGGCGATGACGTTCAGCTGGTCAGCGAGGCCGCGGGATTCTTCGTTCTGGAAGAGGTGCCTGACTGCGAGACCTTATGGATGCTGGCGACCGGCACCGCACTCGGCCCGTATCTGTCAATTCTGCAGGAAGGTAAAGACCTTGAGCGCTTCAAAAATCTGGTGCTGGTCCACGCCGTGCGCTATGAGGCCGATTTAAGCTACCTGCCGCTGATGCGCGAATTAGCACAGCGCTATGGCGGCAAGCTGCGGATTCAGACCGTCGTGAGCCGTGAAACCGCCGCCGGTTCGCTGACCGGACGGATTCCGTTTCTTATCGACACTGGCGCCCTGGAAGAGGCCGTTGGCCTGCCGATGAACGCCGATAATAGCCACGTGATGCTGTGTGGAAACCCGCAGATGGTGCGTGATACCCAGCAGCTGTTGAAAGAAACCCGGCAGATGACGAAACATTTACGCCGCCGGCCGGGCCACATGACCGCCGAGCAATACTGGTAATCAGGGCTCCGCCTTCCAGCGAACATCCTGCGTATCTTTACCAAATTTATTCTCGCCCTGGGTACCGACAAACGCGCCCAGGTCGATGAACATCATGACGATAATCAGCGTCGGCACAAACCGCCCGACAACCCATTGCCAGACGCCAGGCAGCACCGACCAGTTCCCCGCCAGCAGCATCCACGCCAGAATCATCAGCAGCGCCCAGATCCCCGATTTACCGCGATCGTGCAGGCGTTTGATCGTCACCGCCGCCGTCGGCCACAGCAGGCACACCAGGATAAACGCAGCGGTCTGCACATTGAGCAAATTGGTGCCGGCCAGGGTAAAGAGCACGCTCATGGCAAGAACCCAGATGGCCATCCAGATCCAGAAGTCACGGCGCCCGATACGCCCCTTAATTGAGAACATCCACTGCTGTAGGGTCATGTTTTATTCCTTATCATCATCATTCGCGTAGTTTACCCTGAAGCCGTCACTTTTTGACAAGCGCGACGGTTCCCGTTTTAATCGTCTGCAGGCAAAAAAAGGAAAGACCGGCATGAAGACGTGGATGACTGTATGTTTTATTGGGCTGACGGCCTTATCCGTCGGCCCGAAGGCGTTGTCCGCGGTGCCCGAATCCTCCGCCACGGCCCCTTATCTGCTGGCGGGCGCCCCTACCTTTGATATGTCTATCAGCGACTTTCGGGAAAAATTCAACGCGGCGAATCCGAAGCTTCAGCTGAATGAATTTCGCGCCATTGCCTCCAGCCGCGACAGAGAAAATCTGACGCGTGCGGCGAGCAAAATTAATGAAAATCTTTACGCCTCCACGGCGCTGGAGCGCGGCACCCTGAAAATAAAATCGATGCAGGTGACCTGGCTCCCTATTCAGGGGCCCGAGCAGAAAGCGGCGAAGGCCAAAGCGCAGGAGTATATGAGCGCCGTGTTACGCATGTTCGCGCCCACCTTAAGCGTGGCTCAGAGCCAGCAAAAACTGCAGAAAATGCTCGCCGCCGGCAAGGGAAAACGTTACTTCTCTGAAACGGAAGGCGCGATACGTTATGTTGTCGCAGACAACGGTGAAAAAGGGCTGACCTTCGCTGTTGAACCGATTAAGCTGGCGCTATCTGAAACGCTGGAGAGCAATAATAAATGACAAAAAGCAAAGCCTTTCCAACGATGAATCTCTATACTGTTTGACAGACCATGCTGCCCTGACGGGTAGCTATATTCCTTAATTCGCTTAACGTAGCGTGGAGAATTAAAATGCGACATCCTTTAGTGATGGGTAACTGGAAACTGAACGGCAGCCGCCATATGGTAAACGAACTGGTTGCTAACCTGCGTACCGAACTGGCTGGCGTTTCTGGCTGTGCCGTTGCAATCGCTCCGCCAGAAATGTACATCGATCTGGCTAAGCATGCGGCAGAAGGTAGCCACATTCACCTGGGCGCGCAGAACGTTGACCTGAACCTGTCCGGCGCATTCACCGGTGAAACCTCTGCTCAAATGCTGAAAGATGTCGGTGCTGAATACATCATCATCGGTCACTCTGAGCGTCGTACTTACCACAACGAGTCTGACGAGTTCATCGCTAAGAAATTCGCGGTTCTGAAAGAACAGGGTCTGATTCCGGTTCTGTGCATCGGCGAAACTGAAGCAGAAAACGAAGCGGGCAAAACGGAAGAAGTGTGCGCACGTCAGATTGACGCCGTTCTGAAAACTCAGGGCGCTGCGGCATTCGAAGGCGTGGTTATCGCTTACGAACCGGTCTGGGCAATCGGCACCGGCAAATCAGCGACTCCGGCACAGGCTCAGGCGGTGCATAAATTCATTCGCGATCACATTGCGAAAGCAGACGCGAAAGTGGCTGAGCAGGTCATCATCCAGTACGGCGGTTCCGTTAACGCATCTAACGCAGCAGAACTGTTCACCCAGCCGGACATCGATGGCGCGCTGGTTGGCGGCGCCTCCCTGAAAGCAGACGCTTTCGCGGTGATCGTGAAAGCTGCTGAAGCAGCGAAAAAAGCGTAACCTGCGCTAAGTCCGGCCCCGGCGGCGTACCGCTTACCGGGGCGAAGGAATAACGCAATACGAGGAGCCCGGACAACGCGCGCAGGCGCCGCATCCGGGCTTTTTTATGCCGCTACAATTTCCCCAACGCTTGATACCACAGATAGTCCAGCGGCAGCAGAATCAAATAGCTCACCGCCGCCAGGGCGATACACAGCAGCATTCCCGCCCGTGCCGGCACTTTCCCTAACCCCATTGCCACGACAATCGGCGACGCCTGATACGGCAGCAGCGGCGTGGAATAGCCCAATACCTGAATCATAATCACGCTGAGCAGCGGGAAACCGGTGGCATCGGAAAAGCTCTGGGCAAACGTGGTGTATAGCGCGGGTACGCCGTTGGCGGTCATAATAAAGTTCAGGGCGCTGGTCATGCCGGTTAATGCCAGGAAGCTGGTGAACGGACTCTCTTTGTCGAGCGGCATCACGTGCAGCAGCGCATTGCCGACCACCTCACCGATGCCGGTTTGGGTCACGGTAATCGCCAGTCCGAGGATCCCGGCGACGTAAATGCAGGTACGAATATTCACCCCGCTGGAAAACTCCTCGCCGCTGATAAAGCCAACCCGCGGCAGCAGCGTGACGACTGCCGCTGCCAGCCCCGTCCAGGCGGGCCCGATACCGTGCCAGCTCTCGCTCACCCACAGCACCAGCACCACGGCCAGCAGCCAGGCCAGGCGCTTCTCGTCCCGACTCATCGGCGGAAGCGGGATCAGTTCGCGCGGCGGATGCGGTTTGCCAGGAAACAGCCAGCAGATCAGGGCAATTAATACTCCCCCCTTTAGCCAGCCCAGCACCGGCGTGTGCAGCAGCAGATACGGCAGGTAGTTAAGGTGGATCCCGTAAGAACCTTCGGCCGCGCCGCTCATCACCAGGTTCGGGACGTTGGCGGGCAGAATGGTCGCCGACAGCTGAAAGGTCCCAAAACCCACCGCCAGCGCCAGGCCATACCAGGCCCGCGAACCGTCTGCGATACCGGCCCGTTTCGCCATCGCCGCCACGATGGGCATCAGCAGCGCGATGCGTCCCATATTCGACGGCATCACGAAGGCCAGCGCATAGCTGAGTAGCACGACGCTACCCACCATCAACGGCCAGGAGTCCGTCAGTCGCGCCGATAGCGCCTGTGCCGCTCTGTCCGCCAGCCCGGTTTTACGAATCGCAATCCCGAGAACGAAGCCGCTGAATACCAGCCAGAATGCCGACGAGGCAAACCCGCCAAAGATCGCTTCCGGCGGCGCAATTTTGGCGATCATCGCCGCCGCGAAAAACAGCAGCGCGGTCATAAACTCCGGCAACAGCGAGGTCGCCCACAGCACAATGGTTATCGCGATAATCAGCGAGGGAAGAAACAGAGGGTGAGAAAACCAGAGCGACATGCCTGTCTCCTGTCGTTTTTTCAGCAAGAATACGATCGGGGGCGAGGCAGGTAAACCTATCAAAAAATAGCCAGCCATGCAGGAACCTGCATGGCTCAGCAATAAAGGTTATTTCAGAATCAAGCAGCGATGGTCCTGGATCTCTTCAGCAGAGGCGCGATTCAGGGTCAGCAGGTTGCGCTCGGTTGCCAGCAGCACCAGCGAGCCATCGCTCTGCTTCGCCATCGCCAGCGCAAAGCGCCCCATATGTTCACGCGCCTCCGGTACCTCTTCCGCCAGCATCAGAAACGGGCTACGCTGCGCCAGCTCGGACTCAGTGACTCGCCGCGCGAGATATTCATGGCCGAGCAAACCACCGGGAAGCGGCAGCCATCGGCTGCTGATAGCGGCGGCATCGTTATCCAGCCGGGCGCGCACATCTTCGCGTAAGCAGGAGATATGAATATGGAAATGGTTTTGCGTGCGTCCGCTGCGGGAGTTAATGGCTAATGATACGGCGTTATCCGGTACCGCTGAACCGCGGCGTTCGCTCATGATGTCGCGCCCCTGCCATGCCTGCCAGAAGAAGTTCGGCGTTAACGGGTCGAGCAGCAGCGGGCTCTCGGTGCCGTTAATTCGATAGGTCGGCATCAGCAGATACTGCAAGGGCCCGTTGCGATCTTTAAACAGCACGTAGCCGCCCTGCAGATTGACGTCGGCACACGGCGAGGGAGTTTGGTGCTGCTGTTGATTAGGAACGCATTGCTGCAAAACAATCTGTCGCAGCGCGTCAGGGTTACCGGAATGCAGCCAGTACCAGCCGCCGGCAGCCGCTGCCAGTACAAGCACCAGCAGCAGCCATAAAAGGTATCGTACTCTTCTCATCATCTTTTCCTGTCCAGCCAGAAACGGAAGAGTAGCGTAGTTTGATGACTAAATAAAAACGCCCGGTTATTTAACCGGGCGTTCGGAACGATTAACGCTGACTGATTTGGTCGAAAGTACCGCCGTTTGAGAAGTGCTCTTTCTGTGCCTTCGTCCAGCCACCAAACTCCTGGTCGATGGTGAACAGCTTCAGTTTCGGGAACTCATCGGCATATTTCTTCGCGACTGCCGGGTCACGTGGGCGATAGAAGTTCTTCGCCGCAATCTCCTGGCCTTCCGGCGAGTAGAGATACTTCAGGTAAGCTTCAGCTACCTGGCGGGTGCCTTTTTTATCGACCACTTTATCAACCACGGAGACGGTCGGTTCAGCAAGAATCGATTCGCTCGGAGTCACAATTTCAAACTTATCTTTGCCCAGCTCGTTGGCCGCCAGCAGCGCTTCGTTCTCCCACGCAATCAGCACATCGCCGATCCCGCGTTCAACAAAGGTATTGGTCGAACCGCGCGCGCCGGAGTCCAGCACTTCGACGTTTTTATACAGCGCCTTCACAAACTCCTGGGCTTTTGCCTGGTCGCCGTGATTCTGGTGCAGGGCATAGCCCCAGGCGGCCAGGTAGTTCCAGCGTGCGCCGCCGGAGCTTTTCGGGTTTGGCGTAATCACCGACACACCCGGTTTAATCAGGTCGTTCCAGTCATGAATCTGTTTTGGGTTGCCTTTACGTACAAGGAACACGATGGTGGAGGTATACGGCGCGGAGTTATCCGGCAGACGTTTCAGCCAGTTTTTATCGATACGGCCACGTTCCGCGATCGCATCAACATCGTAGGCCAGCGCCAGCGTCACGACATCGGCTTCGATACCGTTGATCACCGACGTCGCCTGTTTGCCGGAGCCGCCATGCGACTGACGAATCACCACATTGTCGCCGGTTTCTTGTTTCCAGTGCGCGCTGAATGCCTTGTTGTACTGTTCGTACAGCTCGCGCGTTGGATCATAAGATACGTTTAATAACTGAATGTCTTTGGCCAGAACGCTGGCGGATGCCAGCAACAGAGTTAACCCAACGCCCCACTTGTTCATCGCACCGCTCTCTTTATGTCGTGTTGTGATGAGTTAAGCGTGCCAGAAAGCGAAACAATGATTAAAGAATAAAAAAAGATTGGCTATAACTTGCGAGTATATGTAAACCGGAGGGGAATGCTTACCCTCTCCAGGAGAGGAGAGGGTGAGGGCGAGAGGGTTACACTTCTTCCATGCGACCCAGCAGCGCCTGCAGACGATCCTGCCAGCCCTGCAGCTGTTCTCTCAGCTGACCGTTTTCACGCTCCAGCTCTTCACGACCGTGCTGTGCGCCCTGAACTTCCTGCGCCAGCGTGTTGTTCTTCTCTTTCAGCTCTTCGATTTCCATCTGCAACAGAGTGATGGTATCAATCGCCTGCTGTACTTTTGATTCTAATTTCTCAAACACTTCTAATGACATCGTCATACCTCTCCTGAACTTGCAAGGCGTTGATAGAGTACTATCCCGTACACGTCGTCCTTCAAGCTGCTTCTGCGTTAGCGGGTTCTTCCCGAACACTTACCGAAGTAAGCGGCGAGGATTCATTCGCTTGCCGTTTTGACACATCCCGAATGATGTTGTGTACCTACGCGGTGACGCCTTAACGAAAATAAGCGCACTACAGTGGTCATGCAGTCGATTGTATGAATCCCCGCCTTCCCTGTCCAGCGACAACCCGCGCAGATTGCGGTTTGCAACACTTTTCAGTCTTTACCTGGCGCATTCGGCGCGTTTCTGTGGAAGTTATCCGGCAATTGTTAATCAATGGGTTAACAAAATCCGCCGGAAATGCGGGGCAAATGTGTCACAACACGCGTTTATGGCGCGAAAACGCTCATTTTCTTGACGCAGCACACACATTTATATTTCGATATTTCTCGTTTTTGTTCGTTAACGATAAATTAACACTATGCCTACAAGGCAGCGTGGTCGTCTACGACCTTCATACATACAATAATCACCACTTCGCTTCAGGATTCGATATGAGCCAAACATCAACATTAAAAGGCCAGTGCATCGCAGAGTTCCTAGGTACCGGGTTGTTGATCTTTTTCGGCGTTGGGTGCGTCGCGGCGCTCAAAGTTGCGGGAGCCAGCTTCGGTCAGTGGGAAATCAGCATCATCTGGGGTCTGGGGGTGGCCATGGCTATCTACCTGACCGCGGGCGTATCCGGTGCACACCTTAACCCGGCGGTCACTATCGCATTGTGGCTGTTTGCCTGCTTCGACGGGCGTAAAGTTGTTCCTTTTATCATTTCTCAATTCGCAGGCGCCTTTTGCGCAGCGGCGTTAGTTTACGGGCTTTACTACAATCTTTTCTTCGATTTCGAACACAGCCACAATATGGTGCGCGGCAGCGTCGAAAGTCTTGAGCTGGCCGGTATTTTCTCCACTTACCCGAACCCACATATCAATTTTGTGCAGGCTTTCGCGGTAGAAATGGTGATTACCGCTATCCTGATGGGCGTTATCCTGGCACTGACTGATGACGGTAATGGGATTCCGCGTGGCCCGCTGGCGCCGCTCCTGATCGGCCTGTTAATTGCGGTTATCGGCGCATCTATGGGACCGCTGACCGGATTTGCCATGAACCCGGCCCGCGACCTTGGACCAAAAACGTTCGCCTGGCTTGCCGGCTGGGGTGACGTCGCCTTCACCGGCGGTAAAGATATTCCTTATTTCCTGGTGCCGCTGTGCGCACCGGTGGTGGGCGCCGCGCTGGGCGCGTTCAGCTATCGTAAGTTGATCGGCCGCCATCTGCCTTGCGACACCTGTGTCGAGGAAGAGAAAGAAAGCACCTCGACTACGCAACACAACGCTTCGCTGTAATCTGACTACGGGACTCATACTATGACCGACAAAAAATATATCGTTGCGCTCGACCAGGGCACCACCAGCTCCCGGGCCGTTGTGATGGATCACGATGCCAATATCGTCAGCGTTTCTCAGCGAGAATTTGAACAAATTTATCCGCATCCAGGCTGGGTTGAGCATGACCCGATGGAGATCTGGGCGTCGCAAAGCTCCACGCTGGTTGAAGTGCTGGCAAAAGCCGATATTAGCTCCGACGAGATCGCCGCTATCGGGATCACCAACCAACGTGAAACCGCCATTGTGTGGGAGCGGGAAACCGGTAAACCGATCTATAACGCTATCGTCTGGCAGTGCCGTCGTACCGCAGAGATCTGTGAACAGCTCAAACGTGACGGCATGGAAGAGTACATTCGCAAGGCCACCGGCCTGGTGGTTGACCCGTACTTCTCCGGTACCAAAGTAAAATGGATTCTCGATCACGTGGAAGGCGCCCGCGAGCGGGCAAAACGCGGCGAACTGCTGTTCGGAACCGTGGATACCTGGCTGGTATGGAAAATGACCCAGGGCCGCGTCCACGTGACCGACTACACCAACGCCTCGCGTACCATGTTGTTCAACATCCACGAGCTGGACTGGGACGACAAAATGCTGGAGGCGCTGGATATTCCGCGCGCGATGCTGCCGGAAGTGCGCAAGTCTTCCGAGGTATACGGTCAAACCAACATCGGTGGTAAAGGCGGCACGCGTATTCCTATCGCCGGTATCGCCGGTGACCAGCAGGCGGCGCTGTTTGGCCAGCTGTGCGTCAAAGAAGGGATGGCAAAAAACACCTACGGCACCGGCTGCTTTATGCTGATGAATACCGGGGAAAAAGCGGTAACCTCAACGCATGGCCTGCTGACCACTATCGGCTGCGGCCCACGTGGGGAAGTGAACTATGCGCTGGAAGGCGCAGTATTCATGGCCGGCGCCTCGATTCAGTGGCTGCGCGATGAAATGAAGCTGATCAACGACGCCTTCGATTCCGAATATTTTGCCACTAAAGTGAAAGATACCAACGGCGTGTATGTGGTTCCGGCCTTTACCGGTCTCGGTGCGCCTTACTGGGACCCGTATGCGCGCGGCGCCATCTTTGGCCTGACCCGCGGGGTGAACGCCAACCATATTATTCGCGCCACGCTGGAGTCTATTGCCTATCAGACACGCGATGTACTGGAAGCTATGCAGGCAGATTCAGGGATTCGTCTGCACGCCCTGCGCGTCGACGGCGGTGCCGTGGCCAACAACTTCCTGATGCAGTTCCAGTCCGATATTCTCGGCACCCGCGTAGAACGTCCGGAAGTGCGTGAAGTGACGGCGCTGGGCGCCGCTTACCTCGCAGGTCTGGCCGTTGGCTTCTGGCAAAATCTGGATGAGCTGCAGGAGAAAGCGGTGATTGAGCGCGAGTTCCGCCCGGGTATCGAAACTACCGAGCGTAACTACCGCTACAACGGCTGGAAAAAAGCGGTGAAACGCGCGCTGGCGTGGGAAGAACACGAGTAACCGCGACTGCCCGGTGGCGCAACGTTGACCGGGCGACAGACCTTTATCCGGCAATCCCCAATGGATTTCGGGTCACTGGAAGGCGACAAGTGCATGCATCCCCGGTCACATAGATAACGATGTGACCGGGGCAAGCAAAGGCAGTCAACGCACCTGTGGCCTGAAAGACGGCGGGGATTCAGCCGAATATCGGCAACAGCAGATACAGCTTAATCACCAGCGCATTCACGATATCAATAAAGAACGCGCCGACCATCGGCACCACCAGAAACGCCATATGAGACGGGCCAAAGCGGTCGGTAATGGCCTGCATATTGGCAATCGCCGTCGGCGTCGCCCCGAGACCAAAACCACAGTGCCCGGCAGCCAGTACCGCGGCATCATAGTTTTTCCCCATCATGCGATAGGTTACGAAGATGGCATACAGCGCCATCGCCACCGTCTGGACCGCGAGGATCGCCAGCATCGGCAGCGCCAGCGAAGCCAGCTCCCACAGCTTCAGACTCATCAGAGCCATGGCGAGGAACAGCGACAGGCTAACGTTGCCCAGCACCGATACCGCACGCTCAAACACGCGATAGAAACCTAACAGCGCCAGACCGTTGCTGAGGATCACCCCGATAAACAGTACGCAGACAAAAGTGGGCAGTTCAAAGACGGTGCCCGTCAGCAGTTGCGCAACCACCCTCCCTACCGTCAGGCAGATGGCGATTAAGGCGATGCTCTCAATCAGCACCAGCGAGGTGATCATGCGGCCCATATCCGGTTTTTCGAAGGCGGTTGGCGCCAGCTGATCATCCGGCGTTCCGTCCGGTGAAGAAGAGTGTTTAACCAGATAGCGCGCCACCGGGCCGCCAATCAACCCACCCAGCACCAGACCAAAGGTGGCGCACGCCATTGCGACTTCGGTGGCGTTGGCAAAGCCGTAGCGTTCAACAAACAGCTTACTCCACGCGGCGCCGGTGCCATGGCCGCCAGACAGGGTAATGGAGCCAGCCAGCAGCCCCATCAGCGGGTCCAGTCCTAACAGCTTCGCCATCCCGATGCCGAGGGCGTTTTGCAGCAGCAGCAGTCCCACCACCACAATCAGGAAGGTACCCACCACTTTGCCGCCGGCCCGCAAGCTGGAGAGATTTGCGTTCAGACCGATGGTCGCAAAGAACGCCATCATCAGCGGGTCTTTCAGACTCATATCAAAGTCGATTTCCCAACCCATGCTTTTTTTCAGCACCAGCAGCGCCAGCGCCACCAGCAGGCCGCCCGCAACGGGTTCAGGGATGGTGTATTTTTTCAGGAAGGGGACATTCTGCACGAGTTGTCTGCCCAACAGCAGCACCAATGTTGCGGCAACGAGCGTCGATAAGGTATCGAGATGAAACATAAAAAGAGCTCCTTAAAGGCGCATGATCCATTCACACGCGTCGGTATTCCCGGTGTCGATTACTTCTCATCTTGAGGAATCGGACGGGGATTTTAAGCAGAACCGCGCAAAAAATGACAGGAAAAGATATTTTGTTTTGATATTGATGCGATCAAGCATACAAAATGTTAATTAATGTCCCCCCCCGGTTAGTTGTATAAATATTTCTCAGCAAACGCTGGCAAACGTTTGCTTTTGTACTACAGTCCGATAAAATTCCCGCTTTGCCACCTTGGGATTGTTTGTGATGTCCGTTAACACCGCCGAGTCAGAAGCTGCGCAACCGGTTGCGCATAAAACAACCAGCGAATTAATCTACCGCCTCGAAGACCGCCCGCCGCTGCCGCAAACCCTGTTCGCCGCCTTTCAGCATCTGCTGGCGATGTTTGTCGCGGTCATCACGCCGGCGCTGTTAATCTGTCAGGCGCTGGGCCTTCCGGCTCAGGACACTCAGCACATCATCAGTATGTCGCTGTTCGCCTCCGGTGTGGCATCCATCATTCAGATTAAAGCCTGGGGACCGGTCGGTTCCGGGCTGCTCTCGATTCAGGGCACCAGTTTTAACTTCGTCGCCCCGCTGATTATGGGCGGTACCGCGCTGAAAACCGGTGGCGCCGACGTGCCGACGATGATGGCCGCGCTGTTCGGCACCCTGATGCTGGCAAGCTGCACGGAAATGGTCATCTCGCGCGTCCTGCACCTGGCCCGACGGGTTATTACCCCGCTGGTCTCCGGGGTCGTGGTGATGATTATCGGCCTGTCGCTGATTCAGGTCGGGCTGACCTCCATCGGCGGTGGCTACTCGGCCATGGCCGACCATACCTTCGGCGCGCCGAAAAACCTGCTGCTGGCGGGTATCGTTCTGGCGCTAATCATTATTCTTAACCGCCAGCGCAACCCGTATCTGCGTATCGCGTCGCTGGTGATCGCCATGGCGGCAGGTTATCTGGCGGCCTGGCTGCTCGATATGCTGCCAGCCAACAGCGCACCGGCGAACGACAGTCTGATTACCGTGCCCACCCCGCTCTATTACGGTCTGGGCATCGACTGGAGCCTGCTGCTGCCGCTGATGCTGGTCTTTATGATCACCTCGCTGGAAACCATCGGCGATATCACCGCCACGTCTGACGTGTCGGAACAGCCGGTCTCCGGTCCGCTGTATATGAAGCGCCTGAAAGGCGGCGTGCTGGCTAACGGCCTGAACTCCTTTGTCTCCGCCGTCTTTAATACCTTCCCGAACTCCTGCTTCGGCCAGAATAACGGCGTGATTCAGTTGACCGGTGTCGCCAGCCGCTATGTCGGCTTCGTGGTGGCGCTGATGCTGATCGTGCTGGGCCTGTTCCCGGCGGTCAGCGGCTTTGTCCAGCATATTCCGGAACCGGTGCTCGGCGGCGCAACGCTGGTAATGTTCGGTACTATCGCCGCATCCGGGGTACGTATCGTCTCCCGCGAACCGCTGAACCGCCGTGCGATTCTGATTATCGCCCTGTCGCTGGCAGTGGGCCTCGGCGTCTCCCAGCAGCCGCTGATCCTGCAGTTTGCCCCCGACTGGCTGAAGAACCTGCTCTCCTCAGGGATTGCCGCCGGCGGTATTACGGCGATTGTGCTGAATCTGGTCTTCCCGCCAGAGAAAAGCTGATCCTCCCCCGCTCCCCGGTCGCGCGCGGCCGGGGCAGCCTGAAGTCTGACCCTCCTGGCACCCTCACATCATCTGATTACACAATTCCTGTCTTGAGGATTGCGCATAATTCGGGCATAACAGCCTTATGTGCCTCGCTCAGGATGTAAGACCATGAAATTTCCTGGAAAGTTGATTCTCTGGCTGCTGACCGCCCTGCTGGTCGTCATCGTTGCCGCCTGGTTCCTGCTACAGACCCACTGGGGCTCGCGTCAGGCCAGCGCCTGGCTGAGCGAGGGCACCGGCTGGCAGGTCTCCTTCGACGCGATGGATCACAGTTTCTCTTCACCTCTCCACCTGCAACTGCAAAATGTCACTTTCGGGCGCGACGGCAAACCGCCGACGCTGGTCGCTAAAACGGTGGATATTGGCTTCAGTACCCGCCAGTTCAGCGATCCGCTGCACGCCGACGAGATTGTGCTGAGCGACGGGACGTTAAATCTCTCGCCGTCCTCCGCTTCTTTACCCTTTGCCGCCGATCGTCTGCAGTTGCGCAATATGGCGTTTAACAGCCCGGAAACCGGCTGGGATCTGAGCGCGCAGCGGGTAACCGGCGGCGTCAGCCCGTGGGCGCCGGAAGCAGGCAACGTACTGGGGAAAAAAGCGCAGATTCAGATGAGCGCAGGCTCGCTGACCCTGAACGGCGTGGATGCCAGTAACGTGCTGATCCAGGGAAGCCTTGATAATGGTGAAGTGACGTTATCCACGCTGGGCGCCGATATTGCCCGCGGAACGCTCACCGGCAACGCCAAACGCAGCGCCGACGGCAGCTGGCGGGTTGATAATCTGCAGCTCAACGAAATTCGCCTGCAGAGCGATAAATCGCTGACAGAATTCTTTACCCCGCTGACCAGCGTCCCTTCACTGCAAATTGGCCGTCTCGACGTGACCGACGCCCGTTTGCAGGGGCCGGACTGGGCGGTGACGGATCTCGACCTTAATCTGCGCAACCTGACCCTGAGCCAGGGCGGATGGCAAAGCGATGACGGCACGCTGTCGATGAACGCCAGCGAATTTATTAACGGATCGCTGCATCTGCTTGATCCCATCGCCAATGCCGAATTTTCCCCACAGGGCATCGCGCTGCGCCAGTTCACCTCACGTTGGGAAGGCGGAATGGTACGGACTTCTGGCAACTGGCTGCGCGCGGGTAACGCGCTGGTGTTGGATGACACCGCCTTTGCCGGGCTGGAATATACCCTGCCGGAAAACTGGAAACAGCTGTGGATGGAGTCGCTGCCCACGTGGCTGGAAAGCCTGACGCTGAAGAAATTCAGCGCCAGCCGCAACCTGGTTATCGATATCGACCCCACGTTCCCGTGGCAGATCACCGCCCTTGACGGTTACGGCGGCGAGCTGCAGCTGGTGAAGGATCGACGCTGGGGCGTATGGAGCGGCAGCGCAACGCTGAACGCCGCCGCCGCCACGTTTAATCGCGTTGACGTCCGGCGCCCGTCGCTCAAGCTCAGCGCCAACGCCTCAACGGTCAACATTACCGAGCTTAGCGCCTTTACCGAGCGCGGTATTCTGCAGGCCACCGCCGCGGTGTCGCAGCTTCCCCAGCGCCAGGTCACGCTGAGCCTGAACGGCCGCGGCGTACCGCTGAACATTCTGCAGGCCTGGGGCTGGCCCGCCCTGCCGGTTTCCGGCGACGGTAATTTCCAGCTGACCGCCAGCGGCAGCGTGCAGGCCGATACACCGCTGAAACCGACGGTTAACGGCCAGCTCAGCGCGGTGAATATGGAGAAACAGCAGGTTGCGCAAGTAATGCGCAACAGCCAGCTAAACAGCGAGCCGGCTCAGCCGATCGCTCCCCCGCCAGCACCGTAATCGCCCTCCGCCCTCTCTTCGCCGGAGAGAGGGCCTCGCTCTGCTCTTCGTCCATCGGCCCCTCAGGCACTCCTTTCTCTCTGCGAAACCTGTGTGCATTTTGCGGCTATCTGTACCTATTTCCCGCAACCTGTTTCTTTCAAAGATCGGAGTTGCTATAAACAAAATACTGGAAGTAGAGATAACAATTAAAAACCCTATGTAAATATAAAAATAAAGGAACGACTATGTCCGCAATACGTCAACGTATTCTGGAGAATATGCAAAAATTCTCCAGAGCAATGATCGGTGCAGTCTTGTTCTTGCCCGTCATTGGCCTGATTCTGGCACTCAGTTCTGTCTTAACCAACCCGACATTAATTTCTGAAACCAGTTTTTTACATCAGCTAGGACAATTACTCGGTGATACGTTCTGGCCGCTGTTTGGCAATCTTGGATTACTTTTTTGCGTCGGTATTAGCTATGGACTGGCGAAAGATAAAAAAACAGAAGTCGCACTGGTTTCAGTGATGTGTTTTATTATGTTTCTGGGCGCCAACCATTCGTGGCTGGAACATACCCACGGCATCGCCGAAAAAATTAATGGTGAATATTACGGCACCGGCCAGACGCAACTGCTCGGTTTTGTGGTCGTCGATATGGGGGTGTTCCTCGGCATTATCCTCGGCTGTACCATCGCCTGGGTGCATAACAAAGTTTCGAACATCGAACTACCCGGCGCGCTGTCAATGTACGGCGGCGCCAAGCTGACCCTGGTCGCCATGACTCCGGTGGTGATTTTCTATGCCATCGCCTTCACCTGGATCTGGCCGTTTATGACCCACGGTATTGGAGCGTTAACCGGATTTATGAAAAATGCCGGCGTGGCGGGGGTTTTCGTTTATGGCTTCTTCGAAAAATTCCTCATCCCCACCGGCCTGCACCATTTTGTCTGGTCACCGTTCCAGCTCACGCAAATCGGCGGTACGCTAAACGTTGACGGGCAGGTCGTTTCCGGTACCCAGGCGATTTTCCTCGCCTATATGCGCCACCCGGATCTGACCCCGGTCATGAACGATGCGCTACGTTTCTCGCAGCAGGGGATGACCACGATTTTCGGCCTCGCTGGCGCATCGCTGGCCTTTTATCACACGGCGAAACCGGAGAAAAAAATGATGGCTAAGGCGATTCTGCTGCCCGCCATTATTACCTCAATGCTCACCGGTATTACGGAACCGATTGAGTTCACCTTCCTGTTCGTGTCGCCGCTGCTCTGGGTGATTCACGCCACCCTGACCGCCGCGTCACAAGCGGTTTGTGACATCTTTACCGTTCGGCCGTGGGGCGCATCCGGGCTTATCGAATTCCTGATTTACAACCTGCCGCTGCCGGTCTCATTAACGCGCTGGCCTGGGTATGTACTTATCGGTATCGGTCAGTTCGCCGTTTATTACGTTATTTTCCGCACCCTGGTGCTGAAGCTGAATTTAAAAACACCGGGCCGTGAAGACGACGATAACGTGAAGCTCTACAGCAAAGCAGATTATCGTAAAAAGGTCGGTAATCCGCAGTCGGTGACCGATGAGATTATTAGTGGCCTCGGCGGCAAAGAAAATATTATTTCGGTCGACAACTGTTTCACTCGCCTGCGCGTGGTAATTAAAAATATGGATTTGGTTGATGATCTCATATTGAAAAGCACCGGTGCTAATGGCGTCGTACGAAATCGTAATGAAGTTCAGGTTATTTATGGCGTCAAAGTGGGACAGGTTCGTTCCCGAGTTGATAGCTGGCTGGCAGAAAATTAATTGGGAGTGATGTATGAAATTAACCGTATTAGGCGGGGGCGGCGTTCGCTCTGCATTTCTGGCGAAATCTCTGGCTTATAATGCCCACCGCATAGGTTTAACGGAAGTCGTATTTCTGGACAGCTCGGAAGATAATCTGGCCCTGTTTGGTGAAATTGCCCGTTACGTGTTTAATACGATTCGTCCGGATATTGCGTTCAGTACGACCACCGATCCGGTCGCTGCGCTGAAAGGCACAAATTATGTGATTACCACCCTGCGGGTTGGCGGCGATGAGAGTCGTATTCGCGATGAGCGTATTGCGCTTGAGCATAATACCTTAGGCCAGGAGACTACCGGCGCGGGCGGCTTTGCCATGGCGATGCGTTCGATCCCGGCGATCCTCAACTACTGTCGCCTGATCGAAGAGCATGCCGCCGAGGATGCGATCCTGTTTAACTTTACCAACCCATCGGGGCTGGTCACCGAGGCGATCATCAAGTCCGGCTTTAAGCGCCGCGTGTACGGTATTTGCGATGCGCCGTCGGAGCTGATTCGCGAACTGCCCGAGATTCTCGGCTGCGACGAGCGCGATCTCAGCGTCGAGTGCTACGGGCTGAACCATTTTTCCTGGTTTACCCATATTACCGTGCGTGGGGAAGAGGTGACCGAACGCCTGATCGCCAACCCGGATTTATACCGTAAAACGGCGATGCAGTATTTCTCGCCGGAGCTGGTTCAGCTGTGTGATAAGCAATTACTCAACGAGTACCTCTATTATTACTATTATCGCGAAGTGGCGTTAAAAGCGATTCAGGACGCGGACGAAACACGCGGCGAGCAGATTGCCCGTATCAATCGCGATATGCGGGACGCGCTGCGCGGCATTGATGTGAAAGCCGATCCGCAGGCGGCGTTTTCTCTGTGGATGACGCACTACCTGCGCCGGGAAAATAGCTACATGCAGAACGAGTCACAGCAGGAGAAATTCCATACCCGCGAACCGTTAACCCTGCGCCAGTTTATCGAGGAGCCGGATACCGGCGGCTACGCCGGGGTAGCGCTGGATATTCTGGAGGCGGTCAACAGTCGCACCACCAAACGAATCGTGGTCTCTATGCCCAATAATGGCACTCTCGATTTCTTGCGTCCTGACGATGTGATTGAGATCAGCTGCGATCTGAGCAGAGACGGCTTAAAACCGGTGACGCCAGCGCACGTACCGACAGCGCAGAAGAACATGATTGCCAGCGTGAAAGAGTATGAGCGGCTGGCAGTGGCGGCCATTTTGCAGCGCGATAAATCCCTGGCGATACGCGCATTAATGGCGCACCCGCTGATCGGCTCTTTTTCGCTGGCCAAAGCCCTGGTCGAGGCCTATCTCGACGAGGCGCAGTTCGCCGACTGGCAATAGTCGGTAACGAAGAAAACCTGCACTTGCCCGGGAACATCGGCTCCCGGGCTTTCCCCGCTTTCTCTCAGCGGGGCGCCTGAATCAATAGCCAGTCATACCGGGGGAGTCAGCGTCTCTTTTCGCATTTCGATGAACCACATCTTCAGCAATCGTTCAAAACCTAATATGCAGTAGCCAAAAAACGGGTTGCTCCAGTAAATATCATCGTCGAACTTCTGCGGGTCATGAATAATAAATGCGGTATCCGCCGCCTGCGCCAACGGGCTTTGATAATCGCCGGTAAAGCAGACCAGATTAATCTCTTTCCCTTCCAGCGCCTTAACCCAGTTCAGAGCCGAGCTGCTGCGCCCGGATTTTGAGACGATCCAGATGGAGTCAAATTTCGCCGCATTTTTCTGCTCCAGGATTTCGTAATCCGGCCACAGCGCGAGGCTGGCGTTCACGCCGGTCACCAGGAACTTATTATAAATATATTGCGCGATCAGCTGTGAGAAGCCGCTGCCGTGAACCAGGATGCGGTGCTGCTGCAGGCTTTCCAGCAGCGGCGCCAGCCGCTCTGTCGGCTGAATACTCATGTAGTCGATGTCGTTGGTGACATCGAGTTTCGGCATGGTGATATTGAATTTAATAAAATAGACCAGCTCCAGCCAGCCGCTGAACTTCAGTTTCTTCGCCAGCCGCACCAGCGAGGAGGGGTTGCTATAGCAGCGCTCAGCGACGCTGCGGATACCTTCCCGCACACACTGCTCAGGGTCATTCTGGATAAAACGTAGCACGGTCATTTCCGTTTTGCTCAGCTTGACGTCACGAAAGATATTTTCTAAGTCCATGGCGGGCTCCTCTCAGCGGCAGATTACGCTACCACCAAACGGCAAGAGTGTCTGTGGGGGAACTCACTGGCAGGAAAGGGCGAATAGCGACATGGCATGCATGCGCCCTGCTGGCTGAGACGTAAGGTGGCGGCTGCGTATCTCTCCAGCGTCGTTTTTTCCTGCCAGATCGCCATCGCAGAAAAAATATAAAAGTGTAACCCGCGGATTTTACGAGGGTTTGTGTCAGACTGTTCTGTAAAGTCCAGTTTTAACAGTAAAAAAGTGCGTTCAGGTATGTGGTAAATGCCTGAAAGTAGCTATAATGCGCCCCGCCTCCATGTAGCAATCGAGGCGCGGAAGATCGTCATCTCCGGTGAGGTGGCTGGACTTCAAATCCAGTTGGGGCCGCCAGCGGTCCCGGGCAGGTTCAACTCCTGTGATCTTCCGCCAAAATGCTCCCCCGTTCGTCACTTTCTCATTAAAAAATACGCGAAGAAAACTATCGTCCATAGGCGACCATCGATGGTTGCTGACATCCGCGCAAAAAGTACACCATCATCTGCAACGCTCGCCAAACCCAGAACAGGATGTCGCGCATTGCCTTCGTTCCTGGTGATGAATCGTATTATTTGATGCGTTCTTCCTTCATTGCCGGTTATAGGATTCGTCTAGAGATTGCGTTGTTTTTTGATCAAACCGACCTTATCCAAAAAATTTAAAAGCGTAAAATGTTGTAAAAATATATCCCAACCATATAAATGAAAAGAATAAAGAAACTTATTAGCTCTGCACTTCATAATAGTAGTGCCAATGAAGCAGCCACCGCCTTAAAAATGGCGGCAGCAAATATGCAAAAACTCGGGATTAATCCTGCTGATTTGCTGCGTCTGAAAGTCGATGAAGACGAGGATCGGCATGCGGATAACACAGCAGAAGTTAACGGGCTGAAGCGTAAAATTAACGCTCTTGAAGACGATCTCCACCAGACTAAACGTGTTGCGATACAGTGCAAAAGAGAAGCCGATCTGAATGCGTTAAAACTCTCAAACTTACGCGATCAATACGCCATCGCGACTAACAATCTGAAGGCAGCAAATAAGAGCATAGAGGCTTTAGCGACGGTCCAGGTAGAAAGCCGGGAATTAGCCAGAGAAGTTCTTAACCTGAATGCAAAGGTGAAAGAACAACAAGCTAAATTAGAGAAAGCGGGCAATAGATTTTGGCTACAATCCATCATTACGCTTGCTCTCTTTCTGGCCATTGGCTCCATCTGCTACGACAATGGTAAACATTCTGGCGCTGCGCTGGTCAGAAATCAGCAACTGAGCACCCAAACACTAACTCCGCCAAAACTCACTCCTGCAGACCCGACCAAAATAACACTGGATAATAAGGCGGTTTGCTATAGCGATTTCAGGACAGCTCAAGGCAAAGTATTGGCAAAAATTACCTATAACAATCATGAGTTGTCTTTCTATGCCAGAAAACTGAAAGATAAAGCATGGATAGATATTAGCCCGCAGGTGTTTAAAGACGAGCAAACAAGGCAAGTGCCATATGATGCGCAGGGCTTTATTGAAGTCAGCAAGAAAGATGCCGCGGAGATAAAATCAAAAGTTGAATGTACATTAGGTGCAATAAGCTGATATTGGAAAAGGGCATTCTCATACTGGTGAGAATCCCTGATTGCTGCGCATACTCATCGTCTTACCTTTCTCACATCGGTCTGCTCTTGATGTTAGCGTCTCACGGCTTCAAACATCAGGAGATGCCTGAGGTCGAATAAATTCTAATGAATGCATCAGGGCAGAGTGGTGCGATTTCCAAACGACTCAGTCATTCTGGCAGGAAGTTCAAAATCTATCCCCAAACCGATTTTCAGCTTTTCAATATAACTCTTATCGCCCAGGCCCCGTTTTTCCCTTCCCATCAGGGGTCTACCATTAATGGATTCCCACAGAAATCCCATTTAAAACCGGAGAGTATATGAAAGCGATTGCCATTACCCGCGCCGCTACCGCAGGCAGTAACATCCCATTTTTAAGCGCCATCGAGCTGCCGGTTCCGGTTGCTGCAGGGCATGACCTGCTCATTGAAGTGAAGGCGATTTCCGTGAATCCGGTGGATACCAAAGTCCGCGCCGGATTTACCGGCGATACCCCGCGCGTGCTGGGCTGGGATGCGGTTGGCGTCGTAAAATCGGTTGGCGAGGCGGTCACGCTGTTCGCGCCGGGCGATGAAGTCTGGTATGCCGGTGCGCTGGGGCGCGCGGGAAGTAATAGCGAGTTTCAGCTCGTCGACGAACGGATCGTCGCCCTGAAGCCGCGCTCGCTGGATAACGCCTCTGCCGCCGCCCTGCCGCTGACCGCCATCACCGCATGGGAATTGTTGTTCGACCGTCTTGGCGTGCAGGAAGGCGGCAACGCCGGGGATGTGCTGCTGATTGTCGGCGCGGCGGGCGGCGTCGGCTCCATTCTCACGCAGCTGGCGCGCAAACTGACGCGTATGACGATCATCGGCACCGCTTCGCGCCCGGAAAGCCAAAAATGGGTACTTGATGCCGGAGCACACCATGTTATCGATCACAGCAAGCCGCTCAGCGAAGAACTGGCGCGGATTGGGGTAAACGCCGTGACGCACGTCGCCAGCCTCAACAGTACTGAACAACATTACGCGCAGCTGATTGCGGCCCTCGCCCCACAGGGCAAGCTGGCGTTGATTGACGATCCGGAAACCCTCGATGCCCGCCCGCTGAAGGCCAAAAGCATTTCGCTGCACTGGGAGTTTATGTTCACTCGTTCGATGTTTGAAACACCGGATATGCTGGCCCAGCATCAGCTGCTGACCCGGGTGGCGGCCCTGATTGACGATAAGACCATCAAAACGACCCTGGGCGAGCATTACGGTCCAATCAACGCCAGTAACCTGCAGAGAGCGCACACCCAGCTGGAAACCGGGCGCGCGGTCGGCAAAATCGTGCTGGAAGGGTTTTAAGATGACGAGCGACACGGTATCTGCCATTGCGGTTCTGAAAGCCAAACCGGGAAAAACGGCCGATCTGCGGCAGGCGCTGAAAGCGCTGTTACAGCCGACCCGTCAGGAAGCGGGTAATCTGGATTACGCCCTGTTTCAGCTGCGCGATGCGCCGGACACCTTCTACATGCGCGAGTCGTGGCGTGACCCGTCCGCGCTGGAGGCGCACATCGCCCTGCCGCACTTTCAGGCCTTTATCGCGCAAATGGACAGCCTGCTGGCTGAACCGCTGCGCCTGGATTATCTGACACCGGTTGAATAATCGCCTCAACGCTGCGGGTTCCCTGTCAGGCAGGGATCCCGCCTCTTTTACCCCCTTCCTTTTTTATCCCGTCTTTTTTACCCCGTCTCTTTTTCCCTTTTCTGTTTAACACTCTGAGCTAATCGCCCCACGCCCCGCGCTGGCCAGGCTACGCTTACCGTTGCCGCCAAAAAGCAGGTCATCCCCTCCGAATCATCCAGCACGTTCATTCAGAAAGAGGTTTCGCTATGCAGATCAATGCTATTGGTACGTACTCCGCCACCCAACCGCTGAAATCGATGGCTATCTCCCGCCGCGACCCGGGCCCCCACGATGTGCAGATCGCCATCGATTACTGCGGCGTCTGCCACTCCGACCTTCATCAGGCACGATCTGAATGGGCCGGTACGCTCTATCCTTGCGTGCCGGGGCATGAAATCGTCGGCCAGGTGACCGCCATCGGCAATCAGGTCTCGGGGTTCAACGTTGGCGACCTGGTCGGCGTCGGCTGTATGGTCGACAGCTGTAAACAGTGTGAAGAGTGCGAAGCAGGACTGGAAAACTACTGCGACCATATGATTCTCACCTACAACGGCCCCACGGCAGACGCGCCTGGACACACCCTCGGCGGCTATTCGCAGCAGATTGTGGTACACGAGCGCTATGTGCTGCATATTCGCCATCCGAAGGAACAACTCGCCGCCGTGGCGCCGCTGCTCTGCGCGGGGATTACCACCTACTCTCCGCTGCGTCACTGGAACGTCGGGCCGGGGAAAAAAGTCGGCATTGTGGGTATTGGCGGGTTGGGACATATGGGAATTAAGTTGGCCCACGCCATGGGCGCCCACGTGGTGGCCTTTACCACCTCAGAATCGAAGCGGGAAGCGGCAAAAGCGCTGGGCGCGGATGAGGTGGTTGTCTCACGCAACGAGGATGAAATGGCCGCCCACGTGAAAAGCTTCGATTTCATCCTCAACACCGTAGCGGCGCCGCACAATCTCGATGCCTTCACCACGTTACTCAAACGCGATGGCACTCTGACCCTGGTCGGCGCGCCGGCCAGCCCGCATCCTTCGCCGGAAGTGTTTAATCTGATATTTCGCCGTCGTGCGATTGCGGGCTCGATGATAGGCGGGATCCCGGAAACTCAGGAGATGCTCGATTTCTGCGCCGAACACAGCATCGTCGCCGATATTGAGCTGATTCGCGCCGATCAGATCAACGAAGCCTGGGAGCGTATGGTCAAAGGCGATGTCAAATATCGCTTCGTGATAGACAGCGCGACGCTCGCCGGTTAAGTCCCGCGGCGAAAGGTGCGCCGCCACTCCGCCGGGCTGACGCCAAAGCGGGATTTAAACTGCTGGCGCCAGGTCACGGCGGAGCGGAATCCAACGCTTTCCGCCACCTGCTCGACGGGCATATTCCCCGTTTCGAGCAAGAGCTGACTGCGCCGCAGACGTTCAATGGTCAGCCAGTCGGCAATGCTCATGCCGGTGGCCCTGGTGAAGTGACGAGTCAGCGTGCGCCGGCTCATTGCTACCACCTGCGCCAGCGAGTCGAGGTTGTGCGGTTCGGCGATATGCTGCTGGAGATACTCCAGCAGGCCGTTAATCCGCGCGTCGCGGGTATTTTTCGGTACCGGCTGGGCGATAAACTGCGCCTGGCCCCCTTCACGATGGGGCGGCACGATCATACGTCGGGCGATCTGATTCGCCGCGAGGCTGCCGAAACGCTGGCGAATGATATACAGGCAGCAGTCGAGCGCCGCCGCGGTGCCCGCTGAAGTGATGATCCGCTGGTCATCGACGTACAGCGCATTGATATCCAGCCGCACCTCGGGAAACTGCCGCTGAAACGCCTGCTCAAACTCCCAGTGGGTCGCCGCCCGTTTGCCATCCAGCAGCCCGGCATAGCCGAGAACAAAGGCGCCGAGGCATAGCCCGACGATTTCAGCGCCGTTCTCCCTTGCCCGCACCAGGCTATCCAGCAACGACTGGGGCGGACGCTGATGCACCGCTCCCCAGTAAGGCACCACCACGATATCAGCCTGCTCAAGGGCGGTGAAATCCGCGCTGGCGTTGAGCGCAAAGCCGTCGGGCGCGGTCAACAATCCCGGCCGTTCGGCGCAAATCTGCAGCTTAAAACGTTTCGTTTCCGAGACGCTATCGCCAAACAACATGCAGGGAACCGAGTAGTGAAAAGGGCTGAACCCGTCCACGGCAACAATTGCGACATCGGTTAATTTCATCATCCTCTCCGTTCCCCGCGGCGGGCTTAAAAGATCATACTTTCCCCATCCTGCGGGATGCTGACAGAATCGGCAATCTGATTGTCCGCCACGTATTCGCGCAGCTCCTCGCGGCTCAGCAGGCAGTGATTGACCGCTTCAAGATGGATAGCGACAATTTTCGCCTCTGGCAGGGTAAAATGGGCTTTCAGCACATCTTCTTTGCCCATGATAATCGGCCCGAATCCAATCACGTGCGCGTAGCCGGCATTCAGCACCACCACATCGGGACGCAGCCGTAGCATATCGGCCTCAATTTCAGGGCGCCAGATGGTATCGCCCACCAGCCACAGCGTCTTCTCCTGCGGATGGCGAAACACCACGCCGCAGGCTTCGCCCAGGCGCTCCGCCATAGCCGGCACGGCATAGGTGCGGTCGCTGCCATGCTGCCCGGAAGTGGTTTTCTGTAAGCGGATGCCGGCAAACTCACTCTCTTCCGACAGCAGGCGGACATCCTGAAATCCCTGTCCACGCAGCAGTCCGGCATCACCGTCATGCTGGACAAAAACCGGCAGCGTCTTCGGGATCGCGGCGATCGCCGCCTCATCCCAATGATCATCATGCGTATGGGTGACGATCGCCGCATCGACATCAATAATAGTTTCAAGGGAAAAAGGCAGCCCGACCAACGGGTTACGCAGCTCTGCGCGGGCGGTGCCCGGGAATCCCGGCCAGGCGCCACGATCCGCCAGCATCGGGTCAATCAGGAACTTTTTTCCTGCATATTCAATAATCTGAGTTGAGTTACGGATATGGGTCATTTTCATGATGTTCACTCCTCTTCGCGGTTATCTGGCGAACATCGTACGTCCCACCAGCCTGGCGCAATATGGGCATTTGGGCAATGATCGATGAGATTGGGCCAACTTTCTGCGGTTGCCATCCGCCTCTGGCTATGATGTCCTGAACGCTCGTTTTCTGAGGAAGTGGCTACGATGAAAAAGAGACTGACCGTCGCCGATATGCACGACGCCGAAGTGATTGCGCACACTCCGTGGTTCAGCATGCGTAAGGTGGCCATCGACGTCACCGACGCCGAGCGCCGCGATTTTTACTCTGTCCATTATCCGCGCCCGGCGGTAGGGATTGTCGCCATGCAGCAGGACAAAGTACTGCTGATCCGCCACTATCGGTATCTGATCGATAAGGTGGTATGGGCTATTCCGTCCGGCGGTATTGATGAAGGGGAAGAGCCGCGCGCGGCGGCCCTGCGCGAGCTACGGGAAGAGACCGGCTATCAGGCGAAACAGGCCGAAGAAATTATCCGCTACAACCCCTCCTATGGCAGCAGCGACCAGCTGTTTATCACCTGGCTTGCCCGCGATCTGACGTATGTCGGAATGGATGAAGATCAGGATGAGGTGATGGAAACAGGCTGGTTTACCTTCGCCGAAATTAGCCAGCTGATCGCCCGCGGCGAGATGCCTGACGGGCTGTCGCTGGTGCCGCTGCTGCATCTGATGGCGCAGCAGCATCACGGTTTAGCGTAACGGCCTGAGCATCCGCCAGCGAAACCACAGCTGGGCCACCAGGATTAACATACCGCCAATAATCTTTTGCAACGGCAGCTGTTCGCCGTACCACAGCGCGGCGGCAATAACCGTCAACAGCGGCTCCAGCACCATGATAATCGCCGCGCTTGCCACCGCCGCGTACTTCTGCCCCTTCATTTGCAGGCCGAAGCGCAGACTGGTGGCGATAACAATACTGGCCAGCAGCCAGCCGAAAGTGGGTAGCGTAAACGGCTGGTCCCAGGTTTCGACGGCGGCGGAGATCCCCAGCCCGACGAGCCCGGTAATCGCCAGCTGCACGGTGGTCAGCGGGATCAGGGGCACATCGCGGGCGCAGCGGCTGGTGTAGCAAAACCAGATCGACTGCACCAGCGCGGTCAGCAGAAACCAGCCCTGGCTGGGGTGGAAGGCAATCGGCATATGCAGACTCAGCAGCCCGAGGCCGACGATCGCGACCGGCAGGCACTCCCAGTATGCCCGGGCCGGGCGTGTTTTCATCATCACCCATGCGGTGAGCGGCACAAACAGCATCGACAGGCTCATGATGAACGCCCCCTCGCCCAGCGAGGCGGTGGTCGAGACCGAGTAGATCCACAGACACAGGTTCAGCGCAAACCACAGCCCGCCGATCGTCATCTGCCGCCAGTGTCGCCTCTCCACGTGGAAGCCGCGACAAAACGGCAGCAGCAGCAGCGCCGCAAAAAAGAAACGCAGCCCAAGGAAGGCGAAAACCGGCATCCCCGCGATGGCTTCGCGAGAAAATATCCACCCACATGCGGCGATAACCGTAGCGGCTACCAGCAGTAAATCCGCCTGACGCTGCCGGACCATATTCACCTCTCCTTGTGTTGACGATTACCAGCCGGGAACCGCACCACCGTTAAAGATAGTCTCTGCCGCCCTGGCGACTTCCGGCGACTGATAGGACTGCATAAATTCCTTCACGTTTTCCGCGTCTTTATTCTCTTCGCGGGCCACGATGATATTCACGTACGGCGAGTTTTTATCTTCAATAAAAATCCCGTCATGCACCGGCGAGAGACCGGTTTGCTGAAGATAGGTGGTGCTGATAATCGCCACATCCACTTTCGGGTCGTCCAGCACGCGCGGCAGCTGCGCCCCTTCCATCTCCATAATGTTCAGGTGACGCGGGTTGGCGGTGATATCGACCGCCGTAGGCAGCAGGCCAGTCCCCGCCTTCAGGGTAATCAGCTGCTCTTTTTGCAACAGCAGCAACGCGCGCCCCAGGTTGGTGGGATCGTTCGGAATGGCGATAGTCGCCCCGTCTTGCAGATCGGCCACCGATTTTATTTTGCGTGAATAGCCCGCCATCGGGAACACGAAGGTGTTGCCGACCGCCACCAGATGGTAGCCGTGCGCTTTGTTATCCTGCTCCAGGAACGGCCGGTGCTGGAAGACGTTAGCATCCAGATCGCCGGCGTTCGTCGCTTCGTTAGGCAGAAGCGAACCGCTGAAGCCCACCAGCTCGACATCCAGGCCATATTTCTCTTTGGCGACCTTTTTAGCCACTTCCGCGACATCCTGTTCCGCGCCGTTGATGACGCCGACTTTAATGTGTTTCGCATCGCTACCTTGCTGGTCGCAGCCTGCCAGCAGCAGACCCGCCAGCACCACGGCGGCGGCTGTCCGTAAACGCAATTTCATCATTTTTACCCTGTCAGTCCATAGAAGTCGTTATTATTTTTCGTCCAAAACTATAACGACTTTATGGTCAGGTTTTAAACTGCAAAAACAGCAACCGGAAATAAAATCATCTACCGGTGGTTGGCTTCATGCGCCAGCAGCACAGGCGTCGCCTGTTGCTGTTGTTGTGCGAAATCCATCAGTCCTCCGGTCCGCTGGTGATACGGCGGATTCTGGCCCGCGCGTGCCGGGCGTCACAATCGAAAACCGGACGACTATTTTTTGTTTACGCCTCTGGCGGCACCGGCCGCCACGACGATCATCGGCGACAAGCCGCTTACCGACGCCGCCACTCGCCGGGCGTCACGCCATACAGTTTTTTAAACGCCTTCGAGAACGAGGCCTGCGACTGGAACCCACAGCGCCCGGCAATCACATCAAGGTTGGTCTGCCGCTCCACGCGCAGCAGACGCGCAGCCATTGCCATCCGCAGCTGTGAAAGCCAGGCCTGCGGCGTAAGGTGATACGCGCGGGCAAAATGCCGGGCGAAGGTGGCGCGCGACAAAAAAGCGCGGGCGGCCATACTCTCCAGCGTCCAGGGCTGCTCTGGCGTTTCCAGCACCGCGAAAACAGCGGGCATCAGCCGTTCATCGCTCATCAGTCGCAGTAGCCCTGCCGGCGGCGCTTCGCTACCCAGTAGCGTGCGCAGCAGCAAAACCAGCAGCGTGTCGCCGAGGCTACGCACGATAGCCCCGCCGCCGGGGCGCGCCATCAGGCTCTCCCGTACCAGCACGTTAAGCAGCAGCTCCAGTTCCGGGCACTCCGCCCGCTCGTCGGTGTGCAGATGAATCAAGTCCGCCGGTTCTGCAAACAACCAGCTGACGTGCGGGCCGAAGTAAAATTCGCCGCACAGCATCTCCAGCGCATCCTGGTCGGTACCGGTTCGGACCTCGGTCAGGGTCCCGTTAAAGCGGTGGGCGACAGGCAGGATCTGCCCCCACTCCACCAGGCTTTCCATCAGGTGCGGCGATCCGTGTGGGAGCAAGATGACATCGCCCGCCCGCATCTGCCGGGTTTGTTTGCCGACCATCAGTCGCCCCTCGCCACGCAACACAAAATGCCAGGGTACCACGCCGCTGCGCATCTGCTCATGCCCGGCCTGCCAGCGACCGCCAAACCGGCAGTGCAGATTCACTTCGCAGCGCGGCGCCAGCAGCGCCAGCAGATGACTGAGACTGTCCATGCCACTCCTGAGACGATAAGACTAAAAAATGAGACGAAGAGCCTCAGTCTAGCACGCCGCATATCCCTAAGATGTCGCCATTGCCACATCACACCCTCACAGACACAGGAGCACACCATGAGCCGTTTAGCTGATATTCGTGAACAAGACGTCACCGGTAAAGCCGCAGAAATTTTCGGGGCGATCAAAAAAGCGATGGGTAAAGTGCCCAATGCCTATTTGACCATCGGCGGTCATTCACCGGCAGCATTGCAGCAGGCGCTGGCGCATAACGCGATGTTGAGTAAAAGCAGCCTGAATGCCAAAGAGCTGGAAGCGATTAACCTCGCCGTGAGCGAAGCCACCGGCTGTGATTACTGCCTGGCGGCGCATACGTTAATGGCCAAAAAAGCGGGTTACAACGGCGAGCAAATCCATGCCCTGCGCCGCGGCGAGTTTGCTGAAGATGCCCGTCTCGACGCGCTGGTCAAGTTTGTCCAGACCCTGGTGCGCACTCGCGGCACGCTCCCGGAAGCCGACGTCAGCGCACTGCGTAACACCGGCTTCGGCGACCAGCAGGTGATTGAGATTATCAGCGCGGTGAGCGCCATTCTGTTCACCAATATGGTGAACCGGGTGAATGATACGGTCGTCGACTTCCCGAAAGCCGATTAACCCGTAACATCGCCTGTTTATAGCCCCAGCTCGCTCAGTCCCGGATGGTCATCGGGGCGGCGCCCCTGGGGCCAATGGAACAGGCGATCCTGCGCTTCAATTGGCAGATCGTTAATGCAGGCGTAGCGGGTATGCATCAGGCCATGCTCATCAAACTCCCAGTTTTCATTGCCATGTGAGCGGAACCAGCTGCCGCTGTCGTCACACCATTCATAGGCGAAACGCACCGCAATACGGTTATCGTTCCATGCCCACAGCTCCTTAATCAGCCGGTACTGCTGCTCCTTTTGCCATTTTCGCGTCAGGAAGCCGATGATTTCCGCGCGTCCATGGACAAACTCACTGCGATTGCGCCACTGGCTGTCGGCCGTATAGGCCAGCGCCACTTTTTGTGGGTCGCGGCTGTTCCAGCCATCTTCGGCGGCGCGAACTTTTTGCAGCGCGCTTTCCCGTGTAAACGGCGGTAGCGGCGGGCGAACTTCGGTCATGGTCACTCTCCTTTTAGCGTTAACTGTTGTTGTAGCTGTAGGTTTTCCTGCTCCAGCGCCTGGATACGCTGCTGCAGCGTCTGGCTATACTCCGCCACCTGCCGGGCGCTGTAGCGCGGCGTAATGTGCTGCGGACAGTTCCAGTCAAACGCCTGCAGATGAAAGCGAAACAGGCGTTCCACCCTGGCGCGGTAATTGTCTGGCGTGACCCGAGCCAGCAGCCCCGGATCATCGTCCTTCGCCAGCACCTCGACGGTGGCATAGATTTTCAGCCTGGCGCGGCGCGGGTAATCCATCAAAAACAGGCAGGCACGGTCGCTGCCGCGTAGGTTGCCGGTGGTGATGTACTGCCGGTTACCGCCAAAATCCGCCATCGCCAGCGTGGCGTCATCCAGCAGATGGAGAAAACCCGGCGGCCCGCCGCGATGCTGAATATAGGGCCAGCCGGTTTGCGATAGCGTTGCCAGATAAACACTGTCGCGGGTGGCGATCATCTCCTCTTCACTGGCGCCGAAACGTTCTCCCCTGCGCTGGCGATACGGCGACTGCCACAGACCATCGCTCCCCATTTCATGTTGAACGTCCATCACATCAGGCGTGATGGCAATATCGAGAAAGTCCCCCGGCATAGATCCTCCGAACGCGCGGTTACTGCGCTCATCATGGACTCTGCCGCCATAAATGATAATACTGCGATACTGACAATCATCTTTCCGGAAAACGGGATAATTATGGATCGCTTGAGCGCCATGGCGCTGCTGGTAAAAGTCACTGAACTGGGCAGCATGTCGGCGGCAGCACGGGCGCTGAATATGCCGTTGACCACCGTCAGCCGCCATATTGCCGAGCTGGAGAGCACGCTCGGCGTGCGCCTGCTGCTCCGCACCACCCGCAAGCTGACGCTGACCGATGCCGGCATCGATTATGTCGCCGCCGCACGGCGGATTCTCGAAGAGGTTGACCTGGCCGAACGCCAGGCGGCGGGGGAATATCAGCAGCCGAAGGGCGAGCTGACGATCGCGGCACCGACGATGTTTGGCCGACAGCATGTTTTGCCAGTTGTCACCGCGTTTCTCGCACGTTACCCGCAAATTCGCGTCCGTTTACTGCTCAGCGATCGTAATGCCGATCTGCTCGACGAGCATATCGATCTCGCGGTGCGCATTGGTCCGCTGCCGGATAGCGGAATGGTTGCCACCCGCCTGGGCGAGATGCGTATCGTCACCTGCGCCCACCCGACGCTGCTGGAAAAACACGGACACCCGCAGCGCCCGCGTGAGCTGAGCACGCTGCCGGCCATTCGTATTGAATCACCGATGCCCTATCGCGGCTGGCGGTTTAAAGCGACCATGGCGGAAGACCGGCACGTGGTGCTTCAGCCGGTGCTCTGCGTGACCACTCCGGAAAGCGCCGCCGATGCCGCGCGACTGGGGGCCGGCGTAGCGCGCCTGCTGCACTACCAGGCCATCGCTGGTCTGGCGTGCGGTGAACTGACGCTGATACTGGAGGCGATGGAACCGGAGCCTGCGCCGGTACACCTGCTGTATACCGCCCGCGGGCTGGCACCTCTTAAGTTGCGGAAATTTCTCGATTTCGCCACGCCGATGCTGCGCCAGGCGCTGACGCGCATCGCGGCAACCGGCTAGTTCGCCACCTTTTTCAGCGGCGCCTCTTTCAGCAGCCATGAGAGCAGAAAGGCTACCGCCATGATGCAGGCCGCCATCAGGAAGGCGGCATGAATCGCCGAGCCAAAGGCATCGAGATAATCAAGGCGGATCTCCGACGGCAGGTTATGCACCGCGGCCGGATTCAGCGCCCGCGGCAGCTCCGTCCCTGCCGGCAGCAAACGCTGCAGGTTGTTTTGCAGAACGTGGGTGAACACCGCGCCGAACAGCGCGACTCCGATGGAACCGCCGATCGAACGGAACAGCGTCACGCCGGAGGTCGCCACGCCGTACATCTGCGCCGGCATGGCGTTCTGTACCGCCAGCACCAGCACCTGCATCACCAGTCCCAGACCCATTCCCAGCACGGAGGTAAACAGATACAGCTGCCACATCGGCGAGTAAATGGTAATGCGCGTCAGCAGCACCATCCCTACCATCCCTGACAGCGTGCCAAGAATCGGGAACATGCGATACCGGCCGGTGCGGCTGATAATGCGCCCGCTAACGATCGACGTCAGCAACAGCCCGCCCATCAACGGAATGAGCTGCATCCCGGCTTCGGTCGGCGTCGCCGCCTTCACCACCTGCAGATAGAGCGGCAGGAAGGTGACCGAACCAAACAACGACATCCCGATGACAAAGCCAATCAGGCTGCACAGCAGAAAGCTGCGATTGCGAAAGAGGGAGAGCGGGATAATCGGCTCCGCGGCGATCCGTTCTTCATAAATAAATCCGATAACCCCCACCACGCCGAAGGCGAGAATGCACCAGAGCTGCGGGTCGTTCCACGCACGCACGCTGCCGCCTTCAGAGGTGAAGAGAATGATACACAGCAGCGCCATACTCAGGTAAATCGCGCCCAGCCAGTCGACCTGGTGCTGGCTACGTTTATTGCTGCTGTGGAAAACCGCGCCGATCACCAGCAGCGCAAACAGCCCCAGCGGCAGGTTGATATAGAAAATCCAGCGCCATGAGGCGTGCTGCACCAGGAAGCCGCCGATGAGCGGCCCGATCACCGTCGCCAGGCCGAATACTCCGCCGAACAGCCCCTGATAGCGGCCGCGGTTGGCCGGGGGGATCACATCGGCCACCGCCGCCATACTGATCACCATCAGACCGCCGCCGCCCAGCCCTTGTAACCCGCGCATCAGCACCAGCTGAGTCATATTCTGCGCGACGCCGCACAGCGCGGAACCGACCAGGAACAGCACGATTGCCACCTGGAGCACAATCTTGCGACCAAAGAGATCGCCAAATTTACCGTACAGCGGCACGACAATCGTCGAGCTGAGAATATAGGCGGTGACCACCCAGGAGAGCTTATCCAGCCCGCCGAGCTCACCAACAATCGTGGGTAGCGCCGTCGACACAATGGTCTGATCCAGGGCCGACAACAGCATAACCAGCATCAGCGCGCTAAACAGCAGACGGACCGACGGTGCCGGTTGGGTCGCGACTTGAGATGTCATCACATCACTCGCTTGAAATTAATTAAATGTATAATTAATATTTAGGGAAATGATGAATCCCGTCAAGAGAGGATGAAGAAATGGCCGCACAAAAAGACAATGATGTCCCTCGTCGTCCGGGCCGCCCGCGGGGTAAAAAGCCCGGCACGGCCAGTCGCGAGCAGCTTATGGATATTGCGCTGATGCTGTTTGCCCGCCAGGGGATCGCCCATACTTCGCTCAATGCGATTGCGAAAGAAGCAGGCGTGACGCCGGCGATGCTGCACTACTATTTCAGCTCGCGGGAAGCGTTAGTGGACCAGTTGCTGGAAGAGCGCTTCATGCCTTTGCGCAGTGAGATAGGCCAGATTTTTATCGACCATCCGCAAGATCCGGTGACCGCTTTCACCTTGCTGATCGAGGCGCTGGGGACGCTGGCGGAGAAGCACACCTGGTTTGCGCCGCTGTGGATGCAGGAGGTGATTGGCGAAATGCCGATACTGCGCCAGCATATGCACGCGCGCTTTGGCGAAGATAAATATCACCGGATGCTGACAACGGTGAAGCGCTGGCAGGAAGAGGGCAAACTCAACCCGGCCCTGTCGCCGGAGCTGCTGTTCACCACCCTGATTAGCCTGGTTCTGGTGCCATTCTCCCGCCTGCGTAGCGACACACGCTTAACCTCCGTCACCCGACAGACCATTGTCAGCCACGCGCTGACGCTGATCCGCCGGGGAATTGCTGGTTAAGCCACGCGCTGTCGGCTGCCCGCCGGGGCTACAGCGCTTTTGACAGGTAGTGGCGCGCCATCCCGACGTGCGGAAAATCAGGGAGCGACATCTGCAGCTGATAGCCCTGCTTTTGATAAAACGGCAGGGCCTGGAAGCTGAAGGTATCGACCAGAACATGGCGACAGCCCTCCTCGCGCGCCTGCTTTTCCGCCGCGCGCATCAGTTCTCCGCCCAGCCCGCTGCCGCGCGAAGCTTCGCTGACCCACAAATACTTAATACAGAGCCAGTTGGCCTTTCTGTTGGCAATCAAACCGCCCAGCATGACCCCGGCATCATCACGGAGGTACACGCCCAGGTCAGCAAACTGCGTCGCATCCAGATAGCGCAGGTTGTATTCACGTAATCCTGCCAGCAACTCTTCCTGATCCGCGGGGTTAATACTTTTAGTTATAATCAATGCCATCTGTATTCTCCTTAATTCAATATTATGAAGATATCTCTGCGCTTACTTTCACAAAAAATACTTATTTTCTCCATTATTTCCTGTCTAAATTTTCCGTGCTTATTTTTAATTAAAAAAACCTTTCCATCATCCGCTGGAAACGTATAATGAAGGAAAAATGAGAATGATCATTCTCACTTTATGACCCCACGGAGAAAACCATGAGCAACGCACTGGCCGCCCGGCAAAAGATCCGGCAGGATGAAATCATCGCTGCCGCACGTCACTGCTTTCGTCGTCATGGTTTTCACGGAGCCAGCATGGCCCAGGTCGCCAGCGAAGCGAAGCTGAGCGTCGGGCAAATCTACCGCTACTTCGCCAATAAAGACGCCATCATCGCGGAAATGATCCGCCGCATCATCGATTATCGTATTGCCGAGATGGACGGAAAAACGCAGACCGACCAAATTCCGCGGCTGCTCGCCTGGCGACAGACCCTGGATGAAGATGATGACGCGCTGATGCTGGAAATGGCCGCCGAAGCGACCCGCAACCCGCAAATCGCCGCCATGATGGTGGAAGCCGACAAGCGCATGTTTGCCAACGCCTGTGCGCATATACGCAAAGCGCATCCGCATCTGAGCGACGAACGCATCCGCTGCTGCGTTGAGATCACCGCGGTGATGATGGAAGGGACGATTTACCGGCGTCTTGTTCCACAGACGGTGGCACCAGAAGTCCTCGAGAAACTTTATCGGGAAATAACCGCTATGTTGCTAATGGATAAATAATTAACTGCAATTAATAAACAGGGAATTTTAAATTCCCTTTTTGTCGTTTCCGTTTATCGGAAATGCGTCATCAGCTGGCCTGAACCCTGCTATTTAATTAGCAGGGAGGACGTCGTTCATCCTGAGAAAAATATAATGAAATATACCATGCTCCCCATCGCAGCGGCCTTATTCATCCTGAGCGGATGCGATAATGCCCAAACATCAGCCCCGCCACAGGTGACGCCGGAAGTGGGCGTTGTCACGCTGAAAAGCCAGCCCGTGTCGGTGATCAGCGAACTGACCGGTCGTACCACGGCTTCACTCAGCGCCGAAGTGCGCCCGCAGGTAGGCGGCATCATTCAAAAACGCCTGTTCACCGAGGGCGATATGGTGAAAGCCGGCCAGGCGCTGTATCAAATCGACCCGTCCAGCTATCGCGCGGCCTATAACGAAGCCGCCGCCGCCCTGAAGCAGGCGCAATCTCTGGTGGTTTCCGACTGTCAGAAAGCTCAGCGCTACGCGGCGCTGGTCAAAGACAACGGCGTATCTCGTCAGGATGCCGACGATGCGCTGTCGACCTGTAATCAGGACAAAGCCAGCGTGGAGTCGAAAAAGGCGGCGCTGGAGAGCGCGCGTATTAACCTGAACTGGACCACCGTTACCGCGCCAATTGCCGGACGTATCGGGATCTCTTCCGTCACCCCCGGCGCACTGGTTTCCGCCGACCAGGATACCGCCCTGGCGACGATCCGCGGGCTGGACACCATGTATGTCGATCTCACTCGCTCCAGCGTCGATCTGCTGCGCCTGCGCAAACAAGCGCTGGCGACCAACGACAATACGCTTAGCGTGTCCCTGACCCTGGAAGATGGCAGCACCTACAGCGAAAAAGGGCATCTGGCGTTGACCGAAGTGGCGGTGGACGAATCCACCGGCTCGGTCACGCTACGCGCAGTCTTCCCGAACCCGCAGCATGTCTTGTTACCGGGAATGTTCGTGCGCGCCCACGTCGATGAAGGGGTGATGGACGACGCGATCCTGGCGCCGCAGCAGGGCATCACCCGCGATGCCAAAGGCAATGCCACCGCGCTCGTCGTCGATGGCAACAGCAAAGTAGAACAACGGGAAGTCGAAACCGGTGACGCATACGGCGACAAATGGCTGGTAGTGAACGGCCTGAAAAGCGGCGATAAGCTGATCGTTGAAGGCACCAGCAAAGTCGCTGCGGGTCAGCAGGTCAAAGCCGTCGAAGTCAACAATGACGGAGGCAACGCCTGATGTTTTCCCGCTTCTTTGTGCGCCGCCCGGTTTTCGCCTGGGTTATCGCCATTCTGATCATGCTCGCCGGGGTGCTCGCCATCCGGACGCTGCCGGTGGCGCAATATCCTGACGTCGCCCCTCCGGCGGTAAAAATCTCGGCCACCTATACCGGGGCCTCTGCGGAAACCCTGGAAAACAGCGTCACTCAGGTCATTGAACAACAGCTGACCGGGCTGGATAACCTGCTCTATTTCACCTCCACCAGCAGCTCTGACGGCTCGGTAGATATTACCGTCACCTTCGAGCAGGGGACCGACCCGGATACCGCCCAGGTGCAGGTACAGAACAAGGTCCAGCAGGCGGAATCGCGTCTGCCGAGCGAGGTGCAACAGTCCGGCGTCACGGTAGTGAAATCGCAAAGTAACTTCCTGCTGATCCTCGCGGTGTACGATAAAAATAACAAAGCCACCAGCTCCGATATCTCCGACTGGCTGGTCAGTAACATGCAGGACCCGCTGGCGCGCGTTGAGGGCGTCGGCAGCCTGCGCGTTTTCGGCGCAGAATACGCGATGCGTATCTGGATGGATCCAACGAAACTGGCCTCCTACGCGCTGATGCCTTCCGATGTACAAACGGCGATTGAAGCGCAGAACGTGCAAATTTCCGCGGGTAAAATCGGCGCGCTGCCATCATCCAGCGCGCAGCAGCTAACCGCCACCGTCCGCGCCCAGTCGCGGCTGCAAACGGTCGATCAGTTCAAAAATATTATCGTCAAGAGCAAGTCAGACGGCTCGGTGGTGCGGCTGGGCGACGTCGCTCGTGTTGAGATGGGCAGCGAAGATTACACCGCCACGTCAAACCTCAACGGCCACCCGGCCGCCGGTATCGCGGTGATGATGGCCCCGGGCGCCAACGCGCTGGATACCGCCACGCGCGTGAAAAGTAAAATTGCTGAATATCAGCGTCAGATGCCGCAGGGCTACGATATCGCCTATCCGAAAGACAGCACCGAGTTCATTAAAATCTCGGTTGAAGATGTTATTCAAACGCTGTTTGAAGCCATCATTCTGGTGGTTTGCGTGATGTACCTGTTCCTGCAAAACTTCCGCGCCACGCTGATTCCGGCGGTGGCGGTGCCGGTGGTACTGCTGGGGACCTTTGGCGTGCTGGCCCTGTTCGGCTACTCCATCAACACCCTGACCCTGTTTGCGATGGTACTGGCCATCGGCCTGCTGGTGGATGATGCCATCGTGGTGGTGGAAAACGTCGAGCGTATTATGCGCGACGAGGGCCTGCCCGCCCGCGAAGCCACCGAAAAATCGATGGGAGAAATCTCCGGGGCGCTGATCGCGATTGCGCTGGTGCTGTCGGCAGTCTTCTTACCGATGGCCTTTTTTGGCGGCTCGACCGGCGTGATTTATCGCCAGTTCTCGGTGACGATTATCTCGGCGATGATGCTGTCGGTGGTGGTGGCTCTCACCTTAACGCCGGCGCTGTGCGGCGCGCTGCTCTCCCACTCTAAACCGCATACCACAGGATTCTTCGGGGCGTTTAACCGTCTGTGGGGCCGTACCGAACAGGGCTACCAGCATCGCGTGCTCGGCGGGCTACGCCGTTCTGCCATGATGATGGGCGCCTTTGTGCTGATTTGCGGCGCCATGGCGCTGGCAATGTGGAAGCTGCCGGGGAGCTTCCTGCCGGTAGAGGATCAGGGCGAAATCATGGTCCAGTACACCCTCCCGGCGGGCGCCACCGCCGTGCGTACCGCCGAAGTACGTCGCCAGGTGACCGACTGGTTCCTCAGCAAAGAAAAAGCCAATACCAACGTTATTTTCACCGTCGATGGCTTTAACTTCAGCGGCAGCGGACAAAACGCCGGGATGGCCTTCGTGTCGCTGAAAAACTGGTCCGAACGTAAAGGCGCCGAGAACACCGCCCAGGCGATTGCCCTGCGCGCCACCCAGGATCTGAGCAGCATTCGCGACGCCTCGCTGTTTGCCATGACCCCACCGTCGGTGGACGGCCTGGGGCAGAGCAACGGCTTTACCTTTGAGCTGATGGCCAGCGGCGGTACCGATCGCGATAGCCTGATGAAAATGCGCAGCCAGCTGCTGGCGGCCGCCAGTCAAAGTCCGGAACTCCAGTCGGTCCGCGCCAACGACCTGCCGCAAATGCCGCAGCTGCAGGTCGATATCGACAATGACAAAGCCGTTTCCCTGGGACTGTCGCTGAGCGATGTCACCGACACGCTCTCCAGCGCCTGGGGCGGCACCTACGTGAACGACTTTATCGATCGCGGACGCGTGAAGAAGGTTTACATTCAGGGAGAAAGCGACGCCCGCGCCGTGCCGTCCGATCTCGGTAAATGGTTCGTACGCAGCAGCAATGACAGCATGACGCCGTTCTCCGCCTTTGCCACCACCCATTGGCAATATGGCCCGGAAAGCCTGGTGCGCTACAACGGCTCCGCCGCCTTCGAAATCCAGGGTGAAAATGCCTCCGGCTTCAGCTCCGGCGTGGCTATGGAAAAAATGGAAGCGCTAGCCAACAGCCTGCCGGCAGGCACCACCTGGGCGTGGAGCGGCATGTCGCTTCAGGAAAAGCTGGCCAGCGGGCAGGCCATGAGCCTGTATGCCATCTCGATTCTGGTGGTGTTCCTGTGTCTCGCCGCGCTGTATGAAAGCTGGTCGGTCCCCTTCTCGGTGATCATGGTAATCCCGCTGGGCCTGCTCGGCGCCGCGCTGGCGGCGTGGATGCGCGATCTGAGCAACGATGTCTACTTCCAGGTCGCACTATTGACCACCATCGGCCTGTCGTCGAAGAACGCCATCCTGATCGTTGAATTTGCCGAAGCGGCGGTGGATGAGGGCTACTCGCTGTCACGTGCCGCACTGCGCGCTGCGCAAACCCGTCTGCGCCCCATCGTGATGACCTCGCTGGCGTTTGTCGCCGGGGTCCTGCCGCTGGCGGTAGCGACCGGCGCCGGCGCCAACAGCCGTGTGGCGATCGGGACCGGTATTATCGGCGGCACCCTGACCGCCACGCTGCTGGCGGTGTTCTTCGTTCCCCTGTTCTTTGTGCTGGTGAAGCGTCTGTTCACCCGCCAACGCCCTACTCAGGAGTAAGTTATGTTTCGTTTGACCCTGGTTTTTGTTGCGCTCCTGACCGCAGGCTGTGTTTCCCTCGATCCGGACTATAGCCGCCCGGCGGCGCCGGTTCCCGCGACGCTCCCTGGCGCTCACGGCGAAGCCACTGCGGTGGTCGGCAGCTGGCAGCAGGTTGTCAACGATGCGCGGCTGAAAAAAGTGGTCAGCATGGCGCTGACCAGCAACCGCGATCTGCAGAAAGCGATTGCCGACATTGAGGCCGCTCGGGCGCAGTATGGCGAAACTCGCGCATCGCTGTTCCCCACCGTTGATGCTGAACTTAGCCATACCCGCAGTAAAACCGTCGCCAGCGGCCTCACCTCATCCGCAGAGGCCGACGGTGCGGTTTCCAGCTTCGAGCTGGATCTGTTTGGTAAGAATCAGAGTTTATCGCGGGCGGCACGGGAGACCTGGCTTGCCAGCGAATACACCGCGCAGAATACGCGCCTGACGATGATTGCCGATCTGACCACCGCGTGGGTCACGCTCGCAGCGGATAACAGCAATCTGGCGCTGGCCCAGCAGACCCTGGCCAGCGCTGAGAACTCGCGCAAAATTGTCGCCCGCCAGATGGCGGTAGGCACCGCTTCCGCGGGCGACCTCAGCGATGCCGAAAGCGTTTACCAGCAGGCGCGTGCCAGCGTCGCCAGCTATCGCACCCAGGTGGCGCAGGACAAAAATGCGCTCAATTTACTGGCCGGTGAAACCGTCCCCGACAGTCTGCTGCCCGGCACCCTGGAAAGTCTCGGCGACCACAGCATTCGCCTGGTACCGGCCGGCGTATCCTCGTCGGTGCTGCTCCGCCGCCCGGATATTCAGGAGGCAGAGCATAATCTGAAGAGCGCCAATGCGGATATCGGCGCGGCGCGGGCCAACTTCTTCCCGACTATCTCTCTGACCGCCAGCGCTGGCGTGGGCAGCGATGCGCTCTCTTCCCTGTTCAGCCACGGAATGCAGGTGTGGTCGTTCGCCCCATCGATCAGTCTGCCGCTGTTTACCGGCGGCAGCAATCTGGCCCAGCTACGCTATGCGGAAGCGGAGAAAAAAGGACTGATCGCCACCTATGAGAAAAGCATTCAGAGCGCCTTCAAAGACGTGGCCGATGCGCTGGCGCGCCGGGAAACGCTGAGCGAGCAGCTGGATGCCCAGCGGCAATATGTCGCCGCCGAGCAGACGTCGCTGGACATTGCGCTGAAGCGATATCAGACCGGCGTTGGCGATTATCTGTCGGTCCTGACCGCCCAGCGCACGCTGTGGTCGGCGCAGGCCACGTTAATTTCTCTGCAACAAACCGATTTGGAAAACCGCATCACGCTCTGGCAGTCGCTGGGAGGCGGTGCCAGCTAAATCAATATCAACCGGGCGGCAACGCCCGGTATGCTAAAGGAGTTTTTATGCCGCGCATCTCCCTCTCCTGGGCGTTAATTCTCGGTCTGTTAACCGCCATCGGCCCGCTGTGCACCGATTTCTATCTGCCCGCGCTGCCGGATATAACCCAGCAGCTGAACGCCAGCGGCACGCAAACCCAGCTCTCGCTGACCGCAGCGCTGATTGGCCTTGGTCTCGGTCAGCTGTTTTTTGGTCCACTGAGCGACCGCATCGGGCGCAAAAAACCGCTGGCGCTCTCGCTGCTGCTGTTTATTTTTTCGTCGGCGATGTGCGCCGCGACCTACGATATTCATATGCTGATCGGCTGGCGTTTTCTGCAGGGCTTTGCCGGGGCTGGCGGTTCAGTGCTCTCCCGATCGATTGCTCGCGATAAATATCAGGGCACTCAGCTGACCCAGTTTTTCGCTCTGTTGATGACCGTCAACGGCATCGCCCCGGTGGTGTCGCCGGTGATTGGCGGCTACATCATTACCGCGTTCGACTGGCGAATTTTGTTCTGGACGATGGCCGCTATCGGCGGCGTACTGCTGCTCCTGAGCCTGACGGTACTGCGCGAAACGCTGCCGGGTAAAAGTCCGGCCGCGACACAGCAGCAAAGCGACGGCCCGGTGCTGAAAAACCGTCCCTTTATGCGCTACTGCCTGATTCAGGCCTTTATGATGGCCGGGCTGTTCTCATACATCGGCTCGTCGTCGTTCGTGATTCAGAGCGAGTACGGCATGACGGCCCTGCAGTTCAGTCTGCTGTTCGGCGTAAACGGCATTGGACTGATTATCGCCGCGCAGATCTTCTCCCGCCTCTCGCGCCGCTATAGCGCCGATACGCTGCTGCGCGGGGGACTGAGTCTGGCGGTGCTCTGCGCAGTCATCACCCTGCTTCTCGCCTGGCAACACCTGCCGCTGCCGGCGCTAATCGGCCTGTTCTTCACCGTGTCGTTCATGAGCGGGATCAGCACCGTTGCCGGATCAAAAGCGATGAGCGAGGTCAGCCGTGCGCAGTCGGGTACCGCCTCGGCACTGATGGGGACGCTGATGTTTGTCTGCGGCGGCATCGCCGCGCCGCTGGCCGGGCTCGGTGGTGAAACGATGTTGAAAATGAGCCTCGCGATGACCATCAGCTATCTGATCGCCCTGTTCTTCGGCCTGCAAAAAAACCACCCGACCCATTAAGAACGAATGCAGTAATAAAATATTCCAATTCTATTACTGCATCGCTTCCCGACCTGCCTGCAAATCTCTTATTATCCGTTGAGTGTTAATCGTGATAACCTTCACATGATTGGAATAATTAATTCCTTAGAATCTGGCTTAACTGTGATTGAAGAGGTTTGTGTATGAGTATCGACCTGAGCGCGCTGCTGACCGAGCGCCGCAATGCCAATAGCGCCAATATAGACACCCTGTCCACCGTCGAGATGCTGACGGTCATTAACCAGGAAGACCAGCAGGTGGCCCACGCGATCGCCCCCTATTTACCGCAAATCGCTCAGGTCGTAGATAAAGTGGTCGCGGCGATACAAGCCGGCGGACGCCTGATTTACATTGGCGCCGGGACCTCCGGTCGCCTGGGGATCCTCGATGCCAGCGAATGTCCACCGACTTTCGGTACCCGTCCGGAGCAGGTGGTCGGGGTGATTGCCGGTGGCCACAAAGCGATTCTGAGCGCCGTCGAAAACGTCGAAGACAACAAAGCGCAGGGCGCCCTGGACCTGCAAAATCTTAACTTCAGCAACCGCGATGTGCTGGTTGGCCTGGCCGCCAGCGGACGTACGCCGTACGTCATTGGCGCCATGGAGTATGCCCACAGCCAGAACGCCTTTGTCGCCATCGTCAGCTGTAACCCGCATGGTGAAATGGCCCGTCTGGCCGATGTGGCCATCACCCCGGTCGTGGGTCCGGAAGTGGTCACCGGGTCTACCCGTCTGAAGGCGGGAACCGCGCAGAAGCTGGTGCTGAACATGATCTCCACCGGCGCCATGATCCGGGTTGGTAAGGTTTACAGCAACCTGATGGTTGACGTTGAAGCGACCAACGCGAAGCTGATTGAGCGTCAGGTGTCGATCGTTATGGAAGCAACCGACTGCGATCGCGCCACCGCGCAGGCCGCGCTGGACGCCTGCGGTCGCCACTGTAAAACCGCCATTGTTATGGTGCTGGCGAATCTGAGCGCTGGAGAAGCAAAATCCCTGCTGGCGCAAAATAACGGTTTTATCCGCAAAGCGCTGAGCAACACCTAAGCGCCGACAACCAGGTAACGTGCAATGGCAAAAATAAATAAAGAGATGATAGCGCGGATCCTTACGCATGTTGGCGGGGCCGGAAACGTCGCCCAGGCGGGGAACTGTATGACCCGCCTGCGTTTAACCCTACGTGACGAGCAGCTCGCCGATAGCGCCGCCATCCGCCAGATTGAAGGGGTGATGGGGGTTATCGTCAGCGATGAGCAGTTTCAGGTGGTGCTCGGCCCCGGTAAAGCGCAAACCGCCGCGGAAATGATGAACCTACTGCTGGAAGAGGCGCCGGCCGACGCGCCGTCTCTGGCGGCGGTGGCGGCAGAGAAAAAACAGGCGCTGAAAAGCAAGCAAACCAGCGGCGTGCAGAAGTTTCTTGCCAAATTCGCCACTATTTTTACCCCGCTGATTCCCGGTTTTATCGCCGTCGGCCTGCTGCTCGGCTTCGCGACGCTGGCAGAACAGATGTTCGTGCTGGAGAACGCCCATCCCAGCGCCTCGCTGGTAGCGCTAATCGGCTACATGAAAGTCTTCAGCAAGGGGATGTTCACCTTCCTGAGCATCCTGATTGGCTATAACGCGCAGAAAGCGTTTGGCGGTTCCGGAGTCAACGGCGCCGTTATCGCGTCGCTGTTCGTCCTCGGCTATAACCCCGAAGCCACCAGCGGGTTCTTCTCCGGCATCACCACCTTCTTCGGTCACGGCATCGACCCGCGCGGCAACATTATCGGCGTGCTGATTGCCTCGATTCTCGGCGCGTGGGTGGAAAAGCAGGTACGCCGCGTGATGCCGGCCAACCTCGATATGATCCTGACCTCGGCAGTCACTCTGCTGATTATGGGCGCGGTGACCTTTACGGTGATTATGCCCATCGGCGGCTGGCTGTTTACCGGGATGTCGTGGCTGTTCCTCCATCTCAACGGCAACCCGTTTGGCTCCGCGGTGCTCGCCGGTCTGTTCCTGCTGGCGGTGATGTTCGGCGTCCATCAGGGCTTCGTACCAGTCTATTTTGCGCTGGTCGATGCGCAAGGATTTAACTCGCTGTTCCCGATTCTGGCGATGGCAGGGGCCGGGCAGGTCGGTGCCGCGCTGGCGCTGTACTGGCGGGCGAAGCACGGCTCGATGCTGCGGACCCAGATTAAAGGGGCGATCATTCCCGGCTTTCTCGGTATCGGCGAACCACTGATTTATGGCGTAACCCTGCCACGCATGAAGCCGTTTATCACCGCCTGTATCGGCGGTGCCTGCGGCGGCTTTTTCCTCGGTCTGATCGCGTGGCTGGGCCTGCCGGTGGGGCTGAATACGGTCTTTGGCCCTTCTGGCCTCGTGGCGCTACCGCTGATGACCTCCGCGAGCGGGATCTACGCCGGCATGGCGGTTTACGCCGCAGGTCTGGCGGTGGCCTATCTGTGCGGCTTCATCTGCACCTGGCTGTTCGGCAGCAAAAACGTCGATTTGAGCTAGCGCGCGGATCGGATATATCAGGGAGTACATTATTTAACCCGCCACATGGCGGGTTTATTTTTTTCCGTATAATCTACACGTGTTACTAACACCTGGAGATTCCCCATGCCAGCCGTAAAACACAATAAGCAGAATGTCAGCGTGACGCTGGATCCTATACTGGTCAAACAGGCTCGTGAGATCGGCATCAATCTTTCTCAAACGTTGACGAGCGCTCTAAAAAGCGAAATCCACAGCATCGAAATGGCACGCTGGCAAAAAGAAAATGCCAGGGCAATCGACTACCTCAATGATTTAACAGAGGAAAATGGACTTCTCTCTGACGAATACAGGACGTTTTAACGATACAGTATTACGTTTATAAAAATACCGGTCGAATTACTGTGTATCCTTATCTCCTTGATGTACAAAGTGACATTATTGGAATGCGCAATACCCGGATCGTGATCCCACTATTCCCGCTGAGAAATTACAAAGGTCCGCGCGCCGATCGTTTAACACCAGTTGTCACCGTAGAAGGGGAAGAATACGTCGTGATGACTCACGAACTCGCCAGCATCCCACAACGCGTTCTGGGGGAAGAGGTTTGTCATCTCAATCACCAACGTGAAGTCGTTAAAGCATCAATAGATTTTCTTTATGACGGGATTTAACTTCTCCTGCCACTAAGCCCCATGCAGTTTGCTGCCCGACTACCATTTCCTGCCCGTTGCTCCTCGCTGGCTCATGCTATGATGCGTCCTTTGCGCTATTTCATTCGAGGAAAAGATGGGCTCCAGCAAAAAAGGGATGCTGAACGTATTGATAGCCGCGGTGCTATGGGGCAGTTCCGGCGTTTGCGCACAGTACATTATGCAGCAAAGCCAGATGTCATCGCCGTTTCTGACCATGACGCGTCTGCTGTTCGCTGGCCTGATTCTCCTGATGCTCTCCTTTGTGCACGGCGACAAAATTTTCCGCGTCCTGCAAAACCGCAAAGATGCCTTCAGCCTGCTGTTCTTCTCGCTGTGTGGCGCGCTGACCGTGCAGTACACCTTCCTGATGACCATCGAGAAATCGAACGCCGCGACCGCGACGGTGCTGCAGTTCCTGTCGCCGACCATTATCGTCGCCTGGTTTGCGCTGGCCCGCAAAACACGACCGGGGCCGCTGGTGCTGGCCGCCATCGGGACATCGCTGGCAGGCACGTTCCTGCTGGTAACCCACGGCAATCCCACCACGTTGTCCATTTCGCCGTCGGCGCTGCTCTGGGGAGTGGCGTCAGCATTTGCCGCCGCGTTCTACACCACCTGGCCGTCAACGCTCATCGCCCGATACGGCACCCTGCCGATCGTCGGCTGGAGTATGCTGCTGGGAGGGGCAATGCTGCTGCCGTTCTACGGTGGCCAGGGTACCCACTTTGTGGTCAATGGCCGTCTGCTGCTGGCTTTCTTCTATCTGGTGGTGATCGGCACTTCGCTGACCTTCAGCCTCTATTTAAACGGGGCACAGAAAATTGGCGGCGCGAAAGCGGGGATTCTCAGCTGCGCCGAACCGCTGAGCAGCGCGCTGCTGTCGCTCATGCTACTGGGCATCACCTTTACGCTACCGGACTGGCTCGGTACTCTGCTGATTCTTTCCTCCGTGGTGCTGATCGCCGTGGATTCCCGACGCCGGGTTCGGGTAGCATAGATCTGATTTTAAACAACTTAACTTCCTGATAATTTGCGTGTTTCGCATCCTGCGCATATAGTTGACTGAAGCTACTATTTGAGGAGAAGCACCATGAAAGCGTGTTGGATATTGTGCCTGGTTACCACCCTCAGCGCGACGGCGGCCTGGGCCGAATCACCGCTGAAGAGCCTGCAGTTCGAGCAACAAAAGCAGCTGGTGTTGAAAGCGGTGAAAGAGAAATGCGCACCAAAAACGGCCCTGAGCGATACCGATTTTGCCAATAAAATCCTCGCCTCTCAGGCAAATCAGGAATATGTCCGGGAAGCCACGCTGGCGAAAGAGCGAAATAACCAGAAGGGTTATCAGGCAGCCATCGATAAAATCAGCTGCCCGGCAATGTAATCATTTCAGCTTAGCCGCCAACGCTTTCCAGTCGAACGGTGCCAGCTGTGCATAGTTCAGGCCACGTGCGGCCATGCTTTGCGGCAGCTGGCGTTGCGTTTGCGCCGTGGCCTGGCTCATCAGCCCCGCGCCACCCGCATCGCGCAGCGTTTTCACCACCTCTTCCATCTCTTCACTACGGCGAATACCGTGTTCAGCCACCCGGCTAATCAGGTACCCCGAAAATGCACCGTCCCAGCCCAGCGACGGAAAACTGGCATGCAGCGAGGCCAGCACGTCCTCTTCCACGCCGTACTCACGGGCGGCAAACAGGCATTCGGTCGTCAGCGCTTCCAGCCCTTTAATCATGACGCTCCGGCACATTTTTATCGCCGATACGCAACCCACGTCATCCGCGCCATAGCGGGCATTCAGTCCCAGAGCCTGTAGTATCTCTGCGACTTCGTGCGCCTGCGGGCCGCCAATCAACAGCGGCGTTTTCAGCCGCGCCGGCGGCACCGGTGCCATGACCGCTACATCGACATAAACACCCGGCAAAAAGCCACCCGCCGCCTGTCGCTTGGTCGCCGGCGCCACCGAGTTTAAGTCAAGAAAATAGCCGCCTGCACCGACAGACTCCGCCACCGATCGCGCCACTTCCAACGCGGATCCCGCCGTCACGGTGGAAAAAATCAGCGTCGCCCCCTCCAGCGCCTGCGCCAGTGAATCCGCCGCCCGGACGCCCGCCCGACGGGCCTTATCCCGCATTGCCTCACGCTCAGGGCCGTTCAGTTTACAGTCCCAGACGGTGACCTCATTATTGTGGGCTAAATCACCCGCCAGAATGCCGCCCGCCTCGCCAAAACCAATAAATGTTATCGCCGTCATGCTGTCTCCTCCACGGGCCATATACGGGCCGGAATACACACCTCGCCGGAAAACAGCAGGCGCGCCGTGCGCAGCAGACCGCAACCCACCACTTCACCCTGCTCGCTGCACTGGAGCGCCACGCTGAACTCGCCGGTCGGGTGCTCAACGCTTATCATCACATTCCCGCTTTCGCCGGTCTGTGCCAGCCCCTCGGCAACCGAACCGGGGATCAGGCAGGCGCTGGCAACGCTCACCGCGCCAAAGACGCCAATCGATGCGTGGCAGCGATGGGGAATAAACGTCCGGCTGCTGATGGTGCCCCCTTCGCGCGGACCGGCAACCAGGGTCATTTTCGGCACCGTACGCCGGGCGACATCCCCCAGATTCATGCGTGGCCCGGCCTGTAGACGTATCGACTCCAGCCGCTGCTTCAGTTCGTCATCGTTATCCAGCTGCTCCCGGGTTTCATAGCCGCTATGGCCAAGGTCGCTGGCACGCATCACCACCACCGGCATGCCGTTATCAATGCAGGTGACGTCGATACCGTCAAAGCGATCGCGGGCGCAGCCGGTTGGCAGCAGCGAACCGCAGCTGGAGCCCGCCACATCGAGAAAATTAAGGACTATTCGGCTGGCGCTGCCCGGTACGCCGTCAATGCGCGTTTCGCCCGCATACTCAACCCCGTCGTCATCGCAGGGTACATCGGCAATCGCCAGCTGGCCGGTATTCTCCATAAAAATACGGACCTGGGTCAGCGGCGCGGAGTGTCTGATCAGACCGCGTTCGATAGCAAACGGGCCAACGGCGGCGAGAATGTTGCCGCAGTTCTGCCCGTAATCCACCTCCGCGCGATCGACATTCACCTGAGCAAACAGGTAATCAACATCAGCCTCAGGCCGCGCAGAGCGACGGATAATGGCGACTTTGCTGGTGAGCGGATCGGCCCCGCCGATGCCGTCAATTTGCCGGGCATCCGGTGAGCCCATGGCGGCCAGCAGCACCGCATCTCGCAGCGGGGCATCCGACGGTAGATCGTCCGCCAGAAAACAGGCGGCTTTCGAGGTGCCGCCGCGCATCAGCAGACACGGTATTTTGCGTTGTGCCATCTTATTAGCCCTCGACGTCATCCGCGTTGTCGTAGTAGCGCAGCCCTTTCTCCGCCAGGCGCGGGCGCATGGCGTAGATATCCAGCCCCAGCTCACCGTTGCGCATCCGATCGCGTTTCGCCACTTCATTGGCCATCCGGGTTTCCGCCTTCGCCAGCACCATTTGGGCCTGCGCATGCGGAACCACCACCACGCCGTCATCATCCGCTACGACCACGTCTCCGGGATGAACCAGCTGTCCCGCGCAGATGACCGGCACGTTGACCGAGCCCAGCGTCTCTTTCACCGTCCCCTGGGCATAAACGTGGCGCGACCAGACGGCAAAGCCCATCTCACGCAGGGTATGAGAATCACGAATGCCGATATCACCCACCAGCCCAATCACCCCGCGAGCCTGGAGCGACGTGGCCAGCAGATCACCAAAAAAACCGTCGCCGCTGGGCGAGGTTGGCGCCACCACCAGAATATCGCCCGGGCGGCACTGCTCGACCGCCACGTGGAACATCCAGTTATCGCCCGGCGTGACCAGGACCGTCACCGCGTTTCCAGCGCGGCTGACGCCCTGCTGGATCGGGCGAATATCCGGGGCCATCAGCCCCTGTCGGTCGTACGCTTCGTGAATCGTCGCGACGCCGGCGGCGGCGAACTGGCTCAGCGTCGCCGGGTCATGACGAGGCAGATTGCGGATCACAATGCCTTTTTTATTCAACAGGTTCATGCGAGGTTCTCCGTGACGCGGGGGAAGATGCTGTGGAAGGCCTCGCCGTGAACGATATCGCGTGCCGCGGTGATGCCGATATTGCGCTTCGCCTGCACGCCGCGCTGGAGCGCAACCCGGGTGTAGTATTCCCAGAGATGTTCCTGACCCTGCATACACTGGATCGCCTGATATTTGGTCTCCCACACGCTGGTGATATCCAGCAGCACGTCCGGCTTCCAGTTGCACTGTTCCGGCTGGTGTGGCTCAAAGCAGTACACCGGCGGCGCGGCGACGATTTTCTCTCCGGGGCGATAGCCTTCGGCCTGAGCGATGATACGCGCTTCCTGGGCCAGGTTGGAGGCCATCGGGTGGTCGTAGTTGTAGGGATCGTGCATCGAGTGGGTCAGGACGAAGTGCGGCTGTACGCGGCGGTAAACGTCCGCGAGGCGGAACAGAGTCTCTTTGTCGGCGCGCAGCGGGTAGTCGCCGATATCGAAAAATTCAACGCTGGCGCCGAGAATATCGGCGGCGGCCTGCGCTTCTTCACGGCGAACCTGCTTCACCGTCTCTTCGCTCATGTTACCTTTGCGCCACAGCTTTGCGGATTCGCCACGCTCGCCGAATGACAGGCAAACAATATGCACCTGATAGCCCTGGCGGGCGTGCAGCGCAATCGCTCCGCCCGCGCGCCAGACAAAATCGGCAGAGTGGGCGCTGACGACAAGGGCACTTTTTTCGCTATGCGGTTCAGACATGATGACTTCCTCTGTTGTTTTTTTCAGCTTGTCATGTCGCGGCAGGAGCAGGTAATTCGTTAACTTGCGAAGGCTATGATTTTTATTTATGTTGTCGTAAAGCTCACAATCCGGAGCCCAGAGAGAAATGCTGAAGAGAAAGTACGATAAGATAATAAATATCATGCAGCTACGCTTCTTCTGCCAGGTTGCCCGGCGCGGCAGCGTCTCGCGGGCGGCTGATGATTTATTCCGCACGCAGTCGGCAATCACCCGAGCGATTCGCGATCTGGAAGCGGCGCTGAACGTGACGCTTTTCGAACGCCACTACAGCGGGATGGTGGCGACAGAGTACGGCAGATGTCTGCTGCCGCGGGCGCGGCGTGCTATCGATGACCTTCAGGCCATTCCTCTGCTGCTGCAAAAGATTAAAACGCGGAGCACGGCATCCGCCGCACTGCCGGATGCCGGCTGGCTGTTCAACACCCGCCGGTTGGAAATATTCCTGCAGCTCTATCACGTCAATCACACGCAGACCGTCGCCACCCAGCTGGGCATTACCCAACCGGCGGTCAGTGCCGCGCTGAAAATTCTTGAAAAAGGAGCCGACTCAGCGCTGTTTCGCCGCACGCCGGAAGGGGTTCGCCCGACGCCGGCGGCGGACCTGCTTTACCCGCCTATCAGCCGGGCATTGAACGAGCTGGATAATATCTGGAGCGATCTTGCCGCCCGTCGCGGCGTGCTGGAGGGCCGCGTACGCGTTGGCGCCCTGCCGCTCAGCCGAACTCAGCTACTGCCCGCGGCGATTAGCGCTTTTCTGGCGCGCTACCCCGGCATTACGGTGATGACTAATGAGAGCCCATATGAATCGCTGGTCTCCGATATGCGCGCGGGGAATATCGACTTTATTATCGGCGCGCTGCGTCAGGATGAGGATCTACCGGACCTCACCTGCGAAGCGCTATTCGAAGAGGATATGCTCATTTTGCTGCGCAACGATCACCCGCTGCTAAGCCACCCGGATCCGCGCAGTCAGCTGGCGGCTGCGCAGTGGGTGCTGCCGCGCTCAAATGCGCCAGCGCGGCACCTTCTGGAGAAGGCTTTTCTGACGCTGGGATTGTCCTTACCGCAGCCGACGGTAGAAACCGGCGATGCCGCGATGGTTCGCGGTCTGCTGAGAGATTCCGACATGCTGGCGGCCGTCTCCGCCAGCCAGATGCGCTTTGAAATCGATAATGGTCTGTTAACTATTCTGCCCGTTCGCCTGCCCGATACGACCCGTCGCATCGGGCTGACCTTCCGGGCGGGCAGCCTGCCCTCGCCGGCAACCCAGGCCCTACTAAGCTTTATTCAGCAGCATGTTGCACAACGTTAGCGGGTTCCCGCTACCGAGTAGGTCACCTGCTGGTTACGCGTCCTCTGGAACTCCTCCAGCGTCTGCCCGCGCATGGCGGCGTAGATATGCAGATTGGATACCCCCACCACGGCGCCCATTTTCTCCAGCAGGAAAAAGCTGGCGCCGTAATGAATCAGCCCGCGCCAGTCGCGGGCGTCGAGCAGCGCCTGCTCATATTCGCTGAGTCCCGCTTCGGCATACAGCGCCTGCGGCTGGCTAAGAAAACGCTCGCGCCAGGCGGGCTGAATCAGCTGATGCAGGAACCGGTTCAGCCGCAGGCCATTGAGGCTACGTTCATGGGTGAACGGATAAGTTCCAGGCAGCGCTTCCACGCCGGCCAGCTGCTGTGCCATATGCTGGCGATGGCGGCCGAGCGTATCCACCGGTGGGACGCGGGCATTATTTTCCAGAATCAGCGTCGCGATGCCAGTCATCGACGGCAGGTAGTAATCACGCCAGATTTCACTCACGTTGGCCGATAATGCACCGCGCATAACCAGCCACATAATCACTTCCGAACCTTCCATGCCGCCCAGCGTGGCATACTCGCCAAGGGTCATTTCGGCCAGCTTTTCCGGGTCATTGACCAGCATATCAACGAACTGCGCATCCCACTGCGGATTGTTGAAACCACAGCGTTCGCCATGCACCTGATGTGACAGACCGCCGGTCGCCACGATCGCCACGTTGATATCTTCCGGATAGCTTTCAATAGCCCGGCGCAGCGCCTGCCCGAGCTTATAGCAGCGACGGGCGCTGGGCACCGGGAATTGCAGCACGCCAATTTGCAGCGGGATAACCGACGTCGGCCAGCCCGTCTCCTGTTGCCACGGCAGCAGCGCCGACAGCGGTGAGAACAGGCCGTGGTCGAGTTTTTTATCCATAAAGAATGACATATCAAACTCATCCGCCATCAAACTGGCGCCGATATGCCTGGACAGCGCCGCATCGCCTTTTACCGGCGGCAGGTCGCGCGGGCCGCCCCCTTCATCCGCTACGTCGTACTCGTTATCAATCCCGAGGGTAAACGTCGAGTAGTGGTCGAAGAAAAAGGCGGTCACGTGGTCATTGAAGATATAGACCAGCGCATCCGGTTTTTTCTCATCCAGCCAGCGCTGCAGCGGCTCAAAGCTCTGAAAAATCGGCGCCCAGGCGGTTTCCTGTTGTTTATGATGGTCAACGGCAAAGCCGATGGTCGGGGTATGAGAAACGGCGATCCCGCCGAGTATTCTGGCCATGAGGTGACTCCATTTATCGGTTATGCAACGTTTGCGACAGCGCGTTGAGCTCCGCCTCTGTTTGCCGAGGCTTAGGGTGATTCATACGGTGCAGTAAAATTGCCGCACCCGCCAGACAAGCCGGTAGCGCCAGCACTAAAAAGATGGAAGAGTGGCCCGGTACCGCCAGCATGATTACCCCTCCCAGGGTGGAGCTGAGTATGGCTCCAGTACGCCCGATTCCGTGCATCCAGCTGACGCCGGTGGCGCGAATTTCGGTTTGATAGTACGCCGGTGAATAGGCCTGCAGACCGTTCTGCGCGCCGTTAATGCACATGCCGCTGATGAAAATCAGCACCGACAATGCCGCGGAGCCAAAGTCCATCAGCCCCTGAGTTAACAGGCACAGGCAGCCGAGGAAATAGGTGATCGCAATCACCGCTTTCGCCGAGGTGCGATCCATCAAATACCCCACCAGGATACCGCCCAGCGGGCCGCCAAGCTGGAACAGGCCGGTAATAATTGCCGCCTGCTGCAATGACAATCCGCCGGAGCGTAAGATGGTCGGCAGCCAGCCGTTGAGCAGGTAGATAACAAACAGTCCCATAAAGTAGGTCAGCCACAGGGCGAGCGTCCCGCGCGCATAGCCGTTGCGAAACAGCTGTGCCACTTTATTGTGTCGCGAGATTTGCGGGGCGTTCAGCTGGAAGCGCGTTTCGCTGCTGAAGCTGCCTCCAAGGCGGTTCAGCACTCGGGCAATGTGCCTGGCGGGCAGACGCCGCGCCACCATATTCATCGCCGACTCCGGCAGCATGACCACCATAAAGGGCAGGACCACTAGCGGCAGCACGCCGCCGAAAATCAGCGCCGAGTGCCAGCTGTAGTGAGACAGCAGCCCGGCTGCGATAAAACCGCCCAGCCCGGAACCGACATTAAACCCGCTGTACATCAGCGTGATCATCAGCCCCTTACGCCGTTCAGGCATATATTCCGCCACCAGGGTGACGCAGTTGGGCATCACCGCCCCCAGCCCCAGCCCGGTGAGAAAGCGCATCAGCGCCAGCTGTGAAGGGCTTTGTGCCAGCGCGGCGGCAAGGCTGAAGAGTGCAAAAAGCGCCACCGACCACAGCAGAATGCGCTTACGACCATAGCGATCGGAAAGCGGGCCGGCGACCAGCGCACCGATAGCGACACCAAACATCGCCGCACCAAGCACCGGGCCCATTTGCGCACGGCTGATGCCCCAGTCTTCGATCAGAGCCGGAGCGATAAAGCCCATAACCGCTGCGTCATAGCCATCAAGCATGATGATGACAAAACACAGCAGCAGGACGTTCCACTGAAAGCGCGAGATCGGTCGGGCATCGATCCACGACTTCACGTCGACAACATGAGAGTGATTCATAGGGTAACTTCCTTAAGCAGGCGGTACGAATGTTCTGGTTAATGTTTTTGGAGTTGAACTTTCGTATTCAACTTAAGGCAGTCCCGGGGCGCTGTCCGGTTCAAAAAACCGACGACAGCTATGAGTTCTATTTATATTGTGAAGTGGACAGCAAAAAGAGCGGCATAAAAAAACCCGCAGCGTTAACGCCACGGGTTGATGTTCAAAGGGGGGTTCAGCGCTTCGGAATAATTAAATCACCGCGCAACATGCTGCCGCCGAGCATCTGGGTTTTTTCCGTCAGCCAGCTGACGATGCGCGCCGCCATGGCGTCCATCGAATACTCAATCGCCGGAATGGTCGGAATGCCGGGCAGCTGTAACGATCCGGCCAGGCTGAATACCATGACTTTTTCCGGCACCGCCCGATTGAACGCCAGCAGCTGCGGCACAATGTGCTGAGCCTGTTGCTCATCGGCAACCAGTAACGCATTGAAATTCAAGGTTGTCGCATTGTTCACCAGCTCCTGCACCGCCACCGACGGCGAGGTGCTGTCGAGGAATACCAGGTTGCGATTAAACGGCAGGAAATTTTTTTCCAGCGCATGTTTGTAGCCGAGCAAAACCTGGTCGGCAAAGCCGCTCCCTTCAGGATGAATTAGCGCAATCTGTCGGCGCCCCTGGCTAATCAGGTAGTTACAGGCCGTTTCCGCCGCAAATGCGTGGTCAAACTGAATATTGTTCACCCCTTCGCTTTCCAGGCAGTCAATCAGCGCCACATCCGGCCGGTCAATATTTAATGGAAATCGCGCGCCGATAATCAACACATCATCACACAGGCCGCAGCTGAGCTCTTCGAGGGCGCTCATCACGCCGGCGCGCGTGTTGGCAAAGCGGAGCAGCAGATGCTTCTGATGCAGGCTCAGCTGTTTTTCCAGGGCATACAGATAGCTGGTCGTTTGATTAATATTATCCTGAGCACAAATCACGCCAATACAGCCGGTGCTCTGGCTAAGCAGCGACTGGGCTATCATATTGGGCCGGTAATTGAGTTCTTCTGCCGCCTGCAGTACCGCCTGACGGCTGGCCTCTTTGACTCCGCGCGAACCGCTCAATACCCGAGAGACAGTGGCTTTGGACACCCCTGCTAAACGTGATACATCATTGATTGTAGACATCATTATCCCCTGACAGGGCCCGTCCGATCCCTGTACATCCCCGGCCCTGAATCGCTTCAATTATAACCATCGCCAGTATATCCGTTTCCATTTTCATTTGGAAACCGATTTTCCGTTTCATGGAAAAACAGCGCCAAACCGGCCGAAATCTGTGAGCAAAATCCAATTAATTAGCGCTATAAGGAGAAGATCTTGACAGTCATCACAGTTCTGTTTTTTATGAATGGAAACCGGTTTCCGTCTGATATCAAATCATCCACGCAATAACTTTTTACATTTTGAGGATGAGTGTCGATGTTCAAGATTATGCTGTGCTGCTCTGCCGGGATGTCCACAAGTTTACTGGTCAGGAAGATGGTCGACGTGGCGAAAGAACGTAACCTGCCGGTGCAGATTGACGCCTACGGCGTTTCCGAATTTGACATGCAGTTTCCGCAGTACCAGGTGGTGCTTCTCGGCCCGCAGGTGAAATACATGTTGAAAACGTTGTCAGAAAAAGCCGCCTCCCTGAATATTCCGGTCCAGCCCATTAATGCCATGGACTACGGGATGCAACGGGGAGATAACGTCCTGGATTATGCGCTGTCGCTGATTAATCCGGCGCAATAAGAGGTGTGCAAATGAGCTCTCTGTATCAGTCCATGATTGCCGTGATCGAGCAATCTATTACTCCGCTGGCAGGACGCCTTGGGCAGCAGAAGTACGTTATCGCTATTCGCGATGGCTTCACTGCCGCATTGCCGTTTATGATCATCGGCTCTTTCATGCTGGTATTTATCTTTCCCCCCTTTTCACCGGACACCGCCAACGGTTTTGCCCGCGGCTGGCTGGATTTCTCGCAGCAGTACCGCGAACAGCTGATGCTGCCGTTCAACCTGAGCATGGGGGTGATGACCTTCTTTATCTCCGTCGGTATTGGCGCCAGCCTGGGACGCCAGTTTCAACTCGACCCGGTGATGTCCGGCCTGCTGGCATTTATGGCCTTTTTACTGGTGGCGGCCCCTTATGCTGACGGTAAAATCTCGACGCAGTACCTGTCAGGTCAGGGAATTTTCACCGCGCTGATTACCGCCATTTACTCCACCCGCGTCTACGCGTGGCTGAAACAGAACAACATCACCATTCGCCTGCCAAAAGAGGTGCCAACCGGCGTCGCCCGTTCGTTTGAAATTCTCATCCCGGTACTGGTGGTGATTGGTACCCTGCATCCGCTGAATCTGTTTATTGAAGCCCAGACCGGAATGATTCTGCCGCAGGCGATTATGCACCTGCTGGCACCGCTGGTCTCCGCTTCCGACTCCCTGCCCGCGATTCTGCTTTCCGTGCTGATGTGCCAGATTTTCTGGTTTGCCGGGATCCACGGCTCGCTGATTGTCACCGGCATTATGAACCCGTTCTGGATGGCAAACCTGTCGGCAAACCAGGCGGCTCTGGCAGCCGGTGCCGCCCTGCCGCACGTTTATCTGCAAGGTTTCTGGGACCACTATCTCCTGATTGGCGGCGTCGGGTCGACCTTACCGCTGGCGTTTCTGCTGCTGCGTAGCCGCGTGGCGCACCTGCGGACCATCGGCAAAATGGGCATCGTGCCGAGCTTCTTCAATATTAATGAGCCGATCCTGTTTGGCGCGCCGATCATTATGAACCCGATGATGTTTATCCCGTTCGTTTTCGTCCCGATGATCAACGCTATCCTGGCCTATGGCGCCACCCGTCTCGGCTGGCTGACACAGGTTGTCTCGCTGACGCCATGGACCACGCCAGCTCCTGTCGGCGCCTCATGGGCGGCTAACTGGACATTAAGTCCGGTCATCATGTGCCTCATTTGCATGGTGATGTCAGCGGTTATCTACCTGCCGTTCCTGCGCGCCTATGAACGCTCTTTAATGAAAACTGAAGTAGAAAAAGCAAAAAATACCGTACCGGTTGCCGAAACCGTTAGCCAGTAATCAGGGGAAATACCGCTGGCGGCCTGTTTTCCGTAAAATTTAAATAATAAAACATCACCATTCCCGGAATAATGCGAAAAAGGAATTTTCGCTATATTCTTTTAATAATAAAGTTAATCACCTCAGGTAATATTATGATTGATCTAGAAGAAGCGGTAATGGAAATTATCGTGAATGCGGGACAGTCACGCTCATTATGTTTTGAAGCGTTACATGCCGCCCGTAGCGGAAATATTAATGAAGCCAAATTACTCCTGAATGAAGCCGACGGCTATGCCCGCCGCGCACACCTGATGCAGACCCGGCTCATCGAGCAGGACGCCGGTGAGGCGCGCCAGCCAATGACGTTAATTATGGTGCACGCTCAGGATCATTTAATGAATTCACTGCTGGCGCGTGAATTTTCAGAAGAATTAATTCATTTATACCAGCGTTAATTTATATAAATACTTAACAACTGTGCCCGAAATAAATACACCAGCTAATCCTGGCGGGATGGTTATTATCTGAATATATCCGTCATATTTCAAGCTGCATGTGCGTTGGCTGCGCTCGCTTACCCGAATCACTGACCAAAGTAAGCTCATCGGGATTCACTCCCTTGCCGCCTTCCTGCAACTCGAACTATTTAGGATATATATGAATTATTAAAAGCGAGATAATTATGAAAACTGTAAAAATGCTGCCATTAGCAATGGCGGTCGTCGCCGCGCTGTGTCCAATTTCTGTACTTGCACAAGAATTTACTCAGGAACAAATTGACGCCATTGTGGCGAAAGCCGTCGATAAGGCGCTGGCCGACCGCCAGGCGAAAATGGACGCCGCCGCCGCCAGGAAGGTGGATCTGGAAACCAACCCACAAACTGCCGCCGCTTCGCCGGACATGGCGATTCCGTTTGGTCTGAAGTTTAGCGGCTACGCCCGCTACGGCGCCCAGTTCCAGAGCGGCGATCAGAAGTTCGTTGGCGTCGATGGCTCCTATAACGGCGCCTCGGCGATTGGTCGTCTGGGTAACGAAGGCAACGGCGGCGAGTTCCAGATTACCAAAGCCTTTAAGAGCAGCCAGGGTGCCATCTGGGATATCAACGTGATGTTCGACCACTGGAGCGACGAAGTTAACCTCAAGAAGGCCTACGTTGGCGTCACCAACGTGCTGGCATCCAATCCCGGCGCCTATATCTGGGCCGGTCGTGACTTCCACCAGCGTCCACAGCAGGGGATCAACGACTACTTCTGGATGAACCACGACGGCCAGGGGGCCGGGGTGAAAAACTTCGATATCGGCGGCGTTCAGTTCGATGTCGCCGCGGTTTCGCAGGTCGAGTCCTGTAGTCCGGAAGTCATGGCCGATGAGTCTAACCCGTCGCGCATCACCTGTACCGGCGGCTCCGGCACCGGCGACGACGGTCACTATGCGCTGACCACCAAAACCCACAACATTAAGGCCGGCCCCATCGATGTCGAGGTCTACGCCAACTACGGCTTTGACTCCAAAGCGGTGGACAACGACGCGCAGATTGATGCCTGGCAGGGCGGCCTGCTGTTGAGCCACACCAACAGCGACGACAGCGGCGTGAACAAAGTTATCCTGCGCTATTCCGATAACGCCGATAACAGCGTTTACAACAAAACGGACGGGTTGACCACCGTCTACGCCAGCTTCGAAGGTAACTATAAGTTCACCCGGCAGGCGCAGGTCGAATACCTGCTGGCCTTCCATGACTATGACAACAGCAAGGACAACACCGACAACCGCAAGAACTACGGCGCCATCGTCCGTCCGATGTACTTCTGGAACGATGTGCACTCCACCTGGCTGGAAGCGGGCTACCAGCGCGTTGATTACGATCAGGGCGGGGATAACCACGGCTGGAAGCTGACGCTGTCGCAGAACATCGCCATCGGGATGGGGCCGGAGTTCCGTCCGATGCTGCGCTTCTACGTCACCGGCGGTCAGGTCGATAATAACCATACCGCGAAGGTGAACGGCACCCGCGACGAGCAGCTGGACTCCCTGAACGTCGGCGGCATGTTTGAAGCGTGGTTCTGATGCTATAGCTTGCCCCGGAGGCGGCGTGTGACGCCAGTCCGCTTGACAAGGTACTTCCCCCCGGTAAGCGTCACGCTACCGGGGAAATCTTATCTCAGGCTCAATCGGCGAGCGATGCGCTCAAGCTTAATCATCAGCAGCAGCGTCACCCCCGCCAGCACGATGGTCAGCGCCGAGCCATCGGCAATATTCCCGCGATCGGTCAGACTGAAAATGGTGACCGGCAGCGTCGTCCAACCCGGCGGATAAATCATTACCGTTGCCCCCAGCTCCCCCATCGACAGCGACAGACTGAGCGCCAGCGCGGAGATCATCCACGGCGTCATCAGCGGTAACGTCACGTAGCGCAGGCGATACCACGGCGAGGCGCCCAGGCAAGAGGCGACATTTTCGATATCCGGCGAAATACGCGCCAGCCCGGTGGAGACGTTGCTAAAGGTAAATGCCGAAATCAGGACAAAGTGGGCCGCCAGTACAATCCAGAAAGTGCCATTCATCCTTAGCGGTCCCTGACTGAAAGCCACCAGAATCCCTAACCCCACCGACACGGAAGGAATCGCGCTGGGAAGATAAAACGCCAGACCAAGATATTTTTGCAGCCGTGCACTGAACTGGCGCAGAGACAGTGCCGCCCACATGCCACACAGCAACGCGAACAAGCTGGCGCAAAACCCCACCACCAGGCTTGAGAACAGCGAATCCCAGGCCGCTCCGCGAAACGCATTCACAAAATGCCCGAAGGTAAATCCGGACGGCAGCAGGCCGTTCCACTGCTGACTCAGACTGGACATCAGGATCACCGACAGCGGCAGGAAGAAGAACCCGGCAAACAACACCACCGCCAGCGTTCCCGCCGCCGCGCGGCCTTTATGCGACCAAATTAACATCGTTAGCTCCTCACGCCGGTACGCGCAGCCGCCAGCCGGTAGAGCATAAACAGCCCCAGCGACAGCAGAATATTAATCAACGCAATCATGCAGGCCACGCTGTAATCAGACTCAAGAATCGCCTTGCTGTAGACCATCATCGGCAGGGTGTTCACCCCTTTTGCACCGATAAACAGTACGATGCCGAACTCGTTCGTCGTTAACAGCAGACACAGACTGCCCCCCGCCATCAGCGCCGGCAGCGCCGCCGGGAAAATCACCTCAGCAATGACCCGCCACGGGTGGGCGCCGAGAATACTCGCCGCCTCCAGCTGACTTTTATCAATTTGCCGCAGTCCGGCCATCAGCGGACGCATGACCAGCGGCGTAAATACGGTGATTTCCGCCAGAATCACGCCCTGAATCGAATAGAGAAAATCCACCGGCGGCAGCGCAAAATCGAACAGCGACATCAGCGTGCCGTTCAGCAGGCCAGCCGAGCCATAAATAAAGGTGAAGGCGAGGGTGATAAGAAAGGTCGGCAGGGCGATAAAAGTATCAATCACCCGGCTAATCAGCTGGCTACCCGGGAACGGGATAAACACCAGAATCACCGCCATCAGGCTGCCCAGCACCAGACAGCCAAGCGTGGCAAAAACCGCAATTTGCAAAGTATTTAGCAAGGCGCCGATAAAGCGGCGGGACTCCATTACCTGCCAGAACGTCCCGAGGCTCAAATGGCCGCGGGTATCGCGCAACGCCTGTTCGGCGATCAGCAGCAGCGGGTAGAAAAACAGCGTCGCCAGCACCAGCAGCGGCAACAGGAGCCACAGGAAGGGACGCAGGTTCGGCAGCGGGCGCGACAGCGTTAACGTCTGCGACATCATTACACCTCAATCAGGACCGCATCGTTGGGTTCAAAGTAGAGCGCCAGCTTATCGCCCGCGCGCGGCAGCGGATTAACATGCGTCATTACGATACGCACCGATTCGCCGGCCACGTCGCACAGCAGATGGGTCAAATCCCCCTGCCAGTGTACTGACGTCAGCGTGGCATAAAGCCGGTTGCTGGCCGCCGAGCGCGGCGCCAGGCTCATATGTTGCGGGCGAATGCACAGCAGCTTGTTATTACCATGCTGTCCGCCCTGGCTGAAAGCCTGAACCAACCCGCCGCCGCAGCTGGCGCTGACCAGCCCTGGGCCGGAGGTATCCGTCAGCGCCGTGGCCTGCAGAATATTGGCGCGGCCGAGGAATTCGGCACTGAAGCGGTTAGGCGGATAATGGTAAAGCCGATGCGTTTCTCCATGCGCAATCATTGACCCGTCTTTCATAATGCCAATCTTATCCGCCAGGGTCAGCGCTTCGGTCTGATCGTGGGTGACATAAAGAATGGTTAGCTCCGGTAGCTCGCGATGCAGACGGGCTATTTCTTCCACCATGTTGTGGCGAATTTGCGCATCCAGCGCCGAGAGCGGCTCATCGAGCAGCAGCACCCGCGGGCGAACGGCAATGGCTCGCGCAATGGCGACGCGCTGCTGCTGGCCGCCGGAGAGCTGGTGCGGGTAGCGCGTGGCGTACTCGGCCATGCCCACAATTTTCAACGCTTCGGTCACCCGTTCACCGATCGACGCTTTCGGCTGCTTTTGTGCCCGCAGACCGAAGGCGACGTTATCCTCGACCTTCATATGCGGAAACAGAGCGTAGTTTTGTACCACCATGGCAAGACCGCGCTTGTAAGGCGGCAGCCCGGTCACATCCGTATCACCAATCAAAATGCGTCCACCCGCCGGCTGTACAAACCCGGCAATGGCCCGCAGTACCGTGGTTTTTCCGGATCCAGAGGGGCCAATCAGCGCCAGCACTTCGCCCGGCTCAATGGTCAGCGACAGCGGTTTTAGAACCACGTTCCCGTGGTACGCAACGCGCAGAGAATCGAGGGTTATCCCCGAAGTCCCCGTCATTGACGGGGAGTGGGAGGCAGTCGTTTTCATCAACATCAGGCTTACTCGCTGTCGGTCACTTTATGCCAGCGGGCAATATCCGCCGATAGCGATACGGCAACATCGTCCCAGTTCGGTTCCCAGCTTGTCACGCCGTCGAGCGCCGCTTTTGCCGCCCGATAGTTACTGTCGGTTGGCGTCACATCGCTACGCACCGGCAGGCCCCAGGAGAGCGCGCTGACGCTGCTTTGCGCCTGCTTATCAAGCAGGAAGTTAATCAGCTTTTTACCGTTTTCACTCTGCGGCCCGTTCTGGACCAGACCAATGGTATACGGCAGGGCCAGCGCGCTGCGCTCGCCCTTATCGTCCGCCGGCCAGAAGATTTTCACATTCGGGTTTCGCGCAATTTGCGACAGGTTCATCTGCAGGTCGCCGTTCGCCACAAACAGTTCACCTTTATTCACTAACGCGGTCAGCTTGCCGGTAGAGGCGGACGGGCCGACGTTATTGGCCTGCAGTTTCCCGAGATAGGCAAACCCGGCCTCTTTGCCGCCGAGGCTGTGAAAGGCCTGCAGCATTACCGCAGTACCGTCACCGGCCTGGCCCGGCGTCGAGTACTGCAATTTGTTTTTGTAGCGACTGTCCAGCAGTTCCTGCCAGCTGGCCGGGGCGGTTTTCAGCAGTTGGCTGTTGTAGATAAAAGTCAGGTAGTTATTCACCAGCGGCGAGTAACGGGCATTGGCGCCGGGAATGTGTTCGCTGCCCTGCGGCGTAAACTCAGCCAACAGATTTTCTTTGCTGGCACGCTGGATAAACGGCGGAACGGTTACCAGCACGTCGGCCTGCGGGTTGGTACGCTCCTTCGCCAGCCGCTCAACGATTGCGCCAGAGCCGCCTTCCACATACTGCACTTTGATGCCCGTCGCTTTGGTAAAGGCGTCGAACTGGTTCTGATACCAGCTGTTATCGCCGTCATGCAGGCCATCAGCGGAATAAACGGTGACCACCCCATCGGCCCAAACCGGGGAACTGGTCAGCGCGAAAACGGACAGCAGAGCAAATCGGGAAAGTTTCATCGTGTAAGCCTCATCGGATGGTGATTTTAAATGGTCTATACCAGATTGATTGTCACGCTACCGGGGATTTATGACAAAACGATGAATGCGCGGTGTCAAAAAGATGAAAGGCGGAAGGAGAGCGACGGGGTAAAACCGATGCAGGCATTTCCCCAGGAGGCGGCGCCGGCCGCGCCTTGTCAGGCCGGCCTGACGGTGGTGAACCGGAGACCCGGTCAGCGTAATGCCGCCGGGGAGCGCCTCACAGGAACAACAAAATTAGTGGGTATCGACTTCGATGCGCAGGCTATCGTGACGCCAGTACTCGATATCGTAATCCAGGATACGCCCGTGCTGATCGTAATTCAGACGGCGCAGCAGCAGTGCCGGACGCCCTTCCATCACCCCCAGCGCCTCCGCCGCCTGCGGTGGCATGGAGGTTGGATAGAATGACAAATGCATACTGGTATATATCAGGTCGTAATGAGCCTGATAAATCTCGGTCAGGCTGCCGTTCAGATCGTGACGCAGCAGCTCCGGCACTCGCGCCGGCAGGCAGTGGTTTTCGCTGTAGCAAATCGCCCGTCCGTCGGCATACCGCAGGCGCGTCAGCAGATAAACCTGATCGAACGGCTGCAGCGCCAGCGGCGCCATCACATCAAGCGGCACCGCGGCCAACCGACCGTTTAGCAAAACCGTTTTCGGCTCTCGCCCCTGCTCCAGGCATAGCTTATGGAAGTTGGTGTTTTGCGTCGGATCCAGCCACAGGCGCTCGGGGGTCACAAACCAACCGCGGCGATCTGCACGATAAATCACGCCGCTGGCTTCCAGCTGCGCCAGGCTCTCGCGCACCGTAATCCGCGTGGTATTGAAAATAGCGCACAGCTCGCGTTCTGAGGGCAGTTTATCGCCGCTTTTTAACGCCCCGTTTTCGATACGAGCCTGTAATTGCGCCTTAATCAGCAGGTATTGCGGCGTTTCGCCAGAGGGTGATTTCATGTTGACTCGCAAACAGATTTGATAGCGCCATTATACCCATGGAGATGAATTTTTTGTTGCAGCACGATCTTTTCTTTGACCTTTGGCATCTCTTATCAGCATCATAATATCAATCTGGTATAGACCAATGGTGAGATAAATGACTTCACGCAATTACCTGCTGCTGACCCCCGGCCCGCTGACCACCTCCCGTACGGTAAAAGAGGCCATGCTGTTCGATAGCTGTACCTGGGATGATGATTACAATCTCGGCGTAGTACAAACCATTCGCCAGCAGTTGGTACGGCTGGCTACCCCGGCCGAAGGCTACACCTCGGTTCTGCTGCAGGGCAGCGGCAGTTACGCGGTCGAAGCGGTACTCGGGAGCGCAATCGGCCCGCAGGGCAAAGTGCTGATCATCAGCAACGGGGCCTACGGGGCGCGGATGATTGAAATGGCGGAAATGATGGGCATTGCCTGTCACCCGTATGACTGCGGCGAAGTCGCCCGTCCAGACGTCGCAGCGATCGAACGGATCCTCCAGACGGACCCGGCGATCACCCATATTGCTATGGTTCATAGCGAAACCACGACCGGGATGCTTAACCCCATCGAAGAGGTGGCGGTTCTGGCGCAGCGCTATGGTAAACGCTACATCGTGGATGCCATGAGTAGCTTCGGCGGTATTCCGCTGGATATCGCCGCGCTGAACATCGATTACCTGATTAGCTCTGCCAACAAATGCATTCAGGGTGTGCCGGGATTCGCTTTCGTCATTGCACGCGTGAGCGAACTGGAGACCTGTAAAGGCCGCTCGCGCTCGCTGTCTCTGGATCTGTATGCCCAGTGGCGATGCATGGAAGATAACCATGGAAAATGGCGCTTTACCTCCCCCACCCACACCGTGCTGGCTTTTGCCCAGGCGCTGAAAGAGCTGGCCGAAGAGGGCGGCGTGGTCGCACGCCACCAGCGCTATAGCGCCAACCAGCGCCGTCTGGTCGCCGGGATGCGTGCGCTGGGCTTCCAGCCTCTGCTGGACGACAGCCTGCATTCACCGATCATTACCGCGTTTTACTCTCCGGACGCGCCGCAGTACCGCTTCAACGCGTTCTATCAGAAGCTGAAAGAGCAGGGCTTCGTTATCTATCCGGGTAAAGTCTCGCAGAGCGACTGTTTCCGTATTGGCAATATTGGCGAGGTGTATGCCGCCGACATTACCGCCCTGCTGACCGCTATCGACAACGCCATGTACTGGACTCACTAAGGAACCGCCATGAACCGTATTACCGCACTGATCCTTGACTGGGCTGGCACCACCGTGGATTTCGGCTCATTTGCGCCGACGCAAATTTTCGTCGAGGCCTTTCATCAGGCATTTGATGTTGATATCACCCTGGCAGAAGCCCGCGTACCGATGGGGCTCGGCAAGTGGCAACATATTGAAGCGCTGGGTAAATTACCTTCCGTGGATGCCCGCTGGCAGGCGAAATTTGGCCGGGCGATGACCGCGGCTGATATTGATGCGATTTACGCCGCGTTTATGCCGCTGCAAATCGCCAAAGTTGTCGACTTTTCTGCACCGATTGCCGGGGTTGTTGAGACGATTTCCGCACTGCGTGCTGAAGGGCTGAAAGTGGGTTCCTGTTCAGGCTACCCGCGCCCGGTGATGGAGAAGCTGGTGCCCGCCGCCGCCGCCCAGGGCTATGCGCCGGACTACTGGGTCGCCACCGACGACCTCGCGGCCGGCGGCCGTCCAGGCCCGTGGATGGCGTTGCAAAACGTCATTGCTCTGGGTATTGATGCCGTCGCTCACTGTGTGAAGGTGGACGATGCTGCTCCAGGGATTACCGAAGGGCTGAACGCCGGCATGTGGAGCGTCGGCCTGGCGGTGTCCGGCAACGAGTTTGGCGCCACCTGGGAAGAATATCAGGCAATGACGACGGCAGAGATCGCCACCCGCCGCGAGAGTGCAGCAAGCAAGCTGTATGCCGCGGGGGCGCATTATGTGGTTGATACGCTGGCCGACCTGCCGGAAGTGATTGCCGATATTAACGCCCGTCTGGCAAAAGGCGAACGCCCATAGATTTCACTGCCTGTTCCCGGGCGGCGTCATACGCATCCTGCCCGGGTTGCCTCGTCCGTGAAACGCAGTCCCGACTACACCCGGACTTTGACAGCCACCAGCAGGCCGGTCAACAGCATCAACGCGCCGGAAATCACCAGCGGCGATAGCAGGCCAAGATGATCCAGCGCCACGCCACCTATCGCCGCACCGCAGGTATTGGCCAGCTGAATGACCGCCACCTGGATCGATCCGGCCTTCTCCGCCTGGTCGGAGAGCGAGCGGGTGATCCACGTTGACCACCCAACCGGAATCAATGCAAAAGCAAAGCCCCAGATTATCGCCACCGCCGATGCCACCACCTGACTTTCCCCCCACAGCACCAGCACCGTCGCACTTGTCGCCAGTACCAGCGGAGCAGCCGTTAAGGCCGCCTTCACCGAGCGCCTGAGGATGACCGACGACAGCGAGGTACCGATAAAGCTGGCAATACCGAAGCTCAGCAAGACTAACGTCAGGCCATCAACATCAAAACCGGCGAGGGTCATATAGACCGGACGAATATAGGTAAAGAAGGCAAACTGCCCGGCAAAGGCCATAAAGATGGCGCACATCCCGGCCATCACGCCGGGGCGTTTCAGCAGGCCGAACATATTTTGCTGTTGATGCGGCGCTTCGCCGGGTAAAGAGGGCAGCACCTTCAGTACCCAAAGCGTACAGAGTACGCCCATCACCGCCGCCGCATTAAAGACGTTACGCCAGCCGATAACGCCGCCCAGAAAGCTACCCAGCGGCGCGGCAATCACCAGCGCAATCGACACCGCGCCAAAGATAACCGATAGCGCTTTTGGCACCACTCGCATCGGGACAAGGCGCATCGTCAGCGAGGCGGACATCGCCCAGAAGCCGCCCAGCGCCAGCCCGAGACAGGCTCGGCCCACCAGCAGCAGCGCAAAGCTATTGGCGAAAGAGACCAGCAGACAGGATACCGTCAGCAGAACCGAGAAGAGAATCACCACATAGCGGCGATCGGTACTGCGAATCATGGAGGTGATAAACAGGCTGGCGAACATCGCCACAAACGCCGTGGTGGTGACCGACTGGCCGGCCAGCCCTTCAGAGATCCCCAGATCCTGGGCCATCGGCGTCAGCAAACTCACCGGTAAAAACTCAACGGTAATCAGGCAGGCCACGCAGAAGGCCACCGCGAAGACCGCCGACCAGTTTGGCCGCGCGTGTTCGCTGGCATGTTGTTTGGCTTCATTCAGAGGAGTCATCAGTTACCTGCAAGGTTGAATGGCGGAAAAGCTGCGCAGTGTAACATTTTGTGTGTGACTAATTTAACGTTTTGACAACTTCAAACTTGATTATTGTGGCTGATGAGGTGGCGAGCCGGTCAGACGAGGCTCGCCAACGCTCAGACGGCAGCATCAAGCGCGCAGCGCTTTTCTCGCCGCCGTGGCCAGGCCGCAAATCCACTCCTGGTGACCATTGATCATCGGGTTCGGTAGCGTCTGCGCCAGGGTCCGTGCCGGTACGCCTTTTTGCGACTCCTGAGTCAGAATGCGCACGCGATTGCCGGGTAAGTCTTCGAACAGCCAGGCATGAATCACGTCCAGACGCGTGGTTTCATCGCCTTCTGCCCAGCCGTGCCAGGCGATGCGCGCCGCCTGCCCGGCCACCGGCGGAACATATTCGGTGACCTGCGCTTCAATCGGGAAGCCAAAAGTGGCGAACCGGAAGCGGGCGTTGGCGCTCAGCATCGGTCCGCTACCATCATGAAAACGGATATCGGCCACGTTACTGTAATAGGTTGGCCACAGCGTGGTGTCGTTGAGCTGCGCCCAGATATCTGCCGCCGTCAGGCCGCTGACGATGATTTCGTTGGAGGCGAAGTTATCGGTGGTACCGGGCAGGTATGCTTCCGGCCAGACGATGGCGCTTTGTTGCATTGACTGTGTCATAAAAGACCTCGTAACTATGTGATTTCACGAGATCTATCATCTGTCCGGAAGTGATATAAATCTAATCACCATCATTGATGGTGATTATCACGTACCGTGATATCAATGCAGCCAGTGCACGCCGTCTTCGGGTAAAAACAGCGCGTTATAGCGCTGCTGGAGGGCGACAATCTCGCTCAGATCCGGGTCCAGCTCGCGCAGAAATCCTTGTGCCAGACGGATCTGCGCATCGGTAATTGGCGCGGCCAGGCGGGCCTTTTGCATCAGACGATACCAGTAGTGCAGGTTCTGTTCACCGCTATCCACGATTCCCACCTGCCAGATCAACAGGACCTGGGCGGCGTTTTGCAGATGCGCCTCATTGGGGCGCTCAAGGTAATGAAGGTACTCATTTCCGGCGGTTTTTCCCAGCTGATCGATCATTGACTCCAGCGGCACCGGGGTAATGGCTAACCGTTCGCTCAGGCGGCGAATAGCACGGCGTGAATCAGAGGTAAGCACCCGAAAACCGACAACAAATACAACCACCAGCGTGGCTAATCCTAACCAGATCATGCTTCCTCTCAATCTACCGCAGCCCCACTATCATAATGGGAATTTGCGCGCTGTCGACTCCCCGGCATACCATAATGTGACTTATCGCCGCTGCGGACCTTCATCATGAAATCTGATATCAGAAACCTCGATCTGAATCTGCTGAAAGCGCTGGATGCCCTGCTCGATGAACGCAGCGTTACCCGGGCTGCGACGCGGCTTTCCCTGACGCAGCCGGCGGTCAGCGGCATGCTTACCCGGCTGCGGGAAGCCTTTAACGACCCGCTGTTTATCCGCGCCCCACACGGTATGGTGCCTACTCTGCGCGCGCAGGCGCTGGCTTCGCCGGTTAAGCAGCTGCTGGCGGATGCCGAAGCGCTGCTCTATCCGGCCACCTTCGACCCTCTACAGGCGGATTTTACCTGGACAATGGCGGCGACCGACTACGCGCTCAAAGCGGCGATCGTGCCGTTTATCGCCGCGCTGAAAACACGGGCGCCGGGCATTCGCGTTCGCGTTATTCCGGACTCTCCGCAGATGCTCTTTGCCCAGACCGAGCGGGGTGATGTCGATATTGCACTGCTGACGCCTCATTCCACGCCGCCCGATCTCCACAGCCGGACGCTGTATCAGGAAGAGTACGTGTGCCTGATGCAGGCAGACCATCCGCTGGCCGCCGCGCCGTTAACCCTCGATCTTTTCTGCTCGCTGGAACATGTGCTGGTCTCCTGGCAAGGCGATAGCTTTCGTGGCGTAACCGATGAGGCGCTGGCGGCGCTGGGACGTTCGCGGCGAGTGGGGCTGTCGGTGAGTAGTTTTCTGGTGCTGCCCGAGATTCTGGCGATCAGCGACATGATAGCCGTGGTGCCGCGCCGGCTGGCGAAGATGGCCGACGGGATGCGCATCGCCCCGCCGCCGCTGACAATACCCGGATTTAGCAAAAGCATGGCCTGGCATGAACGTAGCCATCGCGACCCGGCGCAACAGTGGCTGAGGGAGCTGTTGTTCAGGACTAACCAGCAAAAGTAAATAAACAGATTAAAAAGAAACAAAATAAACCACAAACAGGCACATGAACGCATATTATTTAACACAACCGTTGCTTCAGCCCTTTTATCTGTTCATGTCGCAGCGGCGCCTTAGCATTATAAAACCGCGGCACAAATAGTTTAAATAAAAGGGGACAGAGTCAATTGCGCCACAATTGAACAAATAACCACCAGATCTTCAGCGTTTAATAATCTACTTAATACTCATTTTTGACCCCCATCACAAAAACAGCACCTTCTCGTTGATAAAAATACCCCCGACTTCAGTACGAACTTTCACTTATCGTAAAATTCAAAATTAATAGGAAACCATTATGGGAACAGTTAGCTCAGGCTCTGCTCATAAAATGGGAGTCATTGCCCTGACATTAGTGACCGCATCGAATATGATGGGGTCAGGTGTATTTATGTTACCAACTAATTTAGCAGGCATTGGTTCTATCTCAATATGGGGATGGGTATTTACCATTATCGGTGTTATTGCCCTCGCATTAGTGTTTGCTAAAACCAGTCTCATTACACCACGAACCGGAGGGATCGTTGCTTATGCCAGCGATGCTTTTGGGCCATTTATCGGATTTCAAACTACCATCTGTTACTGGATAAGCGCCTGGGTTGGTAATGTTGCCTTACTGGTTGCTGGCGTTGGATATCTAAGTTTCTTTTTCCCTGAATTAAAAAACCCGGTCTATGGCTGTATCGCTGCCATTATTATTTTGTGGGCATTTGTATTCCTTGCGAGTTTCGGTGCCAGGGTCGCCGGTCGGGCACAGTCCTTCACCGCAACCTGTGGCCTTGTCGTTATTTTAGGCGTGGGCCTGGTGGGTTGGTTCTGGTTTAACCCAGAAATGTATTCCGAAGTTTATAATGCGACCGGGCGCAGTAATTCCTCCGCAATTATTTCTGCATCCTCGATTGCTCTCTGGGGATTCTTAGGAATTGAATCTGCTGTCGTCTCAACAGGGCAAGTTGAAAATCCTGAGCGTACCGTACCTCGTGCGACGGTAATGGGACTGCTTATCGCCTCTGTATGTTATGTCGGGAGTTGCACCGTCATCATGGGCCTGGTTCCGCATCATGTTCTGATCACCTCGGCTGCGCCATTCGCAGACGCCGCGCGCTACATGTTCGGTAATATGGCGGGTAACATTGCCTCCGCCTTGAGTATTATTGCCTGCTTCGGCTCAATCTCGGGTTGGCTCATTTTGCAGTCAGAAGGGCCACGTGCAGGTGCTCAGCAAGGCCTGTTCCCGAAATTTTTCTCTGACACCAATAAACAGGATGTCCCGATGAAAAGTCTTATTTTCACCGGTATTCTGATGAGCATTGTATTACTGCTTACCGCCTCACCAAACCTCGCCAAGCAGTTTGAAGTCATTATCTTAATGTCAGTATTCGCTTCTTTGCTCCCGTATATGTATGCATTGATCTCCTTACCGATCATTCTCGTATCAAAGAAAATGAACCGCGGCAGCACCTTTATGTTTTACTGCACGCTTGTCGTCATTGGCATGATCTACTGTATTTTCGCCTTACTGGGGTCAGGTAGCGATTCCATGTTCTGGGGAATACTTATGATGATGGTGACTATTCCTTTATTTTCTTTCGTGGCTGCAGGAAAAAGCAAAAAAGGCCAAACCACTCTCTATTTAGACAAGTAAATCCAGATATATAAATAAGAACACCAAGGAGTTTAAAATGACATTATCCATTAGCGATCAAAATAAACTTGATTCTTTCTGGTCATATTGTGTAAAAAACCAATATTTTAATATCGGATATCCTGAATCGGCAGATTTTGATTACACCATCCTTGAACGTTTCATGCGCTTCTCAATCAACAACTGTGGTGACTGGGGGGAATACTGCAACTACTTATTAAACTCCTTTGATTTTGAAAAAGAGGTCATGGAGTATTTCGCCCAGCTATTTAAAATCCCATTTGAAGAAAGCTGGGGGTATGTGACCAATGGCGGTACCGAAGGCAATATGTTTGGCTGCTATCTGGGTCGGGAGATTTTCCCCAACGGTACACTATACTACTCGAAAGATACCCATTACTCCGTGGCAAAAATCGTCAAGCTGTTGCGCATAAAATCGACGCTTGTTGAATCGCAGCCCAATGGTGAGATGGATTATGCCGATTTAATCAAAAAAATAAAACGCGACAATGAAAAGCACCCCATTATTTTTGCAAATATCGGGACTACCGTTCGCGGAGCTATTGATAATATTGCCATCATTCAGCAATCAATTAGCGAACTGGGCATTGAGCGCAAAGATTATTATCTTCACGCTGACGCGGCGCTGAGCGGAATGATCTTACCTTTTGTGGATAATCCACAGCCGTTTAACTTCGCAGATGGCATTGATTCCATTGGTGTTTCCGGACACAAAATGATTGGCTCACCGATTCCTTGCGGCATTGTTGTTGCTAAAAAGAAAAATGTCGATCGGATCTCTGTAGAGATTGATTATATTTCTGCTCACGATAAAACCATTTCAGGTTCGCGTAACGGTCATACCCCACTCATGATGTGGGAGGCAATTCGTAGCCATTCATGGGAGGAGTGGCGGCGTCGCATCGAACGCAGCCTGAATATGGCGCAATATGCCGTTGACCGTTTTCAGTCCGCGGGAATTGATGCCTGGCGCAACAAAAACTCCATCACCGTCGTCTTCCCTTGCCCATCAGAGGCCGTCTGGAAGAAACACTGTCTTGCTACATCTGGCGATATTGCCCACCTCATCGCCACCGCGCACCACCTTGATTCCAGCAAAATTGATGCACTGATTGATGACGTGATCGCCGACCTGAAAAAACAGGCCGCATAGTAAAAGGGCAGTGATAATCACTCACTGCCCTCCAGGACAGACGTCACCGATGCCGAGACCAATCAATATCGGTGCGTCCTTCAGGCTCTGTTTCTACGGAGCCTTAATTCAGATTACCGCTTTGTCGATATGTTGTAACGACAAAATTGTGCCTGAGACATTCGCCGGGGAGACATCAGACTCCGCTGCGACTGTTTTTCATCATCCACCTAATGGGGACTGGCATGAGTAAATGCTGCGCGAGAACCAATCAGATGGGCCTGCTTGCCCTGACCGTGATGACAGCATCAAATATGATGGGAAGCGGGGTCTTTATGCTGCCCGCCACACTCGCACGTATCGGTGCGATTTCCGTGTGGGGATGGGGGGTCGCTTTTTTAGCCATTACTGCACTGGCACTCATCTTTTGCAAAATGAGTGAGTTATTTCCACGAAATGGGGGAATTATTGCCAGTATAACGGCGAGTTTTGGCCCTTTCGTTGGCCTGCAAATGACCCTGTTTTACTGGCTTTCAACGTGGATTGGCAATTGCGCCTTGCTACTTGCCGGCGTGGGCTATCTCTCCTATTTCTTCCCCGCACTGCATAACCCCCTCTACGGCACCAGCGCTTGTATTATCTTGTTATGGCTCTCTGTCCTGTGGGGATTAAGAGGTGCAAAGCTGGTGGGATACGCTCAGCTGTTTACCGGTGGGTGCATGGTGGTGGTCATCCTGAGCATCGGTATGCTGGGCTGGTGGCATTTTGATGCCGGGCGTTATCAGATGAGCTGGAATGTCAGTAACCATAGCGACCTGCAGGCCATTATCAACGCCGCCACGATATCGTTATGGGGATTCCTCGGTATTGAATCGGCATCAGTCTCTTTTGGGCAGGTAAAAAATCCCCGTCGCACCGTCCCTCTGGCGACCTTACTGGGCTTAGCCATTGCGGGGTTATGCTATGCCACATCCACCAATGTCATGATGGGCATACTGCCACATGATGTTCTGGTGAATTCATCCTCCCCCTTTGCCGACAGCGCTGCCGCGATGTGGGGGAAAGTCGCCGGCTCTCTGATTTCCGCTATGGTGGTTATCGCCTGTCTTGGCGCAATGCCTGGCTGGCAAATTCTCCAGACAGAAGTCCCCAGAGCCGCCGCAGAGGATGGACTTTTACCGGATTTTTTTGCCCGAATAAACCGTCATGGTGTTCCGTGGGCAGGGCTCGTTTTCACTGCATCTTTGATGACCCTGCTCCTGCTGCTAACGCTGTCACCCGATTTACAAAGCCAGTTCAAAACCATTATTACCCTGGCCATCTCCGCCAGCCTTCTACCCTACGCTTTCGCTGCCATTTCACTCCCGGTAATGATGGTCATCAATCGCCAGAAGAAACATACAAACTTCTATTGCTACTGCTGCCTCAGCTTCGTTGCGCTTTGTTTCATCACATTAGCCCTTATGACAGAAAGTTCGGCAACGGTGGTGTGGGGAATCGTTTTACAGCTGGCCACTCTCCCTCTTTATCTTTTCTACATTGCCAGGCGTCATCGTCAAAAAAATGACGTCTCAGAAACACGCCCAACAAAACCCTCTTTTTCTAATTTAAGTAAGGAGTTGTCATGAACAAGATCCAGGCTATACGAGGTATGAGAGACGTTCTTCCCGATGAAACCCCCATGTGGCAGTGGCTGGAAAGAAAGCTCCACCATATGGCATTTCGTTACGGATATCAGGAGATGCGGTTGCCACTGCTCGAACCCGTGACGCTGTTCGAACGAGCGGTGGGTGAGGCGACCGATATCGTTTCAAAAGAAATGTATGATTTCACAGATAAAAGTGGTGAACATATCACTCTTAGACCTGAAGGAACCAGCGGCTGTATGCGTGCCGTGCTGGAAAACAATATGTGTTACAACAAGTCACAGCGCTTGTGGTATCAAGGACCGATGTTTCGCTATGAGCGCCCGCAAAAAGGCCGCTTGCGCCAGTTTACACAATTTGGCATCGAAGCATTCGGCATGTCCGGCGCCGACGTGGATGCCGAGCTCATTTTTATGGTTCGGGATCTCTTTGAAGATTTAAATATTACTCAGAACGTCCGCCTTGAAATAAACTCCCTCGGCACCTCCGCAGAACGGCAGGCGCACCGCGAAGAGCTGGTCAAATGGTTCACTCAGCATGCCGCTATGCTCGATGAAGATAGCGTGAAACGTCTTGCCATCAACCCCTTACGTATTCTCGACAGTAAAAATCCTGACCTTCAGAACGTTATTGAACATGCTCCACGTCTGCTTGATTTTTTAGGTGAAGAGTCTCGCCAGCATTTTGATACCCTACGGACGATTTTGGATAATGCAGGAATTACCTATCAAATTAACCCCCGCCTGGTACGCGGCTTAGATTATTACTCTCGGACGGTCTTCGAATGGGTTACTGATGATTTAGGGTCTCAGGGTACCGTTTGTGGTGGTGGCCGCTACGATGGCCTCGCAGAACTGTTTAGCGGCAAGAAACTTCCCGCATGTGGTTTTGCCATCGGTATCGAACGCTTACTCTTGCTGCTACAAACCGTTTGTGACGGCCAGAACCCACAATGGCAATCGGCACCTGATATTGCTATTACCAGCGAGCTAAATGATGGTGGTATCCGCGCACAGATGCTGGCTTGTCAGTTACGCAGAGACCTGCCTGGTTTAAACGTATTGACTGATTGCAGCGGCGCGAAATTAAAGCGGCAACATCAAAATGCGCTTAAAAGTGGTTGCCAATACATTCTTACAATTAATTATGACGAGAATCTTCGGCTGTGGAATTTGCAAAATAATCAGCAAGAATCCATGAGTATAGAGCAGGTAAAATTACAGATTTCAGAAATTAGTCACAAATAAAAAAGTGAGCTATCAAACTACCCTTGTCGTTTTTTGGTAGCTCCTGTAAGATCTTCAAATATGGGAGTGAGAATGATTAACATTAAGACAATCATAATAAAACGAACATCCTGCCTCCCTCCTTATATTATCAATCACTAAATTAAGTAATTTAACTATGCCGCGAAAAAACAGATTATTCATTGATGGCATCCCTCATCTTGTAAAACTGTCAGGGCATAATGATGAGGTTATATTTAAAGATGACGAAGACATTAGCAATCTTTATCATTGCGTTGATAATGCATTAGCTATTTACAGCATAAAACTACATGCATATTCATTGTCGTTGCAAAAAATAACATTGCTCCTTTCTGCCCCGGACAAAGAAAGCCTGGGACGTTTCATGCAGCACCTTGGGAAAGGTTACGCGCATGATTTCAACCACCGACATCAGCGGCATGGCACGCTGTGGGATAGCCGTTATGATTGCAGCCCGGTCGAACCCAATGCGTATTTTTTACTCGTTAAAAAATATATTGAATGTCACTGCACTGATGAGTTTTCCCATCACAGCTCTGCCGATGCGCCGCAGCAACGAATTACACCTCATGACGAGTATTTACGTCTGGGTGAAAATGCATTACAACGTCGCAATATTTATCAACAGTTTTGCCTCGGCAGCATGAGTCCGGCAATAATAACGCGGATTGAATCTGCATTAACCCAAAATTGCCTGCTGGCTACCACCGCATACTCTAAATCACTTGAGGAAAAACTCCAACGGAATTTACGTCCGCGGAAAATAGGCCGCCCCAGGAAACATGACCACAATCCCGCAGCAACCTGGGAGTGGCTAGAAAAAAAAGCAGAATACCTGTTGCGCCAGTATTGTTATCACGAAATACGAACCCCGTTGCTGGAAAAACTTGAGGAAGATTTAACTCAGTCTTTTTGTTCTGACTCCGGCGAGCTTTTATTAAATCATCAGGCATTACTTCGCGGTGATGGCACCATGGGGTGCTTACGGCTACTGTCACAGCATCGAAATTTGCAAACTGAAACAAGAGTCTGGTATCAGGGGACCATGTTTCGTCGTCAGCATCAGCAAAATATTAGCCAGTTTCACCAGCTGGGTGTTGAGACCTTCGGCTATTCCGATATTGGCATTGAAATCGAACTTATTTCCCTGCAGTACGATTTTTTTAAATCTCTTCAGTTATTACCGTTCATCGACCTCAAAGTTAACACTACCGGAAATCAGGAAGAGTTTGCGCATTTTCGTCATGCCCTACAACAATACTACCGTCCTTTCGCCGCCCTGTTGAACGCCCAACAACTTAACTGGCTCAACACCCGTCCGGAACGTTTATTAACGGATAAAGACAGTTTAATGCAGCGTCTTGCGGAACCGGCTCCTCAATTAGAGTCATGGATATCAGCCCGCTCACGTCAGCGATTCACCCGGCTCTGTGACACCCTGACGGCCTTGCATATCCCGTTTACTCACGACCGCAAACTTTTCCCCGTGAATAACTACAATGATCTTATTTTTGAGTGGCACTCTGACGCCCCGTATCGCCATCAATTGTTATGCCGGGGAGGACGCTATGATCATACTGCCAGCCAGCTGATTGGCCACCCTGTGTCCGCCTGTGGGTTTGCTTTTATGCTGGAACCCATCATGCATCTGCTCAGCAGTACCAAAAAAGTTAACTTACCCGGCAAGCATATTGATCTGGTGATTATTCCATGTCAGGAAAGAGCGCGCAGCGTGGCATTGACCCTGAGCCGGCGCTTACGCCGCAGTTTTCCACATTTAAGCATTCTGAATGATTGTTCTTCTTTACGGCTCGCAACCAGACAAAAAAATGCCCAGCGTCAGGGCGCGCGCTTTATTTTACTTATTGATGGCAATGAGACCGAAGTGACATTTTACGACGAAGAAAATCATGATTGGGTACAAATTTCACTCAACGATGTCGTCGCCCATTTGAGTCATTCACTGATGATGTAATAAAAAAGCCCGGCATAAATGCCGGGCAACGTTACCCATACGTATCACTCAGGCATTCTGCAAAACGGGTTTCTTTTTCTCGCGACGAATTTTACGTTCTTCAAAGACCGCGACGATAGCCATCAGGCAGATACAGCCGATAGCTGCCGCATCCAGCGCCGCAAAGGTACCCGCCCAGCCGGTCAGGCCAAAGACCGGCGTGCCGTCGGCAATCATTCCCAGCCCCAGTTTGGCAAAGCTGTCGCCGATCAGGTAAGCAAAGGTGCCTTTGATACCGTCCGCCGCACCGATAGCTTTTTTCGGGACGAACCCTACCGCCGCAACGCCGATCAGCAGCTGCGGGCCAAAGACCAGGAAGCCTAAGGCAAACAGCGACATCAAATAGACATACTGGTTGCTGGCATGCTGGTAAACGCCAAGGGTTGCGATAATTAACGCCAGCGCGATACAGGCCACCAGCGCACGACGGCCGTTCGCCAGATCCGACAGCCAGCCCCACAGCAGCGTTCCGACCAGCGCGCCCACTTCAAACAGGGTAAAGCCCTGAATCGCCACCTCTTTGGAGAGCTTCAGCTCCTGGAAGGCATAGACCGTCGACCACTGATCGATACCGATGCGCACCACATAGAGGAAGATGTTGGAGAAGCACAGCAGCCAGATGACTTTGTTTTTCAGGACATACTCGACGAAAATCTGCCATTTGGTCATGGCGTTCTCTTCCGTCTCTTTGTCCTCTTCACTGATCTCTTCGCCGAACAGCTCTTCGGCATTGCCGAGGCCGTAGGATTCCGGAGAGTCGCTACCAAAACGCAGACCGATAAAACCGACAATCAGCGCAATAATCGACGGGAAGATGAACATGCCGATAACGTGGCCGTCGAACAAATAGTTCGCGCCGAACAGCGCCACGCCCGCAGCGCCCGCGCCGCCAAGGTTGTGAGAGATATTCCAGAAGCCGAGGAAGGTGCCGCGCTTACGACGTGGCGTCCATTTGGTAATGGTTGAATAGCTACACGAACCGCCGGTGCTCTGGAAGAAACCGCTCAGCGCATAGAAGGCGATCATCAGGAACAGACTGGTTGAACCGGCCCCCATACTGGCGCTAAAGCCGAGCATACAGATGGCGGAGAGGATCAGCATAAACGGCAGGAACTGCTTGGTATTTTTCCCGTCCGCGTAGTAGGACACCAGCGTTTTACCCACGCCGTAGGTGATCGAGAAGCCCAGGCCAATCATCCCCAGCTGGGTCATGCTCAACCCGTAGGTGGAGATCATGTCGTTCTGGGCGATGTTAAAGTTTTTGCGGATCAGATACATCGTCAGGTAGCCGATAAAGACCACCAGATAGGACTGCATGAACGGTTTGAACCACATTTTACGCCGCACATCGAGCGGCAGATCCAGGGTCGGCTTGCGCACCTGGTTTAGAAAGGCCAGCATAGGACACTCCGGGCTAATTTTTATACCTGCGAATGGCAGGCATTGTAAAAAGCCGCGCGGAGACTGGCCTGAGACAGTGTCCCGGCGGAACCGGGAAAATTTCTTAGTTTTGCCCCACTCGGGGTAAAAAGGAGAGGCAGGTCACGCTTCGCTGGCGGTTCTTGGCGCCTGAGCGTTTAAAAACGGCAGCAGCAGCAGCGCAGAAATGCCGGCAGCAATAGCAATCGCCACGAAAAAGCCGCTCCAGTGCCAGATTTCCATTACCTGCGCCAGCGGCCAGCCGGAAAGCGATGCCCCGAGATAGGCAAACAGTCCGACAAACCCGGTTGCCGCGCCCGCCGCTTCTTTGTGGGAACACTCCGCCGCCGCCATGCCAATCAGCATCTGAGGGCCAAACACAAAGAAACCGGTGGTAAAGAAGCAGGCCGCCTGCATCACATAGCTGGCAAAAGGCATCAGCCACAAACCGCCGACCGAGAGCAAAATGCCGGCGGCGAAAATCAGGTTCATCGGTCCACGGTTGCCGTTAAACAGCTTATCCGATCCCCAGCCTGCGACCAGCGCGCCAATAAAACCGCCCAGCTCGAACATCGTCACCGCCGAATTAGCGGTCACCAGGTCGACGCCCAGCGTCTCCGACATATACAGGTTGCCCCAGTCGTTAATCGCCGCCCGCACCACGTATACCAGTACGTAGCACAGCGACAGCAGCCAGATATAGGGATTCAGCAGCACGTATTTGGTGAGGATCTCTTTGCGCGTCAGCCCCGCCCCTTCCTGCTGCTGGGCAATCTCCAGCTCGTCATGCCGCCAGTCCCCCACCGCCGGCAGCCCCACGACCTGCGGCCGGTCGCGCAGTCGCCAGCAGAGGAACAGCCCGGCGAGAATCGCCAGCATCCCGGCAATCATCATCCCGGTACGCCAGCCGTAGTGTAGCGCCGCCGCGCCGACCACCATCGGAATCAGCGCCCCGCCGACGTTATGCGCGGTATTCCACAATGCCCACCAGCCGCCGCGCTCGGTTCGCGAATACCAGGCCGTCAGCAGACGGGCGCACACCGGCGACCCCCAGCCCTGGAAAAAGGCGTTCAGCGCCCACAGCAGAGCGAACGCCCATAGCGAGGTGGAGAAACCAAACAGAATATTGACCACGCCGGTGGCGATAAGGCCCAGCCCCATAAAATAACGGGCGTTGGAACGGTCGCTGACGATACCGGAGAAAAACTTCGACAGCCCGTAGGTGATGTAAAACAGCGTCGCCAGCAGGCCAATATCGCTGCGGGTCAGGACGTTGCTGGCGAGAATTTCCGGTACCGCGGCGTTAAAGCTTTTGCGCGTGAAATAAAACAGGGCATAGCCCAGCCAGATGGTCATCAGAATATGACGCCGCCAGTAGCGGTAGCGTTCATCCAGCGCCTGTTTATCGGCAACCGGCGCCGCATCGGGCGGGGATTTCAGAAAGCTCAGCATCATAACTCCTCAGACATAACGGCGCGGCAGGCTGACGCAGACCCGGGTGCCGTGCGTGCAGGAGATAGTGAGCGTGCCGCCCAGCGCCGTCACACGTTCGCGCATGCCGGTCAGGCCAAAGCCCTGCTGCCCGGTACCCGGCGGCAGCCCGCAGCCATCATCTTCAAGTACCAGCATCAACCGCTGACCCTGCTGCCAGCCCTGCAGCGTCACCGCGCTGGCGCTGGCATGCTTAACGATGTTATTCAGCCCTTCCTGGCAGACGCGAAACAGCGTCACGCGCTGGTTTTCGCTTAAGGCGGCCTCATCAATGCGCCAGTCGAGATGGCTGACTATCCCGCGATCTTCCAGCTCCATTTCGCGCATCAGCGAACGTACCGCCTGTTCAAGGGTCAGATCGTCGAGCTGACGCGGGCGCAGACGACCCAGCAGCCGACGAACCGAGTCGTAAACCCCCAGCGAGAGCTGCTCAATAAGCTGGCCGCTCTGTTTCACGCCGCCGTTTTCCGGCGCCAGACGCTGCACAATTCCGGCCTGGGTGCGAATCGCGGTGATCGTCTGGCCGATGTCATCATGCAGTTCGCGCGCGACGTCCCGGCGCACGCTCTCTTCCGTTTCCAGCAGCCGCTCCGCCAACCGCCGGTTGCGCGCCAGTTCGCTTTGCAGCGACTGGTTCAGCTCGCGCAGACGCTGAATACCGGCGCCCAACAGCAGCCCGGTCAGGCTCTGCGCCAGCAGTGAGAGCAGCAAATCCACCGGGTGATCGTGCCAGGTCTGGCTGGCGATTAACGCGATAGCGTTCATTAGCGCGGCGATCAGCGCCCCCTGCCAGCCGTAATGCCAGGCTAAAGCGATAATCGGCAGCGCCAGGCAGAAAGGGGTGAAACGCGAGAGTTCGGCGGGCAGTCCCAGCTGTAGCCAGAGGCTGACGGTAAACAGCAGCAGATACCAGATAAGATGCCGCCCTCGCCAGTTGATCGGCTGTGAAACCAGCGATGGCCCCAGCGGTCGCCAGACGGTGCTGGTGAGATAGTGCCAGATAACCAGGCAGGTCGGGGCCAGCGTCAGGCCGCCGGTTAACGTCAGCAGCAGCGCGTTCAGTCCGTCGCTCCCTTCGCTCATCCACGGCAGCGATTGCAGCAGCGCGGCGGCAATCAGCGCCCCGCCCTGACGCAGCAATGTGAGCCAGTCGCGCTGGTGACGATAGCGTGAAATGAGCGCCACCGGCAGCAGCGCCAGCACACTACCGATCATCAATATTATCGGATGCGCCAGCGCCACTTCCTGCGCCAGCCAGAAGATCAGCAGCCATTCAGCGCCCAGTAACACCGGCCAGTAGCCGCGCGGACACTGAAGCATCAAACCCAGCCGCAGGCCAAAAGGGAACAGCAGGACGGCAAGATCCGGTCGTTCGACCAGGTGCAGGCTGATGCTCCACAGGCAGAACCACGCGGCGGAGAAAATACAGAAGCAGCCGGCCACCGAAAGCAGCCGGGAGAGGAACGGTCTCATTGCCAGCTATCGAACATACGCCGCGCCAGCTCAACATCGTTGCTGACGCCCAGCTTTTCCAGCAGATTCGCGCGATGCACATGTACGGTTTTTGGCGATAATGCCAGCTCGGCGGCGATCTCTTTTACCGCCATCCCCTGCGCCAGCTTTTCCGCCACCTGCCGTTCGCGGCGGGTGAGCGGATCCTGGCGGCCTGCCGCCAGCTTCATGGCGATATCCGGCGTCAGGTAACAGCCGCCGGCCGCCACCGTTCTGACCGCGGCGATCAGCTCATCCGGGCTACAGCGTTTGGAGAGAAAACCGCGGGCGCCGGCATTCAACGCCTGTTCCACCAGCGCCGGGCTGTCGTGAACAGAGAGCATGATGGTCGCCATGCCTTTCGGCAGCTGACTGAGCAGCTCAAGTCCTGACATATCCGGCATCGAGATATCACAAATACAGACCTGTACGCCGCGCCCGGGGAGTCCCGTCAAGGCTTCGCGGGCGGAACCGAATTCGGCAACCACCTGGAAATCGGCTTCCAGCCCCAGCAGCTGCGCAAATCCGGAGCGGACGATAAGATGATCGTCGATAAGGGCAATGGTGGTCATGACGTGTCCTGGCGGGTTAAAAAACGCGCTTACCTTAACGATAAGCACGTTGTTGTTCAAGCCTTGCGCAGGATTATCCGCCTCAGGCGATACCGGTGGTCACCGTGAAGCTCCGGGTTTGCTGCGGCGCCAGCGAAATCAGACTGCCATTACGCTGAGCCGCGAGGAATCCCTCGGGCCGACAGGTGGCGGGCAGCGCGAAGGCGGCAACCTGCTGATCGCCGTTATAGAGGATCCAGCGGGTAACATAATTGAACTCAGTGCTGGAGAACCGCGTGACAAACGTGGTGCCATCCGGCGCTATCATGCGAAATTCCGGGCTGTCGGTGTAGCGATCCAGCTTATCGGCAAAAAAGACGATTTCCGGATCGTAATATTGCGGCTCACATAACGTGGTCAGCGAGGCCTCGCCTTGCAGGAGACGCTGATTGAACGCCAGCCACGATTCCGTCGGCTGTACATGGGCCGGTACCGACTCGCGCAGCGAGAGCGCTTCATCCGGGATATTCTGGCTGAAGGTCGCCTGGGCTACGTAGGCATAGTTCATATGGCACATGTACTGCAGCGGCATGGCGACAGAGGCAAGATTGGTCACCGTCATCTGGATATCAAACAGCGCGCTGGCTCGCCGTAAGGCCACCGTCGGCCGCGCCTCATAGTGATGACCAAAGCCCATCACGTATTCGTAGCGCCCCGCCACGCGCAGGCAGTCGGCCTCCAGTTCAAGCCAGGCTTCATCCATGGCCGCGCAGGCCATTTCACCATGCAGCGGGTGGGTATCCTGCGGCGACGGACAGCCGTTCGCCAACAGTCCTGAATGGAAAGCAAAACAGCCATAGGTGGCCACCACCTCCGCTGCCGGCTTCGGTTCGCTGAACATATTACGCATGGTCAGATCGTGGCCGTCAAACTCGGCATCCCAGATCATTTGCCCAAGCCAGGGCAAAATCACCAGATAGCCGCGCGCATTTTCCACCCGCAGCCCCTCTACGCCGCTGGCATAGCGAAAAGCCGTTACCGTGAAGTCATCATTCGCCAGCAGCGTGCGCGGTTGCTCGCTAAAGAGCTGGCGCCATAAAGGTAAGCGTGTCGTCATGATCGTTCTCCTCAGGATGCCGTCGCTTCAGTCAGCGCACGGCGGACTTTGCATTCACGCCAGAAATAGACGCCGACGTAGATGAAGCACAGCATCGGTACCAGGAAAGAGACCTGCAGCGAGTGGAACATATCCGCCACGAAGCCCTGAATCGCTGGGACGACGGCGGCACCAATAATCGCCATCACAATCACCGCACCGGCCATTTCAGTATGTTCGTTATCCACCGTATCAAGCGTACCGGCATAGATGGTTGCCCAGCACGGCCCGAACAGCACGCTCACCAGCACCGCCACGTAGACCGCGCTAAAGCTCGGCGCCAGCGCCACGTACGCAAGGAACAGTGCGCCGATAACCGAGTAGAGAATCAGCACTTTTTCCGGCGTGAAGCGGGTCATTAAAATGTTGGCGATAAACTTGCCAATAAAGAAGCAGGCAAAGCTATAGACCATAAACGTTGAGGCATCGCGCTCGTTGATATCACCCAGTTCCAGCGCAAGGCGAATGGTGAACGACCAGACGGTGACCTGCATACCGACATACAGGAACTGGGCGGCAATTCCGCGACGAAAACGTGCGTTGGTGGCCAGGTAGCGCAGCGTGTCGGCTGCCGACGGGCGTTTATGGTTCGCCGTCTGCGCAACTTTACAGGTCGGGAAGCGCGTCAGCAGGAACAGCACCATAACCACCACCAGTACCATGATCATGTACTTGTAAGGCTCAAGGGTGTTTTCCAGCATCAGAACTTTAAAATTATGAATCTGCTCGGCATTCATCCCGGCCATCTGTTTTTCCAGACTTTCGCCATCGGAAAAGACCAGATATTTACCCAGCAAAATACCGGCTGCCGCGCCAATCGGATAAAAGGTCTGGCTGATGTTCAGGCGCAGCGTGGCATGGCTTTTCGGGCCGATCATCGAACTGTAGGTGTTCGCTGCCGTCTCGAGAAAGCTCAGGCCGATGGCGATCGCGAAAATCGCGGCCAGGAACATGGTGTAGGTTGCCATGTGCGAAGCCGGGAAAAAGAGCGTACAGCCGACGATATAAAGCGTCAGCCCCGTGAGAATAGCGACCTTATAGCTGGTGTTTTTAATCACTAACGACGCCGGAATCGCAATTAAAAAATAACCGCCATAAAATGCGCTCTGGACCAACGCGGAGGCAAAGTTACTTAATGCAAATACGCTTTTAAACTGCGTAATTAAAATATCATTTAAGGCCGCAGCACATCCCCATAACGGGAATAAGCAGGATAACAAAATAAACTGGAACAAAGGCGTTTTGTTCAGATAGCCGTCAGGCATCTGAATGATGTTTTTATCGTTCATAGTGCTACCTTTTACAGTGCAGGGTGATTATTCGTTTAACGACAGATATTCATTAAACTGCTCGATACTGGGATAAGACGATTGCGTGCCTTTGCCGGTGACGCTGAAGGCGGCAAAGAGAGCGGCTTTTTTCATGGCGGATTCAACATCTCCGCTCTGGACGTAATAGTGAGCAAAGCAACCGATAAAGGCATCGCCTGCGCCGCTGGTATCTACCGCGCTGACTTTAAATGCCGGGACATGCACTTCCTGAGTGCGCGTCATCCACAGCGCGCCTTTCTCACCCATGGTCACAATAATATTATTGAGACCTTTTTCAACGAGGCTCCGGGCGGCGGCACGAATATTATCGTAAGTATCAACAGGCAGGCCGGTTAATATTTCCAGCTCGGTCTCATTGGGAACAAAGAAATCACATTTACAGGCATAAGACATATCTAATTCGCGCAGAGCCGGCGCCGGATTTAATAACACTTCAATGCCGTGCTTTTTACCAAATTCGATAGCGTGGTACACCGTTTCCAGCTGAACCTCAAGCTGTAAAACAATCAGCTGGCATTTTTTTAAATCCTCGGCGGCGCGATCGATATCTTCAGGAGAGAGGAACTTGTTGGCGCCTTTAATAATAAGAATGCTGTTGCTGGAGTTGGCATTCACAAAGATCGGCGCCACGCCGCTGCTGGTGCAGGGGACTTTCTCAACATAGGTGGTATTGATGCCCCAGGACTCAAGATTGCGAATCGTGTTATCCGCAAAGATGTCATCCCCTACCTTGGTCAACATCAGCACTTTCGAATTGAGCTTCGCGGCCGCAACGGCCTGGTTGGCCCCTTTTCCGCCGCAGCCAATTTTGAACGCCGGCGCCTCAAGGGTTTCCCCCTCTTTCGGCATCTGGTTGGTGTAGGTGATGAGATCCACCATGTTGGAGCCAATAACCGCGATATCCATTTTACTACCTCTCAGAAACAATCACACAACAATGATATTATCGTAACATTATCATGTTACTTTAGTACCATTTGTGACCATGATCGCGATTGCAGTATCATTCCGTGTTTATTTATCATCCAGAAAAATGTGGGCAATCGAGAGAGGAAGAAAAATAAAAACCAAAAAACACAATATAACAAACTGAAAATAAACAGATTATTTTGACAAAAACGAGATCGAACGGACTTTTAATTCGCAAGGGGCCGCAGTATAGTAATGTGAATGCATAATGTTTCAGCAGGGACAAAAATGTTACCAAAGGAACATTTGCCAAATGAATTGCGGAGAGTGTGAATGGAGACCAAGCAAAAAGAACGTATACGTCGTCTGATGGAACTGCTGAAGAAAACCGACCGAATCCATCTTAAAGACGCCGCGCGTATGCTGGAGGTCTCTGTGATGACGATTCGCCGGGATCTCAGCCAGGAAAACGACGAACCGCTGCCGCTCACGCTGCTAGGCGGCTACGTGGTGATGGTCAACAAACCCTCATCGCCTTCCGTTACGCCAGCGCTGGCGACAAAACCGGCCCATCATCGCGACGATCTGCCCATTGCCATCCTCGCCGCCGGCCTGGTCAGCGAAAACGACCTGGTCTTTTTTGATAACGGCAGCGAAATGCCGCTGGTCATCAATATGATCCCCGATGACATTACCTTTACCGGCATTTGCTATTCACATCGGGTGTTTATGGCCTTAAATGAAAAGCCCAACGCCACCGCCATCTTATGCGGCGGCACCTATCGGGCGAAGAGCGATGCCTTCTACGATACCGGCAACCCCTCGGCGCTGGATTCACTCAATCCGCGGAAAGTGTTTATCTCCGCCAGCGGCGTTCACGAACATTTTGGCGTCAGCTGGTTTAACCCCGACGACCTCGCCACGAAACGTAAAGCGATGGATCGCGGCCTGCGAAAAATCCTGCTCGCGCGCTACGCGCTGTTCGACGATGTTGCGCCTGCCAGTATTGCGCCGCTGCCGGCATTTGATGTGCTGATCAGCGATCGTCCGTTACCGGCAGACTATGCCACGCACTGCCGGAACGGGTCGGTAAAAGTCATCACGCCGGACTCCGAAAGCGAATAACTTAGCGCCATCCCACCAGACGTAGATTGTTGCAGCCAGTCTGGACACGGACAGCGCGGAAAAACCAGAGCGTACACGCAGTACGTGATGATTTGGCGCACTGCCCAGGGCCAGAGTGGCACATCAAATAGCCTACCGGGCCAGGCTCTTACTCAAAGAAGACGGCAATTTTATTAAACATGGAAGGATCGGACTGGTTACGCGCCACCTTCTCTACGTCCTCCAGTTTTTCAATCTGACTGATCATCTGCCCCAGCCGCTGATCATCATTCACCAGGAGCCAGATGCGGCTGTGGTTGCTGTTTTGAATCGGTAAACAGAGAATACCTTCCACGTTGAACGCGCGGCGGGCAAACAGGCCACAGACGTGGGTCATCACTCCCGGATGGTTGCGGACGGTGAGTTCCAGAATAACGTTGTCATGAGTCTGCTGTTGCATGGTTTATTCCCCCACCATTTCTGTATTTGCCGCTCCCGGCGGAACCATCGGATACACTTTTTCTTCCGCATCAATACGCACATGAATCAGCGCCGGACCGGGACGATCGATGATCGCCTGCAGCGCTGCCTGCGGGTCAGCTTCGTGATTTAAATCGCAGGTTTGCAGACCAAAGCCAGCGGCAATCTGCATAAAATTAATCATTCCGGGATAGGTCGCAGCAAATACCCCCTGCTGATAGAACAGGCTCTGTTGCTGATAGACCAGCCCCAGCGCTTCGTTATTCATCAGGATGATTTTCACATCCAGCTGGTTTTCAGCCGCGGTGGCCATCTCCTGAATGTTCATCATCAGGCTGCCGTCGCCGGAGAAGCAGATGACTTTGCGCTGTGGATTCGCCAGCGCCGCACCGACCGCTGCCGGCAGACCGAATCCCATGGTTCCCAGCCCACCGGAAGTCAGCCATTGGCGCGGGCGATTCAGCGGATAAGCCTGCGCAACCCACATCTGATGTTGACCAACGTCAGTGGTGACGATCGCTTCATCGTTAACGCAGGCGGCAACGGCGTTGATCAGGCCATAATGCGTGAGCGGGTCGCTCTCCTGCGGAATCGGGGAAGGAAACTCACGCTGCAGGTCCGCCACCAGCTGGCGCCACTCGTCGCGCGACTGGGCGGCGACCTGCGGCGTCAGCTGCGCCAGAACGTCGGCCACATCCCCTTGAATCGCCACGTGCGGCTGCTTGATTTTACCCAGTTCGGAACGGTCGATATCGACGTGAATAATTTTCGCGTTCGGGCAGAACTGCTCGGTTTTACCAATCGCCCGGTCATCAAAACGCGCACCTAAAACAATCAGTAAATCCGCTTCTTGCAGAATAAAGTTAGTGCTACGCGCGCCGTGCATGCCCAGCATGCCCAGCGACAGCGGATGCGCCTTCGGCAGCATCCCCAGCGCCATCAGGGTCATCGTGGTAGGCAGGTTCGCTTTTTCCGCCAGCGCACGCACCTGCTCAGGCGCGTTAATCACGCCGCCGCCCAGATAAAGTACCGGGCGCTTAGCCGCATTGATCATGGCTGCCGCGTCGTGGACGCTGGCGCTGTCAAATGTCGGCGGTGCGGTGCGCGCACCCGGCTCCGGTAACACCTCCAGCTCGATGGTCGCCGTCTGCACATCCTTAGGAATATCTATCCACACCGGACCCGGGCGGCCGGACTGGGCGATGCGAAAGGCGTCGCTCATCACCTGCGGCAGTTCAGCAATATCGCGGACCAGGTAGTTATGTTTGGTGATGGGGATAGAGATACCGTAGGTGTCGACTTCCTGGAACGCATCGGTCCCAATCATCGATGCCGGAACCTGGCCGGTAATGCACACCAGCGGAATCGAGTCCAGACGCGCATCGGCGATGGCGGTGATCAGGTTGGTGGCGCCCGGGCCGCTACAGGCCATACAGACCGCCGGTTTGCCCTCAGTACGCGCCATCCCCTGAGCGATAAAGCCCGCGCCCTGTTCGTGACGCGCCAGAACGTGGCGAATCTGCGTGCTTTGGCTTAATGCGTCATAGATGGGAAGGATAGAGCCGCCCGGGATGCCTGCAACGGTCGTAATCCCCTGGCGTTCCAGTAAATGAATAACTAACTGTGCGCCGGTAAAGCGCATTTTTTCTGATGTTGTGCCCGAACTTGCCATGCTCCAGTCCTTTTATTTTGAGCCGACTTACCGGGCGAGTGTCGAAAAAAAACCCCGCTCGGTTTGCGCCGGCGGGGTTTGGAATCGTGTTGTTCCGGACCCTACGGCGCATTGCCGACGACGACCACCACACGCACGACGACCACCGCGGCAGGCGCGGTTTTTAGTAGAGTCGAAGTCAGAATGGAAGCGTTCATTAGGGACCTGCTGTGTCGAAAATTTAACTGAATTTATACAAACACAGCCGCCGCCATTAAACAACGGATTTATTTTCATCCACGAGGATTTGTGTGAAGGATCACAATTTCTAACCGGTCGAAAAAAACAAAAAACCCCGCCGGAGCGAGGTTTTTCTCAGTATGTTTACGGCTGGTAACCGCAAGTACACTGTATTACGTCAACGCTGAAAGTATACGCGCGCGCAGACGTTCACGCAATTTTCACCCCGGTTTTTGCCAAAGTAGAGTATGGATGGCGAGCGCAATTTTGTCGAGAAAATACTGTTTATATATACAGTATTTGTTTATACTGAAAACGTTCACGTTGTGTCATTCGGGGCCGCATGTATCACCGGCGCAATAAAGTCCTGGCTGAAACGGGTGGTGCCGTCAGCGCCTTAACCCCGAGAGAGCACACTGTGTTACGTCAACAAATACGCTAATGTCTTCTGGTCACGGTAACGTGTCCCGGCAGACGGCGTATACCCTGGCTGGCAACAGGCGGCGGAAAGGTACGCCAGCCGGTCGTGCTCCTGTACCAGAGGAGACGCGTATGGGTGCCGTGGATATTGTTGTTCTTATCCTGAAACTCATGGTTGCCGTGTTGCAACTGCTTGATGCTGTCCTGAAACAGCTGCGCTGATTCAGGTTCAAGTCGCACCTGAGAGGGGCGGGAAACCGCCCCTCTACAGGCGGTTCCCATTAACCTTATGCTGACTTGCTGGAGAAAATCATGCCACCGCTGTTGATTGCCGCCACCACGCCCGACGACCCCGGGTTTCTTGCTTTGCGCAGTGAAAGCCTCGCCCAACATTTCAATATGCTGCGCCGCCTGGCGGAGAACTGGCAAAGCGGGAAAAACCGCTTCAGTGCGCCAGGTGAAAAACTGCTGGGCGCCTTTGTCGGCGGTCAGCTGGTGGGAGTTTGCGGGCTGAATGTTGACCCCTTCAGCCCGCAGCTGCGAACCGGACGCATCCGCCATTTATACATCAGCGACGCCTTTCGTCGGCGGAAAATTGGCCAGCAGCTGCTGGTGGCCGTCATCACCCACTCCGGCACCTGGTTTGATTTTCTCAACACTCATGCGCCCCCGTCGGCGTGGCCGTTTTATGAATCGCTTGGATTTCGCCCGGTTTATGATGAGCCGCGGGTCACTCATCGCCTGTTCTGTTCGCTTTAAGCGCGGCTGGCCGGGTGAAAACGCCCGTGTTACAGTTCCAGGACCCGGCCACTCACCCGCCCCCCTGTCATGACGATAACCGTTTTCTGCGTTCTGCTGTTCGCCGCTCTGCTGCATGCCAGCTGGAATGCTATCGTCAAAGCAAGTGGAGATAAGCTGTACGCGGCAATTGGCGTGAGCGGCTCTGCCGCGCTTATCGCCCTCGCGGCCTTGCCTTTCGCGCCGCAGCCCTCCCTGGCCAGCGTGCCGTATCTGGTACTTTCCAGCGCATTGCAGGTGGTCTACACCGTTCTGGTCGCCAAAACCTACCAGGTCTCCGACATGAGCCAGACCTATCCACTGATGCGCGGCACCGCGCCGCTGCTGGTGGCGGTGATTAGCGTCGCGTTCCTCGGCGACGCGCTGTCGCCGCTGGCATGGACGGGAATTGGCGTAATCTGTCTGGCGATCCTCGCCATGGCCTGCAACGGCCGGGCCAGCTCCGGCTACGGCATCACCCTCGCACTGATCAACGCCTGTTTTATCGCCGGCTATACGTTGCTTGATGGTACCGGCGTGCGGTTATCGGATACGGCGCTGGGCTACACGCTATGGTCCTTTTTTATGAACGGCTGCTGTCTGCTGAGCTGGTCTATGGTCTATCGACGCCAGGAAGCCAGCCGCTATCTACGTCAGCACTGGAAAAAAGGCGCCATCGGCGGCCTGAGTACCATGGGATCGTACGGCCTGGCGCTGTGGGCGATGACCCAGGCACCGCTGGCCGTGGTGGCCGCGCTGCGAGAAACCTCGATTTTATTCGGCGCCGTCATCGCGTTTGCGCTGCTCAAAGAGAAGCTTATCGCCCTGCGAATCGTCGCCGCCTGCGGCATTGCGGCGGGCGCTATTCTGCTGCGCCTCTCCTAGTGCAGAATGGCAACATTTGTTGCCGATTATTGTTTACAAAACCTGCCTGAAATCCCTCCTCAATCATCGTCATATAGTTGTACTGTCATTTTTATGTGGTAGATTCCTCCAGCATTTAAGGGATGTGCCAGTCACATATTCTTCATTTACCTCTACTCACGAAGTATTCATCGACATGAAACGGCATAAGAACTTCACTTTGTTGTTGATGCTGGTACTGCTGGTGGCCGTTGGCCAGATGGCGCAGACCATTTATATCCCGGCGATCGCCGACATGGCTATCTCGCTGAACGCCCGCGAAGGGGCCGTGCAGAGCGTAATGGCGGCCTATTTGCTGACCTATGGCGTCTCTCAGCTCTTTTATGGCCCGCTGTCTGACCGCGTAGGAAGACGTCCGGTGATCCTCATCGGGATGTCTATCTTTATGCTGGCGACGTTGGTTGCTATCACCACTCACAGTCTGACGGTGCTGATTATCGCCAGCGCCATCCAGGGTATGGGAACCGGCGTCGGCGGTGTAATGGCGCGCACGCTGCCGCGCGATCTGTATGAAGGTGCCCAGCTCAGACATGCCAACAGCCTGTTAAATATGGGTATTTTGGTCAGCCCGCTGCTGGCACCGCTGATTGGCGGTATCCTCAATACGCTGTGGAGCTGGCGTGCCTGCTACGCTTTCCTGTTGATTTTGTGCGCGGGCGTGACCTTTAGCATGGCGCGCTGGATGCCTGAAACCCGTCCTGCTGGCACACCGCGCTCCCGACTGGCGACCAGTTACAAAACGCTTTTCGGCAATACCGCGTTCAACTGCTATCTGCTGATGCTGATTGGCGGTCTCGCCGGAATCGCCGTGTTCGAAGCCTGTTCCGGCGTGCTGATGGGCGCCGTGCTGGGCTTAAGCAGCATGGCGGTGAGTATTCTGTTTATTCTGCCCATCCCGGCGGCTTTTTTCGGTGCCTGGTTTGCCGGACGCCCGCATAAACGTTTCCCGACCCTGATGTGGCAATCGGTGATTTGTTGTCTGCTGGCGGGCATTATGATGTGGATCCCTGGCCTGATGGGCATCATGACCGTCTGGACGCTGCTGGTGCCTGCAGCGCTGTTTTTCTTCGGCGCCGGCATGCTATTCCCGCTGGCGACCAGCGGCGCGATGGAACCCTTCCCGTTCCTCGCCGGGACGGCAGGCGCGCTGGTGGGCGGCCTGCAAAATATCGGCTCCGGCGTCCTGGCCTGGCTCTCGGCGATGATGCCGCAGACCGGTCAAAGCAGCCTGGGGCTATTGATGATGCTAATGGGACTGCTGATTCTACTGTGCTGGCTACCGCTGGCTTCACGCTTCAGCCGCCACCAGCAGCCGGTTTAAGCGCCGCAATTTCCCCGGATAGCGGCCTGCGCCTGATTCAGGCGTCCGCTTCGCGTCCGGGGAAAATCATTGCGCCAGGCTTTGTAGCCAGTGAATAAACGCGTCTATTTTCGGCCACTGCCGCCCCGCTAACGTGGTCACATAATAGTGCTGGTGGCATTTCAGCGTCATCTCGCCAAAGGGCGCAATCAGCTCTCCGCTCGCCAGACGCTTTTGAACCAGCCGCTTACGCCCCATCGCCACGCCAACATGGTTCATGGCAGCAATCACCGCCAAATCTGAACGATCGAAGCCAATACCCGACGATTGCGGCAAGTTAACCCCAAAGTGCTGCGCCCAGCTAAACCATTCGTCGGTGCCAGAATCATTGCTCCAGGCCTGACGATCGTGCAGCAGGGTGCAATGTTGCAGATTGTCGGGATGTTGCTGGAGCTGATGCTGCCGGGCATAGTCCGCCGTGCAAACCGGTACGATTGCTTCATCCATCAGATAATGGTGGGTTAATTGCGATGAAGGCAGATCGTCGAAATAGAGCGCCAGATCGATACCCGCTCGCTGCATATTCACGTTATCGTTGCCGGTGAGGACAGTAAGCGATATCGACGGATAGCGGCGAGTAAAGTCCCCGAGCGCCGGTACCAGCCAGCACTGGGCGATCGACGGGCGTGAGTAGACGGTCAGCGTACCTGACAGCTCCTGGTTTTTGATATCCAGAATCTCCTGGTTCAGGCTGTCCAGCGAGGATTTCAGCGCCCAGAACACCCGCCGCCCCTCATGGGTTAACTCCACTTTCCGATGAGAGCGCACAAAAAGCTGAATACCCAGCTCTTCCTCCAGCTGATTCATCCGGTGGCTCACGGCGCTGGGGGTCAGCGACAGCTCTTCCGCCGCCAATGCGAAAGATTCATGCCGTGCGGCGACCTCAAAGGTATACAGCTTTGACAGCTGCCAGCCGTTGAGCAGCCGGTTACCTATCTCTTTAGCGACATCCATCGTTCGGTTCCCCTGATTTTTTACCGCTGATTGTAAGAAAAATGGTCGCTGTGCATGGGTTTAAAGATGAAAAAAAGTGACTCATAACGCAAATAAAAGCCATTTTTAGACTTTAATCACCATTTTGATTCAATCTAATTCACCTTAAGCGCCATTTATATCGTTTGTCAGCCGGTGTCGTTTTTCTGTTCAATAACCCCATCTTATTCACGGGCGAGGTGGGGTATGGAATCTCAGATTTGGGTTGTGAGCACGTTACTAATCAGCATTGTGTTGATTGTTTTGACTATCGTAAAACTGAAATTTCACCCCTTTCTGGCGCTGCTGTTAGCCAGTTTCTTCGTCGGCGCTATGATGGGGATGAGCCCGCTGGACATGGTCAACGCCATTGAAAATGGGATCGGTGGAACCCTCGGTTTCCTGGCGGCGGTGATCGGCCTCGGCACCATTCTTGGCAAAATGATGGAGATCTCAGGCGCCGCCGAACGTATCGGCCTGACGCTTCAGCGCTGCCGCTGGCTGTCGGTCGATGTGATCATGGTGCTGGTTGGCCTGATTTGCGGGATTACGCTGTTTGTCGAAGTTGGCGTGGTACTGCTGATTCCGCTGGCCTTTTCGATTGCCAAAAAGACCCACACCTCCCTGCTGAAGCTGGCGATTCCACTGTGTACCGCGTTAATGGCCGTACACTGCGTCGTACCGCCGCACCCGGCTGCGCTGTTCGTCGCCAATAAGCTGGGTGCCGATATCGGTACCGTGATTGTCTACGGTTTACTGGTTGGGTTGATGGCCTCGCTGGTTGGCGGCCCGCTGTTCCTGAAGCTGCTGGGCAACCGCCTGCCGTTCAAAGCGGTTCCTGCCGAGTTTGCCAATCTGGAAGTTCGTCAAGAAGAGACGCTGCCGTCGCTCGGCGCCACGCTGTTGACCATTTTGCTGCCGATCGCTCTGATGCTGGTGAAGACCATCGCCGAGCTGAATATGGCCAAAACCGGCACGCTGTATATGCTGCTGGAGTTTATCGGTAATCCGATTACCGCCATGTTTATCGCCGTCTTCGTGGCCTACTACGTCCTCGGCATCCGTCAGAATATGGGCATGGCCACGCTGCTGACCCATACCGAAAAGGGCTTTGGTTCTATTGCCAATATCCTGCTGATTATCGGCGCAGGCGGCGCGTTCAACGCGGTCCTGAAAACCAGCGGCCTGGCTGATTCGCTGGCGGTTATTCTCTCCGGTCTGCATATGCACCCGATTCTGCTGGCCTGGCTGGTGGCGCTGATTCTGCACGCGGCGGTGGGTTCTGCCACCGTTGCCATGATGGGGGCCACGGCCATCGTTGCGCCGATGCTGCCGCTCTACCCTGGCGTCAGTCCGGAGATCATCGCCATTGCCATTGGTTCCGGCGCAATTGGCTGCACGATCGTTACCGATTCCCTGTTCTGGCTGGTTAAACAATACTGCGGTGCGAGCCTGAGTGAGACGTTCAAATACTATACAACGGCAACATTTATCGCATCCTTACTTGCACTAGCCTGCACGTTCCTGCTTTCTTTCATCATCTGAGCGCAAAGAGACGTAATATGAAAAACGCTGACATGACCACTTTACTTGCCCGGTTCCCTCTGCTGAAGGATCTGGTTGACCTGAAAGAAACCACCTGGTTTAACCCGGCAACCACTTCGCTGGCGGAAGGTTTACCGTACGTTGGCCTGACGGCTGACGATGTCCAGGACGCCCGTGCCCGCCTTGAGCGCTTTGCGCCATATCTGGCGCAGGCATTCCCGGAAACCGCCGTCACCGGTGGGATTATCGAATCCGAACTGGTCGCTATCCCGGCAATGAAAGCACGGCTGGAGCAGGCGTTTGCCCGGCCCGTCAGCGGCGACCTGCTGCTGAAAAAAGACAGTCATCTGCCGATTTCCGGCTCCATCAAGGCCCGCGGCGGTATTTACGAGGTGCTGGCCCACGCTGAAAAGCTGGCGCTGGAAGCGGGGTTACTTGCCACCGAAGATGACTATCGCAAGCTACTGACCCCGGAATTTAAGCAGTTCTTTAGCCAGTACAGCATCGCCGTCGGTTCCACCGGCAACCTGGGGATGTCGATTGGCATCATGAGCGCATGTATCGGTTTTAACGTCACCGTGCATATGTCTGCCGATGCCCGGGCATGGAAAAAAGCGAAGCTGCGCAGCCACGGCGTTACGGTGGTTGAATACGAACAGGATTACGGCGTCGCGGTCGAGCAGGGGCGTAAAGCCGCCGAAGCGGACCCCAACTGCTTCTTTATCGATGATGAGAACTCACGCACGCTGTTCCTCGGCTATGCCGTCGCAGGCGAGCGCCTGAAAGCGCAGTTTGCCCGCCAGGGACGCGTGGTCGATGCCGATCATCCGCTGTTTGTCTATCTTCCGTGCGGCGTCGGCGGTGGCCCTGGCGGGGTTGCGTTTGGTCTGAAGCTGGCTTTCGGCGACCATGTACACTGTTTCTTCGCTGAACCCACGCACTCTCCTTGTATGTTGCTCGGCGTCCATACCGGCCTGCATGATGAGATTTCGGTCCAGGATCTGGGTATTGATAACCTGACTGCCGCCGACGGCCTGGCCGTTGGTCGGGCTTCCGGGTTTGTCGGCAGGGCCATGGAGCGTCTGCTGGATGGCTTCTATACCCTCAGCGACCAGACGATGTACGACATGCTGGGCTGGCTGGCGCAAGCTGAAAATATCCGCCTGGAGCCGTCCGCGCTGGCCGGCATGGCCGGACCGCAGCGCGTTTGCGCCAGCGAGACATATCAGCAGATGCACGGCTTCACGACCCGCCAGATGGACAACGCTACGCATCTGGTCTGGGCGACCGGCGGCGGTATGGTGCCGGAAGAAGAGATGGCGCAGTACCTGGCAAAAGGGCGTTAATACCACGGGCTCAGCGGCGGAGGATACGCCGTTGGGCCCACTTTCCGCTATGTCACACTCTGCAGAAATAACGCGATCTGCCGCAGATGCGTAGCCGCAAACATCAGCGACAGTGAAAGAACGGCGACGGCAATGAAAAACTTGTCACGTATCGCCTGCGGCTGAACAAAATCACTCTCGTCAACATCCATCAGATTACGGCGCCGCGTATAGCCCCACAGCACAACAGCTACTATCGCCAGGACGCCAATCGATAGCCAGAACAGCGCCCCCGCGCTATTCCAGTTATGTTTAATCGCCAGCGCCATCAGCGCCGCGTAGCCCAGCAACGTTCGAAACCAGGCCAGCGATGTCCGTTCCGGCTGCAGCCCCGGATCGCTTTCCCGCCGCGCCCGGCGCTTATCCGCCATACATAACCAGACCCATCACCACCACCACCACAATCACCAGCAAAAGACTGATCGCCAGCAGCGTTCTGGTGTAGGGCAGATCCTGCTTCAGGCGCATCGCTTTTTCGTTACTCAACCAGCGCAGGTAGCCATAAATCGCCAGGCCGCCGGCAAACAGACACAGCAATAGCGCCAGCACTTCGCGAATCAGCGGCGTGGCAAAATCCGGCGCCAGCTGATCTAAGCCAACCCCGGCGGCAAGAAAACCTAATGCCGTGCGGATCCACGCCAGAAAAGTACGTTCGTTGGCCAGCGAGAAGCGGTAATCCGGCGCTTCGCCGACGCGAGAAATTTTCATCAGGGTTCCTTGTTCGTAGCGCGAGCAGGCTTCAGCATAGCGTAATTTGTAACGAACAGGGGAGCAGCGCAAGAACCGGCACCCGATGGATGCCGGTTGAGGTGAGGATTAATGCAGTTCCGGCCAGTAGTCTTTGTTGGCCTCAATCAGGTCGTCGAGTATCGCTTTCGCGACAGATGCGCTGGGCACGGTTTTCGACAGCGTAATCGCCTGCCACAGCTTGTGATAAGAACGATGTTCCCAGGCATCCACCACCAGTTTCTCTACCGCCACCTGCTGGCTCATCATCCCTTTCTGGAAGTTCGGAATATCGCCGACCGTCAGCGGCTCTGGCCCGTTATGGCCGACCAGGCACGGAATTTCCACCATCGCATCGGCGTCAAAATTATGGATAGCGCCATTGTTCGGTACGATCAGCAGCATGCGCTCCTGGGTGTTGAAGGCGATGGCGGTCGCCAGATCCACGATGTATGAAGCATGCTCGTCGATCTCCAGATCGCCGGCAGAAGATTTACCCGCGGCAATAATTGCCCGACAGGCGCTAAAGACATTTTTCTCGCGGTGATCCATGACCTCGTTAGCGCGGGTACGCGCCGGGTTGGAGTGCTCAACGACGTAATCCGGGAACAGGTAATACTTCAGGTAGGTGTTTGGCATGGTATCCGGATCCAGCGCCTGCACATCTTTCGCCTTGGCAAAGGTATCGTTCCAGCTGGCTTCGGTATGCGGATCGTTAGAAGGCGGCACATAACCATATTTCGCCACATGTTCGCGCAGTTTCGGCATCAGATCGTTACCCTGCAGATCCTCAATCGACGTCCACCAGCCGAAGTGGTTCAGCCCGTAGTAACGCACCCGCATCTGTTTACGATCTTTGAGGCCGACAATTTGCGCCATGCGCCCTTCAATGCCGATCGGCATATCGCAGATATTCAGGATTTTCGCATTCGGACGCAGGCGGCGCGTGGCTTCCGCGACAATTGCCGCCGGGTTGGAGTAGTTCAGCATCCAGGCGTTCGGCGAGTATTTTTCCATATAGTCCACCAGTTCCAGCACGCCACCGATAGAGCGCATGCCGTAGGCGATACCGCCAGGTCCGCAGGTTTCCTGACCCAGCACGCCGTGGCGCAGCGGGATTTTTTCATCTTTTTCACGCATCGGGTATTTGCCAACGCGAATATGCGCCATAACAAAATCCACGTCGGTAAAGGCCGCCTGCGGGTCGGTGGTATAGCTGAACTCAATTTCCGGCGCCTGCTCTTTAAGAATCACTTTACACGCTTCGGCGATGGTCTCCTGACGCGCGCCGTCGTTGTCATAAAATTTCAGTGCCCGCAGCGGGAAACGGTCCTGGTTTGCTAACAACATCAATACGATACCTGGTGTGAATGTACTGCCGCCGCCTGCGATAACAACTGAGAATTTTTTCATGATACTGCCTCCGTCATGGTGGTTTGTTCGGTCTGTAGAGAATTTTTCATCAGGGATTCCAGCTGGTCGCGAACCTGGGGAACATGCAGGCCCACGATGACCTGAATCCCGTTACCGCGACGCACCACCCCGTGAGCGCCCAGCGCTTTAAAGACGTCGTCGCTTTGTGTTTTCGCCATATCGACCAGCGTGATGCGAAGTCGGGTGGCGCAGTTGTTGACGCATTCGATATTGCTTGCGCCGCCCAGCGCCTGCAGAAAGCCTGCGGCCTGGCCTAATTTGGACTCTGTGGCACCCGCGGCGCTGGTTTTGCCGCGCGCCGCCTGATAATCCGCTTTGCTGTAGAGTTTGATTTCACTCTCTTCGCGGCCCGGAGTTTTCAGATTCAGACGCAGGATCAGGGCGCGGAAGATAACGAAGTAGATAGCGGTAAAGCACACCCCGATCCCTATCTGGATGAACATCATCGAGGCATGGTTGTGAAACATGGGGATCCAGTTTTGCGGCAGGAACTGGTCAAGCAGACCACCGCCGAAGTTGCCGACGACCCCGCACATATACATCACCGTCGCCATCGTGGCCGCCAGCACCGCGTGCACGGCAAACAGCAGCGGGGAGATAAACAGGAAGGTGAACTCCAGCGGTTCGGTAATCCCCACCAGCATGGCGGTCAGCGTCGCCGGAATCAGCAACCCGGCCACTTTGACGCGGTTTTCCGGCGCGGCGGTGAAATAGAGCGCCAGCGCAATCCCGACCGAACCAAAGACCTTGGAGTTGCCATGCAGGGCAAAACCGCCTTCCGGGAACAGGGCTTTCAGCGGTTCCGTACTCTGGCTGAACTCCTGCAGATGCTGGGCCCAGTAGACCTGGATACCGCCTTCCACCACCGCCGGGCCAAAAATAAACGGTCCGTAGACAAAGTGATGCAGGCCAGTGGGAATCAGAATGCGCTCAAGGAAAATATAGACCCAGACCCCTAGCGCCCCGGCAGAGCGTAAAAAAGCCTGCAGCGATTCAATGCCCATCTGCACCTTTGGCCACCCCAGTAGCGTTAGCCAGGCGCAGGGGATCATCGCCAGGAAGGCAACGATAACGACAAATGAAGAGCCTTGGAAAATACCGAGAAACACCGGCAGCGGTTTATCAAAATAGCGGTTATGTAGCGCGGTGACGATCCCGGAAATCACAATCGCGCCGATGATACTGGTATCCAGCGTTTTAATGCCGGCAATCATCGTCAGGCCGCTACCGGCCGTGGGGTCGGCCGAAAAATCGACGCCGAAAAAGTGGCCCCAGGTCATGCCCATGGCGTTGATGAAGTAGTTCCACGTCAGGAAACTCACCAGCACGGCAAGGCAAGCTCGTCCCTGCGCCTGCTTCGCGAGGCCAATCGGTAAGCCGACGGCGAAAATCAGCGGCATGTTACGAAATACCGTCCAGCCGCCTTCTTCAATAATGTGAACAATCTGGGCAAATAAACTATCAGGCGCTGTAAGCGCTTCGCCGACAAACATCGGGTTGCGCAGCATAATGGCAATACCCACCACGATCCCGGCGAAAGGAAACAGTAAAACCGGGGTAAACATGGCACCGCCAAAACGTTGTATTTGACTGAGCATTTTAAAATCCTCATTTAACAACCAGTAGGGTAAGAGGCCTTATTTGTCTTGAGTATCGGCCTAAAGCGAGAATAGGAATTTACCCGTCCGACAACATGCGATGGCGTTGCGATTCGTGATCGCATTCATGGTTTTAATTTCCACAATGTTGTCTACTTTTTGAGTTAAAAATAGACATCATGAATTGCGCTGATTAAAACAGCAGAATGAACAAATCATATCTTTATGTATTTAAAGACATTATTAACAATACACATTGTTAACCTTCCCTTTTGAAAAGTGGAACAGAGGTCTACTGGTGATCTATAAATCCATCGCAGACAGATTGCGCCTTCGGTTAAATTCCTCCGATTTCAATATCGGCAGCCCGCTGCCGGGAGAGAAAAAACTGGCGGAAGAGTTCGGCGTGGCGCGGATGACAATCCGTAAAGCTATCGAACTGCTGATTAGCTGGGGACTGGTCGTTCGCCGCCACGGATCCGGTACCTTTGTCGCCCGCAAAGATGTGCATCACGAGACCACTAACCTCACCGGTCTGGCGGAAGTGTTACGCAAGCAGGGTAAAGAGGTGGTAAGCGAGGTGCTGATATTCGAAGTCATGCCGGCGCCGCCGGCAATTGCCAGCCAGCTACGAATACAAATCAATGAACGGATCTACTTCTCGCGCCGGGTACGTTACGTGGACGGCAAACCCCTGATGCTGGAAGACAGCTATATGCCGGTCAAACTGTTCCGTAACCTGTCGCTGGTGCATCTGGAAGGGTCAAAATTCGATTACATTGAGAAAGAGTGCGGGATAACCATTAGCGGCAACTATGAAAGCCTGACGCCGGTGCTGGCGGACAAGCAGCTGGCCCGGTCAATGAATGTCCCGGAACAGACGCCGCTGCTGCGGATTACCTCGCTTTCCTACAGCGACAGCGGTGAGTTTCTGAACTATTCGGTGATGTTCCGCAACGCCAGTGAATACCAGGTGGACTACCATCTGCGGCGCGTCCACCTGGAGACGCCGTTAACTCATCCCCCAAAACAACACGGCCAGTAGCTGCGGCGTAATGATGCGCAAAAACATCACCAGCGGATAGACCGTGGCATACGAGAGCGCCGCGGCTCCGCTGGTGGCATGCAGGTTGTTGGCGAACGCCAGCGCCGGTGGATCGGTCATCGACCCGGCCAGCATGCCGCACAGGGTCAGGTAGTTCATCTTCATCAGCAGCCGCGCCAGAATGCCAACCGTTAGCAGCGGAATTGCGGTAATAAAAATGCCGTAGGCTATCCAGCTCAGCCCGTCGCCTGCGGTCAGCGTGACGACAAAATCACCGCCGGACTTCAGCCCGACGACCGCCAGAAAGAGCACAATCCCCAGCTCACGGAGCGCGAGGTTGGCGCTCGGCGGCATAAACCAGTAGAGCTTCCCGATACTGCCGATTCGCCCGAGGATCAGCGCCATAATCAGGGGTCCACCGGCAAGCCCCAGCTTCAACGCCACCGGGAAGCCGGGAACAAACAGCGGAACAGACCCCAGTAAAACCCCGAGGCCAATGCCGATAAACACCGGCAGCATCTGAACCTGCTGCAATTTTTGCTGTGCATTACCCAGCTCGGCGGCAACCGCATCAATGGCTTCCGGGCGGCCAACCAGGTTAAGAATATCACCGAACTGCAGGCTGGCATGGCTGCTGGCTACCAGCTCAACCCCGGCGCGATTAAGCCGCGAAATCACCACGTCATAGCGCTGTTTAAAATGCAGGTCGCGGATCCGCTTACCTAATACCTTCTCATTGGTGACCACCACCCGCTCAACTTTCAAATCCGTGCCGCGGGTTGAAAGCGAGGTGGAAACTTCCTTGCCGATAACCAGCTGCGCGTTATGCAAATCCTCCGGGCGCCCGACCAGGTGCAGGAGGTCGCCGGTTTGAATTAAGGTCCCCGGAGCCGGCACCATCAGCAGCTCGTCACGTTTAAGACGGGAGCAAATCAGCTTATCGCTGTTGAGCATCGGCACGTCCTGAATCGCCATGTTGTTCAGGTTCGGGTTTTCAACCCGGACGTTAATCGTTTGCAGAACCGCGTGTCCGTTTCCGCTGCTCTCATCAAACTGCTGAGCCTCTTTTTCGACGTTAACGCGAAAGAACAGACGCACCAGCCACATAGTCAGCAAAATGCCGCAAATACCAAACGGATAGGCCATGGCATAGCTCATCCCCATCTGATCAACAACGTCAAACGGTACGCCCAGATCGCGCAGAATTTGCTGCCCGGCCCCCAGCGCTGGCGTATTAGTGACTGCACCGGAGAAAATACCGAGCACCACCGGCAGCGGGATATCAAAGAGCTTATGCAGCACTGCGGTCACCAGCCCCCCAAGGATGACAATCAGGATGGCAAAGAGATTGAGCCGTAGCCCGGAGACGCGCAGAGAGGCGAAGAAACCCGGCCCCACCTGGATGCCGATGGTATACACGAAGAGAATCAGGCCAAATTCCTGAATGAAGTGCAGCATCGGGCTGCTAAGAGCGATACCCGCCTGGTCCACAAAGTGGCCAACGATAATGCCGCCAAACAGTACGCCGCCAATGCCAAACCCGACGCCGCGAATTTTGACATTACCGATCCACAATCCGACTACCGCCACCAGCGCCAGAACGCTGACGGTCAATGCTATATCACTCATCGTCTGTTCCCTGTGAATAACATTATCAATATCATGGATTATGGCTTAAGCCTCCGGGCCTGTATGCAGCCTGGCGCACAATAATCGGCGGGCCTGGATCGGCGAAAAACGGCGGGACGCCCTTTATAACGGCCAAAAAAAAGCCCCGATGATCGGGGCTTTATCTGTCGTGTCGACTTAGCTGTCGAGCGCCGGACGCTCGCTAATCGCGATACGCTGCGGGATAACCACTTCCGGCTCGTTACGGGTTAAATCAATGTGCAGCAACCCGTTATTGAAGGTGGCACCGGAGACTTCCATATTTTCAGCCAGGGTAAAGCTCAGGCTAAAGGCCTGACTGACTAACCCCTGGTGCAGCCATTTCGTCTCTTTGTCAGCCTGCTGCGGCGTACCTTTCACGCTCAGGCGCGTCCCTTCCAGCTGAATATCCAGATCTTCCTGACGGAAACCGGCCAGCGCAAGGGTAATGCGATAGTGGTTATCGTCGCTTTTTTCAATGTTATACGGCGGGAAGCTCTGGCTTTCGCTGGTGGTTTGCAGTGCATTGGCCAGTTTGTCAAAACCGATCCATTGACGCAGCAGTGGGGATAAATCGTAGTTACGCATAATGTATTTCTCCTTCTATGAAGCGAGTTAATCTCTGCAAATCCTGTGGATTCGCATTTGCCCCCTGACGGCGAGCAAGTTTGCAGTATCGGGCCGCACGGCGGCCCGGATAAAATTAGTTAATTTCGATACGGCGCGGTTTGTCTGCTTCCGGAATCACGCGTTCCAGATCGATATACAGCAGGCCGTTCACCAGGTTTGCACCGCGGATATGGATATTTTCCGCCAACTGGAATTTGCGCTCAAAGTTGCGTTCCGCAATGCCCTGATAAAGATAGGTACGTTCTTTCTGCTCGGTTGCATGGGCGCCTTTGACGACCAGCAAATTATCCTGCGCGGTGATCTCCAGTTCGCTCTCGGCAAAACCGGCCACGGCAATAGCTATGCGATAATGGTTTTCATCTACCAGCTCAACGTTATACGGAGGGTAGCCGCCATTACTCTGGCTCTGATTGTTTTCTAACAGATTAAAAAGGCGGTCAAAACCAATAGCAGAACGATACAGCGGAGAAAGATCGAAATTACGCATAATAAAAAGCTCCTGAAATCAGCGAGAATTTATGACCTTCCATCATGGACAGGTCGTTATTACCCGGAATACCCCGCAGGCGTATCCTCATCGGGTCACATTGCTAAAATGTGGCTCATTCCGCCGTTTTCAAGCGCCAAAAACCATTTTTTTTTGCAGTTTCCTGTCGATTGCTTAGACTGGGTGGAAAGCACAAAAGGCAAAATGCGATGCCTGCCACAGTGCGGTGCAATAACGCTAGGCATTCATGGAATGGCTCGATATAACCGATATAACGGTTACCTCAATGCCCGAAACAACGATGGAAGAATGATGAAAAGCGGTCTGTTAAAGCTGATCCTGTTCAGCGGGATGGTTGGTCTGAGCGGTTGCTCCAGCGTGATGTCACATACCGGCGGAAAGGAAGGAAGCTATCCGGGAACTCGCGCCAGCGCGCAAATGCTGGGTAACAGTGATGCCAACTGGGGAACAAAATCCCTGGTCGCACTCGATATGCCCTTCACCGCGGTGATGGACACGCTGCTGCTGCCGTGGGATATGTTCCGTACCGACAGCTCGATAAAATCACGCGTCGAGAAAAGCGAGAAGGACTCGCTGGCGACCAACGCCGTGATTCCACCAGCGGCAATGCCAGCGCCTTGATTTAAAACTCGACGTCGGTTATCCACAGCTGTCGATAGCCATTCACATCTTGCATCCAGGCAAGGTGTTTCCCGTCCGGTGAAAACACCACAGCATCCGCTGAAGGTGGGTTTTCATGATCGGCAGTCAAAAATGTAATTTCACCGCTCCGGGCATGACAGATAGCCATGCGGTTATCCAGCACAAATCCCAGCCACTCCCCTGACGGGTGCCAGTTAAAAGCCGATTGAATATCATTAACATTGTGGGTTAGCTGCCGCAGATCGCGCCCCTGGGGTGAAATCAGCCATAGCTGCACCACTCCCGCCTCGTCGCGCATCAGGAAGGCAATCTGCGTTGCCTGCGGGTTGGCCCGCACCCAGTGCCGCGGCGTATTGACCAGCCCCGGATAGCGTCGATGGTGGGTAAAGGTTAAACGTCTCTGCATTACTCCGGCCGGCGGTGCAGGCATGGTGGTCTCCGTACCGGCCAGCGGTGCATCGCCCTGTTGCTTCCAGTCCTGCTCGCTCTCCGGTAGCGTCACAATAAACAGCTCAGGGATTCTGGCGCCATTGATCGACAGCGTATCGCCGATAAAGGCCAGCGCGTGGTTCCCCACCCAGCCTTCTTCGTATGCACGGTTAATCTCATCGCTGCCCGGCACCGGCGTCGGCGTTGTCCGGCTGACCAGAACGCTCCAGTGGCTGCCGCCATATTCACGCGGATGCTGCCCGCGCGGCGTGACCGGGCCATAAGGGGTCGCGACGCCGACGTTTCGCAGGTCAAGGGAGGCCGAGCGTTGATGCAGGACATGATCGTTATAGGTGAAGCTGACGAACTGCCCGTTTGGGCTATAGACATGGACATGAGTGCCGCCGCGCAGCGCACCCGGCGTATACGGTGCGGTGATATCCATCGCATCAAGGTTGTGCGTCACGCCTTGATACGTCACCACGCCGCGACGATGGTGGAAATCATATTGCCAGTTTTCATCCGGATGTTCCGGACCGTGTATAAAGACATATTTATCCATCGCAGGATGAACGGTCACCACACCGACATGAGCCCCGTGTTGCGCACCATAGAGGATCTCTACGGCCCCGGTTTGCACATTGACCCGTTCAATCGTCTTCCCGGTAAAGGAGGCTCCCGACGGACGAACGTCAAAAACCAGCCACTGGCTGTCCGCAGTCCAGGTGCGCGTGTTGGTTAGCTGATGATGGCGGGGAGCAAAGGTGACTTGTTTCATAGAGATACCCTGATGCACAACGTTCACATCAGGGTATAGCATCGGACAGGATTAGCCTACACGTTTAACATCGCCCACCAGCAGGATATAGGACAGGGCGCCCATCAAGGCGACCGCAGCGATATAGACCAGGGCCGGGCCAAAGCCATAGTCCTGAGCCAGATAACCAATAACCAGCGGAACGGTAATCCCTCCCAGCCCTCCCACGAAATTAAACACCCCGCCCGTCAGGCCAATCAGACGCATCGGTGCCAGCGAAGAGACCAGCGACCAGGTAATAGAGGCAAAACCGTTACCGAAAAACGCCACCGCCATCAGTACCATGATCCACACCGGGTCATTGGTGTAGTTCGCACCCATGATGCAGGTTGAAATCAGCAAACCACAGATAATCGGCGTTTTACGGGCCACGCCAAGCGAGAGACCTTTTTTCACCAGTCGATCGGCCAGCCAGCCGGAGAGCAGAACCCCAAAGAATGCGGCGAGGAAAGGTACCGTGGTCATAAAGCCGGCCTTCAGCGCGGTAATACCTTTCTCTTGCGTCAGGTAGTTCGGGAACCAGGTCAGGAAGAACCAGAGCGTGGACGTCACGGCAAACTGCCCCAGATAAACGCCTATCAGCTTACGGTGAAAGACCAGCTTCCAGTCGGCTTTGGTCAGCGGCTGTCGCGCCTCTTTTTTCGCGGGCGCATCGCCATCCACCAGGCCACCGCCGTCGCGAATATAATCCAGCTCCGCTTTGCTGATGCTTTTCGTCTGACGCGGCGGCTGATAGACCTTGAACCAGATTAATGACCAGACAATACCGATGCCGCCGGTCACGATAAATACCCAGTGCCAGCTTAGCATTTCCTGAATCCAGATCAGCAGCGGCGTGAGGAAAGCCAGTCCGACAAACTGCCCGGAAGTATAAAACCCCACCGCGGAAGCACGTTCATGTTCCGGGAACCAGCTGGTCACCATCCGATTATTGGTCGGAAAGGCCGGCGCTTCAAATATTCCGGTAATCGCCCGCAGACCAATCAATGACATCAGTCCGGTGGCAAACCCCTGAAACAGGGTGGCCACCGACCAGCCGAAGATCGCAATAAAGTAGGTCAGACGCGAGCCAACCCGGTCCAGAAACCAGCCGCCAGGAATCTGGCAAAGCGTATAAAGCCAGGCAAAAGCAGAAAAAACGTAGCCCATTTCCGCTTTAGTGATCCCAAACTCCTCCTGAATATGGGCGGATGCTACGGCGAGATTGGCGCGGTCAACATAGCAAATGACGACGGTAATAAAGATCATAACCAGCGTCAAATAACGACGACGCCCAGGTTTTGCAGCAGTTACTGAAATATCCATAGCAATCTGTCTCCAGATTTTGGGCATAGCGAAGCCGCTCACCATGCCCTGTAGTTTACAGAGGGTGTATTTAAAATTTATATTTTTGCTTACGAATGCTCTAAATAGTTCACGTTGCAGGAAGGCGGCAAGATTGCAAATCCCCGGGAGCTTACATTAGTAAGTGACCGGGGTGCGCAATCGCAGCCAACGCACCTGTGGCGTGAAATATGAAGAGCATTTACCATTCCGCGACGGAGCCATCCTCATGCCGCCACAACGGGTTACGCCAGTCCGGCGCATTTTGGCTGAGTTCGATTACCCGGGCCTCATCAATTTCTACGCCCAGCCCCGGCTTCATTAACGGTTTAAAGAAACCGCCGGTCATATTGAAGTCCTCTTTATTCTTCACAAAATCAAGCAGCTCGGCACCCTTGTTGTAATGAATCCCCATGCTTTGCTCCTGGAATACCGCATTGCGCGAGACAAAATCGATATGCAGGCAGGCAGCCAACGCCACGGGTCCCAGCGGGCAATGCGGCGCCAGCGCCACATCGTACGCTTCCGCCATCCCGGCGATTTTATAGCATTCGGTAATACCGCCGGCATGTGACAGGTCCGGCTGCAGAATAGCCAGCCCCCCCGCCTCCAGCACACGTTTAAACTCAAAACGTGAGAACATCCGCTCACCGGCCGCAATAGGAATATGCGTTTGTGCCGCCAACTTCGGATAATATTCCGCCTGCTCTGCCAGCACCGGCTCCTCAATAAACAGCGGGCGATATTGTTCCAGCTCTTTAATTAAAACTTTGGCCATCGGGGCGCTAACGCGGCCATGAAAATCGAGACCAAATTCAATTTCGTTGCCGAACGCTTCACGAATTTGCGCCACGGTATTCACCGCCGCATCCACCGCGCGTGAATTATCAATCACGCCCATCTCTTCACAGCCATTTAATTTAAAGGTATCAAAACCAATTTCACGCAGCTTTTTAATACCATCAATGACTTCAGCAGGACGGTCGCCGCCCACCCAGCTGTAAGCTTTGATGCTGTCACGTACCAGGCCTCCCATCAGTTGCCAGACCGGCGCATTCAGCACCTTACCTTTGATATCCCACAGCGCCTGGTCAATACCGGCAATGGCGCTCATCAGAATGGGGCCACCGCGATAAAAACCGGCCCGGTACATCACCTGCCACAGATCGTTGATGCGTGCCGGATCCGCGCCAATCAGATATTCCCCTAGCTCGTGAACGGCCGCTTCCACGGTACGCGCACGTCCTTCAATCACCGGTTCACCCCAGCCAACAACGCCTTCATCCGTTTCAATTTTCAGAAACAGCCAACGCGGGGGTAAACGATAGGTGGTGAGTTTGGTTATTTTCATTGCACTGCCTCCCGATACGCTTTAACAAATGCGGTTGCCTGCTGGGCGGTACGCTCGACGGACTGTCCGGCGCGATAAAGATCGCTGCCCAGCCCGGCACCGGCACAACCGGCATCAATCCATTGCGACAAATTCTCCGGCGTTACACCGCCAACGGCGAACACAGGAATCTCCGGCGGTAATACGGCTTTCAGCGCCTTGATATAGTCCGGCCCAAACGCAGAGGATGGAAAGACCTTCAGCGCCTGCGCGCCTGCGTCAAGCGCGGTAAAGGCTTCGGTAGCCGTAGCGCATCCCGGACAGACGGTCATGCCGTAGCCCACCGCCCGGCGAATGACGTCTGCCTGAATGTTGGGCGTCACAATAAGCCGGCAGCCCATTTTCGCCAGTTCATCAACCTGCTCCGGTTGCAGCACGGTACCTGCGCCAATCAGCGCCTGTTCGCCAAACGCCTCAACAATCGCCGGAATGCTCTGCTGCCAACGGGGAGAGTTCAACGGGATTTCGACGACGTCGAATCCGGCGTTAATCACTGCGCCAACGTGGGCCAGCGCCTCTTCCGGCGTCACGCCGCGCAGAATTGCGATGAGTGGAATCTTTGTTTGCCACTGCATTTGCGATGCTCCTTAGTTACACAAAGCCATTAAGAATGCGTCAAGACGCCCGCCTGAAAATCCTCAGACGTACACTCAATTCAGCGATCGGGTAGCCCCGTCGCTCAGGAACAGACTGGAACACTGCGCCCAGCGGGCGCGTCAGGGATAAGGAGCGGGACGAATCGCGCCCGGATCTAGCAGGGAGGCAGATTGAATAATGAAGCGTATACCCGCCTGAAATGCCGCATCGCCATCGACCGTCGCCACGTCGCGCCCAAGAGCATGAAATGCCTGAACGTAGCGCGAGGCCAACGACGATCCTGAAACCAGCGTTATCGCCTGCGACCCGGCAAACTGTTCACTCATCGTGGCCACTTCAGCGCCAATCAGCAGGCCGGATAAAAACTCACTGACCTGCTCACGTGGAAGCGAACCCAGCACATGGGCCGCACGAACCTCGAAAAGCTGTGGCAATACGTCAGGAGACGTCAGCCCGCGATCGAGCCCGGCACGGAATGCGGCGGGTGCGAATATTTGCTCCGGTAACCCTGCGCCGACCAGAGAATGGCGCAGCAGCAGATGATGCAGTTCACCGGTCATGACGGTGCGAAAATCATGGATCTGCTGGCTGTCGGCCTGCACCCATTTACAATGGGTGCCGGGCATAACATAAACAGAAGTGGATGAAAGGGTCTGCGCCCCGAGCAGCTGCGTCTCTTCACCGCGCATCACGTTATGGTGATTATCACGAGAGACGCACAGGCCTGGGACAATCCAGATATTGTCGCCAACGGCCGTCAACTGCTGACCAATGTCCGAAAAACTGACGGGAACCGGCAGATAAGGGGCGGTTTTCCATCCCACGTTACTGCCCACCATTCCCGCCATCACTACCGGAGTCGCACCATCCCTCCAGTTTTCGGTTATATCGCTAAACACCGCCGCCGGGGACCTGCCGTTCAGGCGAGTGACGCCAGCTTCTGATTGCCTGCTCTCCAGGCATTCATCGCCCTGATAAAGCCAGGCGCGCAGATTGGTCGATCCCCAGTCAATTGCGATGTAGCGAGATGTCATGTGATTTCCTTCAGCCTTCGTGTTGAGCTGGCGATCATGGTGAGCGCCGCCTGCTCCGCCGCTTCGCTATCCTGATGCCGGATGGCATCAAACAGCGCCTTATGTTCCTGGAGGGTTTTCGGCATGTTGCCTTCATCCCCCATCCAGGTTCGTTCAAATACCGCTCTCTGCAGCGAGCTGATTGCCACGCTCAGCTGCTGTAACACCGGGTTATGGACCGACTGCAGCACCGCTTCGTGATAGCGAATGTCGGCTTCGTTAAACGCGTCCCGGTCCTGGTTGTTGGCGATCATGTCGTTGAGCGCATCTTCAATTTGTGCCAAATCGCTCGAGGTTGCGCGCTCTGCAGCCCAACGGGCGATGGCCGGTTCAACCAGGTTACGGACTTCGCTCATAGCGCCGATAAGGCGCGGGTCGTAATCATGCTCAAGCACCCACTGCAGCACCTCGGTATCCAGGTAATTCCAGTGGTTACGCGGCGAGACGAAAGCACCACGATAACGCTTCATTTCAATCAGCCGCTTCGCCATCAAAGAGCGAAACACTTCGCGAATAATATTGCGTGAGGTTTCAAACTCTTCACACAGTTCCGCTTCAGCCGGCAGTGCCGATCCGGGAACGTACTTGCCCCCTACAATCTGGCGACCCAGCGTCACTATGATGCGGTCGGTTTTAGTCAGGTTCATGGCATGTCCTTTAAGAAGTCACTCTGCCTTACTTTACCCTGACTGCCGGTTTTTACCTCACCTTTGCAGTACAAACGTGATGCTCTTCGCCATCTGCTGTGCCACATAGTAGTACCAAACAACAATGTTGTACTACAATTTAGATCACAAAAAGAACAATTGATAAAATAAAAAAAGCGAACCGGAAGGCCGCAGTCAGAAGGGAAGTCAGAATAAGAGGGCGAGGTACAAAACGATCAGAAGGCTTCACCAACCTGGAAGTAAAAGCCTCTGCTGCCTTTGCCGATACCATAGTCCAGGCGAATATTCACCCGAGGTTTAAATTCAAAGCGATAGCCAACGCCCGCCGTCGGTAGCCAACGGCCGTCATTCAGAGAATCAACGGAAGGTCCCATCGTCCCTGCGCCAACCCAGGCAACAATGCCATGGCGCCAGGTCAGCTGGCGACGATACTCCAGCTGGGCGCTCAGCACATTTTTATCGCGATAGCGCCCCTGATAATAACCGCGCATGCGTTCATCGCTGCCGAGAAGCGGCAGCATGCTCCAGGGGACATCGCCCTGAGTAAATACTCCGTCGGCCTCCCAGGCCAGGACGCTTTTTTCGCTGAGCGCGGTGTAGCGGCTGTAGTGAAGATGCCATTCATCAAATCGGGTATCGCTCCCCAGCCCCGGAGCATAGTGGGTATAGCGGAGGTCCGCATACTGGCCCTGACGAGGGTTCGGAACAAAATCCCGATCGTCCCAGTTCACATCGATGCTGAAGCCAGAGCTGAATACCGAGGGCCCCTGAGGAGTGCTTTCAATTTTGGGCAAATTGTCGCGGTCCATCTCATCGGCATTCTGGGCGGCCAGTGACCAGCCCACGCCAAGATACACATTGTCCACCAGCTGTCGATACACGGTGGGCCGCAGCGTCAGTACCTGCGCGGTATATTTCTCTTTGCCACCGTCATTATCGGCAGCAGTGAAACCTTGTCCCCAGTAATAGGTTGGCGTATTGGCCAGCGAACCTTCGACGAAGATGCGCCAGAGATCGTCGGCAAAAAAGGCGTAGTTTTTTACGCTAATACCAAAGGCGCCGGTGGAACTGGCGTAACCGCTGAGCGTTAACGTCGAGTTTTGACTAACGGTATCGGCGGGATCGGGACGATACATGCCGACAATCGCGGTGCCGATTCCCAGACCGAGCTCCGGCGTGTAGAACGGTCCGGGCATTACGCCCCAGTCGATCCCTTTCGAAGCATCGAACTGGTCGCTGGCGCCCAGGTTTTTTAACCAGTCATCAATATGTTCCCGGCTCAATGCTTGCGCCTGCGCCTGCCCGATAAAAGAGCATGCGGTACAACACAGAATGACGCTACGCAGCGTGCTCAAAAACGTTTCTCTCCGGGATAAAGGTGATGACGGCCCGCAATGCGAAATCGCGTCGGGTTTGAGTATAGTTGGCATCCAGCATGACTTTTCGAGGGCGGTACGGATTCATCAATTTAAGAAGGAAAGCTTATCGAATTTGCAATAATGAAGGGGAGACTTCTGTGCGGACTGGCGTGCAGTGAGGCAAAAAATGACGAAGTGGTTCATTTTAGGCATCGTCAAGGTGGAGTCAGGCCCGAAATCATCGGGCCTGAAGATCGGGTCAGGATAAAACGTACTTCTCAATCGCCCAGGCTACACCATCTTCAAGGTTCGATTTGGTGATGAAGTTAGCGGCTTCCTTCACGGTCGGAATCGCGTTATCCATCGCTACGCCGACGCCAGCAAACTCAATCATCGCAATGTCGTTTTCCTGATCGCCAATCGCCATGATCTCTTCCTGCTTGATATTCAGCGCATCGGCCAGAGACTTCACGCCGGTTCCTTTATTGACGCGCTTATCGAGGATTTCGAGGAAGTACGGCGCGCTTTTCAGCACGGTATACTTCTCTTTGACTTCCGCCGGGATACGGGCGATAGCCTGGTCAAGGATTGCCGGCTCATCGATCATCATCACCTTCAGCAGCTGGATATTCGGGTCCATATTTTCTGCTTCGCAGAAGACCAGCGGAATCGTCGCCACGTAGGATTCATGCACCGTGTAGTAGCTCACATCGCGGTTCGCGGTATACAGCGTATTGCGATCGAGAGCATGGAAGTGGGAGCCGACATCGCGGGAAAGCTGTTCAAGATAGCGGTAGTCATCATAGCTCAGCGCTGTTTGCGCCACGGTGCTGCCGTCGCTTGCCTTCTGTACTAATGCGCCGTTGTAGGTGATGCAGTAGTCTCCCGGCTGTTCCATGTGCAGCTCTTTCAGATAGCTATGCACACCGGCATACGGACGGCCGGTGGTGAGCACAACGTTGACGCCACGCGCGCGCGCCGCGGCAATCGCGGTTTTAACAGCAGGAGAGATGGTATGGTCAGGCAGCAGCAGCGTACCGTCCATATCAATTGCAATCAGTTTTATAGCCATGAGATCCCCAGGTAAGATGAGTCCTGGGCCATGCTAACGCGATTCCGCTCAAAAAACAGCAACAGAAGAAGGGGAAAACGAGGATAGGATCGAAACGAGGAATTCCTCTTTTAGGCCAGCGGAACGCCCGGATAGTGGCGCCAGGCACCCTATCCGGACAGCATATTCCGCCGCCCCGGCCGGCATCGCGCCACCGGGGACCAGCAGATAAGCTTAGATATCGATGTTCGCCGCTTTCAGGGCGTTTTCTTCGATAAAGGCGCGGCGCGGTTCTACGGCATCGCCCATCAGGGTGGTGAACAGCTGATCGGCAGCAATCGCATCCTTCACGGTCACGCGCAGCATACGGCGGCTATCCGGATCCATGGTGGTTTCCCACAGCTGATCCGGGTTCATCTCGCCCAGCCCTTTATAGCGCTGGATAGACAGACCACGACGGGATTCTTTCACCAACCAGTCCAGCGCCTGCTCGAAGCTGGCCACCGGCTGGCGGCGTTCGCCACGTTCGATAAACGCGTCGTCTTCGATAAGCCCACGCAGTTTCTCACCCAGCGTGCAAATACGACGATACTCACCGCCGGTGATAAACTCGTGATCCAGCGGATAGTCGGTGTCCACCCCGTGGGTACGCACGCGGATAACCGGTTCGAACAGATGCAGCTCGGCATTTTCGTGAACATCGAATTTCCACAGGCTGCCGTGCTGCTCTTTCTCATTCAGGTCGGTCACCAGCGAATTCACCCAACGGGTCACGGTCTGCTCATCAGACAGATCGGCTTCGTTCAACGTCGGCTGATAAATCAGCTCTTTCAGCAGCGCTTTCGGGAAGCGACGTTCCATGCGAACAATCATTTTCTGCGTCGCATTGAACTCGGCAACCAGTTTCTCTAGCGGTTCACCCGCCAGGGCCGGGGCGCTGGCATTGGTGTGCAGCGTTGCGCCATCAAGGGCGATAGAGATCTGGTATTGATCCATCGCTTCATCGTCTTTGATGTACTGTTCCTGCTTGCCTTTCTTCACTTTGTACAGCGGCGGCTGTGCAATGTAGACATGGCCACGTTCAACAATTTCCGGCATCTGACGATAGAAGAAGGTCAACAGCAGAGTACGAATGTGCGAGCCGTCGACGTCCGCATCGGTCATGATGATGATGCTGTGATAACGCAGTTTATCCGGGTTGTACTCGTCGCGACCGATGCCGCAGCCAAGCGCGGTAATCAGCGTCGCCACTTCCTGAGAAGAGAGCATTTTATCGAAGCGGGCTTTCTCGACGTTGAGGATTTTACCCTTCAGCGGCAGGATTGCCTGGTTCTTACGGTTACGGCCCTGCTTCGCAGAACCGCCCGCCGAGTCCCCTTCCACGAGGTACAGTTCGGAGAGCGCCGGGTCGCGTTCCTGGCAGTCTGCCAGTTTGCCCGGCAGGCCAGCCAGGTCCAGCGCACCTTTACGGCGGGTCATTTCACGCGCACGACGCGCAGCTTCACGCGCACGGGCCGCATCAATAATTTTGCCAACCACGATTTTGGCGTCAGACGGGTTTTCCAGCAGATATTCATTCAGCAGTTCGTTCATCTGCTGCTCTACCGCCGTCTTCACCTCGGAGGAGACCAGTTTGTCTTTGGTCTGTGAGGAGAACTTCGGATCCGGAACCTTCACGGAAACCACGGCAATCAGGCCTTCACGCGCATCGTCACCGGTGGCGCTGACCTTCGCTTTTTTGCTGTAACCCTCTTTATCCATATAGGCGTTCAGGGTACGGGTCATCGCCGCACGGAAGCCCGCCAGGTGCGTACCGCCGTCGCGCTGTGGAATGTTGTTGGTAAAGCAGTAGATGTTCTCCTGGAAACCATCGTTCCACTGCAGCGCGACTTCTACGCCAATACCGTCTTTTTCGGTGGAGAAGTAGAAGATATTCGGGTGGATCGGCGTTTTGTTCTTGTTGAGATACTCAACGAACGCCTTGATGCCGCCTTCGTAGTGGAAATGGTCTTCTTTGCCATCACGCTTGTCGCGCAGGCGGATAGACACCCCTGAGTTCAGGAATGACAGCTCACGCAGGCGTTTTGCCAGGATTTCGTATTCGAATTCGATGACGTTAGTGAAGGTTTCATAGCTCGGCCAGAAACGCACCATGGTACCGGTTTTTTCGGTATCACCGGTGACGGCCAGCGGTGCCTGCGGTACGCCGTGGGCATAAATCTGACGGTGAATCTTGTTATCGCGCTGAATCACCAGCTCCAGTTTCTGCGACAGGGCGTTAACGACAGAGACGCCCACGCCGTGCAGACCACCGGAGACTTTATAGGAGTTATCATCAAATTTACCGCCTGCGTGCAGTACGGTCATGATGACTTCAGCTGCCGACACACCCTCTTCCGGGTGAATACCGGTCGGAATACCGCGGCCATCGTCCTGTACGGAGACAGAGTTATCGCTATGGATAGTGACAACGATGTCTTTACAGTAACCTGCGAGCGCTTCGTCGATAGCGTTATCCACAACCTCGAATACCATGTGGTGCAGACCGGTGCCGTCATCCGTGTCGCCGATATACATACCCGGGCGCTTACGCACCGCATCCAGCCCTTTCAGGACTTTGATACTGGAGGAGTCATAAGAATTCGACATCAACGTTTCTCGCTCATTTAAACTTAGGTTAATCCGTTATTTTACCCTTTTCCACGGTGAACATCTTCGAATTTTTGTCCGACATGTCCATTACGTGTTCAGCGCCGATCGCGCTGACGAAAACCTGTGACTGCGTGGCTTTTAAGCGGCTGGCAAGCAGCCCGCGCCGCGCGTCATCAAGTTCCGAGGCAAAATCATCTATCAGATACAGACAGCGTCTCCCGCTTTCACGGGTTAAAAACTCACCCTGCGCCAGTCGTAGCGCGCACATCAGGAGTTTAAGCTGCCCACGTGACAAAGTATCTTCGACCGGCGCACCATCGGCACGAATGCGGAAATCCGCTTTGTGCGGGCCGTGGGCGGTATAGGTCAGCATGCGGTCACGCTCGAAGTTTCTCTCCAGCACTTCGGAATAATCCGTTTCTTTCTCCCAGCCGCGCTGAAAGGAGAAGGTCAGAGAGAATTCAGGTAAAAACTGTTTACAGGTATCCGCCATGTCTTCGACGATAGCAGCGCTATATTCGGCACGCCAGCGGCTGATTTGTTCCGCCAGCGGTATCAGTTCCAGATCCCAGGGACGTATCTGCGCATAGCGGCCAACCTGGCGCAGCGCGGCATTACGCTGCTTCAACAAGCGCTTCAGATTGCTCCAGGCAGTAAAGAATCCGGCTTCGTTATGAAAGCATCCCCAGTCGAGGAACGCTCTTCTGTATTTGGGGCCGCCGTTGAGTAATGTAAACCCCTCCGGCGTAATCAGCTGCATCGGCATCAGGTGCGCCAGTTCAGCCACTTTGTGACCGTCGGTACCGTCAATACGGACCTTGCTGTCGCCCTGTTTATCTTTAGTCAGGCCGATAGAGATTTCACGCTCCTGGCCCTGCAGTCGCCCGTGTAGCACGAACGACTCCTGCTCATGGCGAATCACCCGGCCAATTTGCAGGCTGCGAAACGCCCGACCGTGGCCGAGCGTATAGATGGCCTCGAGCACGCTGGTTTTGCCGCTGCCGTTGGCGCCAACCAGAAAGTTAAAGCCAGGAGATAAAGCGAGATCCGCATCTTCAATATTGCGGAAGTCTTTAATCAGGAGTCGGGATAGCGACATATCAACTCATAGCCAGGGCGTTATCGTCGCAGTTAGTCTGGTTACGGCCAGCGCGCAGCAACCGCAGCGTACTACAGTACGTGAGGATTGCGAGCACTGCCCGGAGCCAGAATAACAAGTAAGATAGCCCGATATTTTCTACAACCTCATGGGCATGACAACGTAGGCTGCCGATTGCGACGCCGCATCCTCAATCTGCACGCTCGATACCGAATCGGTCAGCAAAATACGCACATTTTCGCACTTCAGCGCATTAAGCACATCCAGCACATAGCTGACGTTAAAGCCGATTTCCATCTCGCTGCCGGAGTAGGAAACGTCGAGAATCTCTTCCGCTTCTTCCTGTTCCGGGTTATTGGCGGTGATTTTCAGCTGATTTTCGCTGACATAGAGACGTACGCCGCGGAATTTTTCGTTCGACAGAATCGCCGCGCGGGCAAAGGCCTGCTTAAGAATATCGCAGCCCGCATCCAGATGTTTATCCGGATTCTTCGGCAATACCCGGCGATAATCAGGGAAACGACCGTCAACCAGCTTCGAAGTGAAGATAAAATCACCGACGTGGGCGCGAATATTGTTGCTGCCAATTTGCACGCGCAGCGGCGTATCGCCGCCATCAAGCATGCGCATCAGCTCAATCACCCCTTTACGCGGCACGATCACCGAGTGGTTGGGCAACGATTCACCCAGCGGCATTGAACAGACCGCCAGACGGTGTCCGTCGGTGGCAACGGTACGCAGTTCGTCACCTTCGGTTTCAAACAGCATGCCGTTTAAGTAATAACGCACATCCTGATGCGCCATCGAAAACTGCGTGGCTTCAATCAGGCGCTTCATGGTCGCCTGCGGCAGGGTAAATTCGACTTCACTCTGCCAGTCATCAAGATTCGGGAAATCGGCAGCGGGCAGGGTCGACAGCGAAAAACGGCTGCGTCCGGAACGCACCAGCATCCGATCGCCTTCCAGCTGAACGGCAATCTCCGCGCCTTCGGGCAGGCCGCGGCAGATATCAAAGAATTTTCGCGCCGGAACGGTCGTTGCACCCGCCTCATGGGGTTGAATCAGCGCAACGCGCGCCACCATTTCCATTTCGAGGTCCGTACCGGTCAGCGACAGCGCGCCATCCGAGACCTGAAGCAGCAGGTTACCGAGAATTGGCAGCGTCGGACGACCCCCTAAGGGACCGCTCACCTGTTGCAGCGGTTTTAATAAATGTTCACGTTCTACGGTAAATTTCATAGCGTCACGAGGATAATGTTCTGATTAAATTGGAAAAGTCTTCTTTGATATCGTGGCTTTCTTCACGCAGCTGCTCAATCTTACGACAGGCGTGTAGCACGGTGGTATGGTCGCGACCGCCAAACGCATCGCCGATTTCCGGCAAACTGTGGTTGGTCAGTTCTTTCGCCAGCGCCATCGCCATCTGGCGTGGACGCGCCACCGAACGGGAGCGGCGTTTTGACAACAGATCCGCTACCTTAATCTTGTAATATTCCGCCACCGTCTTCTGAATATTGTCGATGGTGACCAGTTTTTCCTGCAGCGCCAGCAGATCGCGCAGCGCTTCGCGCACGAAATCGATGGTGATCGCCCGGCCGGTAAAGTTGGCATTGGCGATAACGCGGTTCAGCGCCCCTTCCAGCTCACGTACGTTAGAGCGTAGACGCTTGGCGATAAAGAAGGCCACTTCTCCCGGCAGACGAATGTCATTTTCGTCGGCTTTTTTCATCAGGATCGCAACACGGGTTTCCAGCTCAGGCGGCTCGATCGCCACCGTCAGCCCCCAGCCAAAGCGGGATTTCAGACGATCCTCAACACCATTGATCTCTTTCGGATAGCGATCCGAGGTGAGAATGATCTGCTGATTACCTTCCAGCAGGGCATTAAAGGTGTGGAAAAACTCTTCCTGAGAACGCTCTTTATTGGCAAAGAACTGAATATCATCGATCAGCAGGGCATCGACGGAGCGGTAGTAGCGTTTAAACTCTTCAATAGCGTTGTTCTGTAACGCTTTAACCATGTCCTGAACAAAACGCTCCGAGTGCATATAGACCACTTTGGCGTTGGGTTTGCGCGCAATAATGCCGTTACCAACCGCGTGCAACAGGTGGGTTTTACCCAGACCGGTACCGCCATAAAGGAATAGAGGGTTATATGCGCCGCCCGGGTTATCGGCAACCTGACGCGCCGCCGCACGAGCCAGCTGGTTAGATTTACCTTCAACAAAGTTGTCGAAGGTGTGCTTAACGTTGACGTTAGAGCGGTAGGTCGGCTCCGCCGGGGCCGGGACGTTATCCCAGCCAGGACGCACGATCGTGGGCGCGACGCGCGCCGTTTGAACCTGCGCTGCCGGTGTAGCGGTCGCGACATGCGTATTTACCGCACCGCGTTGCGCCTGCACCGCCGGGCGGGTCCCGACTTCAAATCGCAGCTGTGGGGCATCAGCACCGCAAAAATCATTGAGGAGTCCATTGATATTATTGAGGTATTTATCCCTTACCCAATCGAGCACAAAACGGTTTGGCGCATACAGTGCCAACGTGTTATCGCTCAATTCCGCCTGCAACGGGCGTATCCACATACTGAATTCTGTGGCTGGTAACTCATCCTGCAATCGGGCAAGACACTGCTGCCAAAGCGAAAGTGACACGGCGGACTCCACTCGAACATAAAATCGATATAAAGAAAAAAAGAAACAATCGTGATTGTTGGCACACGTCGACAAGACCCTGCATTGGCCGAAAAGCCCCTGCACAAAAGGGGTGACGCGTGAACCGCTATCTGCGGTATTTATCCGATGCGGATCGGTGGATCGCGATCAGGACCGGGGATCATAGCCTAAACTGAGAAAGATATCTTGTGTTTCTCAACAGATTCTTCCCGATTTATCCACAGGAAGGATCGAAGCCGGGTAAGTGTAATCGATCCGGAGAGGAGTGAGGCACGATTTCGCCCACATATTGGAAAATTTAATGAGCTATGCTGGTTTAGGGCCTAAACGATCTAACAAAGATCCTTTGCGATCCTTGCGCTTTACCCGTCAGGCCGTATAATCCTCCACCCGGCGCGTAATGCCCGTTTTCCGTTGCCTGTCGCAGGTCATTTTTTGTGCGACAAGGTGCGAGAAATAAGGAAAGAGAATTGACTCCGGAGTGTACAATTATTACAATCCGGCCTCTTTAATCACCATCGCTGCCGCGTAAGTCGTTCGAAGTTCGTTCGGGTATACGCAAAAGTCAGTGAAATTATTCAAGTTTAGGTAGAAACCGCCATGAAACGCACTTTTCAACCGTCTGTACTGAAGCGCAACCGTTCTCACGGCTTCCGTGCACGTATGGCTACTAAAAATGGTCGTCAGGTTCTGGCACGTCGTCGTGCTAAAAGCCGTGCTCGTCTGACCGTTTCCAAGTAATAAAGCTAACCCTGCGTGGTTAAGCTCGCATTTCCCAGGGAGTTACGTTTGTTAACTCCCAGTCATTTCACTTTCGTCTTCCAGCAGCCACAACGGGCTGGCACGCCGCAAATCACCATCCTCGGCCGCCTGAATTCGCTGGGGCATCCCCGCATCGGTCTTACCGTCGCCAAGAAAAACGTTAAACGCGCACATGAACGCAATCGGATTAAACGTCTGACGCGTGAAAGTTTTCGTTTGCGTCAACATGAACTCCCGCCAATGGATTTCGTGGTGGTGGCAAAGAAAGGGGTTGCTGACCTCGATAACCGTGCTCTCTCGGAAGCGTTGGAAAAATTATGGCGCCGCCATTGTCGCCTGGCTCCCGGGTCCTGATAGGCCTTATACGGGTCTATCAGCGCCTGATTAGTCCGCTACTCGGGCCGCATTGTCGTTTCACGCCAACCTGTTCAAGCTACGGAATTGAGGCATTGCGCAGGTTTGGAGTGATAAAAGGCAGTTGGTTGACAGTGAAACGCGTATTAAAATGCCACCCTTTACACCCTGGTGGTGACGATCCCGTCCCGCCTGGACCATTTGATACCAGAGAACACTAACGATGGATTCGCAACGCAATCTTCTTATCATCGCTTTGTTGTTCGTGTCTTTCATGATCTGGCAAGCCTGGGAGCAGGATAACAATCCTCAGGCTCAGCAACAGACCACGCAGACAACGACCACAGCAGCGGGTAGCGCCGCCGACCAGGGCGTACCGGCCAGTGGCCAGGGGAAACTGATTACGGTAAAAACCGATGTGCTTGAGCTGACCATCAACACCCGCGGTGGTGATGTGGAGCAAGCGCTGCTTCCGGCTTATCCGAAAGCACTGAAGTCGACTGAACCGTTCCAGTTACTGGAAACCACGCCACAGTTTATCTATCAGGCTCAAAGCGGCTTAACCGGTCGTGATGGCCCGGATAACCCGGCTAATGGAGCCCGCCCGCTGTATAACGTCGATAAAGATGCGTTTGTGCTGGCGGAAGGCCAGAACGAAATCGTCATTCCGCTGACGTATACCGATAAAGCAGGCAACGTCTTCACCAAAACCTTCACCCTGAAACGCGGTGATTATGCGGTGAACGTGGGTTATAACGTGCAGAACGTTGGCGAAAAACCGCTGGAGATTTCTACCTTCGGTCAGCTGAAACAGACTGCCAACCTGCCAACCGCCCGCGATACGCAAACCGGTGGCCTGTCTACGATGCACACCTTCCGTGGCGCCGCGTATTCAACGTCTGAATCGAAATACGAAAAATATAAATTCGATACCATCGTCGATAACGAAAACCTGAACGTCAGCACCAAAGACGGTTGGGTGGCGATGCTGCAGCAGTACTTCACCACCGCATGGGTTCCGCAAAACAGCGGTACCAACAACTTCTACACCGCCAACCTCGGCAACGGCGTTGTCGCCATCGGCTATAAATCGCAGCCGGTACTGGTGCAGCCGGGTCAAACCGACAAGCTGGAAAGCGTTCTGTGGGTCGGCCCGGCCATTCAGGACAAAATGGCAGCCGTCGCGCCGCACCTGGATCTGACCGTCGACTACGGCTGGCTGTGGTTCATCTCCCAACCGCTGTTTAAGCTGCTGAAATTCATCCACAGCTTCCTCGGCAACTGGGGCTTCTCGATCATCGTTATCACCTTTATCGTTCGTGGCATCATGTACCCGCTGACCAAAGCGCAGTACACCTCCATGGCGAAGATGCGCATGCTGCAGCCGAAGATTCAGGCAATGCGTGAGCGTCTGGGCGATGACAAACAGCGTCAAAGCCAGGAAATGATGGCCCTGTATAAAGCAGAAAAGGTCAACCCGCTGGGTGGCTGCTTCCCGCTGATTATTCAGATGCCAATCTTCCTTGCGCTGTACTACATGCTGAGCGCCTCGGTTGAACTGCGTCATGCGCCGTTTATCCTGTGGATCCACGACCTGTCAGCACAAGACCCGTACTACATCCTGCCGATCATCATGGGCGCGACGATGTTCTTCATTCAGAAGATGTCTCCGACCACCGTGACCGACCCGATGCAGCAGAAGATCATGACCTTTATGCCGGTCATCTTTACGGTGTTCTTCCTGTGGTTCCCGTCAGGTCTGGTGGTTTACTATATCGTCAGCAACCTGGTGACCATTATTCAGCAGCAGCTGATTTACCGTGGTCTCGAGAAGCGTGGTCTGCATAGCCGCGAGAAGAAAAAGAGCTGATACTCTGCTTAAACCGCAGTAGCATCAATGCCAGAGAAGGCGGTCAATAGACCGCCTTTTTTACATTTACATAGAGAGTCATCATGAGCCATAACGACACTATCGTCGCCCAGGCAACCCCACCGGGACGCGGTGGTGTGGGCATCCTGCGCATCTCCGGCCTCAAAGCACGCGACGTCGCGCAAGCGGTTCTCGGCAAGCTGCCAAAACCGCGCTACGCCGATTATCTGCCCTTTAAAGATACCGACGGCACGCCGCTGGATCAGGGTATTGCGCTATGGTTCCCCGGCCCAAACTCCTTTACCGGTGAAGATGTGCTGGAACTCCAGGGCCACGGCGGCCCGGTGATTCTGGATCTGCTCCTGAAACGAATCCTGACGCTGCCGGGCGTGCGTATCGCCAGGCCCGGGGAGTTCTCTGAACGCGCGTTTCTTAACGATAAGCTCGATCTCGCCCAGGCTGAAGCGATTGCTGACCTGATTGACGCCAGTTCCGAGCAGGCAGCACGCTCGGCGCTGAATTCGCTGCAGGGCGCCTTCTCTGCCCGGGTGAATCATCTGGTGGAAGCGCTGACCCATCTGCGTATCTATGTCGAAGCCGCTATTGACTTCCCGGATGAGGAAATCGATTTTCTTTCCGACGGTAAAATCGAAGCCCAGCTCAACAGCGTGATTGCCGATCTTGATGCCGTTCGCGCCGAGGCCCGCCAGGGCAGCCTGCTACGCGAAGGGATGAAAGTGGTGATCGCCGGTCGCCCGAACGCCGGGAAATCGAGCCTGCTGAACGCGCTGGCCGGGCGCGAAGCGGCGATCGTGACCGATATTGCCGGAACCACCCGCGATGTACTGCGCGAGCATATCCATATCGACGGCATGCCGCTGCATATCATCGATACCGCAGGACTCCGCGATGCCAATGATGAGGTTGAGCGCATTGGTATTGAACGTGCCTGGCAGGAAATCGAGCAGGCTGACCGGGTACTGTTCATGGTGGACGGTACGACCACCAGCGCCGTCGACCCGGCGGAAATCTGGCCAGACTTTATCGAGCGTTTACCGGCGAAACTGCCGATTACCGTGGTCCGAAACAAAGCTGACGTCACCGGCGAAACGTTGGGTATCAGTGAAGTGAATGGCCACTCACTGATTCGACTGTCGGCGCGAACCGGTGAGGGCGTAGATGTCCTGCGCAACCATCTCAAGCAGAGCATGGGCTTCGATACCAACATGGAAGGCGGTTTCCTCGCCCGTCGTCGTCACCTGCAGGCGCTGTCAGAAGCCGCCAGTCATCTCCAGCAGGGCAAAGCGCAGCTGCTTGGCGCCTGGGCCGGTGAACTACTGGCCGAAGAGCTACGGCTCTCGCAACAGGCGTTGAGCGAGATCACCGGCGAATTCACCTCTGATGACCTGCTGGGGCGCATTTTCTCCAGCTTCTGTATCGGTAAATAACGCATCATCAATATACCTTGGTGAGCATGAACTAACCTGCATCAACTTAATGTTTATGCAGGTTTTTTTATTTTCCTGACCGGAGGTTTTTCCTTTCATCTCACGATCTCACCGACGCAAGGTTGCTTCCTACAACGTGGCATCATTAAATGTCATGAGCCTCCCACAGCAGGATACCGCCATGACTTCTGATTACGCCGTTATCGAGACCGTCCCGTCGGCAGAGGATTTTTGCCGTTTACGACGGATCTCCGGCATGTCACCGCGCCCGCTGGAGGGCGTGATAGCCGGATTGCCGCGCAGCTGCTACGGCGTCCATATTCTCTGGCAGGGAATTCCGGTTGGCATGGGTCGCATCGTCGGTGATGGCGCCGTGAATTTCGAGATAGTCGATGTCGCGGTCGATCCGGCGCACCAGGGAAAAGGGCTGGGTAGACTGATTATGGAGAATATTGTCCGCTGGCTGGATGCCAATGCCTTTCAGGGCGCGTATGTTTCTCTGGTTGCCGATGTCCCCGAGCTGTATGCGAAGTTTGGTTTTACTTCCGTGCGCCCGGCCAGCGATGGCATGGCCAAAGTCTGGTAGTTCATCGCAGAACGCAGCGAGGGTTTTTCCTCTCAGGAAATCATTGTTGTCCAAATGGCAACTCGTACTGCCGCGCAATAGCCATTACTCTGTACGCCTCTATTCTCGCGGGGGTTCTATGGCACGCTTTCTTATCTGCAGTTTTGCGCTGGTTTTACTCTATCCATCCGGCATCGATATGTATCTGGTTGGTTTGCCGCGTATTGCGCAGGACCTCGGCGCCAGCGAAGCACAGCTGCATATTGCATTCTCGGTTTACCTTGCGGGCATGGCCGCCGCGATGCTGTTTGCCGGCAGAGCAGCCGATAAATCCGGACGTAAGCCGGTCGCCATTTTCGGTTCGACGACATTTATTTTGGCCTCGCTGCTCTGCGCGCACGCGCAGAGCAGCGATCTCTTCCTGGTCGGGCGTTTTATTCAGGGCATCGGGGCGGGGAGCTGCTACGTCGTCTCCTTTGCCGTCCTGCGCGATACGCTCGACGATCGTCGTCGCGCCAGGGTGCTGTCGCTGTTAAATGGCATCACCTGCATTATCCCGGTCCTGGCTCCCGTTTTGGGCCACCTGATTATGCTGAAATACCCGTGGCAGAGCCTGTTCTACACCATGACCGGCATGGGGGTGATGGTCGGCCTGCTCTCGGTCTTTATGCTGCGGGAAACGCGGCCGGCAGCCCCTTCACCGACTCTTGCCGGGCAGAAAAATGCCACGGAATCACTGCTGAACCGCTTTTTCCTCAGCCGTATCGTCATTACTACCCTCAGCGTAACGGCGATCCTCACCTACGTTAACGTCTCCCCGGTATTGATGATGGAGGAGATGGGGTTCGATCGTGGACAATACTCGATGGCGATGGCCTTAATGGCGCTGGTCAGCATGACGGTGTCGTTCTCAACGCCCTTTGCGCTCACCCTGTTTAAACCGCGTACATTGATGCTGACGTCACAGGTGATGTTCTTTACGGCCGGGGCTTTGCTCTGCCTTGCCACCAGCCAGACGGTAACCATGCTGGGTCTGGCGCTCATTTGCGCAGGCTTCTCTGTGGGCTTTGGCGTTGCCATGAGCCAGGCCCTGGGGCCATTTACTCTGCGGGCTGGGGTTGCCAGTTCGGTACTGGGGATTGCTCAGGTTTGCGGCTCTTCACTGTGGATTTGGCTCGCTGCCATCATCGGGTTAAGTGCCATGAATATGCTGATCGGGATTCTCATTGCCTGTAGCATAGTGAGTATTGTTCTGATTCTGGCCGCTTCCTCTGTCCGGGCTGCGCAACATAATGAAGAAATCCCTGTCGAGTCTCGATCTTAATTTATTACTCTGTCTGCAGCTTCTGACCCAGGAGCTCAGCGTCACCCGCACGGCGAAGCGCATGAACGTTTCGCCGTCGGCGGTGAGTAAATCATTAGCTAAACTGCGCGCCTGGTTTGACGATCCGCTATTCGTCAAAACGCCGCTCGGTCTGTCGCCGACGCCATTGATGACCAGCATGGAGCAGGATCTGGCGGACTGGATGCAGATGGGCAATCAGATCCTCGATAAACCCCACCACATCATGCCGAGCGGTCTGAAGTTCGAACTGGCGGCGGAAACGCCGCTGCTGATGATTCTGTTTAATTCGCTGTCGCAGCAAATCTACCAGCGCTATCCCCAGGCGCTGATTCGCCTGCGCAACTGGGACTATGACTCGCTGGATGCGATCATTCGCGGTGAAGTCGATATCGGCTTTTGCGGACGTGAAACACATCCGCGTTCACGGGAGCAACTCAGCCAGCTGCCGTGGTATATCGATTTTGAAGTCCTGTTTACCGACCTGCCTCAGGTCTGGCTGCGCGCGGATCACCCGGCGCTCAACGAAGAGTGGAATCTGGAGACCTTTTTACGCTATCCGCATATCAATATCAGCTGGGAACAGAGTGATACCTGGGCGCTGGATGATGTTCTCCACGAGCTGGGGCATAAACGCACCGTTGCGTTAACCCTGCCGGGGTTTGAACAATCGCTGTTTATGGCCGCCCAGCCGAATCACACGATGCTGGCCACCGCGCCGCGTTATTGCCATCACTATAACCGGCAGCACCACCTGCCGCTGGTGTCGCGGCCGCTTCCGCTGGAGCCGCTATTGCTGGAAAAAACGCGGGTGCCCTTTACCCTGCTATGGCACAAACGCAACAGCGACAACCCGAAGATAGTCTGGCTCAGAGAAACGTTTAAGCGACTCTATGCGGACCCCCTCTGACGTGTTTTCTCCTGCCATCCCCGCCTGACTGCGCAAGAAATTGTAAAAATCGCGCAAATCCCTTTTCAAGGGGGGATTTCCGCATTAAAACCTATCAATACCAGGTGATAATAGACCCCCAACTTTTTCTCTGACCATTAATCACGGAGCGACGAATGGCAACGCATTTTGCAAGAGGGATACTCAGCACCAGGGAGCCGCTATCGACACGACTGTCCGCGGCCTGTCATCAATCCGCGCAGCGCCTGCCAGAATACCGACAGACCCGCTATCGCGCATCACGTTCGCTGCTCGCCGAACTGTTGTTTATGCTGTATGGCATTAGCGAGCTCCCCGAAATCATCAGCGAAGAGAACGGCAGACCCGTTTTTCGCGATCCCCACCTGCCGCGATTTTCCATTTCCTATGCCGGAAACATTGTCGGCGTGAGCCTGACGACGGAAGGCGATTGTGGGCTGGATATGGAGCTTCAGCACGCCTCGCGCGGCGTCCACCCGCTGCACGACGCCAACCGCTACGTGTTCAACAGCAATGAGAATTTATGGATTAACATCCAGCATGACCCTGACGAAGCGCGCGCCCAGCTGGTGGCGCTGCGCAGGAGCGTGCTGAAGTTGACCGGTGAAGCGCCCGTCCGTCTGCAGCTGCTACCCGGCGCGGGGCGACTACGGACCACCAACATGCAACCTGTTGAAGCCCTGTGCGATGCGGAACCGATACTGGTCTGGTCGATTGCCGCCACGCCGGCCATCGGCCAGCTTAAAGTCTGGGAATACAATTGTCAGGAAGGCTGGCGTAGCCTGCCGGACGCACAGATGCGAGCGAAGGAGCCCTCTGCCCGTCTGATACGCTTTACCAGCCTGCCCACAGAAAAAGCACTCTCCCTCAACTGACCGGTCTGTCCGGCTATCATGATGCAAAGGAGCAATCATGTCTGATACGTTGAAAGTTGTTACGCTACTCGGAAGTCTGCGCAAGGGGTCTTTTAATGGCATGGTTGCGCGCACCCTGCCTGGCATTGCGCCGGCGGGCATGGAGATCTCCGCATTGCCATCGATTGGCGACATTCCGTTATATGACGCGGATATCCAGCAGGAAGACGGGTTTCCGCAAAGCGTGCAGGATATTGCACAACAGATTCGCGAAGCCGACGGCGTTGTTATCGTTACACCTGAATATAACTATTCCGTTCCCGGCGGCCTGAAAAACGCGATTGACTGGCTGTCGCGCCTGCCTGAACAACCGCTGTCCGGGAAACCGGTCCTGATTCAAACCAGCTCCATGGGCGCAATTGGCGGCGCACGCTGCCAGTATCACCTGCGTCAAATTCTGGTGTTCCTCGATGCGATGGTGATGAACAAGCCTGAGTTTATGGGCGGCGTGATTCAGAACAAGGTCGATCCGCAGTCGGGAGAGGTGGTCGATCAGAGCACGCTCGACCATCTGAGTGGACAGCTGAGCGCCTTTGCCGAGTATATTCAGCGAGTGAAAGCGTAAAAAAAAGCCCGGCAGCGCTGCCGGGCTTTCTTATTATGCTCGACGCTTAGTGCGCGTCGATAAACACGATTTTCAGCACGAACAGCAGCGAGACGATAATCACGCACGGGCTGAGATCGCGCAGACGACCGGTACCAATCTTCATCACGCAGTAAGAGATAAAGCCTAACGCAATCCCTTCGGTAATTGAGAAGCTGAACGGCATCATCACGGCGGTCACAAAGGCCGGCACCGCTTCCGTCAGGTCGTCCCACTTCACGCGCGACAGGCTGGATGTCATCAGTACGCCCACATAGATCAGCGCACCTGCTGCGGCATACGCCGGCACCATGCCCGCCAGCGGCGACAGGAAGATAACCAGCAGGAACAGAATCCCCACGACCACCGCCGTCAGACCGGTACGCCCGCCCACGGAAACACCGGAGGAGGATTCGATATAGGCGGTCACAGAAGAGGTGCCGATAAAGGAACCGGCCACCGATGAGATACTGTCGACAAACAGCGCCTGTTTCATCCGCGGGAATTTGCCTTTTTCATCGGCCAGACCGGCTTTATCAGTCACGCCGATCAAGGTTCCAGAGGAGTCGAACAGGTTCACCAGCATAAAGGAGAAGATGATACCCGCCAGACCGAGATTAAATGAGCCAGCCAAATCAACATGGCCAATCACCGACGTAATGCTCGGCGGAGCGGAAACAATACCGGTGTAGTGGACATCACCCAGAATCCAGCCCAGCAGCGTCGTGACGATGATGGAGACCAGCACCGCAGCATGAATGTTACGGGAGGCGAGAATAGCGATAATAAAGAAGCCGAGAATCCCCAGCAGCACGCTGTGGGAGGTCAGGTTACCGATGCTCACCAGCGTGTCTTTGTTTGCGACAATCACGCCGGCATTTTTCAGCCCCATCATGCCGATAAACAACCCGATACCGCTGGTGATCCCCACCCGCAGGCTGACGGGAATATTGGCAATCATCCAGTAACGTACGCGGAAAATAGTCAGCAGCAGCAGACCAACGGCGCCCCAGAAGATAGCGCCCATCCCCACCTGCCACGGCAGCCCCATCGCCTGGACGACGACAAAGGCGAAGAAGGCATTCAGCCCCATTGCCGGCGCCAGCGCAACCGGCAGGTTAGCAAACAGCCCCATCAAAATACTACCGAAGGCGGCGATCAGACAGGTCGTCACAAAGACAGCGCTGGTATCCATACCCGCTACGCCAAGAATTTGTGGGTTAACGAAAACAATGTAGACCATTGTCAAAAAGGTGGTGAAACCTGCTATCGCTTCGGTACGTGCCGTCGTGCCGTGTTCACGTAGTTTGAATACGCGCTCCAGCAGACCCTGGCCAGAAGACTGGCTGGTTTGTTGTTGACTCATTATCGGTTTCCGAACAAAAGGAGGGAAAATTCGTCGCTATCCTATACCAAAATGCGACACCGGGGGCAGTTGTATGGTAATTTTTTTCATTGAATTTGCTTATACGGCAACGATTGCGTCTTGTGAATAGGCAGGACGAAAACGTTAACTTGTTAAAATGGAAACGGCATGTCCCAAATAGAAGCCCTGTTTTTCGACTGCGACGGCACGCTGGTCGACAGCGAAGTGATCTGTTCCCGCGCCTATGTTCACATGTTCAAAGCGTTCGGCATTACGCTGGATTTAGACGAGATTTTTAAGCGTTTCAAAGGCGTAAAGCTCTACGAAATCATTGATACCATCAACCAGGAGCACGGCGTTAATCTACAAAAACCAGAGCTCGAACCTCTCTACCGTGCCGAAGTCGCACGCCTGTTTGATTCTGAACTGGAAGCGATTGCCGGAGCGGAAACGCTGCTGGATACGATCAGCGTGCCGATGTGCGTGGTCTCTAACGGCCCGGTCAGTAAAATGCAGCACTCGCTGGGAAGAACCGGCATGTTGCGCCATTTTCCCGACCGACTGTACAGCGGTTACGATATTCAGCGCTGGAAACCCGATCCGGCACTGATGTTCCATGCAGCAAAGGCGATGAACGTTAACGTCGAAAACTGCATTCTGGTGGATGATTCCAGTGCAGGCGCTCAGTCCGGGATTGAGGCAGGAATGGAGGTGTTTTACTTCTGCGCCGATCCGCACAACAAACCGATCGATCATCCAAAAGTGACGACCTTTACTGATTTGGCACAGCTGCCTGCGCTGTGGAAAGCCCGTGGATGGCATATTACGCGTTAATGAAAAAAGCCGGATAGCGCGAGCGCGTATCCGGCCTCCAGGATCCGGGGTTTTGTCGACCCGGTAAGCGTAGCGCCTGCGGGTATTTTACGGCGGATCACTCTTTCGGATCTTTACCCGCCAGCAGCTTATCCAGCTCGTCGCCGCCAACGTGGCGGAAATCCTGACCTTTGACGAAGTAGAAAATATATTCGCAAATATTCTGGCAGCGGTCGCCGATACGCTCGATTGAACGGGCGCAGAACAGCGCGGTCAGCACGCTTGGAATCGTACGTGAATCTTCCATCATATAGGTCATCAGCTGACGCACGATGCCCTCATATTCCTGATCCACCTTCTTATCTTCGCGATAGATACGCACCGCTTCGTCGAGATCCATGCGAGCGAAGGCATCCAGCACGTCATGCAGCATCTGCACGGTATGACGCCCCAGCGATTCCAGGCTCACCAGCAGCGGCTGGTGCTGCTGGGAGAACTTCTCCAGCGCGGTGCGGCAAATTTTATCCGCCACATCACCGATACGTTCCAGCTCGGCGATAGTCTTGATAATCGCCATGACTAAACGCAGATCGCTGGCGGTTGGCTGACGCTTGGCGATGATGCGCACGCAGGCTTCATCAATGGCCACTTCCATCATGTTGACCTGCTTATCGCCGTCAATCACGCGTTTTGCCAGATCGCTGTCCTGATTGTGCATCGCGGTGATCGCATCAGACAGCTGCTGTTCCACCAGCCCACCCATGGTCAACACCTGAGTGCGGATATACTCCAGTTCTGCATTGAACTGGCCAGAAATATGTTTGTTAAGATTTAGGTTGTCCATGGTGTCTCCTGAATGCCCAACGGGTTAGATCCTGTGAAAGCAGAAGGGCAATCAACCGTAGCGGCCAGTAATATAATCTTCAGTTTGTTTCTTCGCGGGCTTCGTAAACAGATCGTCCGTGTTACTGAATTCAATCAGCTCGCCAAGATACATAAATGCCGTATGGTCTGAACAACGCGCAGCCTGCTGCATGTTGTGGGTAACAATAACGACGGTGTAGTCCTGTTTCAGTTCGGTGATCAGCTCTTCAATGCGCCCGGTGGAGATCGGGTCCAGCGCTGAACACGGTTCATCCAGTAACAGCACTTCCGGACGAATCGCGATACCGCGCGCGATGCACAGACGCTGCTGCTGACCGCCGGAGAGAGAATATCCGCTCTGATGCAGTTTATCTTTGGTTTCGTTCCATAATGCGGCTTTGGTCAAGGCCCACTGCACGCGCTCATCCATATCGGCACGCGACAGCTTTTCAAACAGGCGAACGCCAAAGGCAATATTGTCATAAATCGACATCGGGAACGGCGTCGGCTTCTGGAAAACCATGCCGACTTTGGCACGCAGCAGAGCGATATCCTGAGTATTGGTCAGAATATTATCGCCATCCAGCAGGATTTCGCCTTCCGCGCGCTGCTCCGGGTAGAGCTCGAACATTTTGTTGAACGTCCGCAGCAGGGTCGATTTACCGCAGCCTGACGGGCCGATAAACGCCGTAACCTGGTTTTTGGTGATATCCAGGTTGATATTTTTCAGGGCATGGAATTTTCCGTAGTAGAAGTTCAGGTTACGAACTGAAAGTTTACCCGGGGTCGCATTCGCCATACTCATCAATCTCTTCCTCATTCGGCGCCGCATTTCGCCGCGCCGCAAAAATTAACCGTGTTTATTCTTCGCGAAAACCACGCGCGCCAGAATGTTCAGCAGCAATACGCACAGGGTGATAAGCAGTACCCCGGCCCATGCCAGTTGCTGCCACTCCGCGAACGGACTCATGGCAAATTTGAAAATAGTCACCGGCAGGTTGGCAATCGGCTGCATCATATCGGTGCTCCAGAACTGGTTGGAGAGCGCGGTGAACAGCAGCGGCGCCGTTTCCCCGGCGATACGCGCGATAGCCAGCAGGATCCCCGTCATGATGCCGGACACCGAGGCCTTCAGCGTGATCGCAGAAATCATTTTCCACTTCGGCGTGCCCAGCGCATAGGCCGCCTCACGCAGGCTGTCCGGCACCAGTTTCAGCATATTCTCGGTAGTACGAATCACGATAGGCACCTGCAGCAACGCCAGGGCGATAACCCCAGCCCAGCCGGAAAAGTGCTGCATCTGTGCAACCACGATGGTATAGACGAACAGACCCACGACGATGGATGGCGCGGAAAGCAGGATATCGTTAATAAACCGAATCACTTCCGCCAGCGCGGACTTACGCCCGTATTCCGCCAGATAGATACCCGCCATAATGCCCAGCGGCGTACCGAAAACCGTCGACCACAGGATCAGCAGGCCGCTGCCCGCCAGGGCATTCGCCAGACCACCGCCCGCGGTGTTCGGCGGCGGCGTCATTTCGGTAAACAGCGCCAGACTCATGCCATCGATACCGCGGGTAACGGTGGACATCAGGATCCAGATAAGCCAGAACAACCCGAAGACCATGGTTCCCATTGACAGGGTCAGGGCGATACGGTTTTTCAGCCGGCGTTTAGCCTGCATCTTACGACGGGATTCAGCCAGCTCGGTGCTGGTTTGCAATTCAATCGTGGCCATTAGCGCGCCCCCTCACTCTTCGCCAGACGCATCACCATAAACTTCGATGCGGCCAGAACAATAAAGGTAATCACAAACAGAATCAGCCCCAGCTCCATCAGCGCCGCCACGTGCAGCCCGGTTTCCGCTTCGGCAAACTCATTCGCCAGAGCGGAAGTAATACTGTTCCCCGGCATATACAGTGAAACGCTATCCAGCTGGTAAGTGTTGCCGATAATGAAGGTCACCGCCATGGTTTCCCCCAGCGCGCGCCCCAGACCGAGCATCACGCCGCCGATAACCCCGTTCTTGGTAAAGGGCAGGACGATACGCCAGATGACCTCCCAGGTCGTACAGCCGATACCGTAGGCCGACTCTTTCATCATCACCGGCGTTTGTTCAAACACATCGCGCATGACGGCGGCGATGTACGGAATAATCATGATGGCCAGAATGACGCCCGCCGCCAGAATACCGATACCAAATGCCGGACCGGCAAACAGCGCTCCCACAAACGGGATCGTCGACAGGACGTTGCCTACCGGTTCCTGGAAGTAGGTGGCAAACAGCGGAGCAAAGATAAACAGGCCCCACATGCCGTAAACGATACTCGGAATGGCCGCCAGCAGTTCAATGGCGATGCCAAGAGGACGTTTCAGCCAGGCAGGAGAGAGCTCCGTCAGGAACAGTGCGATACCAAAGCTCACCGGAACGGCGATCAGCAGCGCAATAAATGAGGTCACCAGCGTCCCGTATATCGGCACCAGCGCACCGAAAATTTCGTTGGGCGCATCCCACTCTTTGGTCCACAAAAAGGAAAAACCAAACTTCTGAATGCTTGGCCATGAAGAGATGATGAGGGAAACGATGATGCCGCCCAGCATCAATAGCACAATCAGCGCCGCCAGTTTGACCAGCACGCCGAAAATTATGTCACCCTTTTTCCCCGGAGGGTTAAATGCCGGCTTGGTTGCAGCCATAGATTACTCTTTCTGTTTGGGCCTGGAAGCGCGCATTTTACCGTGCCTCCAGGCTAACGTAATGCTATACCCTAAATAATTCGAGTTGCAGCAAGCGCAGCCAACGCAGCTGCGGCTCGAAGTATGACGGGTATTTAGTACAGCGCTTTACCGCTGCTGTCTTTCACGTTGGTTTTCCATGCAGCACGAACCTGCTCAACCACGCTTTCCGGCAGCGTTGCGTAATCCAGCGCGTTGGCTTCTTTACTGCCATTTTTGTACGCCCAATCGAAGAACTTCAGCACTTCAGCAGTCTGTTCTGGCTTGTTCGTAGCTTTGTGTACCAGGATAAAGGTGGTTGAGGTGATCGGCCATGCATTCTCACCTTTCTGGTTAGTCAGATCCTGTGCGAAGGATTTGCTCCAGTCGATACCTTTAGCCGCGTTAGCGAAGTTATCTTCCGTCGGGCTGACCGGCTTGCCATCTGCGGAAAGCAGTTTGGTGTAAGCCAGGTTGTTCTGCTTCGCATAGGCGTATTCTACGTAGCCAATGGAGCCCGGCAGACGTTGAACGAACGCGGCGATACCGTCGTTACCTTTACCGCCCAGACCGGTCGGCCAGTTAACGGTAGAACCCGCGCCAATCTTAGATTTCCACTCTTCGTTCACTTTCGCCAGGTAGCTGGTGAACACGAAGGAAGTGCCGGAACCATCGGCGCGACGAACCACGGCGATATTCTGAGACGGCAGCTTCATACCCGGGTTGAGTTTAGCGATCGCTTCGTCATCCCACTTTTTAATTTTGCCCAGGTAGATATCACCCAGAGTTTTACCGTCCAGAACCAGCTCACCCGACTTCACGCCAGGCAGGTTGATTGCCAGAACCACACCGCCGATAACGGTCGGGAACTGGAACAGGCCTTCCTGAGCCAGTTTGTCATCGGCCAGAGGAGCATCAGAAGCACCGAAATCAACGGTGTTAGCAATAATTTGTTTGACACCACCGGAAGAGCCAATGCCCTGGTAGTTCACTTTATTGCCGGTTTCTTTCTGATAGGTATCAGCCCATTTGGCATACACCGGTGCAGGGAAAGTTGCGCCCGCGCCAGTCAGGCTTGCAGCTGCAAATGCAGAGAAAGCGCTCATCGATAAGGTCGCGGCGACAACTGTTGCGACGGTGGTACGCATAACGTTCATAATGTCTCCTGCTGGATTCGTAAATCGTTGTTTCGAGGCTATGGTGAGCAAAATAGGACAAAGAGGTGACAGTAAAATGTACGAATTATTACAGTTTTATGACACCCAAAAAGATAGCGGACTGGCGAAAATAAAAACAATATAAATCATAATGTTAATTATTTAAGTGACCGTAAGATTGCAGAAAAATTTTCTTTTTATGACACTTAAAATCGTAGTCGAAGATGACGGTTTGTCATAAACCCGCGCAGCAGCATTTTTCAGCAGAGCGCTGAAAAACGATCGCGGGAAATAAAAAAGGGCCGCCGGATGGCAGCCCTTTGTCTGATGCGTGTTGGCTTATTCTACGGTGACCGATTTTGCCAGGTTACGCGGCTGGTCAACGTCAGTGCCTTTAATCAGCGCAACATGATAGGCCAGCAGCTGCAGTGGCACGGTGTAGAAGATCGGCGCAATGACCTCTTCAACATGCGGCATTTCAATAATGTGCATATTGTCGCTGCTGCTAAAACCCGCCTCGCCATCGGCGAAGACATACAGCTGGCCGCCACGCGCGCGAACTTCTTCAATGTTGGATTTCAGCTTCTCCAGCAATTCGTTATTCGGCGCCACGACGATCACCGGCATTTCGGCGTCAATCAGGGCCAGAGGGCCGTGCTTCAGCTCACCGGCCGCGTAGGCTTCCGCGTGGATATAAGAGATCTCTTTGAGCTTCAGCGCCCCTTCCAGCGCGATCGGATACTGATCGCCACGGCCAAGGAACAGCGCATGGTGCTTATCGGAGAAGTTCTCGGCCAGCGCCTCAATACGCTTATCCTGCGACAGCATCTGCTCAATACGGTTCGGCAACGCCTGCAGCCCATGAACGATATCATGCTCAACGGCGGCATCCAGACCTTTAAGGCGCGCCAGTTTTGCCACCAGCAGCAGCAATACGGTCAGCTGAGTGGTAAAGGCTTTGGTCGAGGCCACGCCGATCTCAGTGCCCGCTTTGGTCATCAGCGATAAATCGGACTCGCGGACCAGAGAAGAACTCGCCACGTTACAAATAGCCAGCGATCCGAGGTAGCCCAGCTCTTTTGACAGACGCAGCGCGGCCAGCGTATCCGCGGTCTCACCGGACTGGGAAAGCGTGATCATCAGACTGTTGCGACGCACCGCCGATTTGCGATAGCGGAATTCAGAGGCGATTTCAACATCGCACGGCACGCCCGCCAGCGCTTCAAACCAGTAGCGAGAAACCATGCCGGAGTTATACGAAGTGCCACAGGCTACGATCTGGATATGTTCAACCTGAGACAGCATTTCGTTAGCATGCGTGCCCAGCTCGCTGAGATCCACTTCGCCATGGCTGATGCGCCCGGAGAGGGTGTTTTTGATCGCATTCGGCTGTTCGTAAATCTCTTTTTGCATGTAGTGGCGGTAAGTGCCTTTGTCGCCTGCGTCGTACTGCAGATTAGATTCGATCTCCTGACGTTTCACCTGCGCGCCTTTGGTATCGAATACGGTCACGTTGCGGCGAGTCACTTCCGCGATATCGCCTTCTTCCAGGAAGATAAAGCGACGGGTAACCGGCAGCAGAGCCAGCTGATCGGAGGCAATAAAGTTTTCCCCCATACCCAGACCGATAACCATCGGGCTACCGGAACGCGCTGCCAGCAGCGTGGACGGATCGCGGGAATCCATGATCACCGTACCGTAGGCACCGCGAAGCTGAGGAATGGCTCGCAGTACCGCTTCACGCAGCGTGCCGCCCTGCTCCAGCTCCCAGTGCACCAGGTGAGCAATCACTTCGGTGTCAGTTTCAGAGACGAAGGTGTAACCGCGCGCTTTCAGCTCTTCGCGCAGCGGCTCGTGGTTTTCGATGATGCCGTTATGGACCACCACAATGTGTTCAGAAACATGCGGATGCGCGTTACCTTCAGACGGCTCACCGTGCGTTGCCCAGCGGGTATGGGCAATCCCCGTACCACCGTGTAACGGGTGTTCTTCTACCGCCTGAGCCAGCATCTGGACTTTACCGAGACGACGAACGCGGGACATATGCCCTGCGTTATCAACCACTGCCAGACCGGCAGAGTCATATCCACGGTATTCCAGACGACGTAGACCTTCGAGAAGGATTTCAGCAATATCACGCTGCGCGACTGCGCCAACAATTCCACACATAGTTAAATTTCCTGATAATGGCGTTATGCCATGCGTTGTCGCTGACCTGTATTTGCCCGCGTTACGGGCGCCCCGAGCCTTGTAGAGAGTGGGGTTATTTTTATGGTACTGCCTGCGGACGGGGACCTATATTGATCCTCTCATCCTGGTTCGCCGGGCGGTTTCCCCCGGCGATAAGCCAAAAATTACTTCTTCTTCACCGGACGCTGCCAGCCCTGTTTATGGACCTGCGGCACACGGCTTAAAACCAGTTCGTTGTCGGCGATATCGCGCGTGACCGTCGTACCGGCGGCAATCGTGACGCCTTTACCCACGGTCACCGGCGCCACCAGCTGAGTGTCGGAACCGACAAACACATCATCGCCGATAATGGTTTTGAATTTATTTGCGCCATCGTAGTTACAGGTAATGGTACCGGCGCCGATGTTCACGTTGTCGCCGATTTCCGCGTCGCCGAGGTAGGAGAGATGCCCTGCCTTCGAACCTTTACCCAGTCGCGCTTTTTTCATTTCTACGAAGTTGCCGACATGCGCACCTTCCAGCAGTTCGGCGCCTGGCCGCAGACGTGCGAACGGCCCGATGGTGCAGGCGGCCTGCAGATGAGCATCTTCCACCACCGAGTACGGGCTGATCTCACAATCATCGCCAATGGTGCTGTTCTTGATCACGCAGCCGGCGCCGATCTTCACGCGCTCACCCAGAACCACGTTGCCTTCGAGGATAACGTTAGTATCAATCTCCACATCACGCCCATGTTTCAGGGTACCACGGAGATCAAAACGCGCAGGATCGCGCAGCATCACGCCCGCCAGCAGCAGTTTTTCCGCCTGCTCGGCTTGATAAACGCGCTCCAGACGCGACAGCTGCAGGCGGTTGTTTACCCCTTCAACTTCGCTTAAGCGCTGCGGATGAACGGCAACGATTTCACGCCCTTCCTGATACGCCATGGCGATAATATCGGTGATGTAGTATTCGCCCTGCACATTGTTGTTCGTCAGCTTCGCCAGCCAGCGTTTTAAATCCGCCCCACCAGCGATCAAAATACCGGTGTTAATTTCCTGAATCTGACGCTGCGCATCGCTGGCATCTTTATGCTCCACGATGCCGGTTACCTGACCGTTTTCACGCGTAATGCGACCATATCCGCTCGGATCGTCCAGCTTTACCGTCAGCAGGCCAATGCCGCCCTGCGGCTTCGCCGCGCGCAGGCGTTGTAGCGTATCAACGGAAATCAGCGGAACATCGCCGTACAGCATCATGATGTCTTCATCATCATGGAAGAACGGCGCCGCCTGTTGCATGGCATGGCCGGTACCGAGCTGTTCAGCTTGTAAGACCCAGTTAAGATTATCTTCATGCAGCGTCTGGCGCAGCAAATCGCCACCGTGCCCGTACACCAGATGTACGGCCGAAGCACCGAGATCTTTAGTCGCATCAATAACATGTTGCACCATTGGCTTCCCGGCCAGGGAGTGCAGCACCTTAGGAAGATCGGAATACATGCGGGTCCCTTTGCCTGCGGCAAGGATAACCACGCTCATCGCACTGTTTGACATACGCATCCTGACAACAATTAGAACGAAAAGTAAAAGCCTTTCACGTTGAAATATCTACATATTTTTCATCATGAAACGAGACGAGGATAAAACGCTCAGGCTCAACGATATACACCATTTTATGGTGCTATTTTTCACCGCTGTAAATGAGTTTATCTCCTGAAAAAGCGCATAAGGGAGATAAATCCCTGCTATCCCACTGCTTTTCCTGTTTTTTTGACACCTGAATAAAGCAAATCAATAAAATAAAACATAGTTTCAATATTCATTAATTGTGACGCATCAAATAGAAACGCCATTTCATTATTATGATAATACTGCTCAATAATTACCCAGGAGACAAAAATGAATAAAAAAATACCTTTGGCATTAGCCCTTTGCAGCACAATTATCGCATTACCGCTGCAGGCTGACGAGCAGCATGTCTGGCGAGGCATCGCTTTTGGTCAATCAACTGACGTGAATTTTTCCTCCAACGTGCTGCCGGAAAAGATCGGCGTTAACGACGTAACGATAGCAGGCAAAAAACTGGCTCCGCAGGATACTGCCAACCTCCAGGCCCCCATCACCATTGAGAGCCGCGGCGGAAAAATAGCCAATTCGCACGACGGTTTGACCTTCTTTTATACCGAACTACCGGCCCGACAGAATTTCATCCTGCAGGCCACGGTGACGGTGGATCAATTTGGTCCAGAAAATGGCGCCCTTCCGGCTGCACAGGAGGGCGCCGGGCTGCTGGTACGCGATATCATCGGCCATCCGCGGCAGCAGCCTTTGGTGGTTGGCTACGAAGAGTTTCCGGCGGCATCCAATATGGTCATGAACGCGATTATGACCCAGGATAAAAAAGATCGCTCGCACGTCAAACTCCAGGCCATCACCCGGGAAGGGATCGCGCAACCGTGGGGAAACGCAGGTTCGACTATCAACCGGCTGAGTTATAAAGAGAATATCGATCTTAAACAGACACCGGACTTCCAGCTCAGACTCGAACGAACCAACGAAGGATTTGTAACATCATGGGCGCCAGTCGACAGCGATAAGTGGGTGAGCCAAAAAGTGCCTCATGCCGATCTGATCACCCAACAGGATAAAGATAGCTACTACGTTGGCTTTTTTGCCTCTCGTAACGCCAAAATCACCGTCAGCCATGCATCTCTGGTGACATCCCCGGCGAATACCGTTGCTTCACAGCCCTATGTTGCCAAAACCTGGCCGGTTGTGATGCAAATCGCCTCAGGCGCAGTAAGCCAGAGCGCAGATTACGTATTGCAGGCCCGGGCCAGTAGCGACGGTAACTTCACGGTTCGTCAGGATGAGGTGACGATTGGGATGAATAAAAAGGTCAAGGCCGGTGAGATGTTTACTCAACCCGCGACGCTCAAAGAGAAAAGTACCTTTGAGATTGTTTTTACACCCACCAGCAGCCAAAAACCCATCACACAAAGCCTGACGGTTGAACGCAGCCACCGCATTGAAGGGAGTACGCTACATGTCTCCCCTGAGGGGCTGTCTGACGCGAAAGGGACGCTTGATTCTCCGCTCGATCTCTCCACCGCGGTCGATTTGTTGCCTCCGGGCGGAAAGATTATCTTAGCCGCCGGGGATTATCCGCAAACGGTGATTCCGCTACAGGCCAGCGGGCTCAGAGAAAAGGTAAAAACGCTGCAGGCCGACGACAAGGCGGTTATTCATGGCCTGCTGCTGGATGCAAGCTACTGGCATATCAAGGGTATCTCAATAACAGACAAGAGCCTGCGCATACAGGGCAGCCATAACCTGATCGAGAACGTCACCGCCTACAAAAACGAGGATACCGGGATCCAGATCTCCTCCCCGGACAAAACCGATCGCCCGCTATGGGCCAGCTACAACCGGGTCGTGAACTCAGAATCCTACGGCAATGAGGATCCCGGTAAGATTAACGCCGATGGTTTCGCCGTAAAAATGCGGGTAGGGGAAGGTAATCGCCTGGAAGGCTGCTACTCACACGACAATATCGATGACGGATTCGACCTGTTTAACAAAATCGAAGACGGTGCCAATGGCGTTGTGGTGATCGAGAATTCAATTGCCCGCAATAACACCAGTAACGGTTTTAAACTCGGTGGGGAAGGGCAGCCGGTTGCCCACGAAATACGTAACAGCATTGCTATCGGTAACCATCTGGACGGGTTCACTGATAATTTCAATCCCGGCAAGCTGGTGGTGGTCAATAACGTCGCGGTAGATAACCAGCGCTTTAACTATCTCTTCCGCCCCAGCCCATACGGTAAGCCAGAGACTCAAGGCAACTTCAGCGACAATCTGTCGCTGCGCAGCCAGCCCGGAAAATATGATGATGCCGTTGTCGGGAATATTGAAGATAACAACTACTTTATTCGCGGGGGAAAAAGCGTCAATGCAGAGGGGAAAACCATTCTGAGCACCGATTATCAAACCCTGGCGCTACCGGATCCGCTGCTGCGTCATGCCGATGGCAGTTTTGCTACCGGAGACTTTCTCAACCGTAGATAGCAATATCCGGCTGAGAAAAACACAAAGGCCGCCCTCGGGCGACCTTTTTTGTTCTGCTTCGCACCGCAGGTGTTGTCGTTTTCGTTAGCGGTACAGCGCAAATGCAGAGAGGCTGGCGACTTAGTGATTGAAGGTACCGAAAGTGACGTTCATAGCACTGAAGAAAGCGATGATTTTGTTAAGCAGTTTCATGATGACTTCCTGGATAAAGAATGTGTTCTGGTAAATTTGTTTTGTGATTTACATCACAAAAACAAGTCTACGCTTCATTTTTTAACCGATCAACAAAAATGAGACGCTCATCACAAAAAATTAAAATGCCATTTTAGTTTTGATAAATTTGAAACGAAGCCATAAAAAAAGCCAGCCTGGAAACCAGACTGGCTTTTTAACTTTCAAGCCGGTGTTACATCGCTTTTTTGGTCAACTCGATAACGCGCAGTTTGGCGATCGCTTTGGCCAGTTCCGCGGACGCCTGAGCGTAATCCACGTCGCCGTGAGAGCTGTTAATGTGCTCTTCCGCTTTACGCTTCGATTCCAGGGCTCGCGCTTCGTCGAGATCCTGGCCACGAATTGCCGTATCAGCCAGAACGGTCACGCTACCAGGCTGCACTTCAAGAATGCCGCCAGACAGATAGATAAACTCTTCATGACCGTGCTGTTTAACGATGCGAATCATACCAGGCTTAATGGCGGTGAGCAGCGGTGCGTGACCCGGGTAAATACCCAGTTCACCTTCACTACCCGTTACCTGGATTTTCTCGACCAGACCGGAGAACATTTGCTGCTCCGCGCTGACGACGTCCAGGTGGTAAGTCATTGCCATATCACCCTCCGATTAAGGCGTTAAAGTTTTTTGGCTTTTTCCACGGCTTCGTCGATAGAACCGACCATGTAGAACGCCTGCTCTGGCAGGTGATCGTATTCGCCTTCCATGATGCCTTTAAAGCCACGGATGGTGTCTTTCAGGGAGACGTACTTGCCCGGAGAACCGGTAAATACTTCTGCCACGAAGAACGGCTGGGACAGGAAGCGCTGAATCTTACGTGCGCGAGCTACCACCAGTTTGTCTTCTTCAGACAGTTCATCCATACCGAGGATGGCGATGATGTCTTTCAGTTCCTGATAACGTTGCAGCAGGGACTGTACGCCACGTGCGGTGTCGTAGTGCTCCTGACCCACAACCAGCGGATCCAGCTGACGGCTGGTGGAGTCCAGCGGGTCAACGGCCGGGTAGATACCCAGAGACGCGATCTGACGGCTCAGTACCACGGTTGCATCAAGGTGAGCAAAGGTGGTGGCTGGTGACGGGTCAGTCAAGTCATCCGCAGGGACGTATACGGCCTGTACGGAAGTGATAGAACCGGTTTTGGTGGAGGTGATACGTTCCTGCAGAACACCCATCTCTTCCGCCAGGGTCGGCTGATAACCTACCGCTGAAGGCATACGACCCAGCAGTGCGGATACTTCAGTACCGGCCAGGGTATAACGATAGATGTTATCGACGAACAGCAGAACGTCACGACCTTCGTCACGGAATTTCTCAGCCATGGTCAGGCCGGTCAGAGCAACGCGCAGACGGTTTCCCGGCGGCTCGTTCATCTGGCCATAAACCAGGGATACTTTATCCAGAACGTTGGAGTCGGTCATTTCGTGGTAGAAGTCGTTACCCTCACGAGTACGTTCACCTACGCCCGCAAACACGGAGTAACCGGAGTGCTCGATCGCGATGTTACGGATCAGCTCCATCATGTTTACGGTTTTACCTACACCCGCACCACCGAACAGACCAACTTTACCGCCCTTAGCGAACGGACACATCAGGTCGATAACTTTGATGCCGGTTTCCAGCAGTTCCTGAGAGCTGGACAGCTCTTCATAGGACGGAGCTGCACGGTGAATAGCCCAACGCTCTTCTTCGCCGATGTCGCCTTTCATATCGATTGGCTGACCCAGCACGTTCATGATACGACCCAGCGTTGCTTTACCAACCGGGACTTCGATCGGGTGCTCAAGGTCTTTAACTTCCAGACCACGACGCAGACCGTCGGAAGAACCCATGGCGATAGCACGTACGATACCACCGCCGAGCTGCTGCTGAACTTCCAGCACCAGGCTCTCATTACCATTCTGTACCTCAAGAGCATCGTACACGCGCGGTACGGCATCCTGAGGGAATTCGACGTCAACCACGGCGCCGATTACCTGGACAATTTTTCCAGTAGCCATCTTGAATCCTCTACGAATTAACCTGGTTATACCGCGGATGCACCACCGACGATCTCGGTGAGTTCCTGAGTAATGCTGGCCTGACGAGCTTTGTTGTATACCAACTGCAGCTCTTTAATCAGGCTGCCGCCATTATCGGTTGCGGCTTTCATCGCCACCATACGTGCGGCCTGCTCGCTGGCCAGGTTTTCTACCACGCCCTGATAAACCTGGGACTCGACATAACGACGCAGGAGGGTATCCAGCAGCGCTTTCGGGTCTGGCTCATACAGATAATCCCAGGATTTACGCTTCAGCTCAGCATCTTCTGATGCCGGTAACGGCAGCAGCTGAGTGATGGTCGGAGTCTGGGACATGGTATTAATAAATTTGTTGCTGACAACGTACAGCTTGTCCAGACGGCCTTCATCATAGGCCTGCAACATCACTTTTACCGGGCCGATCAGTTCGGACAGCGATGGGTTATCCCCCATGCCAGTCACCTGGGCGACAATATTGCCACCGACGGAACTAAAGAAAGATACGCCTTTAGAGCCGATCATTGCGATGTCGCACTGAACGCCTTTATCGGACCATACTTTCATATCTGCCAGCACTTTCTTGAACAGGTTAATGTTCAAGCCGCCGCACAGACCACGGTCGGTCGACACCACCAGGTAGCCCACGCGTTTAACGTCGCGTTCTTCCAGGTACGGGTGCTTATATTCCAGATTACCGTTTGCAAGGTGACCAATCACTTTGCGCATAGTATCTGCATAAGGACGGCTGGCCGCCATGCGCTCCTGCGATTTACGCATTTTGGAAGCGGCGACCATTTCCATCGCTTTAGTGATCTTTTGCGTGTTCTGGACGCTTGCGATCTTACTACGTATCTCTTTTGCGCCGGCCATGAACTTCTCCTCAATGCCTTGCGGCCTGCCCTAAGGCAAGCCGCCAGACTTTACCAGGACTGGGTTGCTTTAAAGGAGTCGAGGATGCTTTTCAGCTTGCCTTCGATCTCGTCGTTATAGCCACCGGTCTGGTTAATCTCTTGCATCAGCGGAGCGTGGTCACGGTCAACGTAAGCCAGCAGAGCGGCTTCGAAGCTACCGATTTTCGCCAGTTCCACATCTTCGAGGTAACCGCGTTCAGCAGCAAACAGGACCAGACCCTGCTGTGCTACAGACATAGGTGCATACTGTTTCTGTTTCAGCAGCTCGGTTACTTTCTGACCATGGCTCAGCTGTTTACGGGTTGCTTCATCCAGATCGGATGCGAACTGAGAGAACGCAGCCAGTTCACGATACTGTGCCAGCGCGGTACGGATACCACCGGACAGTTTCTTGATGATCTTGGTCTGAGCAGCACCACCCACACGGGATACGGAGATACCCGGGTTAACCGCAGGACGAATACCGGAGTTAAACAGGTTGGTTTCCAGGAAGATCTGACCATCGGTAATGGAGATTACGTTGGTCGGAACGAACGCAGAAACGTCACCCGCCTGGGTTTCGATAATCGGCAGTGCGGTCAGGGAGCCGGTTTTACCTTTAACTTCACCTTTGGTGAATTTCTCAACGTATTCCGCGTTAACGCGGGATGCGCGCTCCAGCAGACGGGAGTGGAGGTAGAACACGTCGCCCGGGAATGCTTCACGTCCTGGCGGACGACGGAGCAGCAGGGAAACCTGACGGTAAGCAACAGCCTGTTTAGACAGGTCATCGTAAACGATCAGCGCATCTTCACCGCGATCGCGGAAGTATTCGCCCATTGCGCAACCGGCATACGGTGCCAGGTATTGCAGTGCAGCAGATTCAGAAGCGGTCGCCACAACAACGATAGTGTTGGACAGCGCGCCGTGCTCTTCCAGTTTACGTACCACGTTAGAAATGGTGGACGCTTTCTGGCCGATAGCAACGTAGACGCACTTGATACCGGAATCACGTTGGTTGATGATCGCATCGATTGCCATCGCGGTTTTACCGGTCTGACGGTCACCGATGATCAGCTCACGCTGGCCACGGCCGATTGGAATCATGGCATCGACGGATTTATAACCGGTTTGTACCGGCTGATCGACGGACTGACGTTCGATAACGCCCGGAGCGATAACTTCGATTGGCGAGAAGCCATCGTGCTCAACCGGACCTTTACCGTCGATAGGTGCACCCAGGGTGTTCACCACGCGACCCAGCAGGCCACGGCCAACCGGAACTTCAAGGATACGGCCAGTACATTTAACCTTCATGCCTTCGGCGAGGTCAGCGTACGGACCCATGACTACTGCACCTACGGAGTCGCGCTCCAGGTTCAGTGCGATAGCGTAACGGTTACCCGGCAGGGAAATCATCTCACCCTGCATACAATCGGCCAGGCCGTGGATGCGGATAACACCGTCACTGACGGAAACAATAGTACCTTCGTTGTGAGCTTCGCTCACCACATTGAACTGAGCAATGCGCTGCTTGATCAGTTCGCTGATTTCGGTGGAATTCAGTTGCATGCTCCAGTCCCCTTAAGACTGCAAGACGTCTGCAAGGCGATCAAGACGGCCGCGTACGCTACCATCAATGACCATATCACCCGCACGGATGATAACACCTGCCATAACAGACTTATCGATTTTGCAATTCAGCTTAACTTTGCGTGACAGACGTTTTTCCATCGCGCCGACGATCTTCTCAAGCTGTGCTTCACTCAACTGGGAGGCAGAAATAACATCTACCTCTGCGGTTGCCTCACTGGCAGCGCGCAGGTGAATAAATTGCTCAAGAACATCCGGGAGCACTTGCAGACGACCATTTTCAGCCATAACCCGAATCAGGTTCTGGCCATTTTCGTCCAGTTGCTCACCGCATACCGCAATGAACGCGTCAGAGAGCGTTTCCGGCGCCAGAGCACCGGACAGAAGCTCTGCCATTTGTTCGTTTTTGGTCACTTCAGCGGCAAACGCCAGCATATCCTGCCAGCGTTCAACACTTTTGTGTTCGACGGCAAAGTCAAAAGCTGCTTTGGCGTAGGGGCGAGCTACCGTTACAAATTCAGACATCAGCCCCTCCCTCCTTACAGTTCAGCGACAAGTTTGTCCACGATGTCGCTGTTAGCAGCTTCATCCACGGAACGTTCGATGATCTTCTCGGCGCCAGCAACAGCCAGGATTGCGACCTGCTTACGCAGCTCCTCGCGAGCACGTTTACGTTCGGCATCGATTTCAGCCTGCGCCTGTGCGACGATTTTGGTGCGTTCCTGTTCTGCTTCAGCTTTAGCTTCGTCCAGCATCTGAGAGCGACGCTTGTTCGCCTGCTCGATGATGACCTGAGCTTCCGCTTTCGCTTTTTTCAGCTGGTCGGTCGCGTTGGCCTGTGCAAGGTCCAAATCTTTCTTAGCGCGTTCTGCAGAAGCCAAACCGTCAGAAATCTCTTTCTGACGTTTTTCGATGGCAGCCATTAACGGCGGCCATACGTACTTCATGCAGAACCATACGAAAAGAACAAACGCGATGGCCTGGCCGAGGATTGTTGCGTTCATGTTCACAGCACAATACCTCTTAAATTAACTCTGTGGCTTAGGTTTCTTTCGAACAACTTACTACGCGACAGCAAACATCACGTACAGACCCAGACCTACAGCGATCATCGGGATAGCATCCACCAGACCCATAACGATAAAGAACTGAGTACGCAGCAGAGGAATCAGATCCGGTTGACGCGCTGCGCCTTCCAGGAATTTGCCCCCGAGGATGCCGATACCGATCGCAGCACCGATCGCCGCCAGACCCATCATCACAGCGGCAGCCATGTACAGCAGATCCATATTCAGGTTTTCCATGACAGTCTCCAGTTTGTTTCAGTAAAAACGTAGTATGTTGGTAAAAATCAATGCTCTTCAGATGCCATCGACAGATAGACGATCGTCAGAACCATGAAGATGAAGGCTTGCAGCGTAATAATCAGGATGTGGAAAATGGCCCATGGCACATTCAGAACCCACTGTGACCACCACGGCAGCAGACCAGCAATCAGAATGAAAATCAGCTCACCGGCATACATGTTGCCGAACAGTCGCAGACCAAGTGAAACCGGTTTGGACAGCAGGCTTACCCCTTCAAGGATTAAGTTGACAGGAATGAATGCCCAGTGATTGAACGGCTGCAGTGTCAGTTCTTTAACGAACCCACCCACGCCTTTCATTTTGATGCTGTAGAAAAGAATCAGGATAAACACGCCAAGCGCCATCGACAGGGTGATGTTCACGTCAGCAGACGGAACCACGCGCAGTGCAGGCAGGCCGAAAATGTGTTCGCCGATATACGGAATCAGGTCGATTGGCAGCAGGTCCATCAGGTTCATCAGGAATACCCAGACGAACACGGTGAGGGCCAGCGGAGCAATCAGCTTGCTCTTGCCATGATACATGTCTTTGACGCTGCCATGGACGAAGCCAATGGTCATCTCGATAGCCGTCTGGAGTTTACCAGGAACACCGCTGGTCGCTTTTTTCGCAACGCTACGGAAAATGGTAAGGAACAACAGACCGAGCACCACTGAGAAGAACATGGAGTCAATGTTGAGCGTCCAGAAGGTGGCCGGGGGGTTGTGCGGATCCACCAGCGAGAAAGTACGCAGGTCCAGCTGAAGGTTGTTCAGATGGTGGCCTATGTATTCCTGCGGCGTCATATTTTCTGCAGCCATGATGCCTTTTACCCTTTGTTGTTAATTACAGCTGGTGCCAGAATTTGTACCACCAGCACCAAAACCCACGTCACTATCAGCGGCATGAATACCACTTTGAATACGGCCAGCGCCACCGCGAGGAGGGCAAAGGTCAGCAACACCTTGAAAGCTTCGCCGAAGGCGAAGGTCCAGGCCACTCGGCCTTTAGATGGTGTATGCGCCTGATGACGCCAGGCAAAAATCATAAACAACATGTTTGGCAAAACAACCGCCAAACCTCCGCATACTGCGGAGACGCCCCAGAAGGGGTCTTTTAGGCTGAACAGCAGTCCACTTGCTATTACTGCCAGTAACTGAATAAACAGAAGCTTACGAGCAACGTTTCGACTCAAGAGCGACACAGACATCACGTTTTTACTCCTGCTCCCTTCGAGGTATGTCGCGTGTCGTATAAAACGTCCTTTAAGACGAAGAGTCAAGCATCAAAAAGCGGACAAATTATACGGTGACGCCCCGTGATTTCAAACAATAAGTAGCAAAATAGTGAATAAATGTTTAATTATTTTCCAGCAGGCAACTTTTCCTGCATTTTGCCAATCTGTGAGCCGTCATACGAAACTGCAAATACTGAGAAAACACAGAGATTAAAGCGTGCACCAGATCACATATTAAACATTTTAGAGTAAAGCGAATTAATTCCGCTCATAAATTGTCTGTTTTCATCTTTTTGATATTAAAGATAAAAAATGAGCAGTTTTTATAAAACAACCGCGCATACAATGAAAACCTTTTATTGACATTTATAATAAATATTTAACATCTGTATGCCCTGTCAGTTGCTCGATTTTTAGCGTACTGATATTTTCAATGTTGACTATTTTATGGGTTAACCAACCGTTAAAGTTAACTTCGAGATAACCCATAGTAAAAACATGGTTAAAACACGCCGGGAATAGCTCGCAGTGACATTTATTTTTGTAACATGCGGCGGTCTCATTTTTTTCACATTTTTTGATAAAAACTAAATCATTTTTGGCTTAATAACCACCAGGTGACGCTCCCCTTCCAGCTCAGGAACATGCAGCCTGATGATCTCGCTGACGGTGTATCCTTCGGGAAGATTTGCCATTTCATCTTCCTGGGCCACCCCTTTCAACGCATAGAAGCAGCCGGTTTCCGACGGCAGATGATGACACCAGCTGACCATGTCATTCAACGAGGCAAATGCGCGGCTGATGACGCCATCGAACGGCGGCTCAGCGGGGAAATCTTCCACGCGGCTCTGAACCGGGGCGATATTCTCCAGTTTTAACTCATGCTGGACCTGACGAAGAAAACGCACGCGCTTACCGAGGCTGTCCAGCAGCGTGAAATGTGCTTGCGGGAGAACTATCGCCAGCGGGATTCCCGGTAGTCCAGGCCCTGTTCCGACATCGATAAAACGCGTTCCCTGCAGGTACGGCGCAACAACAATGCTATCGAGGATATGGCGAATCAGCATCTCATTCGGATCGCGAACGGAAGTCAGATTGTAGGCTTTGTTCCACTTATCCAGCATGCCAACGTAGGCCACCAGCTGGTTTTTCTGGTGATCGGTGAGCGAAATACCGGCTTCAGCCAGCAGACGAGAGAGTTTGTTGAGCACGTTCAGTACCTGTCCAGAAATAATGAGCCCGGAGGCGATGACGCTTACCGGGCCGGTGAATCAAAAAGGGCGGAGAAGCAGCCTGCTATCCGCCAAATTCCGCCTGTCAGGGCAATCAGGCGCTACGGCGCAGCATCCCCTGCTTTTTCAGCCAGACCAGCAAAATAGAGATCGCCGCTGGCGTGATGCCGGAAATACGCGAAGCCTGACCGATTGAAGACGGTTTGTGATCGTTGAGCTTGGCAATCACCTCATTCGACAACCCGATCACCTGACGATAATCAAGCGTTGCCGGCAGGATCGTATTCTCATTACGCTGCTGTCTTTCGATCTCTTCCTGCTGACGAGCAATATACCCTTCGTACTTCACCTGGATTTCGACCTGTTCTGCGGCCTGCACATCTTCGAGGCCCGGCGCGAACGGCGACAGCTGAACCAGCTGCTCATAGGTCATTTCCGGACGACGGAGTAAATCTTCTCCACTCGCTTCGCGAGAAAGTGGTGCAGTCAGGTGAGCATTCACTTCTTCCGCACTGTCCGCCGCCGGATAAACCCAGGTGGATTTCAGACGCTGACGCTCCAGCTCAATGCTTTCCAGCTTCTCGTTGAAACGCGCCCAGCGTTCATCATCGACCAGACCCAGTTCACGCCCCTGTTCCGTCAGACGCAGATCGGCGTTATCTTCGCGCAGCATCAGACGATATTCGGCGCGTGAAGTAAACATCCGGTACGGTTCTTTGGTCCCCAGAGTACACAGATCGTCGACCAGCACGCCGAGGTAGGCTTCCGAACGCGCCGGCGCCCATCCCTCTTTTTCCGCAGAGAAACGACCGGCGTTCAGACCGGCAAGCAGCCCCTGGGCGGCAGCTTCTTCGTAACCCGTGGTGCCGTTAATCTGTCCGGCAAAGAACAGACCGTGGATATATTTACTTTCCAGCGTCGGCTTCAGATCGCGCGGGTCGAAAAAGTCGTACTCAATAGCGTAGCCTGGACGAACGATTCTGGCGTTCTCCATGCCTTGCATAGAGCGAACAATTTGCATTTGTACGTCAAACGGCAGGCTGGTGGAGATACCGTTTGGATAAATTTCGTTGGATGTCAGCCCTTCTGGCTCGAGGAAGATCTGATGCTGGTTACGATCGGCAAAACGCATCACTTTATCTTCGATCGACGGGCAATAACGCGGTCCGATCCCTTCAATCACCCCGGCATACATTGGGCTACGATCGAGGTTATTACGGATCACGTCGTGGGTTTTCTCGTTGGTATACGTGATATAGCACGGTACCTGCTGCGGATGCTGAGACACATTGCCCATGAACGAGAAGACCGGCATGGGGTTATCACCATGCTGCGGCGCCAGGACGCTAAAATCGATGGTACGGGCGTCAATACGCGGCGGCGTACCGGTTTTCAGGCGGCTGACGCGCAGCGGCAGCTCACGTAAGCGGCGAGAAAGGGGGATGGACGGCGGATCGCCTGCGCGACCACCGCTGTAATTATCCAGTCCGATATGGATCTTGCCGTCAAGGAAGGTGCCGACGGTCAGGACCACCGCTTTGGCGCGGAATTTCAGTCCCATCTGGGTAACGGCACCGACAACCCGATCGTTTTCAACAATCAGATCCTCAACCGCCTGCTGGAAGATCATCAGGTTGGGCTGGTTTTCCAGCGCAGTGCGCACCGCCTGACGATAGAGCACGCGGTCTGCCTGAGCGCGTGTCGCCCGTACCGCCGGGCCTTTGCTGGCGTTTAGTATCCTAAACTGAATGCCTGCCTGGTCGATCGCTTTCGCCATCAGTCCGCCAAGCGCATCCACTTCTTTTACCAGGTGTCCTTTCCCAATGCCGCCAATCGCCGGGTTGCAGCTCATCTGCCCCAACGTGTCGATATTGTGTGTCAAAAGCAGGGTCTGCTGACCCATTCGCGCTGCGGCCATCGCGGCCTCAGTGCCTGCATGACCCCCGCCAATGATGATGACGTCAAAAGGATCCTGATAAAACATGGTGGTATGCCTCGCATAAAGCGGTTTGAAAATGGATTGAAGCCCGGGCCGTGGATTCTACTCAACTTTAGTCGATCGAGAAAGCTCCGGGATCTTGAGTATTAAAAAGAAGATCTTTTATTTAGAGATCTGTTTTATTGTGATCTCTTATTAGGATCGAACCTTTCTGTGGATAAGCGGGATCCGCGTTTTAAGATCAAATGCTTAAGAAGGATCACTATCTGTGAATGATCGGTGATCCTGTTCCGTATAAGCTGGGATCAAAATGAAGGGTTATACACAGGTCAAAAAGCAGCCACTGGTTATACGTTGGATAACTACCGGTTGATCAGAGCTTTTAACTGTAGTTATCCACAGAAGATCGGACGATCTTTACAAAACTTAGAGTAAATCTTTCCAGGATCCGACCCAAATCTCAGCCGGATCCTCCGGAATTTCATGTTCCAGGACATTTATCTTCAGCGTTTCGCCGATCTGTTGGGCACCACATTCCTTCAATGCGCTGTCGATTTTGTCGATGGCGCCGCAAAAGGTGTCGTATTCGCGGCTACCAATACCTACGGCGCCAAAACGAACGGCGGACAGGTCTGCCTGCTTTTCCTGAAGCGCTTCATAGAACGGCAGCAGATTATCAGGGATATCGCCCGCACCATGTGTCGAGGAGATAACTAACCAGATCCCTTCAGCCTGCAGATCCTCGATCAACGGACCGTGCTGGATTTCGGTGCTGTAGCCCGCCTCTTCCAGCTTTTCAGCCAGATGCTCCGCTACATATTCCGCACTGCCCAGGGTACTGCCGCTGATAAGCGTAATGTCTGCCATGATCGTCTGCTCAATTATTCAGAGTGGCACATTGTACGCTGTGTGAGAGCTGGGATCTACCTGTGGAAAATGTGGGATTAAAAAAGCCCGATCACGGGCGGATGGTCCGCATGATCGGGTTCTGCAGGGAGATCAGGGTCTCGGTGGACTGAATTTCATCGATTGTTTGGATCTTGTTGATAAGTACCTGCTGCAGGGCATCGATCGAGCGGCACATCACCTTAATAAAGATGCTGTAGTGCCCGGTGGTGTAGTAGGCCTCGGTAACCTCGTCGAGGCTTTCGAGTTTGGCCAGCGCAGAGGGATAGTCTTTGGCGCTTTTCAAAATGATGCCGATAAAGCAGCAGACGTCGTAACCGAGCTGTTTGGGGTTCACGTCGATACGGGCACCGGTGATGATGCCCGCCTGTTTCATCTTCTCCACACGAACATGAATCGTCCCCGGGCTGACGCCAAACTGTTTGGCCAGTTCAGCATAGGCGGTACGGGCATTGGCCATTAAGGCTTCCAGGATGCCGCGGTCCAGATTGTCGATCTGATAATTTTCCATAGGTTTTTCTTATGATGTTTGATGATTCTTTCTATATTAGCCATATATTTTAATGAATCAAAAGTGAACATGGCTTTTTGTTGTTTGATTATTGAATTGGTGGTCGTTTTTGTTGCTTAATCAATATCAACAGGACGCAGGAGTAATAAAAAATGAAAACCGCATACATCGCAAAACAACGCCAGATTAGTTTCGTTAAGTCTCACTTTTCCCGCCAGCTGGAAGAGAAGCTTGGTCTGATTGAAGTCCAGGCACCTATCTTAAGCCGCGTAGGAGACGGGACTCAGGACAACCTGTCTGGTTGCGAGAAAGCGGTTCAGGTGAAAGTGAAAACACTGCCAGACGCCCAGTTCGAAGTGGTTCATTCACTGGCGAAGTGGAAACGTCAAACCCTGGGACAACACGACTTCAGCGCGGGCGAAGGGCTGTACACGCACATGAAGGCCCTTCGCCCCGATGAAGACCGACTGACCGCCATTCACTCCGTTTACGTCGACCAGTGGGACTGGGAACGCGTGATGGGTGATGATGAACGTCATGTCGGCACATTAAAATCAACCGTAGAGGCTATCTACGCCGGGATCAAAGCGACCGAGGCCGCCGTATGTAAAGAGTTCGGCCTGACGCCGTTCCTGCCGGAACAGATTCAGTTTGTCCATAGCCAGACGCTGCTGAGCCGTTATCCGGATCTCGATGCCAAAGGCCGCGAGCGGGCGATTGCCAAAGAGCTGGGAGCCGTATTCCTGATAGGGATTGGCGGTAAGCTTTCTGATGGTCAGCGTCACGACGTTCGTGCGCCGGATTATGATGACTGGAGTACGTCGGTTGTGGAAGGCTTTAGCGGCCTGAACGGCGATATTCTGGTGTGGAACCCGGTGCTGGAAGACGCTTTCGAGCTCTCCTCTATGGGGATTCGCGTGGATGCCGAGGCCCTGAAGCGTCAGCTGGCGATCACCGGTGATGAGGATCGTCTGAAACTGGAGTGGCACCAGGCGCTGCTGCGCGGTGAAATGCCGCAGACTATTGGCGGCGGCATTGGTCAATCCCGTCTTACCATGCTGCTGCTGCAGCTGGATCATATCGGCCAGGTGCAGTGCGGCGTATGGCCGGCGCAGGTTCGTGAGAGCGTGACTTCGCTCCTTTAATTGCCCGGAGAGATCCGTTAACGCCGCCAGCGTCGCAGCAGGCGGCTACGTAACCCGGTATCAAAGCGCCAGATATGATCGAAGATGCGCATTATGCCGGGTTTGCCATGTACAGACATCGCCACCGCATGAAAGCGATGATGATGCTTGCGCTGTAGCTCCCCCACCTTATTGATCACCTCGTCCGGCAGCCGCTGGGCAATAAAATCGGAAATCACCACCGCATCGGCATCGACCCACTGCGGATTTTGCATTCGCTCAATGATCGAACGGAAACAGCTGGCTAAATCCGTACCGCCGCGAAAACGCTGGCTCAGGAAGCGGATCGCCTGCTCCAGACCCTGCGGGCCCGTCAGCTCGTAATGCACGACTTCACTGGAGAAAAGCATAATAAAGCAGCGGCGATTGTCCGCCAGCGCCACCCGCATTAATGCCAGGCAAAATGCCTTGGCGCACTGTTCGTTGAAACCGCCCATCGAGCCGGAAGTATCGACGCAGACGATAAACGGTCCGCGCGGCTGCTCGTCAACATCTTGTCGGGTCACCGGCCGCTCGGTGATTTTTTCCCGCCAGGCGTCGCCATGTAGCCGATAGGTCAGCAGCTGCTTTTCTACCAGCTTGCGATAGAACTCGAATTCCAGTTCAGTGATCCCCAGCGTCGCCAGCTCCGGCGGCAGCAGGCGCAGGATATCGTCGCTCTGTTGTAGGCCATCAACCTGTTCCGGTACCGTTGCCGGCTCACGCACCAGGCTGCGAAAGGCTTCCATCGGCGCATCCTTTTTCGGTACCGATTTGGCTTCCCGCGAGCGGCCTAACTGTTCAGCCAGTTGCATCAGCTCCGGCTGCTGGCTGAGAAAGTCACCGTAGCGAACGATCAGCTGATAGTCACCGCGCTTCAGCTCACCTGCGCTCATATCCCACAGCCGGCCCGCGGCGTTATCGTTTTCCACCAGCACCGGCTCCAGCTGCCCGCTCAGCGTCATCCTCTCCTGGACTTCGCTCAGCAGCTGATCGCGTTCTTCATCCAGTAGCTGCTGGTTGAGTGTGGTTGCCTGCACCACCAGACTCAGACGCCAGCGCTGTAAAAACAGGGTATGTAGTGCGGGCGTGAAGGTCGCATTGTCATCCACCAGCAGCTGCGCCTGGGCTGCAAACGGCGAGTGCAGCTGATGCAGCTGGCCAAGGATCTGCGGGAGCTGCACGATGAACTGCGAGGTGGAGAGCAGCTGCGATCGCTGATAGTGCTGTACTTCAATATCCAGCTCCGGCGGGATCGGCGTCTCTTTGAGTCGTGCTCTGACGGCTTGCCGCCAGCGCGGAATATCGGCGGCGATAATATTCTTCAGGCGCGGAAATTTTTCGAAGAACACGGCAAGCTGAGGAGAGGCCAGCAGCGCCAGCAGCATCTCCTCGATCATCCCCTCTTCGCTGACTGCCAGCATGACATTCAGCATATCCAGCGTCATGGCTGTCGCGCCTGTTTAATCTGTGTGCCGACGTCCTGCAGGCTGGCTTCAATACGTCCTAGCCAGTCACCGGGAATAAACAGACATTTTTGCTGTTCGCTAAAGCGGTTATGTTGCTGGTGCCACTCGTCATCCAGCGCTTCCAGCTGCTGGCGGATTTCTGCCGGCATGTTTTCTTGCGATTCGCTGCCGGGCAACGAAAGACGGGATCCTTGCAGGCTCACGTCGCGCACAACCAGATGCTGGCTGGCATCGACATCGATATTCAACTGCTGGGCGAAACCAATGCCGTTAAGCTTGCCGCGGATTTCACCGCCTTTTTCCAGCCAGTGCGAAAGCTCTTCGCGGACGAAGGTAATATGAATCACTTCCATATCGTGCAGCTTAAGCGGCTGCTGGAGCAGCAGAGTCAGCGTGGTATCTTTGAGTTCAGACGGTAATTCATAATGCGGCTTACGGCTGAACATCCCGCCGAGGCGCGTGACCTTCAGCGCGGTTTTGTCGCTGTGCTGCTGTTGGATTTGGATGCGTCTTTGGGTTATGGCGCCCAGTTTGGTCAGCATTGCCTGCTGTTGCCAGGCATGGCTGGTCATCAAGGTTTCCAGCTGCTGTGACATCAGATTCATGCTTTCGATATCGTGCCACAGACAATCTTTCAGCAAAATCAGATCGATAGGAGCAATAGTATCCCGGCCGCTGAAGAAGGCGCTGGCCTGCAGCAGACGAATGGCCTTTTTCCAGCGCCGATCCGAGACATAAGGCGAACCCGGTAACGTATCCAGCTGCTGGCGGAGCTGGAAGATAAGCTCAAACACGCTATCCGGAAGCTTCACGGCGCTGATATCCTGCTGCCACTGCCGGAACTCTTCGTCGCTGACCTGCAGGCTGGCGGGGACCGGGTTGCTGTTTTCATCCTGCTGGCTTATCAGCATCGAGCGGAAGTTCGTTTTATCCTGAACCTTATCCAGCCATAAACGGATGAGCATACGGTCGTACAGCGCTTCAAGGCTGCTGTCCGCTTCCGGTAATTCGTTTGAGGCCGCCACCAGCAGGCGCATGGGGATTTTTTCTTCTTTCGCCCCGTTGCGGAAATGACGTTCGTTGATTGCCGTCAGTAAGGTGTTGAGGATAGCCGGCCCGGCTTTCCAGATTTCATCGAGGAAGACAATTTCGGCTTCCGGAAGATAGCCTGTCGTCAGGCGCTCGTAGCGTCCTTCATCCTTCAGCGCCTGGATGGAGAGTGGACCAAAAACCTCTTCCGGAGTGGAAAAGCGGGTCATCAGGTATTCAAAGGCGCGGGCTTGCTGAAAGGCAAATTTGAGGCGGCGGGCGATCAGGCTTTTAGCGATGCCCGGCGGACCGAGTAAAAAAACGCTTTCGCCGCTGAGTGCGGCAAGCAGGCAGAGTCGTATCGCGTGACTGCGTTCGAACAAACCTTTTTCGAGGGAGGCGCTGAGCCGGGAAATTCTTTCTGCCAGTAAATGTGATTGAGCCATAATTGAGTTGCGTGCTTTTTCATGTGTCGTTATTGATCCGAGTATAGATGTTTGATTAGGGATGGTAATAGCCTGAAGAATCGATTTATTTTCTTTGAGTCAGGTTAATATGATGTTCGTTAGGGGTACGATTCAGCAAATAATCGTGCATACTGTGCGCTTTTTGTGGGCCAAGGGACTAGGCACACATTTGTTTTATAAACGAAAAGACTAGTCTATGAGCACTGATAATAAGCAATCGTTGCCAGCAATAACGCTGGCGGCTATCGGCGTGGTATACGGAGATATCGGTACCAGTCCGCTGTATACACTTCGGGAATGTCTGTCTGGTCAGTTTGGGTTTGGCGTTGAACGTGATGCTGTTTTTGGCTTTCTGTCGCTAATATTCTGGCTATTGATCTTTACCGTATCACTCAAATATATCACCTTCGTCATGCGCGCAGATAACGCCGGTGAAGGGGGGATCCTGACGCTGATGTCGCTGGCGGGCCGCAATACGTCCGCGCGAATGACGTCGGTTCTGGTTATTCTTGGCCTGATCGGCGGCAGCTTCTTCTATGGCGAAGTGGTGATTACGCCAGCGATTTCGGTGATGTCGGCTATTGAAGGGCTGGAAATTATCGCCCCTAATCTGGATACCTGGATTGTCCCCATCTCCATTATCGTGCTGACGCTGCTGTTTGCTATCCAGAAGCACGGCACCAGCATGGTCGGCAAGCTGTTCGCGCCGATTATGCTGATTTGGTTCCTGCTGCTGGCGGTGCTGGGCGCGCGCAGCATTATCGCCAACCCGGAAGTGCTGCAGGCGCTAAACCCTTACTGGGCGGTTCATTTCTTCCTTGAATATAAAACCGTCTCTTTTGTTGCGCTGGGCGCGGTGGTGCTGTCCATTACCGGTGTTGAAGCGCTGTATGCGGATATGGGGCACTTTGGCAAACTTCCGATTCGCCTGGCCTGGTTCTCGGTGGTGCTGCCCTCGCTGGTGCTGAACTACTTCGGTCAGGGAGCGCTGCTGTTGCAGCACCCGGAGGCGATCAAAAACCCCTTCTTCCTGCTGGCCCCTGAATGGGCGCTGATTCCGATGCTGATCATTGCGGCGCTGGCGACGGTTATCGCCTCGCAGGCGGTAATTTCCGGCGTCTTCTCGCTGACTCGCCAGGCGGTTCGTCTGGGATATCTGTCGCCGATGCGGATTATTCATACCTCGGAAATGGAGTCCGGACAGATCTATATTCCGTTCATCAACTGGCTGCTGTATGTCTCGGTGGTGATCGTGATTATCAACTTCGAGCACTCTTCGAACCTGGCGGCGGCGTACGGGATCGCGGTAACGGGAACCATGGTGTTGACCACGATTCTCTTCACTACGGTCGCGCGTAAAAACTGGCGCTGGAATAAGTTCGTTGTCGCGCTGCTCCTTATCGCCTTTATGAGCATTGATTTTCCGCTGTTCTCGGCCAACCTCGATAAGATTGTTTCCGGCGGCTGGCTGCCGTTAACCCTGGGTCTGGTGATGTTCACCGTGATGACGACCTGGAAAAGCGAGCGTTTCCGTCTGCTGCGTCGGATGCATGAACACGGTAACTCTCTGGAAGCGATGATCTCTTCCCTGGAGAAATCACCGCCGGTTCGCGTGCCGGGGACTGCCGTATATATGTCCCGTGCGCTGAACGTGATTCCGTTTGCCCTGCTGCATAACCTGAAGCACAACAAGGTGCTGCATGAACGCGTGATTCTGCTGACGCTGCGTACTGAAGATGCGCCTTATGTGCATAACGTCCGCCGGGTGCAGATTGAGCAAATCTCACCGTCGTTCTGGCGCGTGGTGGCCAGCTACGGCTGGCGCGAAACGCCAAACGTGGAAGAGGTGTTCCACCGCTGCGGGCTGGAAGGCCTGAGCTGTCGGATGATGGAAACCTCCTTCTTTATGTCGCATGAATCGCTGATTATCGGCAAACGGCCATGGTATCTGCGTTTGCGCGGAAAACTGTACCTCCTGCTGCAGCGTAACGCCCTGAGGGCGCCGGACCAGTTTGAAATCCCGCCAAACCGGGTGATTGAACTCGGTACCCAGGTCGAAATCTGATGCTCTGAAGCCCTTCCACGTGAAGGGCTTTTTTTGGTTTTTTGCCCCGCTTCACTTTTCCTTCCCGGCGTTTGCGAAACGTTTCGATGGCGATCACATTTCTCTCTTCTGAAGATGGTTTTCTGCGCGCATTTTGACAATAATTTCTTCAGCGAAACGTTTCGCTAATGGAGCAAAAGAGAAAAATGAAAAAAGGCACCGTACTTAACGCTGATATTTCCTCGGTTATCTCCCACCTGGGTCATACCGATACGCTGGTGGTCTGCGATGCCGGTTTACCGGTTCCCCGCAGCAGCGCGCGCATCGATATGGCATTAACCCAGGGCGTTCCCTCCTTTATGCAGGTTCTGGAGGTGGTGACGGCGGAAATGCAGGTTGAGGCGGCGATCCTGGCGGAAGAGATAAAAACTCATAATCCGCAGCTCCATGCGACGTTGCTCACTCACCTTGAGCTGCTGCAGCAACACCAGGGAAACACCATTGAAATTCGTTACACCAGTCATGAGCAGTTTAAAAAGCAAACCGCAGATAGTCAGGCGGTGATTCGCAGCGGGGAGTGTTCCCCGTATGCGAACGTTATTCTCTGTGCCGGCGTGACGTTCTGAGGTCGCCGATATGGAAGCCTTATTGCAATTAAAAGGGATCGATAAAGCGTTCCCTGGCGTTAAGGCGCTCTCCGGCGCCTCGCTCAATGTCTATGCTGGCCGCGTGATGGCGCTGGTCGGCGAAAACGGTGCCGGCAAATCCACCATGATGAAGGTGCTGACCGGGATCTATACCCGCGATGCCGGCTCGCTGTTGTGGCTCGGCAAAGAGATCACCTTCAACGGACCGAAATCCTCCCAGGAAGCCGGTATCGGCATTATTCACCAGGAACTCAATCTGATCCCACAGCTGACGATCGCGGAAAACATTTTCCTCGGTCGTGAGTTCGTGAACCGGTTTGGCAAAATCGACTGGAAAACAATGTATGCCGAAGCCGACAAACTGCTGGCAAAGCTGAATTTACGCTTTAACAGCCAGAAGCTGGTGGGCGATCTGTCGATTGGCGATCAGCAGATGGTTGAAATCGCCAAGGTGCTGAGCTTTGAGTCGAAGGTCATCATTATGGATGAACCAACGGACGCATTGACCGATACCGAAACGGAATCTCTGTTCCGCGTCATCCGCGAGCTGAAAGCGCAGGGGCGCGGAATTGTCTATATCTCTCACCGTATGAAAGAGATCTTCGAGATTTGCGATGATGTGACGGTCTTTCGCGACGGGCAGTTTATCGCCGAGCGCGAGGTAGCCAGTCTGAATGAAGATCTGCTGATCGAAATGATGGTTGGCCGCAAGCTGGAAGATCAGTACCCGCACCTGGATAAAGCGCCCGGTACGGTTCGTCTGAAGGTGGACAATCTGTGCGGACCGGGCGTTGAAAATGTGACCTTTTCCCTTCGTCAGGGCGAAATTCTCGGCGTCGCCGGGCTGATGGGGGCCGGACGCACGGAGTTGATGAAGGTGCTGTACGGCGCGCTGCCGCGTACCAGCGGTTCCGTCACGCTCGACGGCCATGAAGTGGTGACCCGTTCCCCTCAGGATGGTCTGGCAAACGGGATTGTCTATATTTCCGAAGACCGCAAGCGCGATGGCTTAGTGCTCGGTATGTCGGTGAAAGAAAACATGTCGTTAACGGCACTGCGCTATTTCAGCCATGCTGGTGGCCGCCTGAAACACAAAGATGAGCAGCAGGCGGTGAGCGATTTTATCCGCCTGTTCAATGTGAAAACGCCGTCAATGGAACAGGCAATAGGTCTGCTCTCCGGCGGTAACCAGCAAAAAGTGGCCATCGCCCGCGGGCTGATGACGCGGCCGAAGGTGCTGATCCTTGATGAACCGACCCGCGGCGTGGACGTGGGGGCGAAGAAAGAGATCTATCAGCTGATCAACCAGTTTAAAGCCGATGGTCTGAGCATCATTCTGGTCTCTTCGGAGATGCCGGAAGTGCTGGGCATGAGCGATCGCATCATAGTGATGCATGAAGGGCATCTCGGCGGTGAGTTCACACGCGAGCAGGCCACCCAGGAAGTATTGATGGCTGCCGCTGTGGGCAAGCTTAACCGTGTGAATCAGGAGTAAAAAAGATGACAACCCAGGCTGTTACTGGTCGCCGCTATTTCACAAAAGCATGGCTGATGGAGCAAAAGTCGTTGATTGCCCTGCTGGTGCTGATAGCGATTGTTTCGACCATGAGCCCCAACTTTTTTACCGTTAATAACCTCTTCAATATTCTGCAGCAGACGTCGGTCAACGCCATTATGGCCGTCGGAATGACGCTGGTCATTCTGACCTCGGGGATCGACCTGTCCGTCGGCTCCCTGCTGGCGCTGACCGGCGCGGTTGCGGCATCGATTGTGGGGCTGGAGGTTAATGCGCTGGTGGCGATTGCCGCGGCGCTTGCTTTAGGCGCGGCAATTGGCGCAGTGACCGGCGTGATTGTGGCGAAAGGGCGTGTTCAGGCCTTTATCGCTACCCTGGTGATGATGTTGCTCCTGCGCGGGGTGACGATGGTCTACACCAACGGTAGTCCGGTGAACACCGGGTTTACTGATAACGCCGACCTGTTTGGCTGGTTTGGTATCGGGCGCCCGTTAGGGGTTCCGACGCCGGTGTGGATTATGGCAATCGTCTTTCTGGCGGCCTGGTACATGCTGCACCATACGCGGCTGGGTCGTTATATTTATGCGCTGGGCGGTAACGAGGCGGCAACCCGCTTATCCGGCATCAGCGTCAATAAAGTAAAAATCATCGTCTATTCGTTATGCGGCCTGCTGGCTTCGCTGGCGGGGATTATCGAAGTGGCGCGTCTCTCTTCCGCGCAGCCGACGGCGGGGACCGGCTATGAACTGGATGCTATCGCGGCGGTCGTGCTCGGCGGCACCAGTCTGGCGGGTGGTAAAGGCCGTATTGTCGGTACCTTGATTGGTGCGTTGATCCTTGGCTTCCTGAACAACGGTTTGAATCTATTAGGCGTTTCATCCTATTACCAGATGATCGTGAAAGCGGTGGTAATTTTGCTGGCGGTGCTGGTAGACAACAAAAAGCAGTAACTAAGAACTCTACAGGACATCTTAACTATGAATATGAAAAAACTGGCGACCCTGGTCTCTGCTGTGGCTCTCAGCGCAACCGTCAGCGCCAACGCGATGGCCAAAGACACTATCGCCCTGGTGATCTCTACTCTGAATAACCCGTTCTTTGTTTCTCTGAAAGATGGGGCGCAGAAAGAAGCTGACAAACTGGGTTACAACCTTGTCGTACTGGATTCGCAGAACAACCCGGCGAAAGAGCTGGCGAACGTGCAGGATTTAACGGTACGTGGCGCGAAGCTGCTGCTGATTAACCCTACCGATTCTGATGCAGTAGGTAACGCCGTGAAGATGGCTAACCAGGCGAAGATCCCGGTGATTACCCTCGACCGTCAGGCTTCGAAAGGCGACGTCGTCAGCCATATCGCGTCTGATAACGTGCTGGGCGGTAAGATGGCCGGCGACTACATTGCGAAGAAAGCCGGTGAAGGCGCGAAAGTGATTGAACTGCAGGGTATTGCAGGGACCTCCGCGGCTCGTGAACGTGGTGAGGGCTTTAAGCAGGCCGTTGCCGCGCACAAATTCAATGTGCTGGCCAGCCAGCCGGCGGACTTCGACCGAACCAAAGGTCTGAACGTCATGCAGAACCTGCTGACCGCCCATCCTGATGTGAAAGCGGTGTTTGCGCAGAACGATGAAATGGCGCTGGGTGCGCTGCGCGCACTACAAACGGCAGGCAAATCCGATGTGATGGTGGTTGGATTTGACGGTACTCCGGATGGCGAAAAAGCCGTAAATAGTGGCAAACTGGCAGCGACCATCGCTCAGTTGCCAGAGCAGATCGGCGTGAAAGGCGTGGAGACTGCTGATAAAGTGCTGAAGGGTGAGAAAGTGGATGCCAGCTATCCGGTTGAGCTGAAGCTGGTCATTAAGCAGTAATATGCGATTCGGCTCGGAAACGATCCGAGGGACAATATAAAAAAGAAAAGCAGGGCATGCGCCACCGGAGTCCGGTGGCGCGCTTTCCCGGGAACAGAAATAATGAAAACCGCAGGCAAACTTGTCGTCCTTGGCAGCATCAATGCCGATCACATTCTTAACCTTGAATCTTTCCCGACGCCGGGCGAAACCGTCACCGGTCATCATTATCAGGTGGCTTTCGGCGGTAAAGGGGCTAACCAGGCCGTCGCCGCCGGGCGAAGCGGCGCGGATATTGCGTTTATTGCCTGTACCGGTGATGACGATATCGGCGAACGCGTTCGCCGCCAGCTGGAGCGCGATCGTATCGATGTTGCGCCGGTGCGTGCGGTCAACGCTCAATCGACCGGCGTGGCGCTGATTTTTGTTAACGCCGAAGGTGAGAATGTCATCGGTATTCATGCCGGAGCTAACGCCGCGCTCTCTGTCGAGCAGGTTGAGGCGGAAAAAGCGCGTATTGCGGGTGCTCAGGCGCTGCTGATGCAGCTGGAGTCACCGCTGGAAAGCGTGCTGGCGGCGGCAAAAATCGCCCATCAGCATCAGACCACCGTTGTGCTCAACCCGGCACCGGCGCGCGACCTGCCAGATGAGTTGCTTTCGCTGATAGATATTATTACGCCTAACGAAACCGAAGCGGAGAAGCTGACCGGCATCCGCGTTGAAAACGATGACGATGCGGCTAAAGCTGCCCGTGTGCTGCATGAAAAAGGCATTGGTATCGTGATGATTACGCTTGGCAGCCGGGGCGTATGGGTCAGCCATGACGGTCAAGGCCGTCGGGTTCCCGGTTTTAAAGTTCAGGCCGTCGATACCATTGCCGCTGGCGATACCTTTAATGGCGCCTTTGTGACGGCCTTACTGGAAGGAACCGCGCTGGACGAAGCGATCCGTTTTGCCCATGCCGCGGCAGCGATTGCCGTTACCCGCAAAGGTGCACAGCCTTCCGTACCATGGCGCGAAGAAATCGACGAGTTTTTACGTCAACAGGGGTAACGTTTGGCTACCATGAAGGATGTAGCCCGCGAGGCGGGCGTTTCCACTTCAACAGTTTCTCACGTCATTAATAAAGATCGCTTCGTCAGCGAGGCGATTACCGCCAAAGTTGATGCGGCGATTAAAAACCTTAACTATGCGCCGTCTGCGCTGGCGCGTAGCCTCAAATTAAACCAGACCCGGACCATTGGCATGCTGATCACCGCCAGTACCAATCCGTTTTATTCGGAACTGGTGCGCGGCGTGGAGCGCAGCTGTTTTGAGCGTGGTTATAGTCTGGTGCTGTGTAATACCGAAGGCGATGAGCAGCGTATGAACCGCAATCTTGAGACGCTGATGCAAAAACGCGTCGACGGTCTGCTGCTGCTGTGTACCGAAACGCATCAACCTTCACCGGAAATTATGCAGCGCTACCCGTCAGTCCCTACGGTGATGATGGACTGGGCGCCGTTCGACGGCGATAGCGATCTGATTCAGGACAACTCGCTGCTGGGCGGCGATATGGCAACCCAATATCTGATTGATAAAGGATATACCCGCGTGGCCTGCATTGCCGGGCCGCTGGATAAAACGCCGTCGCGCCTGCGCCTGGAGGGATATCACGCGGCAATGGCGCGCGCCGGGCTTCCGGTGATGGAAGGTTATGTCATTACCAGCGATTTCGAATTTGGCGGCGGATTTAGCGCTATGCAAAAGCTGCTCGCCTTACCCGAGCGGCCGCAGGCGGTGTTCGTCGGCAACGACGCGATGGCCGTTGGGGCCTATCAATCGCTGTATCAGGCCGGGTTACGAATTCCGCAGGATATGGCGCTGGTGGGGTATGACGATATCGAACTGGCGCGCTATATGACGCCGCCGCTGACCACTATCCATCAGCCGAAAGATGAACTGGGCGAACTGGCCATCGATGTGCTGATTCATCGCATGGCCGATCCGGGTCAGAAGCAGCAGCGCGTTCAGCTCACCCCGGAACTGGTCGTTCGCGGCTCCGTCTAACGCTTGTGCCGCTCCTTAATCAGGTTGCGGCCGTCTTTCGCTCTTAACAGCATAAATGTCAGCGCCGAAACCACGGTAATCGCCCCCATCGTAATAAAGGTATAGTGGAACTGCTCAACGGTACTGGCGCTGTCGAACCCTTCATAAAAACGTAGCACTGCGGCGCTAATGGCGACGCCGAGGCTAATGGATAGCTGCTGCGTCACGGCCAGCAGGCTATTGCCGCTGCTGGCGTTATCATCGGTCAAATCGGCCAGCGTGATGGTATTCATCGATGTGAACTGGGTAGACATCGCCATTCCCAGCACAAACAGCGGTAGCAAGAGCATCCAGACAGGCATTGCCGGAGACTGGAATGAGAACTGGGCAATCATCAGTCCGATAAAAATGGTGACGCCGACCAGGGTTTTCCGATAGCCGAGCCAGCGTAAAATCTGCGTCACGGTCGATTTCGCGATAATCGACCCGATGGCGGTGGGGGCTATCATGCAGCCTGCGACGATCGCCGGATAGCCAAAACCGACCTGCAACATCAAGGGCATCAGAAACGGCACGCAGCCGGTTCCCAGACGCGTCGCCAGATTACCGGCAATACCGACCGAAAAGGTGCGCGTTTTAAATAAAGAAAGCGAGATCAGCGGAGTCGGGTGGCGGCGTGCGTGGCGGATATAGGCCAGCAGCAGGATGACGCTGAGGGCAATGACCGAAAGGGCTATCCAGGTTGCGACGATTTTCTCGCCAAACAGTTCGATGCCGCTGGAAAACAGTACCAGGCTCAATCCAAACAGCAGAAAACCGGTGGTATCGAAACGCCGGCGCGGGGTGGTGAAATCCGGCATATATTTGCGCGCGTAAAGTATCCCGATAATGCCGATAGGAATATTAATGAGGAAAATCCAGTGCCAGCTGGCCCAGGTAACCAGCACGCCGCCGAGCACCGGCCCAAGAATAGGGCCAACAAGGCCGGGCATAGTGACGAAGTTCAGTACGGGGAGCAGTTCGCTGCGCGGGTAGGCTCTTAATAATGCCAGGCGCGCCACCGGCATCATCATGGCGCCGCCTATCCCCTGAATCACGCGAAAGATAACCAGCTCCATTAATGAACTGGAGAGGGCGCAGGCCAGTGATCCGAGCGTAAACAGGCCGACGGCAATAATAAACACCTTACGGGTGCCGAAGCGGTCAGCTAACCAGCCGCTGACCGGGATAAGCATAGCGACCGTTAATGTGTAGCTGATGATGGCGGACTGCATGGCCAGCGGTGAACGGTTAAGGCTATGCGCAATGGCGGGAAGGGCGGTGTTGAGAATGGTGGCATCCAGCGCCTGCATAAAAAAAGCCATGGCTGCAATCCACGGCAGTCCGGCCATACTGCGCCCTTTTTTTTCGCTCATGCGGAACCCTTGTTACTTGCCTGAATGGTTTGGTGCGCTCAATAACGTCTGGCAGGCGCTTAGCGCGCGCGGGCCATCGCTATCCTGGATAGCGTCGACAATGGCCTGGTGGAGATCCAGCTTAACCACTTCGTTCTGAGTAATAGAGGTGAAATAGGTGTGGTAGACCGAATGAAACAGAGATGCGAAAGCGATCAGGAACGGATTTCCGCTCATTTCATAGATGTGCTCATGCCAGGCCATATCGACTTCTATCCAGCGTTCGCGCAGAAAGCGTTTTTTTAACTGGCCCATCTCTTCCATTAAGGTATTGAGCTCGGCCTTTTGCTCCGCGTTACCGAAGGTGGCTGCCAGAAAACAGGCCTGAGGCTCCAGGCTACTGCGCATAACAAGGAAATGGCTCACCACCTCTTCAAAGTTATCTTCCGTTAACCACCATGAGAGCAGCTCCTTGTCGAGGAAGTTCCAGCTACTGCGTGGCATGACTCGGGTGCCGATACGCGGGCGCGGCAACAGCATCCCTTTGGCGGTAAGCGTCTTAACCGCTTCGCGTACCGCGGTGCGACTCACGCCAAACTGTTCCCCCAATTCCATTTCGCCTGGAAGAATACTTTCCGGCGGGTATTCGCCGGTCAGGATTTTTTGAGCCAGTTTCTCTGCTAATACCCAGGAGATGTTCTTTTGTGCCGCCAGTTGCTGTGCGCTTAAAGACATATATGCCGTTCCTTTCTCTTTTTATCTGTATCAGTATGCCATCTGGTGGACTATTTCGTTGGTTAAAACAGCAAAACGCTGATTTTTTGCCACGTCACGGGCTGATTTGGTGAAAAAAGAGACGGTTGAAAAGTTTTTTTAAAACAGGGCTTGTCAACGTCTCAGAACTCCCTATAA